>Ga0070698_100004504_pt1 | contig 15321 bp, 14 predicted proteins | sample KBSK1502metaG_FD_65477 | JGI IMG/M metagenome (GOLD analysis project Ga0070698, IMG submission 65477) | Corn, switchgrass and miscanthus rhizosphere microbial communities from Kellogg Biological Station, Michigan, USA - KBS K1-50-2 metaG | ecosystem: Host-associated > Plants > Roots >...
GTGAAGATTTCATCTGCATTCAAAGGAGAGCCACCGTAAGCTTCGATTATGCGATTAGCGTCCTCGAGATTGCGCTCAATGCGTGAACGAAGAACATCGTGTACCAGAGCATCGGCAGTTCGAATCCCGCGACGCCCAGCTTTGTCTTCATAGGCGGGGCCAATACCACGCAAGGTTGTCCCAACCTTTTCGTTGCCGAGTCGTTCTTCGCTGGTGTGATCGAGGGCGCGGTGATACGGAAGGATAAGATGTGCGCGTGAGCTGATCTTTACACGTTCCGGCGAGACTTCAATGCCTTGCTCAGTTAGTCGATCAGCTTCAACAAAAAAGGCCTTGGGATCAATGACCATGCCATTGCCGAGCACGCAGGTCTTGCCGCGATGAACGATCCCCGACGGCAGCAGATGAAGTACAAATGACTGATCGCCAACCTGCACCGAGTGGCCCGCGTTATGACCACCCTGATAACGCACGACGATCTCGAACCGCTCAGCGAGCAAGTCGACGATCTTGCCTTTTCCTTCGTCACCCCATTGGGCGCCGATCACCGCGATGACTTTTGCCATGTTTGGTCTTTGGTTTTTGGCCTTCGGTCTTTTGTCTCGGCTTGTCACTGGAAGAATTCCAAGACCCAAGACCTAAGACCAAAGTCCAACTTTCAACTAGCCAGTTCTTCCTAACCTGACTGGCTTTTCAATAAAGTAGTAACTACACGTTCCGCGCACTTCCTGAATATCCCGTTGTTCGATCGGAAAAAGACGACAAGAGTTAGGCCGATTCTCGTAAATGCCGCAAAGGGATGTGCCGTCAGCATTCTTTTTAAGAAACGGGCATTTAAAGACCAGTTCACAGCAAGCACCGCAACGATTGCATTCTCCGCGTCGCAGAGCGAGCGAGGCGATTGTTTCCTGCTTACGAAAATTAGTGTTTACGAAACGCCGGATCTTGCCTTGGGCCTGACGTGCGCGAAGTCTGGCGTCGATGATCTTTTGCGAACGCATGCGCTGGGCGAGACGCTCTTCGAAGGAACGTTGTTTCGACGCAGTCTTAACTTTCGGACGTGGATTCATGAAGTGAATTTGCTGAACGTAACTGCGCGGCTTTGCCGCTCTCCTTGCGGAAAGCCTTTGGCTTTCCGGTTGGTGCGTAACGATCTAGAGGCTCTGCCTCGTACGCGGCGTAGCCGCAAAACCAACCCCAAACTCAACGGAAAGGCACAGCCTTTCCGCAAGGGTAGCGGCAGAGCCGCGGAACCTTCCCTTCAATTCAAAGTACACTTGATCCGTGATCCTCAAAACGTACACTTAGTCCGTGGTTGTCAAAGCTTCAACACTTCCTCATACAATTGCACATACTTCTTCCCAGCTGCGGTCCAGGAATTATCGAGTCGCATTCCATTCAGTTGGATCTTAGCCCATGCGTCGGGGCGGCCGTAAAAGTAAAGGGCCTCACGTATTTTAGCAAGCAAGGCCCCAGCTTCGTATTGCTCAAACTTGAATCCGTTGCCGACTCCACTGCCAGCGTCAAACTGTTGCACTGTGTCGTCAAGTCCACCAGTAGCTCGCACAATTGGCACAGTTCCATACCGCATGCTGTACATCTGATTCAGACCGCATGGCTCGTACAGCGAGGGCATCAGAAACATGTCAGCGCCGGCTTCAATCTGATGCGCGAGCGGCTCGCCCGCGTAACCCTTATAGATGCCCACTTGCCGCGGTGCCATGTCGTGCCAGCGCTGCAGAAAGTCTTCATACTCCTTGGCTCCTGCGCCAAGTGCGATGAAGAACGAACCTGTTTGCAAGATCGGGCCGGATAAGTCCCGGATTAAGTCGTAACCCTTCTGTCCGACAAGACGCGAAATGATCGCGAGAATTGGACGCTTGGCGTCTTCGGGCAAGCCAAACCGCCGCAGTAGATCGAGTTTACATGCCTGCTTGCCTGTTAAATCTTCAGCAGAAAAGTTTGCGGCAATGTGTGGGTCGGTTTCTGGATTCCAAACTGAGTAGTCGACGCCATTGGTTATTCCTGCGAGACGATCTTTCCGTGAGTGCAATAACCAATCCAGACCATGGCCCTGGTCAGCGGTTTGAATCTCGCGCGAGTAGCGAGGACTCACCGTGGAAAGCGCATCCGCTGCAATGATTCCGGCTTTCAGGGCCGACGCCGTCCGATTCAACATGAAATCGTTATTCTCTGGCGGATCACCGAAACCGAGCCACCATAGATCTCGTGGATCGAAGAGACCCTGGTAACCCACATTGTGGAGGGAGAACAAAGTTCGAGTTGCTTGAAAGAACGGATCATGGCGCCGGCGAGCTCGCAATTCAGCGATAGCAAACCCACAGGGCCAGTCGTTTCCGTGGACCACATCTGCCCGCCATTCCAGATGTTTTAGAAGCGCAAGCGCCGCCCGTGAAAAGAACGCAAACCTGACGTGATCATCGCCATATCCGTAGATGTTGGGACGAGCAAAAAATTCTGGAGCTTCGATCAAATAAGTCGGTGCGCCCGCTGCATCACTCTGACGCGCACGAATGTGATGTACTTGACCGCGCCACTCGACGCGAATGCCGTCAATTACTTCGTCGGTGAGTAGGCTGCGATCAATTTGATCGAAAAGTGGAAGGATTAGCTTGACGTCTACCTTATGTTCGAGCAGCGCTTTGGGTAGGGCACCTGATACATCAGCGAGTCCGCCAGTTTTGGCGAACGGCATCGCTTCGGATGTCAGGATTGCTACACGCATTCAATTTTGATTCTGTCTCTGTGTTCCTCTGTGTCTCCGTGTCTCTGTGGTGATAACGGTTCTTGCTTACCACAGAGACACAGAGGCACAGAGTTGCACAGAGAAGAAGATGCTTGACGTAACTGGAATCTCTCCGAAATGGTAGCCCAATCAGACTTAAAGGCGAAAGGATCGTTGTCCTTTCGCCCTTAAACTCGAAAGTGCTGACTTCGAAAGGAAATACAGAGTGAAGTCTGCACTAACTCTGCATCGAAGCCAGAAACTCGGCGTTCGACTTAGTCTTCTCCAGACGCTCGAGCACCACTTCCATCTGCTCAACAGGTGACAGCGGATTCAAAACACGTCGCATCACCCAGATACGATTCAAGTCTTCCTTGCTGATCAGCAACTCTTCCTTGCGTGTTCCTGAACGCTGCAAATCTATTGCTGGGAACAGGCGCTTATCGCTCAAGCGTCTATCGAGATGGATTTCAGAGTTACCGGTACCTTTAAACTCTTCGAAAATCACGTCGTCCATGCGTGAACCAGTATCAATCAAAGCGGTGGCGATTATGGTTAATGAACCGCCTTCTTCGATATTTCGCGCGGCGCCGAAAAACCGTTTCGGTCGTTGCAAGGCGTTGGAATCAATACCACCAGAAAGGATCTTGCCACTAGGCGGGACGACCGCGTTGTGGGCTCGGGCCAGACGAGTAATCGAGTCGAGGAGGATGACCACGTCTCGTTTGTGCTCAACCAGGCGCTTGGCTTTTTCGATCACCATGTCCGCAACCTGAACGTGGCGTGTCGGTGGTTCGTCAAACGTCGAGGAGATCACCTCGCCGTTTACGGAGCGCTGCATATCAGTAACTTCTTCCGGGCGTTCATCGATCAACAATACGATCAAAGTGGTTTCCGGATGGTTTTGGGTCACTGAATTCGCGATTGTCTGCAGCAACATCGTTTTTCCAGTGCGCGGGGGCGCGACAATCAATCCGCGTTGTCCCTTTCCGAGCGGCGTTACGAGATCGATGACACGTGCCGACAAATTTTCATTTGTCGTCTCCATCTTCAGTTGTTCTTCAGGATAGAGCGGTGTCAGGTTGTCGAAGAAAACTTTCTCGCGAGCCTGATCGGGAGATTCAAAGTTGATCGCCTCGACCTTGATCAGCGCGAAGTAGCGTTCACCCTCTTTCGGTGGACGAATCTGTCCGCTAACCGTATCGCCGGTACGCAGGTCAAATTTTCGGATCTGGGATGGAGAAACGTAGATATCGTCCGGCCCTGGCAAATAGTTGTACTCCGGCGCGCGTAAAAAGCCGAAGCCGTCGGGCAGTGTCTCCAGCACACCTTCTGAAAATATGAGACCGCTCTTTTCGGTCTGGGCGGCCAATACTTTGAAGATGAGCTCCTGCTTGCGCATGCCGGTTGCGCCAGGAACGTCCATGGTTTTCGCAATTGACGTGAGCTTGGAGATCGACATCTCCTTCAAATCGGCGAGATTATGAAAGCCTTCGTTCTTGCCATCTCGAGACTCTCGAGCGTCGCGTTCGGGGGCTTCGGCAGTGGCTACAGTTCCGCCGTTATCTTCACCATTGGCTTCATTGTTCGCGCTCGATGCGCGTGAACGTGTTCTTTGTGACATGTCAGTGTTCTCTAACGATCTCTGCCGCAACAAATCTTGCAGCTTAAATTACCTGGGGCGTTGGAAGTGAACTATTGAGTGGTTATGGCGATGATGGGTTGCGAGTTGCCTCTCCCACTTCTTTCGCGAGGCGTAACGCAATTCTCCTCAACGGTGTTATTCAAGTTTTACTCGGGTGGCAAATTCAGCATCGTTTTTGATGCCACCGACTCAGCGCGCGTGGCCCAAAAAACTCAGATTGACCAAAAGGGGGCTTATGAGATTTTCGGATTGCCGATTTCTTTCAGGATACTAGCTCGCCAACAGAAAGCGCAAACGTCAAACAGGAACTAACTGTCACGATATTGCACTTTTTATTGCACGCCAAAGCTCGTCACGACCGCGGCCCGTCTTGGCGGAATAGGCCAATATGCTGTCATCTTCGAGCACGGATCCTATGTGCTCCAGGTTCTTTCTCAACTCGTTGTTAGAAAGCTTATCGGATTTTGTGGCAACCAATAGTCGCGGCTTGTTACTGTGTTCAAGCCATTCGTGAAGTTGCAAATCCTGTTTTGTGGGTTCGTGGCGCGAATCTACGATTTGAATTGATAGCACAAGCTGGCGGCGCTTGGCAAGGTAGCTTGTGACCATCTCTCCCCAGGTGGATCTAATGTCCTGGGGTACGCGTGCATAGCCAAAACCCGGCAAATCCACGAACCGAAAGCGATCGTTAATCGAGAAAAAATTCAACGACTGAGTCCTGCCTGGCGTCGACGATGTGCGCGCCAGACCACGCACTGAAAGCAGGGAGTTGATTAAGCTCGATTTACCAACATTCGAACGACCCAGAAATGCTATTTCCGGCTTCAGATCAAGGGGCCAATCACTCTCTTTGAAGGCGCTTTTGACAAACTCCGCAGTGCTGACCTTCATTCTGGTTGTCGATTGAATGGAGCGGGTCCCCGGTTTGAAGACGAGGACCCGCAAGCGTGAACTTTAGTTGCCAGCCGCCGCGGCTTGGGCATTGCGCTGCTGCCAGGCAGCGATGAGTTTCTGGATTCGATCTCGAATAGCCGCGAGTCTCTCTTCGTAGTCGGGAAGAGCTTTAACGGTCTTTTCGAGGTGAGCAAGGAACTGAGGAGCTCCCATCTGTTCTCTCAACATAGGAATCCATGGTTCCATCTTGGCGTAAACAAAGACGTGCTCGCCATTGGCGTCATTGAACATTTGGGCGTCGATAGCGCCATTGTTAACTAGCGAACAGGCCATGTCCCAGTATGAGACCACCATACGATACTGCCCGCTTTTCTCACTGGTAAGTACGTCTAGAAAATCCTGGGGATTTTGCGGGTTAAAAGTGAAAAACCAATTGCGGGCCTCGCGCATAAGCGGCTCGCGCCGCAGGTCGTATAGTTTAAGAATCAGGTCAGCTTCTTCTTGTTTACTCATTTAGCTCTCCTAGCTTGGTAGTCTTCCACATTGCAAAATAGAACTCTCACGACAAACCGCGAGAATTCTCGGATGAAAAAAGGGAAACGTTAACTGCTCGGTTTCACTTTTTGCGCTGCGCGCAGAACGCGCAGACAAGAACTCCAATTAGAGGGTGCTAGTCTCGTCACGAACGTCGTGAGAGACGACTCCCCGATACTGAGTCGATATTTGACTCGAGGGTTCTTAGCTGGTTTGAATCCCTTGGGAAGGCTGCTCGGTTGTCCACAACGGAGGAGCCTCGGTCGCCGCGTCAGTCGGACAAGCGTCCTCGAGTGCAATCGCCAGCACCTCATCGATCGTGTCGACGATATGGATGCAAAGGGCGTTGCGCACCTCTTCGGGGACTTCGACCAAGTCCTTTTCATTGTCCTTCGGCAGAATGATTGTGTCGATGCCGAAGCGATGAGCAGCAAGTAACTTTTCTTTGACGCCGCCAATTGGCAACACGCGGCCGCGCAATGTGATCTCCCCTGTCATGGCAACATTCCGTCTAATTGGAGCACGCGACAGGGCCGACGCCATTGCCGTGGCCATGGTGATACCAGCCGAAGGGCCGTCCTTAGGAATGGCACCTTCAGGAATGTGTATGTGCAAGTCGCGTTTGCGGATGAAGTCTAAATTCATTCCCAGGCGTTCAGCGCGGGCCTTGATACAGGTTAGAGCCGCTTGTGCTGACTCCTGCATGACTTCACCTAGTTTGCCAGTCAGAGTGACACCGCCTCGGCCCTTAATGAGCGTGGCTTCGATTTGCAGAACCTCGCCGCCAACTTCCGTCCAAGCCAATCCCGTTGCCAGACCGATTTCACTTTCAGCAGCGATGCCCTGTTGCCGAAACTTGATAGGCCCGAGCATTTCGCGCACGCGTTCGGCATCGATGGTAGCTTTGGCCCCTTCGCTGCCTTGCTCGGAGACAAACTTGCGCGCAATTTTGCGGCAGCAGGATCCGATTTCACGTTCCAGATTCCTAACACCGGATTCACGTGTGTAATGTCGTATGACTTCGAGAATACCTTCGTCGGTGAAGTCGAGTTGCTCGGTTTTTAACCCGTTGCCATCAGCCTGCTTTGGAACGAGGTGACGTTTGGCGATCTCCAGCTTTTCGCGCTCGGTGTAACCAGACAAACGCAGAATCTCGAGACGATCCTGTAGCGCGGGGGGAATTGTGTGGAGCACATTCGCCGTTGCGATAAAGAAAACCTTTGACAGATCATATTCGACGTCCAGGTAGTGATCCTGGAACGTATGGTTCTGTTCGGGATCGAGCACCTCAAGTAACGCCGCACTCGGGTCGCCACGGAAATCTGCTCCGAGTTTGTCGACTTCATCAAGCAGTAGCACGGGGTTAACCGTACCTGCTTTCTTCATCATCTGAATTATTTGGCCCGGCAACGCGCCGATGTAAGTTCTACGATGACCACGAATTTCAGCTTCGTCGCGAACTCCGCCAAGTGACAAACGAATAAACTTTCTGCCTGTAGCGCGAGCGATGGATTTACCAAGGCTCGTCTTGCCAACTCCCGGCGGACCGACGAAGCAGAGAATTGAACCTTTCGGGTTCTTCACAAGCTGGCGAACGGCGAGATATTCAAGGATTCGTTCTTTGATTTTCTCGAGTCCGAAGTGATCCTCGTTAAGAACCTCTTCCGCCTTTATTAGATCCTTGATCTCTTTTGACTTTTGTTTCCAGGGTACACTTATCAGCCAATCAATGTAGGTTCGAGAAACAGTGCCCTCCGCAGACATTGGTGGCATGGCTTCAAGACGATGCAGTTCCTGCATAGCCTTCTCTTTCGCCTCATCGGTCATGCCAGCTTCTTCGATTTTCTTCTTCAGTTCCTCGAGTTCCGCTTTCTCGTCCTTACGGCCAAGTTCTTTGTGAATCGCCTTTATCTGCTCGTTGAGGTAGTACTCCTTTTGAGCCTTTTCCATCTGACGCTTCACACGAGTCTGGATTGTGCGATCCAGTTGGCGTTTCTCGATCTCTGTCTCAAGCAACTCGATCAGTCTTTGCAAACGTGCCTGGGTCGAGAAGATTTCAAGTAGTCCTTGCTTGTCCTCGACCGAGATCTTTAGTTGTGAAGCAAGAGCATCTGCGAGGTGCGAAGGTTCTTGATTTCGCAGCGCAGTTTGTAGGGCATCAGTTTGAGTGTCAGGAGCTAGACGGAGATGTTGCTCGACGAGTTGACCGACTTTTTGAATAAGTGCGTCTAAACGAGTTCCTTCTTCACTTACCACCGGCGCACGACGAACGAGAGCCATGAAAGCTCCGTCCGTGTTCTCGACTCGAACAGTAGTTGCCCGCTCACGCCCCTCAACGACGACCTTGATTTGACCGTTGTCTTGTTTCTGAGACTGAAGAATCTTGCCGAGCGTTCCTACGCCGTAAATCTGTTCTGGAGATGGCTCGTCGACGGTTGCGTCGTGCTGAGTTGCTAAGAAAATTGTGCGGTCAGTGGCCAGGGCCTGTTCCAGTGCGCGGACGGATCCAGATCGACCTATTTTGAAAGCGACTTTTGTAAAGGGAAAGATAACGACGTCCCGGATTGGTACCATCGGGTACCAGGCGACATCGGCGGGGGTTCTGTCTGAATATTCTTCCATGGTTTTTGAATGCTGTTTTCCGGGCTTTTGCAACAAAGGCGAGCCGCTAAATGCCGTCTCGCCTTAATCTAAAAGATGGCTAATTGTAAATCATTTCCGGTAGGTTCGCTACTTTGTTGCAGGAAAAGCTTTTGATTGGTCGTTTAGGCGGCCGCACCGTCGATACCAGCTAGCCCTTCGCCAGGAACCGCGCGCCGGCGTTCAACCATTTCGCTGGTTATGACGAATTCTTTGACGCGCTTCTGCGAGGGCAGGGTGTACATGGCGTCGAGTAGGAGTTCCTCAAGGATCATCATCAGTCCACGGGCCCCAACCTTACGTTCAACTGCCTGTCGGGCGACACCTTTGAGCGCATCTTCCGTGAACTTCAACTTTACATTGTCGAAGTCAAACTTTTTCTGGTACTGCTTGACGAGAGCGTTTTTCGGTTCGGTCAGTATCTTAATGAGGGCGCCTTCATCGAGCTCATGAAGGACTCCAGCCACGGGCAGGCGTCCAACAAATTCGGGAATTAAGCCAAAACGAATCAAATCCTCCGGTTGCACTTGCGCTAGCGCCTCTGCATGGCGGTGCATTCCAGATTTTACTTCGGCGTGAAAACCCAGTGATTTATTCCGGAGACGTCGCTCAATGACCTTTTCGAGGCCAACAAAAGCGCCTCCACAGATGAACAGGATATTCGTTGTATCAACTGGGAAAAACTCCTGGTGTGGGTGTTTGCGTCCGCCCTGGGGCGGCACATTGGCAACCGTTCCCTCGAGAATCTTCAAAAGGGCTTGCTGAACGCCTTCACCCGACACGTCGCGCGTAATCGATGGGTTTTCGTCTTTGCGACATATCTTGTCGACTTCGTCGATATAAATAATGCCTTGTTGAGCGCGTTCGACATCACCATTCGCAGACTGCAGGAGTTTGAGAATGATGTTCTCTACGTCCTCACCGACATAACCGGCCTCGGTTAACGTTGTCGCGTCCACAATGGTGAAGGGAACACTCAGCATGCGCGCCAACGTTTGAGCCAGCAACGTCTTGCCGGTACCAGTCGGGCCGATCAGGAGGATGTTCGCTTTTTGGATTTCCACATCGGAACGGCGACGACCCAGCTCGATCCGCTTGTAGTGTTGATACACCGCAACGGCCAGGCGCTTCTTCGTTTCATCCTGGCCGATCACGTATTCATCTAGAAAGTTTTTGATCTCACCTGGCTTAGGTAGGGGAGGACGAGTAGCTACTGACTCTGCCTGTTGATCGTCAGTAATGATCTCGTTGCAAATGTCGATGCATTCGTTACAAATATAGACGGTAGGTCCCGCGATGAGCTTCTTGACTTCATTCTGCGATTTACCGCAGAACGAACAGCGTAGGGTGTCGTCGGTTCGTCTCACCATAATCTACCGAAAGCTTGCTCCTTGGGGAATTTCGCGCTCTACTCGCGGTGCGCAATGACCTCGTCTATTAAACCATATTCTTTGGCTTGCTTGGCAGACATTATTTTGTCGCGTTCAACATCGCGCTCGACGTTCTCGTATGACTGGCCGGTATGCTTTGCGATGATCTGCGACGTAAGTTCGCGCATGCGGAGGATTTCTTCGGCTTGGATGCGGATGTCAGTAGCTTGACCCTGCGATCCGCCTGAGGGCTGGTGAATTAGAATTCGGGAATTCGGCAGGGCAAATCGTTTTCCTTTGGCGCCCGCTGCAAGCAGCAGCGCACCCATAGAAGCGCACTGTCCAACACATATAGTAGTCACGTCTGGTCGAATAAACTGCATCGTATCGTAGATGGCCATTCCAGCTGTGATCGACCCGCCCGGAGAATTAATGTAGACGTTGATGTCTTTTTCTGGGTCCTCAGCTTCGAGGAATAGCAGCTGAGCTACTATCAGGTTCGCAATCTGATCATCGATCGGAGTGCCAAGGAAGATGATGTTGTCTTTCAGTAGTCGTGAGTAGATATCGAAGGCGCGCTCGCCTCGCGAAGTTTGCTCGACTACCATCGGGACTAAAGCCATAAAGTCTAACCTCGTTCAAAAGCAGATTAATGAGAAGGGCGATTAGTTAAACTCACTTCGCGTGGAAGAGAGTGGATGTTCGATATGCTTTAGCTTGTCGATTTGTCTTCAAAAAAGCTTCATTCAAACCGCCGCGACAAGCTGAAGTATGTCGGACATTAGTCCTTCCACTCTTCTTCAGTCACGCTTGCATTAGCAATCAAAAGATCAAGCGCCTTACGGTTGCGCAATCTGTGCGCGATGCTACGTTCGCCCCCATCCTTTGTCAAGGCAGCACGCACTTGCTCTTTTGCTTGTCGTGAGGCCGCTGAAATCGCGTCGATCTCAGCTTCAATCTCGTCATCTGAGACACTGATCTTTTCCTCATCGGCGATCTGTTCGAGCAACATACTTGCACGTACATCTTCCTCGGCTTGCACTTTCAACTCTTCGCGCGCGCCTTCCCAATTAACGTCGCGACTCCGTGGATCGATACCCCGTCCGATCATATCGCGCACAACACTTTCGAGTCGGTGACTGGTTTGTTGCTCGACCAAACTCTGAGGCACTTCAAACTTGTGGGCTTCGAGAAGTTTGCGCATCACCTCAGCGCGGAGTCGATGATCAGATTCTGATGCGGATCGCTTTTCGAGGTCTTCGCGGATCTTTGTGCGCAGGGTTCCAAGGGAATCAAAGTCGTCGCCTAAACTCTTCGCCCATTCGTCATCGACATCAGGCAATTCCTTGCGACGGACCGCGGTCACTTGTGCCTCGTACTGTACTTTTTTGCCGGCGAGACCTTTTGAGGTGAAGTCTTCAGGGTAATCCACGAGAAAACTCCTGCTGTCGTCGGGCTTTGCGCCCTGAAGATTGTCAGTGAACTCGGTCTGTACGCCTTCGCCACCTAGCACGACTTCGACATCGTCGGCTTTGATGTCTTCTTCTTCAGGTGCATCAATGAACTTGCCTTGGACATTGATAGTTACTGTATCGCCCACTTCCGCGCCGCGATCTTCAACCGGCTGCAACGAAGCTGAAGCATCGCGGAGTCCCTCGATCATTGTTTCGACGTCAGTGTCAGTGACTGGTCGCGTTCGTCGAACCGCCTCGAGGCCTTTGTACTTATCGAGTTTGACTTCAGGGAAGACTTCGACTCCTACCTTGAAAGTGATCGGTTCTTCACCAAGTCGCTCGAGGGCCTCGGTGTTATCCAGATGGACATCTGGCTCGCCGATCGTGGCCAGGGAGTGTTCACCAATGGCATTGTTAACTGCCTCGGGTAGCAGTTCGCGCAAGACTTCACTTCTGATTTCACTCTTGAACCGATTGCGGACGACTGATTGAGGTGCGTGGCCTCGACGAAAGCCGGGCACGTTCGCGCCCTTTGCGTAACGCTCACTAACGCGGTCATAGGCCGTGCGTATCTGCGCCGGCTCGATTTCGATTTTGATTTCCTTGCGAGTTGGGGAGAGATCTGTAAGTTCGGTCTTCATTGCGTATTTGGTCTTTGGTTTTTTGGTCGTAGGCCTTTGCTTTAAGTGAACACTGATCAAAGACCAAGACCCAGGGCCAAAGACCAACTCTTTTTGGTGCGAAAGGGGGGACTCGAACCCCCACACCTTTCGGTACCAGATCCTAAGTCTGGCGCGTCTGCCAATTCCGCCACTTTCGCACTATCAAAACTCAAAATCGCCATCTCGGCGGGGGCCCGGCAAGAATAGCATGCGATACTCATGTTAGTCACAAGGGGGTCACTCTGCTATTCTTCCGACGTTATTCTGCTCTACACAAACTGTCAGGAGCCACTCATGTTTGCTACTCCTCGCACGTTCCCGTGTCCCAACTGCAAAGAGATAATTAACGATTCCATGACAACCTGCCGCTTCTGTTCGGTGGCCATCGATCCGGGCATCGCCGCTCAGGTAGCCGAGCAGCAAGCCAAAGCAAACCAGGCTTACAGCGATGCTAGTTTTTTGCGCACTGCGGCCGTAGCGATGTTCGTATTCCTGGGATTGAGCTTAATCCCGGTGGTGCCTTTCGTGTATTGGGGTTTCTTGGCTACGTTTCTGGTAACGGTTGTTTTGTTAGTGCGGTGGCAAATCCGTTTTGCCAGTTTGAATACGAGCGACCCTGATTATCAGAAGGCTAAGCGATCACGCAATGTGGCGTTGCTACTGATAATTCTCGCGATACCATTGGGTTTCATTCTTAGACCTTTGTTGAGCTTGCTGCTGTCACGGATGTTCTAGTAGAGATCTGAGCACCGATGAGATTGGGTATCCTGCTCGCAGCGATGTTTCTTGCTCTGGTTACTGTTAATGCGCAAGAAGACTGGGACAAATACAAGCCACGCACGCTTGACGAAATCGTCAATCAGCATTCAAAGCTTGCACCGGCCGCGAAAGGTTTTCTGTTTACTGGAGACTTGTTTCCCTCACGAGTTAAGGTGTTGTACACGGCTCAGCAGAGACCTCTTAATAAGGAGAGAAAGTACTTCATCAGTCAATTCTTCAAAAGTGTCAATCACGCCGAGCTCGCTGACCTTTTCATTTCTGAGTTTCTCTTTAAGGAGGGCTCTGTTCAATACTGGCTCCCGGTTCAAGAGCAGTTGATTGAGCATTTCAAGCGTGAATTAAAGAGCGGCGACAAAGCAGTTCTATTTGTGAATTGGATAGGCGCTTACAATCGTAACGGCAAAGTCGATTGGATCTTTCTTGTCAATGAATTTGAGAGCTTGAATCCCGTGCTGGCCGAGTTTGGAGGCAAGGGATTTGTCTCATTGAATAGGCTCTGTCAGTTGAATGCTTTTAGGCGATGCTGTACGTCACCTTAGGCTTGCCAAGAAAGTCTTTGCCGGTCTGCTTCTTCACCAGCCCACTCCGTTCCAATTCAAAATAGGCGCGCAGAATCTCACCTTTGTCTACTGACAATTTCTGGGCTAGTGAAGCAGGTGTTGGCAACCAATCACCTGAGTTTAGTACTTTGCTTTTGATCTGCGCTTCGATCTGTTCGCGGACTTGAAGGTAGACGGGATTGTGGGACAAGTCTTTGAGTTCGATGTTCATCGCAGCTCACCGTCTAACTTCGAGCTATAGCGTCCGAGTCACCTTTGATAACGACCGCGGCGCGTCGGGATCGAGTCCCTTTGCTTCCGCCAACAGTGCTGCGAAGATTTGACCGGGCACGATGTAAGGAATCGGCGCCAGAAACTCATCAATCTCCCGCGGCATGATAATCGAACGAGTACACAGCCCCGCAGCGTCTATGTCGCTCGTAATTGCCAAGGTATCAGCGTGCAATTCACGAAGTCGTTCAATCAGACTCTTCACTCCGGGCAACATCTCACCCGGCGGTGCAAATAAGAATACTGGGAAGTGACGCTCAACCATCGCGAGCGGACCGTGCAGAAAATCTGCCGATGAAAAACGCTCCGCAACGACGTAGCAAGTTTCCATCAACTTCAACGCCAACTCATAAGCATTTGCGTAAGCGAGTCCGCGACCGACAACGACGCAGTTTTCCATGAACACATATCGCTGCACCAGTTCGAGGATGGCAGGCTTTTGTTCGAGCGCCTTGGATACAAACTCCGGAATTGCTTCATAAGTAATAGACGATTGCTGGTCCGATAGTTCCGCCGCGAGCATATAAAATAGGAGCATCTGGCCGGTGAAAGTCTTGGTAGCAGCCACAGACCGTTCGCGACCGCCATGGGTTAACAAAGTCTGGTCGACCAGGGTCGTCATCGAGGAATCTGGTTCGTTCGTAATGCCAACCGTATACGCGCCACACTGGCGAGCATTCTCCAGCACGCGATTGATGTCTTCACCTTCGCCCGATTGCGAGACACCAACAACGAGAGCGTGGTCGAACCTTAATTTTGCGTTGTAGATTGTATGAACGGAAGGTGCCGAAAGGGAGACCGGAATCCCGGTCGTGATTTCCAGAAGGTAACGACCGAAGAGAGCGGCATTGTCCGAGCTGCCCCTTGCAACCAGCACGATGAGATCTATATTGCGCGCTCTGATCGTTTGACCCAACTTCGCAATCTTGCCCCGCTCTTCTTTGATCGTCAGCGCAAGCGCGGCTGGTTGCTCGGCGATTTCAGCAAGCATTAACGACACAGGGGCCCTCAAACTAATCGCTGTTAACTTATCCGCAGATTACGCAGATTAAACCGATTTCAGTTCAACTGATCGGACAATAGTATTCTTGAATCCGCGAAATCTGCGGATAAGCTTTTCTATTGTGTTCGAAACCGATTTCAGTTAAATACTCGTCCGATCTTTCCAGCCTGCAGGTCTGTTAGCGGCACAACCAATCTTTGCTAATGCTCAACACTCTAACACGAACGCTTGGTCTGCGTCTGACTGTTCTGCTGCTGATTCTGGTTTACTTGGTTTGCTCTGTCCGTGCTCAGCCACAGTCCGATAGCGTCGAAGCAGCAATTCAGGTTATCCCTCAGCCCCGCACGGTCTCACGCACCGGGGAGAGATTTTGGTTGAGCGGAAACGCACACCTTGCGCTTGCAGATCCCAAATCAGCAGATGATCGCTTCGCTGCAAATGACTTCATTGAGGATGTAAAGCAAACCAACGGTATTAACATCAGGATTAGTCGCGGAACGGGCCGTCAAAGCATCCTGATTGGATTGCTGAATTTGCCGGCGATTCAATCTGCGTTAAAAACCAGCGCCATTAATTTGCCGCCTACACTAAATGAAGAAGGCTACATATTGAGGGTTGACACCGAACGAGTTGTAGTGGCAGGGGCAACTTCCGCGGGAGTCTTCTATGGATTGCAGACGCTGAAACAGCTCATCCGCGGCGAACCCGGAAGAACTTATATTCAAGGGGTGAAAATTGTTGATTGGCCGGCGATGCGCTGGCG
>Ga0070698_100004507_pt1 | contig 15316 bp, 10 predicted proteins | sample KBSK1502metaG_FD_65477 | JGI IMG/M metagenome (GOLD analysis project Ga0070698, IMG submission 65477) | Corn, switchgrass and miscanthus rhizosphere microbial communities from Kellogg Biological Station, Michigan, USA - KBS K1-50-2 metaG | ecosystem: Host-associated > Plants > Roots >...
CCATGTGGGATTTGCCGGGCGCCGCCTATCCGGCGCCCGTGCCGGTGATCGGCACGTTGAGCGTGTGGGCGCCGAACCGGTCCGTCCATCTCAGCTTGTAGACGCCGCTGAACGCGCCCGCCTTGGTGGGACGGAAGGTGACCGGGAGCACCAGGTCGTACCCGCTGTTGAACGGCAGCCCGCTGGCGGCCCGGAGCGGTGCGCCGAACGGCCCGCCGGGCAGCGGAGTCTGACCCATGAGGGACGGCTGGTTGCCGGCGTTGGTCACGTGGATCAGCACCGTGGCCGTGTGGCCCACCGGCACGGACCCGAAGTTCACCGAGCTTGGCGAAGCCGTGAACTGGGTCACCGCTGGCAGCCCCGTGCCGGTCAGGGTCACGGTGGCGGTCGTCCCATTGCTGCCGGTGATGCTGAACGAGCCATTGGACGTCACGGCCTGCTGCGGGGCGAAGATGATCTGCACCGGAATGGTCTGGCCCGGCTGGATGACCGTGCCGACCGTGGGCAGGTACAGAGCCTTATACGGGCCTGCCGGAGGCGTGACCGAGGTCACCGTTACCGGCGTGTCGCCGCCGTTGACGATGTTGTCCACCAGCGGCTCGGTGATCCCGACCGGGACGTTGGTGATCACCGAGCCATCGCCGGTGACCACAACGAAGGACAGGCTGGGCTGGGCCGCGTACAGCCCGGTCCTTATGCCGTCCCCGATGAGGGGCACGGTGGCCGGGCCGGCTCCGGTGCTGGTGGTGAACGTCACCTGGGCCGGGGCGCCGCCCGGCGCGGTCGGGGTGAACGTCACCTGCGCGTGCAGCGCGTCACCCTTGTGCAGGGTAACCGGAAACTGCACGGCGACCGGCTTGCCGTTCCCGTGGGTCTCGGTGACCTGGCCCACGGTGTAGGGAGCCGGCGTGCTCATCGCGGAGACCGAGGCGCCGGTCACGGTCACCGTCTTGGTCGCGGTGACGGTCACCGGGGCAGTGCTGGTCGAGCCGAGTTGGGTGTCGGGGTAGCTGACGGTGCCGTTGCGCTTCAGCGGGGCGCCCGTGGTCACGCCGAACCCGTATACGTTGCCGTCCCGGGTGCCCACGTACACCATCCCGTTGGCCGTCGCCGCAATCGTGAACTTGGCGGCGGTACCGATTTCCCCGGACCAGATCTCGTTCAGCTTGTTCCCGCTAGGCACCAGGTCGAAGGCCATCAGGTCGCTGCCAGTCCCGGTGCTTCCGGAGGAGTCGAGCACCCAGATGATCGCCGACGCCGGGTCGGTGCCGTTGGAGGTGATCACCGGGGAGCCGGAGGTGTAGCCGAGCGTGAACGTACTGCTGGCCACGTTGGTGAGGTTCGGGGTATCGGTGCTGTCGGTGTTGATCTGGAATTCCCGCAGGTTGTCGTTCTTGCCGAGGTAGATGACGTCGTCGTGCGTGCCGCTGGTGCTGGCCGGCAGCGGTGACGTGCTGGTCTCGAACACGGCCGGGTGGCCCCATTGCCCCCCGTAGGGGTGGGTGCGGTAGAGGTTGGCGTTCCCGTTGCCGGGCGCCTGCTCGCGCCCGCCCAGGTTGTTGGCGTTCAGCAGGAAGATGTGACCGTCCTTGCCGGCCTGGACTATCACATTCGGGTACTTCTGCGTGCCGACCGGCAACTCGACCGGGCCACCTGCCCCGTAGTCCACATCGCCCGCGTCCAGGTTGGGCGCATTCGCCGGGCTGAAGAAGTCCTTCGCTATCAGCGAGCCGTTCGATTGCGGGGCCAGCCGGACCACGGACTCCGCGAGCTGGCCGGGTGGGCTGCCGCCGGGCCCCTTCGGCGGGGAGACGCCGTTGCCGGAGGTGAAGAAGATCCGGCCTGACCCGTCGGACATGAGCCCGCCGCCGCTCTGCCAGATGCCGGCCTTGTCGTCGGTCACGCCGGACTCGTCGGTCCACAGGGTTGTGGCGTGGGTGGAGAGGTTCACGCCGGCCACGTACCCGTCGTAGGACCCGTGGTCGCAGTATGACGCGAACCCCGCGTAGACCCAGCCGTTCATCAGCAGGAGGCCGACCCGCTGGTTTTGCACCGTGGGGTTGAAGGTGTTGTGCGAGTCGTTGCTGGGGCTGCCGGCGATCCGCTTTTTGAGCGTGACAGCCCCGGTGCTGGCGCTGATCCCGAACAGGTGGTACTCGTAGCTGATCTCCTTGACCAGCGCCATGACGTACACGGTGTTGGTCGAGGGATCGTAGACCGGCGTCGCGGTGACCCCGATGTCCGGGGTCAGGTTGTTGCACGTGCTCATCGGGAAGGGCGTGCCCAGCTGATCCGACCACTGGACCGCGCCGGTGGTGGCGTTCAGCCCGTAGACCCAGTCATCCTCGGTCGCCACGATCGCCGTTGAACCGATCACCAGCGGCTGTGCGTATACCTGGCCCTTGACGGCGGTCTTGAACACCTGGCCGAACGTCGAGCCGCCGACCACCGCCGGGGTCAGGCCAGGCTCATTCGGGTCCCACCCGTTGCGCAGATTGTTCTGCGAGGCGGTCGGCTCGTTTGCCGTGATCCCCGAAGCCACGGCGCTGGCCCGGGCGGCGGTCGCCGCTTCGCCCGTGACCGTCGCGGCGGCGAGCCCGGCGAGCGCCAGCCCGGCGACGGCAGCGCAGAGCCTGCGCGCGCCGGCGCGAGTGGGCATACAGACAACCCCGTCCCCGTATGACTGCATGAAAGGCCCCTCCCAGCCACGCAAAGCGCGTTACGCCCCGGCGGGGAGGGGTGCGCTCGGTTTCATGATGACAGATGATTTAACGCTCTAAGTCGACCGTTATCACCCTGTGACCGTGACAGCACGGTCAGCTACCCGTCGGTTAGTTTTCAGTAACTATGGAGGATTTAGAGTGCCCAGCATTAGGGCGCTGGAATGGTGAGTCAGCGGCGGTCCCAGGCAATCCCTGGCAAGGCCCGAGGAGGAACCCGTTACGCGCCGGGCGCTGGGTCGCGCGGGAGGCCCAGGATCCGCTCGCCGATGATGTTGAGCTGGACGTCGGTGGTGCCGCCGCCGATGGTCAGCGCGCGGGTGAACAGGATGGCGCGGGACCAGCGGGTGCCGGCCACGGCCCCGTCCGCCCCGGTGAGCGCCCAGCACTCCTCGGCGACCCGCTGCGCGTACCGCATCCCCAGCAGCTTGCGGACGCTCCCGGTCGCGCCGGGCTCGGTGCCCGACAGCCGTTTCAGCGTCGCCCTGAGGCCCAGCGCGTCGATCGCGTGCCCCTCGGCGACGAGGTGGCCGGCCCGCTCGAGCACGGCCGCGTCCGGGTTTTCCGGCAGCCCGCGCAGCACCTCGAGCAGCTCGGGGGGGCCGCAGCCGAACGTCCATGACTGGGCCAGGGAGACGCGCTCGTTGGCCAGCGTGGTCCTGGCCACGCGCCACCCGTCGTTCACGCCGCCCACCACGAGGTCGTCGGGCACGAAGACGCCGTCGAGGAACACCTCGTTGAACAGCGCGTCCCCGGTCATCTCGCGCAGCGGGCGCACCGTGACCCCCGGGTCCTTCATGCCCACGAGGAAGTAGCTGATCCCGTCGTGCCGGGGCGCGTCCGGGTCGGTGCGGGCCACGCAGATCCCCCAGGAGGCGTGCGCCGCCAGCGAGGTCCAGACCTTCTGCCCGGTCAGCCGCCAGCCGGCCCCGCTGCGCTCGGCCCGGGTGGTGAGGCCGGCCAGGTCGGAGCCGGCCCCGGGCTCGCTGAACAGCTGGCACCAGATCGTCTCGCCGGCCAGGGTGCCCGGCAGGAAGCGCTGCTGCTGCTCAGGCGTGCCGTACTGGATCAGCGCGGGCACCACCCAGGCCCCGATGCCGAGCCCGGGCGGGCGCAGCCCCGCGGACCGCATCTCCTCGGCGACCACGAGTTGTTCGAGCGGGCCCGCGTCACGGCCCCACGGGCGGGGCAGGTGCGGCACGACCCAGCCTGCCGCCGCCAGCCGTTTGGCATGCTCCGCGGGCGGGGCGGCCGCGATGCCGGCCAGCTCCTCGCGGACCTGCGCCCGCACCGCGTCGGCCTCGGCCGGTAGCTCCACCCGCAGCGGCCGGCTGGCGCCGCCCAGCGCCAGCCGCGCGACCCGGGCCGCCCATTCGCCGGAGGAGCCGAGCAGCGCGCGAAGCGACAGGGCGCGGCGGTAGAACAGGTGCGCGTCGTGCTCCCAGGTGTAGCCGATCCCGCCGAGCACCTGGATGCACTCATGGGCGCAGGTCACCGCCGCGTCGACGGCGACCGTGGCCGCCGCCGCGGCGGCGAGGGCGCGGCCGGCGTCATCGTCCCCGTCGGCCTCCTGGTGCGACCGCGCGGCGTCCCAGACCGCCGCCGCGGCCTGCTCGGCCGCCGTGAGCATCCACGCGCAGCGGTGCTTGACCGCCTGGAACTGCCCGATCGGCCGGCCGAACTGGCGCCTGATCTTGGCGTAGGCGGCGGCGGTGTCGACCGCCCAGCCGGCGATACCGCAGGCTTCCGCCCCGAACAGGGTCGCCGCGAGGCTTGTCACCAGGCCACGGGAAAGCCCGGAGAGCACCCGCCCCGGCGGCACCGCGAGGCCCTCGGCGCTGACTCGCGCGATGGGCCTGGTCAGGTCGAGGCTGTCCAGCGGGGTGATCTCCAGGTCGGCCGCGTCCACCGCCACCCAGGACTCCTCCTCGCCGCCCACCGGGAGGATCAGCAGGTCAGCGAGGCACGCGCCGAGCACGGGGCCGCAGCTCCCGGCGATCACCAGGCCGCCGTCGCCACCGGCCGCGTGGGTGCCGGGCGCCAGCGCCACCGCCGCCGTGAGCGTGCCGGCCGCCATGCCCTTGACCAGGCTCTCCAGCACTCCCGCGTCGGCCGCACCCCGCGCCGCGCTGGTGAGGACCGCGCTGGCCAGCACGGTCGGCAGGAAGCCCCCCGGGAGCAGCGCGCGGCCAAGTTCCTCCGTGGCCACCGCGAGCTCGGGCACGCCGTAGCCCTGGCCGCCCAGCGCCTCGGGCAGGTGCAGGCCGAGCAGCCCCTGGGCGGCGAGTCCGGGCCGCAGCGCGTCGCGGTAGCGAGAGACGTTCTGCTTGTCCCGCCCCCGCGCTCTGCTTGTCCCGCCCCCGCGCTCCGCGCCCGCCCCCGCTCGGCGCCCGCCCCCGCTCGGCGCCCGCCCCCGCTCGGCGCCCGCCCCCGCTCGGCGCCCGCCCCCCGCGCCACGGTCTTCGGCCTCCAGCCCGGCTCTGATCGCCTCCGGCGGTGAGTTGCGCGCCACCCAGCTACGGACCGAGTCGGCCAGGGCCAGGTGTTCTTCCGTCAGGGCCAGCGCCATAACCCACCTCACCCACCGAGACTTCGCATTTCGGCCCACTGTAAGACGCCGCGGGGCACGGGGGAACCCGGCCGGTGAAACTCGTTACCAGCGGGTAGCATAAGCAGTGTTACTGACGAGTAGGGCCGCCTGATCCGGACGGGGCCGGTGGTCCGCTGCATGGGGGGAGGCGGGCGATGAGCCACTATAAGAGCAACCTCCGCGACATCACGTTCAACCTGTTCGAAGTGCTGCGGCGCCAGGACCTGCTGGGCGCGCCGCCGTATCCCGAGCTGGACGAGGAGACCGCGCGGAACATCCTGGACGAGGTGAACCGGCTCGCCACGGGGCCGCTCGCGGACTCGTTCGCCGAGGCCGACCGCAACCCGCCGGTCTTCGACCGGGGGACCGGCACGGTCCGGATGCCGGATGGCTTCAAGCGGTCCTACCGTGCCTATATGGACGCGCAGTGGTGGCGGCTGCACGTCCCTCCAGGACTTGGCGGCATCGGTGCCCCGCGGTCCCTGGGCTGGGCCGTCGCGGAACTGGTGCTCGGGGCCAACCCGGCGATCTGGATGTACGCGAGCGGCCCGTCGATGGCGCAGGTGCTGTGGCTGCTCGGCACGCCGGAGCAGCGGCGTTTCGCCGAGATGGCGGTCGAGCGCGGCTGGACCTCGACCATGGTGCTGACCGAGCCGGACGCCGGCTCGGACGTCGGCGCCGGCCGGACCAAGGCCATCGCGCAGCCGGACGGCACCTGGCACATCGAGGGCGTGAAGCGGTTCATCACCTGCGCCGAGCACGATATGGCCGAGAACATCTTCCACCTCGTGCTCGCCCGCCCGGAGGGCCACGGCCCCGGCACGAAGGGCCTGTCCATGTTCTGCGTGCCCAAGTTCCTGGTCGGCCCCGACGGCACGCTGGGGGAGCGTAATGGGGTCGAGGTGACTGGCGTAGAGCACAAAATGGGGCTGCACGCGTCGGCTACCTGCGAGCTGACCTTCGGCGCCGGCCGGCCTGCCGTGGGCACCCTGGTGGGGGGCACCCACGACGGCATCAGGCAGATGTTCATGATCATCGAGGCCGCGCGGATGATGGTTGGCACCAAGGCGATCGCCACGCTGTCCACCGGGTACCTGAACGCGCTCGAGTACGCCAAGACCCGGGTGCAGGGCGCCGACCTCACCCAGCAGGCCGACAAGGCCGCGCCGCGGGTGACCATCACACATCACCCCGACGTGCGCCGGATGCTGATGACGCAGAAGGCCTACGCCGAGGGCATGCGGGCGCTGGTGCTGTACGCCGCCTCGATCCAGGACGCCGTGCAGGTCGCGGCGGCCAGCGGCACGCCCGGCGAGGACACGGCCGCGCTCAACGACCTGCTCCTGCCGCTGGTCAAGGGGGTCGGGTCCGAGCGCGCCTATGAGATGCTGACGCTGTCGCTGCAGACGTTCGGCGGCTCCGGCTTCCTGCAGGACTACCCCGTCGAGCAGTACATCAGGGACGCCAAGATCGACAGCCTCTACGAGGGCACCACCGCGATCCAGGGCCTGGACCTGTTCTTCCGCAAGATCATCCGCAACGAGGGCAGGGCGCTGCGGGCGCTGCTCGCCGAGATCACCTCCTTCGCCGCCGGTGAGTCCGGCAACGGCCGGCTCAAGCTGGAGCGGGGCGCGCTCGCCCGCGCGGCCGGCGACATCGACGCGATGGTCGCCGCGATGGCCGCCGCCGCGGCGTCGTCGCTGGACCGCCCGCCGGAGATCTACCGCGCCGGGCTGAACACCACCCGCCTGCTCATGGCCCTCGGTGACCTGGTCATCGGCTGGCTGCTGGCCCGCCAGGCCGAGGTCGCGCTCGCGGCGCTCGACGGGGAGCAGGCCGATCGCCTCAGCCCCGGGGACCGGGCGTTCTACCAGGGCAAGATCGCCACCGCGCGGTTCTTCGCGCAGACCGTGCTGCCCCGGCTCGCGGCCGAACGGGAGATCACGGAGGCCACCACCCTGGACCTGATGGAGCTTCCCGAAGAGGCGTTCTGAGGGCCGGTCAGGACCAGGCGAGCATGCGCAGCGGGTCAGTGAGCATCGCGCCCACGTCGCGCAGCACCGCCGAGCCCAGGTCGCCGTCCACGATCCGGTGGTCGAACGACAGCGCGAGCGTGGTCACCTGCCGCACGGCCAGCGCGCCCTCGTGGACCCAGGGCGCCTCCTTGACCTGGCCAAACGCGAGGATCGCCGCCTCACCGGGGGTCAGGATCGGCGTGCCCGCGTCGACGCCGAACACGCCCACGTTGGTGATCGTGATCGTCCCGCCGGCCAGGTCGGCGGGCTGGGCCTTGCCCGCTCGCGCCGTCGCGGTCAGCGTGGCGAGCGCGCGCGCGAGTTCCGGCAGGGACAGCGCGTGGGCGTTCTTGATGTTGGGCACGAGCAGGCCCCGGTCGGTGGCCGCGGCGATGCCCAGGTTCACGTAGTGCTTGACCACGATCTCCTGCGCGTCCTCGTCCCAGGAGGAGTTGATCATCGGATGCCGCGACGCCGCCAGCATCAGCGCCCTGGCCACGAACAGCAGCGGGCTTGGCCGAAGCCCGTCGAACTCGGGCAGGTCCCGCAGCCGCTGCACAGCCTGCATCGTCTCGGTGATGTCGATCTGCAGGAACTCGGTGACGTGCGGGGCCGTGAACGCGCTCGCGGTGACGGCCGCCGCGGTGAGCTTGCGCACGCCCCTGATGGGGACGCGCTCCTCTCCGCCTTCGGTGCCTCTGACCGGGAGCAGCAGGGGCGCGGGCGGCCCGCTCTGTGCTAGCCCCGACCCCACCGCCCCGCCCACGGCTAGCCCCGACCCCACCGCCCCGCCCACGGCCGCCTGCACGTCCTCGCGGGTGATGGTCCCCTGCGGTCCCGTGCCCGTCAGCGCGGCCAGGTCGACCCCGAGGTCCTTGGCGAGCTTGCGCACCGGCGGCTTGGCGGCCGGGCGGGCTTTGGTGCCCGCTCCCGCCGCGCCGTTGCCGGCCGCCGGTGCTGCCGGGCTTTCCGTCCGCGCCGCTGACGATGCCCTTGCAGAACGCTGGCCCGTGCCGGCCGTCTTCCGCTGGCGGCGCGTGGTCGTGCCGAGCTTCACCCCGTACCCGACCAGCACCGCCTGCCGCTCGATCTTGGGCGCCGGGCTGCCGTGGATGCCGGGCTCGCGCGCGGCTGGCTCCCCGGCCGGGGCTGGGCTCGTGCCGGGGCTGTCCTCCGGCTGGGGCGCGCTGGCCGACGCCGGCGCGGCCGGGGCGGCGTCCGCTGCCACGTCGACCTCGATGATCGGCGTGCCGACATCCACGGTCTGCCCCTCGGACACCAGCAGGCTGCTCACGACGCCGTCGAATGGGCTCGGCAGCTCGACCAGTGACTTGGCGGTCTCGATCTCCACGATGACCTGGTTGATCGCCACCCGGTCGCCCGGCTTGACGTGCCAGGTGACGATGTCCGCCTCGGTCAGGCCCTCCCCAACGTCCGGCAGCCGGAACTGTTTCACGTCAGCCATGCCAGGCCTCTCAGAACGCGAACGTGTGGTCGACGGCATCGAGCACCCGGTCCAGGTCGGGCAGGTAGTGCTCCTCGATCCGTGAGGGCGGATAAGGGACGGAGTACCCGCCGACCCGCAGGACGGGCGCCTCCAACTGGTAGAAGCACTCCTGGGTGACTCGCGCGGCGATTTCCGCGCCGAGCCCGCCGGTGACAGGGGCCTCGTGCACGACCACGCACCGGCCGGTCCGGCGCACCGAGGCGACGATGGTCTCGGTGTCCAGCGGGGCCAGCGAGCGCAGGTCGATCACTTCGAGCGCGCGCCCATCCTCGCGGGCCGCGACCGCCGCCTCGACGCAGGTGCGGACCATCGGGCCGTAGGTGAGCACGGTGACGTCGGAGCCCTCGGTCACGGTCCGCGCCGAGGTCAGCGGCAGGGCTTCGCCCAGCGCGGCCGTGGTGTCCACCTCGGCCTTGTCCCAGTACCGCCGCTTCGGCTCGAAGAAGATCACCGGATCGTCGGAGGCGATCGACTGCTGGATCATCCAGTAAGCATCCTCGGGGCCGGAGCAGGCGACCACCCGCAGGCCCGGCGTGTGGGCGAAGTACGCCTCCGGCGACTCGCTGTGGTGCTCCACCGCGCCGATCCCGCCGCCGAATGGGACACGGATCACCACGGGCATGGTGATGTGCCCGAGCGAGCGCAGCCGCTGCTTGGCCAGCTGGCTCACGATCTGGTCGAATGCGGGGAAGACGAAGCCGTCGAACTGGATCTCACAGACCGGCCGGTAGCCGCGCAGGGCCAGCCCGATCGCCGTGCCGACGATGCCGGACTCGGCGAGCGGGGTGTCCACCACCCGGGCCTCGCCGAAGTCCTTCTGCAGCCCGTCGGTGACGCGAAACACCCCGCCGAGCTTGCCCACGTCCTCGCCCATGATGAGCACCTTGGGGTCGGCTTCGAGCGACTTGCGGAGGCCCTCGTTGATCGCCTTGGACAGCGTCAGCACGGTCATCGCGCCACCTCCTGGTCGGCGAACGAGTCCAGGTAGGCCGCGAACTGCTCCCGTTCGGCTTGGACCAGCGCGTTGGGCTCGGCGTAAATGTTCTCGAACATCGCCGTGGGCTCCGGGTCGGGCATCGACAGGCACCCGTTCCGCACCGTCCGGCCGACCTCGGCCGCCTCCGCGTCGATCGCGTCGAAGAAGGCTGCGTCCGCGGCGCCGGTGCGGACCAGGTAGGCCTTGACGCGCTCCACCGGGTCCTTCAGCTTCCAGGCCTCCAGTTCGCCGGCGAGCCGGTACCTGGTCGGGTCGTCGGTGGTGGTGTGCGCGCCCATCCGGTAGGTGTACGCCTCGATCAGGGTGGGTCCCTGGCCCTCCCTGGCGGCCTGCATCGCCTTGCGGGTCACAGCCAGGCAGGCGAACACGTCGTTGCCGTCCACCCGGATTCCCGGGAACCCGAAGCCCTCGGCCCGGTGGTACAGGGGGATGCGGCTCTGCCGCTCCAGCGGCTCGGAGATCGCCCACTGATTGTTCTGGCAGAAGAACACCACGGGCGCGTTGAACACCGACGCCCAGATGAACGCCTCGTTGACGTCGCCCTCGCTGCTGGCGCCGTCACCGAAGTAGGCGATGACCGCCTCGCCGTCCTCGCCCACCAGCCCGTCCCGCTGGATCCCCATCGCGTAGCCGGTGGCGTGCAGCGCCTGCGCGCCGATCACGATCGTGTACAGGTGGAAGTTGTGCTCGGCCGGGTCCCAGCCGCCGTGGCTCACCCCGCGGAACAGCTCGAAGAGCTTCAGCGGGTCGACCCCGCGGCACCAGGCCACCCCGTGCTCACGGTAGGTGGGGAAGGCCATGTCGCGCGGCCCGAGCGCCCGGCCGGACCCGACCTGGGCCGCCTCCTGGCCGAGCAGGGATGCCCAGATGCCCAGCTCGCCCTGGCGCTGCAGCGCGATGGCCTCGGTGTCGATCCGCCGGACGAGCACCAGGTCGCGGTAGAGCGCCTTCACCTCGTCGGCGGTGAGGTCCAGCGGGTAGTCCGGGTGCTCAAGCCGCTCCCCCTCGGGCGTCAGAAGCTGGACGGCTTCCACTCGTGATCCGGCCTGCCCGTCCAGGTCGGCGGATCCCGGTGCGGCGGCGACCGCACCGTCGGCGTCGACGGCCACGTGCCACTCCTTGTGGTCAGGGCCGGTTCCGGGATCACCGTCACCGGCCGGTTGTCCTCGCGGGTCCCAATGACAGCTCTTGTGGGCCTGGACCCGTTCATTCCATCGTGACAGACGGCGCCGCGTGCGGCGAACCCACGGTGAACACTCACCGCCCGGGCGGGCATCCCGTACGCTGCGTGACCGGTGCGGCGAAGCGAGGAAAGGCCCGGAGAAGTGAGCAAAATCATCGTCAACGTGATGCCAAGGCGCGAGATTCACGACCCACAGGGAGAGGCGATCTCACGCGCCTGCCAGCGGCTGGGATTCGGCGACGTGGTGGGCGTGCGCCAAGGCAAGCGGTTCGAGGTGGAACTGCGCGGACCGGCCGATGCAGCGGCTCTGACCAGGGTTGGGGAACTTGCCGGTGAATTGCTGGCCAACCCGGTGATTGAGGAATTCGCGTTGCATGAAGAGTGACTGGGTAGCCATAGGGCGTAGTGGGCAAGACGCTTAGCCCGGACCAAGAGGGATCCGTTTACCGCGGTGTCACGTGAGTTGACGATTATCACGGCGCGGACGGGGAAGGGACACAAGTGGCCAACGCGAAGGTGAACTAGCGTGACCATGGAACCGGTAACCGGGGGGCGGATGCATACTTCGGTGAGGAGCGCCGAGGAGCCTACCGTGGACGTGAAGCTCTGCCTGGTGTTCCCTCGCGAGGCGCTCAGCGTGCCGGTCATGCGGCACATGCTCGGCGATGCCCTGCGGGGCCTCGTCGTCGACGACGATGGGCTCGCGGACCTGCTGCTCGCGGTGACCGAGGCGTGCACCAACGTGGTCCGGCACGGCGGGCCGGGGCGGAAGTATGAGGTGGTGGCCAGCCTGGGCCAGCGTGGTTGCCGCATTGAGGTCCAGAACACCGGTCCCGGGTTTGCCGTCCGGCGCCTGCCTGGGCTGCGGCGCCGTGCCTGGCCGCCCGCGGGTACGCGGCGCGGCAGCATGCGCCCCGCCACGTTCGGGCGCACGCTGCTCGGCGCGGCGCGGGCCAGCGCGGGGGCAGCGACGAGCCCGAAGTCGGCCAGGGACGAGGAGATCGCCGCGCTTCCGGAGTCCGGGCGCGGGTTCGACATCATGCGGGCGTGCGTCGACGACGTCACCGTGACCGGCGGTCCCGAGCACAAGACCGTGGTGTCCCTGGAAAAGCGCCTCGAGTGGCGTCCCGAGGCCCCGTTCGCCGACATGCCGGAGAGCGAACTCGCCGACGCCGGCTGACCGGCGCTCTGAGCCGGTAGCCTGCGTCCCGTGGCACAACCCCGCGCGCTCCCGCGACGTCGGCGAGACCGTCCATGACAGCCCGCGTGGGGATCGTGACGTTCCCCGGGTCGCTGGACGACCGCGATGCGGCCCGCGCGGTCACCCGGGCGGGCGGCGAGGCGGTCCCGCTGTGGCACGCCGACCGCGGCCTGCATGGCGTCGACGCGGTCATCCTGCCCGGCGGCTTCTCCTACGGCGACTACCTGCGGTGCGGCGCGATCGCCAGGTTCGCGCCGGTGATGGCCGGCCTGATGCCCGCCGCCCGGTCCGGCCTGCCCGTGCTCGGGATCTGCAACGGGTTCCAGATCCTGTGCGAGGCGCACCTGCTGCCCGGCGCCCTGATCCGTAACGCCGGGCTCAGGTTCCTCGACCGCGACGTGCGGCTGCGCATCGAGAGCACCGCCACCGTGTGGACGGCCTGCTACCAGCCGGATCAGGAGATCACCGCGGTGCTCAAGAGCGGCGAGGGGTTGTACCTGGCCCAGCCCGCCACCCTGGCGCGGCTGGAGGACAACGGGCAGGTGGTCGCACGCTACCGGGACGGCAGCCCGAATGGTTCGGCGCGCGGGATCGCCGCCGTCGCGAACGAGGCGGGGAACGTGGTCGGCATCATGCCGCACCCCGAGCACGCGATCGACCCGCTCACCGGGCCCGGCGCCGACGGTCTTGGCTTCTTCACCTCGGTCGTCCGGGCCATGGTGCCGCGGTGAGGACGGGCAACGCGGCCGGCCAGGGCGGCGCGGCGGCCCAGACCGCGGCGGCCGTGCCGGACACGGTGGCGCGGGCGGCCGCCACGCCGGACCGGGCTCAGCCCTACGCCGAGCTGGGGCTCACCGGCGCCGAGTACGCGCGGATCCGGCAGTTGCTCGGGCGGCGGCCCACCGACCCGGAACTGGCGCTCTACTCGGTCATGTGGAGCGAGCACTGCTCCTACAAGTCGTCCAAGCTCCACCTGCGCCAGTTCGCCGACAAGGCGCCAGTGAAGGGGGATGGGGAGGGGGGTGGGACGCTGCTGGCCGGCATCGGCCACAACGCCGGGGTGGTGGACATCGGGCAGGGCTACGCGGTCACCTTCAAGATCGAGTCGCACAACCACCCGTCGTACGTGGAGCCGTTCCAGGGCGCGGCGACCGGCGTGGGCGGGATCGTCCGCGACATCCTGGCGATGGGCGCGCGCCCGGTGGCGGTGCTGGACTCGCTGCGGTTCGGCCCGGCCGACGCACCGGACACCGCCCGGGTGCTGCCGGGCGTGGTGGCCGGCATCTCGTTCTACGGCAACTGTCTCGGCCTGCCCAACATCGGTGGTGAGCTGGCCTTCGATCCGTGTTACGCGGGCAACCCGCTGGTCAACGCGCTCTGCGTGGGCGTCATGCGGCACGCGGACCTGCGGGTCGCCGCGGCCAGGGGGCCGGGCAACAAGGTGATCCTGTTCGGCGCCCGCACCGGGCCGGACGGCATCGGTGGCGCGTCCGTGCTCGCCAGCGCGTCGTTCGGCGGCGGCGAGGCCGGGAAGCGGCCGAGCGTCCAGGTCGGCGACCCGTTCATGGAGAAGCTCCTGGTGGAGTGCTGCCTGGAGCTGAGCGCTGCGGGGCTGGTGGCCGGCCTGCAGGACCTGGGCGCGGCCGGCGTCTCCTGCGCCACCGCCGAGCTCGCCGCGGCCGGCGGGTCGGGCATGGCGGTCAGCCTCGACCTCGTGCCGCTGCGGGACCCCTCGCTCGGCCCCGCCGAGATCCTCATGAGCGAGTCGCAGGAACGCATGATGGCCGTCGTGGCGCCGCAGGATGTGGCGCGGTTCACGCAGATCTGCGCACGGTGGGAGGTGCCCGTTACGGTCATCGGCGAGGTGACCGGCACCGGGCGGCTCGAGATGACCTGGCACGGCGAGGTGGTGGTCGACATCGCGCCGGAGACCGCCGCCAGCCAGGGCCCGGTGTACGACCGGCCGGCCGCGCGCCCGGCCGGCCAGGACGCGATGCTGGCCGATGACCCGGCGACGCTGCCGCGGCCCGCTCCGGGCCCTGGCGTGCTGGACACGCTGCTCGCGCTGCTCGGCTCCCCGGACCTGGCCGGGAAGACCTGGGTGACCGAACAGTACGACCGGCACGTGCGCGGCGACACGGTCCTCGCCGCGCCGGAGGACGCCGGCGTGATCCGGGTCGACGAGCAGACCGGCCTCGGGGTGGCGCTGGCCACAGACGGCAACGGGCGCTACTCGCGGCTCGACCCCTACACCGGCGCCCAGCTTGCGCTCGCTGAGGCATACCGCAACGTGGCCGCCACGGGCGCCCGCCCGGTCGCGGTCACCAACTGTCTCAACTTCGGCTCGCCCGAGGATCCGGGCGTCATGTGGCAGTTCGCCGAGACGGTCCGCGGTCTCGCGGACGGCTGCGCCTCCCTCGGCACGCCGGTTACCGGCGGAAACGTGAGCTTCTACAACCAGACCGGCGGCCTTCAGATTCACCCCACGCCCGTCGTGGGCGTGCTCGGCGTGCTGGCGGACGTGCGGCACCGGCTGTCGCTGTCCTTCGGCCGGCCGGGGGCACGCGTGGTCCTGCTCGGCCGGACGCGCCCGGAGTTCGGCGGCTCGGCCTGGGCCTGGGTGGCGCACGGGCACCTCGGCGGCCGCCCGCCAGCCGTGGACCTGGCCGCGGAGCAGGCGCTCGCGGGGGTGCTCGCCACGGCGGCCGAGGAAGGCCTGCTGACCGCGGCGCACGACCTGTCGGACGGCGGCCTCGCGGTGGCCCTGGCCGAGTGCTGCCTGGCCGGCCGGGCCGGCTGCCGGGTGAGCCTGCCCGGTGACGCGTTCACGGCGTGCTTCAGCGAGTCGTCCGCGCGCGCCGTCGCCGAGATCGCCCCGGGCGCCGAGGCGGCGTTCGAAGCCCTGTGCGGGCGTCGCGGGGTTCCCCTCAGCGACCTGGGCACCGTGGGCGGCGACCGGCTGGAGGTCGCCGGCTGCTTCAGCGTGCCGGTCGCCGACCTTGCCGCGGTGCACGGCCGGGTCCTGCCGGCCCTGTTTGGCTGAGGGAGGCCGGCGCTGGCTCAGCGGAAGATCATGGACGCCCGGGAGAAGGCCGCGCAGCGG
>Ga0070698_100004508_pt1 | contig 15312 bp, 12 predicted proteins | sample KBSK1502metaG_FD_65477 | JGI IMG/M metagenome (GOLD analysis project Ga0070698, IMG submission 65477) | Corn, switchgrass and miscanthus rhizosphere microbial communities from Kellogg Biological Station, Michigan, USA - KBS K1-50-2 metaG | ecosystem: Host-associated > Plants > Roots >...
TCATACTTCCACCACATCACAAAACCATAAATTATATGCAACAGCCCAAAACCTGCTGTCCAAAAATACAAGCCATAACCTACAAATTGTGTATTAATCAATCCGAGAATAATTTCGCAATATCCGAGGTAGCGGATATCCGTTAAGGTGTATTTACTTGCGTTTACTAATGCCAATCCATAAAATACAAGACAGGCAGGTGCTATATACCTCCATTCATCATGCTGGTAAAAAGCCATAATGAACAATCCGCCTGCTACTAAAGGAATGAACATGTTTATTGTAAGGCGTTTTGCACTCATGTCCCAAACGGGCAGTTTATTATGCCTGGCTTTTCTCCAGGTAAAATAAAATGCAGATACCCATGCTGCCACCAGTACAGCAATAGCAATTATGAATAGATCAAGTTTTAATTGGTGAAAATCAGGATCTGTAAATCCGTTAGTGTCATAACTAGCATAATAACTATCCAGCTTTTGTTTAGCAAACCAGGCTCCCACCAAAGCACAAATACCCGCCGCTATTCCACTCAAACCGCTTAAAGAAATAAATCGGGATGATCGCTCCATTATGCGTTTTATATCCTGTAAAGTCTCGAGAGTTTGTTGGTTTTGTTCGTTCATAAAAAGCACTTTGAAATACAAAGTAAATACCCAAAACTCATACTTCCAAATCTTTTTTGCCGATCATGTGATTTTAACATGCACAAAATACCCGGTTCATGAGGCCGTTTCTTAAATTTGCAAGCTGATGAGGAAAACCCGCAATCTGTACATTTTTTTATTGTTTCTTTTATTACCGGGCATGTTTGCTCTTTCTCAGCGAAAGATCCTTGCAGGGGTTGTAAAAGATGCCCACAGTGATGAACCGATCCCCTTTGCTTCTTTACAATTTATCAATTCAACTGTCGGTAAATTATCGGATTCATCCGGTACATTTGAATTCAACCTTACGCAATGGCCCTCAGATACATTAGAAATCACCTGTGTTGGATATCAGCCTTACAAATTATTTATTCCTGCCAGCCTTGATTCTATCTCTGTTGATATTATACTGGAGAGGGGAACCTTTAATGAAGGCGCCAAAGTAAAAACTAAAGTAAACAAGGGTTTATTTCTCTGGCGAAAGATCGTACAGAACAAATCACGCAATGATAAATTCCAGTTCAAAAATTTCTCGTACGAAGTATATAATAAACTCGAATTAGATATTAAGAACCTCAACTTTCAAAAGTTTTCCAAATTCAAACCTTTAAAACCGGTCACTGACATTATAAACAGCAGCATCGATACTACAGAAGGCCTTCCTTTTTTACCAACTTATCTTACCGAAGCAATCTCTGATTATTATTACCAACCTAAACCGTTAAGAAGAAGAGAAGTAATAAAAGCCGTGAACACAAACGGTGTAAAGAATGAAAGCATGACCCAGTTCCTGGGAAACATGGATCAGAACGTAAGTGTGTATGGAAATTTTATTCCTGTAATGAACAAACAATTTGTAAGTCCCGCCAGTGATAATGGCGATGGATATTATAATTACCGCGTTGTAGATACACAGGTTGTAAATCAAAACCGGTATTATCATCTTGTATTTACTCCGAAGCGTCGTGGCGAAAATACTTTTGAAGGTGATTGTTGGGTGCATGCCGGCACTTATGCAATCCAGAAAATGAATTTGCGTCTTGGAAAAGATGCCAATGTAAATTTTTTAGAAACGCTGAGCCTTATCCAGGAATATAGACTTCTTGATGATTCGACAACCTGGTTTTTGGCAAAAGACAAATTTGTTGCAGACTTCACTCCAATGGGAAAACAAAGTATCGGGTTCATTGGCCGCAAAACCACTACTTATAAAAATATTGTTATAAATGATTCATCAGTAGTTCGTGAATTAAATAAAAACAAATTGCTGGAAGAAGTGATCACATTGCCCGGAGCTGCTGAAAAAGGAAAAGAGTATTGGGCAACCGCACGACATGAAGAATTGTCAAAGAATGAGAAAGGTATTATCAGAATGATCGATACACTTACCAATGCCCCGTCATTTAAAAAATTTACAAATACTCTTAATTTTATCGGAACAGGTTATTTGAATACAGGAAATTTTCAATTGGGACCCTGGTACAATTGGATAACCGGAAATTTATGGGAAGGACTAAGAGTTCGATTTGATCTTGGTACCAATTATAAGTTTGACAGAAAAGTATGGTGGCATACTTACCTTGCTTATGGTTTCAAAGATCAAAAAGTAAAAGGCAAAGCCGAATTATTTTTCTTGCCGGCAAAACACCCACGAACCTATTTATATGGCTCCTATATCAATGATCTTGATTACGGGCAAAGCTATATAGGAGAAGTAAGCAGTGATAACATTTTTGCACTGGCAATTCGCAAATCAGGAATTCCAATCAAGCGAATGAAAATTGAAGAATCCCGGTTTGAGTATTTTCATGAAACCAAATCTGGCTTTTCCGCTCTGTTTGCAACTGTATTGAAACAATTCAATCCATTGCAAAATATTCCACCAAAAGATTCATTCGCGGTTACCAGCGGTAAGCCATTAAAAACATTTGAGGTCTCATTACGTCTTCGATTTGCATATCTCGAAAGATTTCTGGAATCAAATTTTTTCCGTAGCAGTTTGGGCAGCCCCTATCCTATTCCTGAATTAAAAATTACTCAAGGCATTTCCGGTGTTGGCAAAAGTGCTTATAACTATACAAAAGTTATGGGAAGTATTCACGATTACATTAAAATTCCTCCTTATGGCAGTTTTGATTTTAATATTTATGCCGGGAAAACTTTTGGCACATTACCTTTTACATTTTTAGATATCGCACCCGGCAATGAACTTTATTATTATAATAAATATGCATTCAGTCTCATGAATAAGTATGAATTCATTCATGATAAATATGCCGGTATCAGTTTCGAACACAATATTGGCAACGGCATCTTCCGATGGATACCCAAACTTAAATTCCGGCAGTTTTATACTATTAAAACTTTGTGGGGCAGCCTGAGTGATGCAAACAAAGCGCTGAACTTTAAATCCGGTTATGATTTCGAAACACTCGATGGCCGAACTTATCTTGAATTAGGAACCGGCATTGATAATATTCTAAAAGTGTTGCGTCTCGATTTTGTTTGGAGAGTGTTGCCAACACCATTGCCAAAAGAATCAAGTAAAAGATTTGGCATCTTCGGAAGCTTCAGACTTACTTTTTAGAATACGAGGGTTTTTTATTTAACTACAGGCTTCATTGAAACAATTTTATCTACTACAAACGGACTATAGCCTCTCCAGGGAAGAGCTCCCTTATATTCTTTATAATGAAGGTCAAAATAATTACCGCTATTATTCATTAGTATATTAGCAATACTATCATTCACTACTGAAAATTCAAATTCATAAGACTGTATACTACCAGGTGTTTTTGAGCGAAATCCTGACTGTATCAACTTACCCTCATACGTTTTAAAAAGATTACCTTTTTTCACCACATAATTCAATTCTCCGGATTTTACCCCTTCTCCAAATACAAAATAATATTTCCACCAAAAAACAAAAATGAGTACAACGATACAAATGATCCCCAGCCATCTCAGGATCTTTTTAACCCCGCTTTTCTTTTTTGGCTGTATATCTGCCATTCTTTGTTTTTAAAATATAATCTAATTGCGAATGTACAGAATTGTATGTTGGCGGGTTGTGGAGTAAGACAACATGTACAATACATCAATCTATCCCGAATAGAGATATTCATTGGTTGTACAGTTCTGGTCTCCGCCAGTTTTGTCCACCCCCCGTTAGAGCTTTTCATTTTAATTGTATATCCGGCCCCCGCCAGCGGGGACAATGATCATCTTGATTTTAGTTTGGCGCAAAAGAGTATTTATAAAGTGATCTTTTATTGTTCAAATGACAAGCTGTTTTATTATCCCCCGCTGGCGGGGGAAGCAGTTCGTTTATTAAATAATTTCAAATGGGGGTGGACAAAAAAGCCGCATAGAATTGTTGCTGTACAAGTGAGTGACACAACAGAAGCCTGATAGTAGTACTATAGTTTAGTACATCATTATTACTTTCCAAGTTTTAGTATCTTACCCAAAAGTTTCATATATGTCTTCGCATTACATTCTTGCACTCGACCAGGGCACTACCAGCAGCCGCAGTATTGTTTTTGATAAGCAAGGCAATATCATTAGCGTTGCGCAAAAAGAATTCAAACAAATATTTCCGCAACCCGGTTGGGTAGAACATGATGCCGAAGAAATATGGAGCACACAGTATGGCACAATGGCCGAAGCAGTAGCGAAAGCCAATATCACCATGAAACAAGTGGCCGGTATCGGTATCACGAATCAACGTGAGACAACTGTAGTTTGGGAACGCAGCACAGGCAAACCCATCTATCATGCTATTGTTTGGCAAGACAGAAGAACCGCGGCTTACTGTGATGAATTGAAAGCTGCGGGTCATGCAAACATGATACAACAAAAAACAGGATTGGTGATTGATGCTTATTTCTCCGCTACAAAACTGAAATGGATATTGGATAATGTAAATGGCGCAAGGGCAAAAGCGGAAAAAGGTGAATTGGCATTTGGAACAATTGACAGCTGGCTTGTTTGGAAATTAAGTGGCGGTAATATTCATGTCACCGATGTTTCTAATGCATCAAGAACAATGTTATTGAATATTCATACTTGTCAATGGGATGATGAGCTGCTGAAACTTTTTAATATTCCAAAATCAGTTTTGCCTGAAGTAAAGCCTTCAAGTAAAATTTATGGAACTACAGCGAATGCTGTTCCGGAAATAAACTTGCCCTCCGAAGTTTTAGCGAAGGAGGGAATTCCAATTGCAGGTATTGCCGGTGATCAGCAGGCGGCATTGTTTGGACAGATGTGTACAACACCCGGCATGGTAAAAAATACTTATGGCACGGGTTGTTTTATGCTGATGAATACCGGAGCAAAAGCCATTGCTTCAAAAAATAATTTATTAACGACGATCGCATGGCAGATAGATGGCAAAACAGAATATGCATTGGAAGGAAGTGTATTTATTGCCGGCGCCGTTGTACAATGGTTGAGAGATAGTTTAAAGATCATTCGTAACTCTGCTGAAGTGGAAACATTGGCTGCAACTGTAAATGATAGCGAAGGAGTTTATATCGTTCCGGCATTTGCAGGGCTGGGTACGCCATATTGGAATCAGCATGCAAGAGGAAGTATTTTTGGATTGACCAGAGGAAGCAGCAATGCAAATTTAGCAAGAGCAGCACTGGACAGCATTGCGTATCAAACTTATGATGTGCTGAAAGCAATGGAAGCAGATGCAGGTATTTCAATTGCTGAATTAAGAGTAGATGGTGGCGGCACTATCAATAATACATTGATGCAATTTCAAAGTGATATTCTGGATACAAAAGTGATCCGTCCGAAAGTAACAGAAACAACTGCACTTGGTGCTGCATATCTGGCGGGTCTTTCTGTTGGTTATTGGAAAAATATTGATGAGATACAAAAACAATGGCAGGTAGATAAAGAATTTTCCCCATCAATGAAGGATGAAAAAAGAAATGAACTAGTGAAGGGATGGCAACGAGCGGTGAAGGCGACGATTGCATGGGCAGACAATTAGATTATTCTGTTTAATGGTTTAAGGGTTTAAAGGTTAATTTCATTAAAGAAACATTCACACAACAAACCATTAAACCCTTAATCGTTTTAAACCCTTAAACGACTTGAATAGAAAAGATCAAATAAATAATCTCAGTTCAACAAAAGAATTTGACATCTGCATCATCGGTGGCGGGGCTACTGGTTTGGGCATCGCTGTTGATGCCGCCTCAAGAGGATGTAAGACTGTTTTACTCGAGAAATATGATTTTGCAAAAGGAACTTCATCACGCAGCACAAAATTGGTACATGGCGGCGTACGTTATTTACAACAAGGAAATATAAAATTGGTGATGGAGGCATTGAAAGAAAGAGGTTTATTGAAAAAGAATGCTCCTCATTTGGTAAAAAATCAATCCTTTGTTATTCCGAATTATAAATGGTGGGAGAATTCTTTTTATGGAGTGGGTTTAAAAGTATATGATTGGATGGCTGGAAGTTTGGGGTTAGGGCCTTCACAGTTTTTAAATAAAGAAGAAACGCTGGCATTAGCGCCAAACCTTGATGAAGATGGTTTGCGTGGTGGTGTTCTTTATCATGATGGACAGTTTGATGATGCAAGACTGGCAATCCATCTTGCAATGACAGCGGCAGATCATGGCGCGGTTGTTATCAATTACATGAGTGTGGAAGGGTTGATGAAAGTGAACGGTAAAGTCTGTGGTGTACTTGCAAAAGATAGTTTTGAAAATAAAGAATATGAAATAAAAGCAAAGGCAGTTATCAATGCAACAGGAATTTTTTCTGACAGCATTGCAAAAATGGATGATCCAACTGCGGCCCATTTGATCTCTCATAGCCAGGGCATTCATCTTGTTTTTGATAAAGAATTTCTTTTATCTGATACAGCGATCATGATCCCGAGAACTGATGATGGCCGTGTATTGTTTGCCGTACCATGGCACAATAAAACTATTGTAGGAACTACAGACACTCCGGTGTCATCAGCAAGTGAAGAACCTATTGCCATGAAAGAAGAAATTGATTTCGTGATGCAGCATATTCATCGCTACTTAAAAAAAGATCCATCATATAAAGATATACGGAGTGTGTTTGCCGGTTTACGGCCATTGGTAAAAAGTAATTCTAAGATCACATCTGCTATTTCAAGAGATCATCATATTGCTGTTTCTGATTCAGAATTAATTTCCATTACAGGCGGTAAGTGGACAACATATAGAAAGATGGCGGAAGATGTAATGGAAATTGCTGTACATAAAACCGGCATGAGTGACAAAGAGTGTGTAACTAAAAATTTACACATACATGGATATAAAGAAAAGAATGATTATACCGCCCCATTATATTATTATGGTACTGATGAAGGAGCTATTAAAGATCTGATCAAAAAAGATAATTCACTTTCTGAATTGATCCATCCATTATTGCCTTATATTAAAGCAGAAATTATATGGGCCGTACAAAATGAAATGTGCATGACCGTGGAAGATGCGCTGGCGCGAAGAACAAGAGCATTATTACTTGATGCAAAAGCATCCATTGAATCAGCACCGTTGATTGCTCAAATAATGGCGAAAGAAATGGGGAAAGATGAAATTTGGATAAAAGAACAAATCCATAACTTTAATTTAATAGCAGGCAACTATCTTCCAACATCAAACCTCAAACTACAAACCTCAAACTAATTGCTTATGTCTCCTTTTCTTGGCGAATTTATTGGTACCATGCTGCTCATTATTATGGGTGATGGCGTAGTAGCAAATGTTGTTTTAAATAAAACAAAGGGCAACAATGGCGGATGGATCGTTATTACATTTGGCTGGGCCATGGCTGTATTTCTTGGTGTATATGCATCTACAAGCTTTGGAGGCAGCGGCCATTTGAATCCCGCGGTAACAATTGCAATGACTGCATTTACCAATTTTGATTCATCGTTATTACCCACTTATATCCTTGCACAATTTGCCGGTGCAATTACAGGTGCCATAATAGTTTGGCTGGCTTACAAGCAACACTTTGATGTAACTGATGATAAAGACGGAAAGCTTGCTGTCTTTTGTAATGCGCCTGCTATAAGAGGTCCGATATTCAATTTAATTACTGAGATCATTGGCACATTTGTTTTGGTGCTTGGCGCATTAGCTATGTCGAAACCTGCATCTACACTTGGTACATTGGATGCTTTGCCTGTTGGACTACTTGTATTAGGAATTGGTTTGTCACTGGGAGGGCCTACAGGCTATGCTATTAATCCAGCAAGAGATCTCGGGCCACGTATTGCACATTTTATTTTACCAATAAAAAATAAAAGAGATAGTGATTGGGGTTATAGTTGGATACCTGTTATCGGGCCGATCATTGGAGCATTACTCGCAGCTTATCTTTTTAAACTTATTTGATGTTTAAGGGTAAAAATATGAGAGTATTATCTTTTTTATTTATTATGATAATACTCTATTCTTGTTCTGACGAAAACAAAAAAACTCAGGTTGAAAAAATTACAGCTCTACCACAAACAAAGACCCAAAAGGAAATTTCAATTAAAAAAATTGGTGAATTATGTTTCCGAATGGGCTATGTTATTGAAGGAAAGACTTTAAATCTTAGTCAATTAAAGAAAATCGGGGAAGACAAACGTACCTATTATTATGCAGGTAAATCTGATACAACTTTATTAAAAAAATTTCAAGATTTGGGCCTGGTTAATAACGATGAGTTAATATTAAGAAAATTTAATTCGTGCAAAATATATGACTATGATCGACCTGAAGCTTTATTTACACTTGAAGATCCTATGCAAAAAAAGTTGATCGCTGAACTATGCAAAATAGACGAGAGCAAATTTAATCTTTGGGTCTCCGACAGCTCAAAGATTTCAGAAATTGAAATTGATGGTTTTTATCACGAGGGATTAAAGTTTATGCTTCTTGATGTTGTACCAGGTGGTTATAAAGAAGTCGTGATATTGAACAATTATTATATTATGAATGGTGAAAACTCCGATATTTTTATTTATGAAATAAAAAAGAATCACTAATGAAAAAGTTACTTCTTCTAATTGCAGCAAATCTTTTGCTTACATCAATTTTAAATGCTCAGGATCCAGAAGCAAAACTGAAAGAAAAAGGAATTATATTGGCTGCTCCTGGAAAACCAGTGGCTAATTATGTAAATGTTGTTCGTGTCGGTAATCTCTTATTTCTTGCCGGCAAAGGACCCACAAAACCAGATGGTAGCAACATCACAGGTAAAGTTGGAAAAGATCTGACTATTGAACAGGGTTATGAAGCCGCAAGACTAACTGCTATCAATCATTTGGCTGTTTTAAAAGCTGAGCTTGGCAGCTTGAATAAAGTAAAACGAATTGTAAAAGTATTGGGCATGGTTAACTGTACTGAAGATTTTAAAGATCAACCGAAAGTTATCAATGGTTATTCTGATCTGATGGTGGAAATATTTGGTGATAAAGGGAAACATGCACGGTCAGCAGTAGGCATGTATGCACTGCCAATGAATATTGCAGTAGAAGTTGAAGTGATCGTGGAAGTGGAAGATTGATTTTTTTATTTATCTGATGAAGTTTTGCTTTCTTTTAAACTTTCCAGATATTCTTTTAGTAATTCATCCAGCTTTTTTATATCAAATTCTTTTTCCCAATAAACACCAGTTAGCTCATGATTGCTGTAATAGTCTTTTGCATTTATTGAATAGGGACCAGCAATGGCAAGATGATAGGTACGATCTTTTTCTTCAGAGAGATAATAATCGCCGTCTGATTCAAATACTTTATACAAAAAAACTTTTTGTTGTTTCCCTTTGTACAGGATCGTTTTGCTGCCGGCCTTCGTAATCATTAGTGGATATTCCTCATCATGGTACTCTGTATACAGTTTACTATATGCCAACTTTTCCTGGGATAAATAATCAGTAGGAAACAACGATTGTTTTTTTAATTTTCTCAATTCTTCGAATAAATTATAGCGGTATTCATCATTTGTGGCTAATGTATAAATGGTTCTTGTGTCAACAGGTAGATTATTTTTCAGCATTACAATAAGAGTTTGAAATCGCATTTCCTGGTCGGAGTATTTGCTTAATTGAATAAGCAACTTATTTGATGCCGGGGTATTCAGCACACCAAGTATTTTGGGAAGCGCATAATATTCGTAAACTTCATCATCTATATTTTTCTTTTCAATGAGTTTATTTCCCTGGTAAATAAGTTGTTTTTCATAGTCCAGAAGGACATTTTTTTGCAGCAAGTTGCTATCAAGTAAGGCTGACGTCATCCGGTAAATATGGACGAACAAATATTCTGAAGCAGCCAGTTTAAGTATTTCGGGGTATAAAGTAGCAGCAAGTTCCAATGAGTCATAATACCATACCGGGTAATACATATTCAGATCTGCAGGATAAGAATCATCGGCTATTATTTGCTTGATGAGACCAAATGATTCTCTTGTTTTGATTGCAGATAAATAAGTGACCAGCAGAGGTTTTATCTTATTATTTGCCGGTGTAATTAAACTATAATTATTTTTTACAAAATCAACAGTATTATTGTTACTGTCCAACGATTTAATTGTTTGAATGATCTTCCAATTAAGAGAATTCTCATAGGTTGAATCAAAATCAGGATAAACTTTCAACATTAATGACTGCAGCATTGGAAATTCGTTTTCTGTAAAAGACAGATCATTCCACCAAAGTTTAATTTTTTCGATCTCTTTTTTATTCGCTTTCTGAATTATTTCCATTAACTCTTTAAATTTTGGCCGGCTGAATTCAAACGGCAGGGATTCATTTGAAATTTTAAAATCATCAAAGAATTTGTAATACGCTTTGTCAAGATCCTGCTGAGCAAGATATCCATACACTTCATATACTTCATTGCCTGAAAGAATTATTTTTCCTTTTTTAATTATCGTTTGCTGCGGCTTTGTCACCAGGAATTCCACTTCTTTTGTTTTAGCTTTTATAGTAACTTGATACTTCATGAGCGAATCATCCCATTCAATAAATCTCTTTGCCCGGATTCGTAAAAAAGCTGTATCCGAATCAAACCAATACCATGATGGAAGAGTAAACTTGTCAATGAACAGGGAATGTGATGCCAGCGTATCGTATACGATCATCCTTTCAGTATTGGCATAAGTTTCAGTTTCTTCAACAGATAAATTACTTCTGAAAGGAAACGGCGAAGTAGTGGAAAAGCTTTTATCTTTTGAGTATTCGGTTTTCCATTCATAATTGATCGGAAGCAGTTTAAATGACCCCAAATATTTTTCTGAACTTATTTTTCCATTTCCCCCCGGCGGGTAAAGACAAAATAAATAATAATTCCTGTTTCCCCTAAGAATTGAAAGTATGTTGAGCTCGATTTCAGTTCCTTCGCTGGTAGCGTTTATCAAAAATTTGCAGGCTGGAAAACCTGAAAAAGAAACAAGCGAGGAATCAATGATGTTTACATTTTCAAATCTACTTCTCATACTACTAGCTAATGCTAAAAAATGAGCGGAGTCTTTGATTGAGAAATACAATCCTTCTTTAATCGACGAAATTGTCATTCCATAAAAAATCTGTGATCTTATGTCCACTGCCTGGTAAGAATGTACTATTTTTCCTTCTTCAGATCGTACATCTTTTTTTTCAATTGGTTTTGTAGGAAACTCAATCGAGAAAGCCTGCGTTTGGTTTATATAAGAAGTCCACTTTACATCTTCCTGTACAGCTTTTCTTGCTGTTTTATTTACAACAAAGGATTGAAAGAATTTTTTGCTGTCATTATCAACAAGTGTTTGCTCTTTGAACCCCATAATTGCATTAATAACAACTCTCTCCAGGTCGGGAAGAAATATTTGCATAATAAAATTGCCGTAAAAATTTTTATATTGTAGTTGACGGCCTTCAACCCCATTAATGAATATCTTTTTCTCTTTTACGTCTTCGTTCTTTTCTGAATATTGCTTTTTAAAGCCATTATATAAACTATCTGCTCCTAACTTCTTCCTGTCATCTCCCAACTCAATACTCATCGTCATATATAATTTCATAAATGAAATATCAAAAAACAATTTTGTGTTTAGTCCATAAGATTCCAAAAGATCGAACTTATTAGCAATTCCCGGCATATTTAAAAAATATGCACTGTCTTTTATTTCTACGGGAAACCAGGCTTCTTCACTATTTTTCAAAACATATTTTGAGGGATCAATTTTTTTTGAAGAAATAACAGGCGTTACCTGAAATCCTCTTGCTCTCAACATCGAGATTACTCCTGAATCACCTGGTAAGTGAGCTGCTCCTACTGCAAAGAACATGCTTCGAAATGCCGAAAGACTGTCCATTCTCCTGGCCATCTTCAGATTTCTTTTTATCATTATATAATCTTTCGCTCCGGATTCTTCTCTGTACATAGAAGCATCAATACTATCCAATTGCTGATTAAGATAGATTTTGATAAGCCACTCAAGACTGTTGCGATAGTAGTCCTCATCATATAAAGCAACCTGTATTTTATCTTCAATGTTTCTAAAATTATTAATATGCTCTTCCTGGTCATCGATATCTTCTATGCCTCCTACCCATTTCCCTTTTTTCTTTGCTAGTCCAAAAAGATGAGCATCGAGAAAAGTTGTCATCTCCCCGTTTCTGAACATTTCGTTTTCCAATGAAGATTCTTTATCCTCAAGATCTTCTACCGTTATATTTTCAGCTTTTTTTCCAAATTTTTCCGCAAGAGTATTTTTGTATCGTTGCCATATTTCCGGGCTTACTACATCTTTTACTTTAATCGGTTCTGTCGCCTTTTTATCTTCTTCCTCTTTCATAAAACGGTTTATCATTTCCATGCCGATGCTATTGAGATCAAGTTCTGCAGCAAATCCTTCCACTTTGTCAATAGCGCTATACACGGAATCGCCAAGAAAAAAAACTTTCTTATCCATCAAATGAATAGTACCGTATAAATAAGATGGTTTAGTAAGACCTTTGCCGCTTATTCGCCACAAAAGTGTATTTGCATATTTTGGTTGCTGGCTATAAATAAGAGTAAAACAAAAAAGAGTAAAACAGACCAGGGATAAGGGTTTCATAAAAATTAATTTTTATCAATTGCCGCCTTTAGTTCTTTTACGGCTTTCTCTACTTGTCCGGATGAAATTATTAAAGGCGGTGAAATACGCAAACATTTTGGAGCAAATAAAAACCAATCTATTATTAATCCGTTCTGAATACAGCGATCAATGATTTTTTTATTTACTTCAAAAGAATCAAATTCTATTGACATCCACAAGCCAAAAGAACGAACTTTCCTGATTTTTTGGTGAACCAAAATTGACCCAAGTAATTCTTCTTTCTTTTTTACAGTTTCAATTATATTTTCGTCTAGTAAAACTTTCATCGCCGCCATTCCTGCTGCACAACAAACAGGATGACCACCAAAGGTTGTGATATGACCAAGAACAGGGTTTTCTGTAAACGAATCCATCATTTTTTTATCAGCAATAAAAGCTCCGAGTGGCATACCGCCGCCTAATGCCTTTCCGAGAACAACGGCATCAGGAACAATATCAAAATTTTCAAACCCCCAGAGTTTTCCGGTTCTTCCAAATGCGGCCTGTATTTCATCGAGAATTAAGAATGTTCCTGTTTCTGTACATTTTTTTCTTAAAGATTGCATCCATTCTTTTGACGGAACAATAATACCCGCCTCTGCTTGTACAGTTTCTGCAATTACACAAGCTGTTCTTTCAGAGATTTCAGTGAGAGATTCGAATGAATTGTATTCGAGATGCAAAACATCAGGAAGCAAAGGACGAAAAGCATTTCGCCAATATTCATCACCTATTATGCTTAATGCACCTTGCGTTGAACCGTGATAAGAATTTTTAAATGCAATGATCTGGGTTCTACCCGTTACTCTTTTTGCAAGTTTCATCGAGCCTTCAATTGCTTCGGCGCCGGAGTTAGTAAAATAAACTGAGTTAAGTGAAGGTGGTAAATGATCCGTAAGCAGTCTGGCATATTGCACTTGTGGCGATTCGATGAATTCTCCATATACCATCACATGCATGTAAGCATCCAGTTGTTTTTTAATAGCTTCAATTACTTTGGGATGACGATGGCCGATATTAGCAACGCTGATGCCACCAATAAGGTCAATGTATTCTTTTCCATTCACATCATATAGCAAACAACCTTCAGCCTTTGCAATTTCAAATGCCAATGGCGAAGGAGAAGTTTGTGCAATGTGCTTTAAGAAAAGTTCTCTTTCGTTCACAGGAAAATTATTTCAGGCAAAGAACGCAAAGGCTACGCAAAGACGCAAAGAATTTCTCTAATTTGCGATGCTGAATGGTTCCCGATAGCTATTGGGATGAATGGTGAATAGCAATTCGAAACGACATTATTGACCATTGACAATTCACCATTAACGAATAGCTGAATACCTGCCTGCCGGCAGGCAGGGAATTTCGGGACGAACAAGAGTGCCCTTCGACAAGCTCAGGGTAACTTGCAACGAAAGTTTTATAGTAGTACAAAAGCTGATTACATCAAACCATAAACTTCAAACATCAAACTATTTTGAATGCCTGTAATACTTCCTGTAGAAAATAAATTCCCGGAATTTGGAAACAATTGTTTCCTGGCTCCTAACTCAACTGTTGTTGGTGATGTTGCGATGGGTGATGATTGCAGTATTTGGTTCAATACAGTAGTAAGAGGTGATGTAAATTTTATACGAATGGGAAATAAAGTGAATGTGCAGGATGGTGCATGCATTCACTGTACGTATAAAAAATTTGGAACAACGATCGGTAATAATGTTTCAATCGGGCATAATGCGATTGTGCATGGATGTACTGTGCATGATAATGTATTGATCGGGATGGGCGCCATTGTAATGGATGGAGCAATTATTAATAGCAATACAATTATTGCAGCCGGTGCAGTAGTTCTTGAAGGCACGATTTGTGAAGCGGGCAGCATATATGCAGGTGTACCCGCAAAAAAAGTAAAGGATATCCCACAAGAAATGATCAGCGGGGAAATTGATAGAATTGCTAATAATTACGTTCGCTATGCTGATTGGTTCAGAGTGGAAAAAAAGCCAAAAGATTGATGATTTAGTGGAAAAAGAAACCGCTGAAACTCTTACTGCTCGTACATTTACTCTGGTAAATGCAATTTTTCCTGCGTAAATTCGTTGTACAAAAAACAATCCATGAAAGCCGTAAGAACTCTCTTGTTATGTGTTGGTCTGATGATGATGCTTTCATCCTGTAAGCTCTGGGGTAATATTTTCAAACCGAAGTATGGCTGTAAAACCGATGGAAGAAATATAGGCGCAGAGAAATTAGCAAACGGAGATCCTGAAGCAGCGAAAGCAGCAAAAAAAGCAAAGAAGTTTAAGTCTTAGAATAATATAGATTTTAAACCTGTCACCAGTATCCTTTTCTAAACCTAAAACGTACAAACTATGAGCCTTACCCTACGCATTGCTCTTGGCTGCACTGAAGCCATTCTTGATGACGACGGCGGTCTGAAACGATTCTACCAGGTTGCCGATATTCTCAGTAAAGATTTTCATATTGATTTCCGCAGTAAGGAAGATGATTTCGACAGTATTGACTGGGATTTCAATTTCCATGGTAATTCC
>Ga0070698_100004509_pt1 | contig 15312 bp, 15 predicted proteins | sample KBSK1502metaG_FD_65477 | JGI IMG/M metagenome (GOLD analysis project Ga0070698, IMG submission 65477) | Corn, switchgrass and miscanthus rhizosphere microbial communities from Kellogg Biological Station, Michigan, USA - KBS K1-50-2 metaG | ecosystem: Host-associated > Plants > Roots >...
TGGTCCGTTGGGAGGTCACCTGGGTCAGGGCCTGCCAGTGTCCCGCCGTGGTGAGCAATCGACTGCGGATCATCCGGTGCGCCGCCCAGGTCACGATCAGCTGGCCGGCGACATTGCTGTCGACCCGGATGCCGGCGACCACGCCGCCCCGCGGGTTCAGCCGGATCGCCCTGGACCAGCCGGTGGAGGTGAGGTGGCGCTCGAGAAGGAACGGATGCCCCGAGACCCAGTGCCGCCAGATCACCCAGGGTGTCGTGCCGCCACGCAGGGCAAGCTGAGGCTCGTCATTGGGGTGGATCGACGACGCCAGGTGCGCGGCGCTGCTCCACGACCCACCAGGAGGCAGGGTGGCGACCAGCACCCGCGAGTTGGTGTGCGGCGGCTGGCGCCCGATCCAGACGGCGGTGGCCGCACCCGCCTGGTCGAGCGCGACGCGCATCGCCTCCGCGTCCTCGGTCGGCCACAGGTCCTGGGCGTCGGCCCAGGGTTGACCGTCGAGCCGGACTCGCACCAGGGCATGCCGCGGCCCGATGGGCGGGTCGACGTGCTGCCAGCCGACGACCAGGTCAGCGTCGTTGTTGAGCACGACCTGCGGGGTGTCGCCGGCCTCGCCGGAGGAGACGTTCTCCGCGGGCCTCCAGGTCCCGCCAGCGGGTCGACGACGCAGGATGATGCCGTCGGAGACCCAGGCCACGGCGAGGTCGCCGGCCGCGTTCGTGGCGATGACCGGGTCGCTGGCCGCCGGGTCGGCGGGCGCGAGGTGGATCGGTGAAGTCCAGGCGTGGCCGGGCCGGTGCTCGGCGTACATCAGGGAGTTGTCCCCGGTGTCCTGCGGTGGGCGCCTCTCGACCCAGACCACGTGGACGACGCCCCCGCCGTCCACCGCGACCGCCGTGGGACTGGCGCTGCTGTAGGCGAAGCTGGCAATGGTCTGCGGGGCCCCGAACAGGGCCGGGGGCGCCGGTGCGCCCGCTGCGGTGGACAGGGGCGCGACCAAGGTGGCAAGGACTAGCAGGGCGGTACGCATCATGTCGGGCGACCCAGGTCCGGAGGAGGGTTTCTCTGACAGTCTCGTTCCGGCTAACCTTACTCAGGTTAACGATCGCTAACCAAGGGAGCGGTGGATGGTCTCGACCGAATCGAGCGGCATGCAGGGGCTCGTCGACGACCTGCGCGCCCGCCTGGCCGTCGTACGCCAGGGTGGCAGCGAGGCCGCCCGTGCCAAGCACACCGCCCGCGGCAAGCTGCTCGCCCGCGACCGCGTGGACCGGCTGGTCGACCCGGGCAGCCCGTTCCTGGAGCTCAGCGCGCTGGCCGCCACTGACATGTACGGCGGCGACGTGCCGAGTGCCGGCATCGTCACCGGCATCGGCGTGATCAACGGTCGACCCTGCGTGATCGTGGCCAACGACGCGACGGTCAAGGGCGGGACCTACTACCCGATGACGGTCAAGAAGCACCTGCGGGCCCAGGAGATCGCCCGGCAGAACCACCTGCCCTGTATCTACCTCGTCGACTCCGGCGGCGCGTTCCTGCCGATGCAGGACGACGTGTTCCCCGACAAGGAGCACTTCGGCCGGATCTTCTTCAACCAGGCCAACCTGTCGGGTGCCGGCATCCCGCAGCTGGCCGCGGTGATGGGCTCGTGCACCGCCGGCGGCGCCTACGTCCCTGCGATGTCCGACGAGAGCGTGATCGTCAAGGACCAGGGCACGATCTTCCTGGGCGGCCCGCCGCTGGTGAAGGCCGCGACCGGCGAGGTGGTGACGGCCGAGGACCTCGGGGGCGGCGACGTGCATGCCCGCAAGTCGGGCGTCGTCGACCACCTGGCCGAGGACGACGCGCATGCGCTGGCGATCCTGCGGTCGATCGTGGACACGCTGCCGGCGCACGCTGGTTTCGAGACGGGCGCTGTGCGCCCTCCTCAACCAGCGGGGGCCGCGGAGGAGCCGCACGAGTTCGCCGAGTCGATCTACGACGTGGTCCCCACCGACACCCGCACGCCGTACGACGTCCGAGAGGTGATCAAGCGCATCGTCGACGGCTCCCGCTTCCACGAGTTCAAGAAGCTGTACGGCGAGACCCTGGTCACCGGCTTCGCCGAGATCTGGGGCCACAAGGTCGGCATCGTGGCCAACAACGGCATCCTGTTCAGCGAGTCGGCGCTCAAGGGCGCGCACTTCATCGAGCTGTGCAACCAGCGCAAGATCCCGCTGATCTTCCTGCAGAACATCAGCGGCTTCATGGTCGGCCGCGAGTACGAGAACCGCGGCATCGCCCGCGACGGCGCCAAGCTGGTCACGGCGGTCGCCTGCTCGGTCGTCCCGAAGTTCACCGTCGTCATCGGCGGCTCCTTCGGCGCCGGCAACTACGGCATGTGCGGACGCGCCTACGACCCGCGGTTCCTCTGGATGTGGCCCAACGCGCGGATCTCGGTGATGGGCGGCGAGCAGGCCGCGTCGGTGCTGGCGACCGTGCGGCGCGACGGCATCGAAGCCAAGGGCGGCGAGTGGAGCGCCGAGGACGAAGAGGAGTTCAAGGCGCCGATCCGCGAGCAGTACGACGTACAGGGATCGCCCTACTACTCCACCGCCCGCCTCTGGGACGACGGCGTGATCGACCCCGCCGACACCCGCCGGGTGCTCGGCATGGGCCTCGCGGTCGCGGCGAACGTGCCGACTCCGGCTCCCAACTACGGCATCTTCCGGATGTGACCACGCTGGTTGAGGAGGTCGCGCAGCGACCGTCTCGAAACCAAGGAGACTCATGACCAACACCGTCCTGATCGCCAACCGCGGCGAGATCGCGCTCCGGGTGATCCGCAGCGCCCGCGCCCTGGGCTGGCGCACCGTCGCGATCCACTCCGACCTCGACCGGTCCGCGCCACACGTGCGCGCCGCCGACTCCGCCGTCCGGGTCGAGAGCTATCTCGACATCGCGGCCGTGGTCGCCGCAGCGCTTGGGTCGGGTGCGGGATTCGTCCACCCCGGCTACGGGTTCCTGTCGGAGCGGGCGCCGTTCGCGCAGGCCTGCGAGGACGCTGGCCTCAAGCTGGTCGGACCCTCGGCAGCCGTGATGGAGCAGATGGGCCGCAAGGACCTGGCCCGCGACATCGCCGTCGCCGCCGGCGTCCCGGTCGTCCCGTCGTACTCCCTCGACACCCCGCCTGCCGACCTCGCCTTCCCGGTGCTGGTCAAGGCGGCGGCCGGTGGCGGCGGCAAGGGCATGCGGATCGTCCGCAAGGCTGACGAGTACGCCGCCGCGGTGGCCGCGGCCGGACGCGAGTCGGCCAAGGCGTTCGGCGACGACACCCTGCTGATCGAGAAGTACGTCGAGTCCGGTCGGCACATCGAGGTGCAGGTGCTCGCCGACGGGCACGGCACTGTGGTCCATCTCTTCGAGCGTGACTGCTCGACGCAGCGCCGGCACCAGAAGGTCCTCGAGGAGGCCCCGGCTCCGACGCTCACCCAGGCGCAGCGCGAGCTCGTCACGAGCAGCGCGGTCGCGCTGGCCAGGCAGGTCGGTTACGAGAACGCCGGGACGGTGGAGTTCCTGCTCGACAACGACACGGGCGAGGCCTACTTCCTGGAGATGAACACGCGCCTCCAGGTCGAGCACCCGGTGACCGAGGAGGCTGTGCAGATCTCCGGGCAGGGTCTCGACCTGGTCGAGCTGCAGCTGCGGGTGGCCGCCGGTGAGCCGCTCCCGTTCACCCAGGACCAGGTGCGGGTCAGCGGCCACGCGATCGAGGCGCGGGTCTACGCCGAGGACTCCTTCGGCGGCTTCCTGCCTCAAGCCGGTACGGCGAGCATCGTGCGGTGGCCTGGTTTCGAGATGGTCGCTGGCGCTCCCTCCTCAACCAGCGTGAGGGTCGACCATGCGCTCGACAGCGGCCAGGTCGTCAGCACGTCGTACGACCCGATGCTGGGCAAGGTGATCGCCTGGGGTGAAGACCGCGAGGCCGCGCGGCGGGCGCTGATCGCCGCACTCGACGAGACCGCGATCCTGGGGTTGACCACCAACACCGGCTTCCTGCGGGCGCTGCTGGCGACCGACGAGTTCCGCGACGCGACCATCGACACCGCGTGGCTCGACCACCATGAGGTCGCCGCTCCCGACTCGGCCACGGCCCGCGCGCTTGCCGCCTGGGCGGCCGCCCCGCGCGTCACCGAGCCCGGCCCGTTCCAGCCCGACGGCTGGCGGGTCGCGAGCGACCCGGCTCCGGTGTATGTCGAGCTCGACCAGGTCGTCACCGTGACCGCCGACAGCGTCGGCGGCGTCAGCGCTCGGGAGCTCGCGTACACCGACGGACCGAAGGGCATGTTCCAGCTGCGCCTTGCGCTCGACGGTGTTGCCGAGGAGGCGCTTGGGTCCGTCGGTGTCCACGCGATCGACGTGGTCCACCGCGGTCAGCGCTTCGTCTTCGAACGGCCCGACGTCTTCGGCGACCACGGCCCGGCGGCGGGCGACGGCACCCTGGTCGCGCCGATGCCCGGCACGGTGCTCGCCGTGGAGGTCAGCCCCGGGCAGAGCGTTGCCGGGGGTGACACGCTGGGAGTCATGGAGGCGATGAAGATGGAGCTCGCGCTGAAGGCTCCGTTCGACGGCACCGTCACCGAGGTCAACGTCGCGGTCGCCGACCTGGTCCAGCTGGGCGCGACGCTGTTCGTGGTCGAGCCGGTTGAGCCGGTGGAGGCGCACGATGCGTGAGCCGATGGTCGTGGGCAGCGGCGGCGCGGTGACGATCTACGAGGTCGGCCCGCGTGACGGTCTGCAGAACGAGAAGTCGCTGGTGCCGACCGCCACCAAGCTGGAGTTCATCCACCGGCTCGTCGACGCCGGGCTCCCGATCGTCGAGGCGACCAGCTTCGTGCACCCCACGTGGGTGCCGCAGCTGGCCGACGCCGAGGACGTGGTGCGGGGCCTGGTGGCCTCCGACCAGTCACGCAGCCTCGATCGCTTCCCGGTGCTGGTGCCCAACGAGCGCGGCCTGGATCGGGCGCTGGAGCTGGGCGCCAAGCACATCGCGATCTTCGGCAGTGCCACCGAGACGTTCGCCCGGAAGAACCTCAACCGCGGCCTCGACGAGCAGTTCGCGATGTTCGAGCCGACCGTGAAGCGGGCACGCGAACACGGGCTCGACGTCCGCGCCTACGTCAGCATGTGCTTCGGCGACCCCTGGGAGGGCGACGTCCCGATCGACCAGGTCGTCAGCGTCGGCAAGCGGCTCTTCGACCTCGGCGCGAGCCAGCTCAGCCTCGGCGACACCATCGGTGTGGGCACCGCAACCCACGTGGTCGAGCTGCTCCGCGGCTTCACCGACGCCGGCATGCACCTCGACCAGCTCGCCATGCACTTCCACGACACCTACGGCCAGGCACTGGCCAACGCGCACGCGGCGTACCAGGTCGGCATCCGCACCTTCGACGCGAGCGCGGGCGGCCTCGGCGGTTGCCCGTACGCCGAGTCCGCGACCGGGAACCTCGCCACCGAGGACCTGGTCTGGATGCTGCACGGGATGGGCATCGAGACCGGCGTCGACCTCCAGAGCCTCGTGCGGACGAGCGTCTGGATGGCGGGTCAGCTCGGCCGGCCCAGTCCGTCCCGGGTGGTCACGGCGCTTGCGGCACAATCTGGGGCATGAGCCGCGTCGTACACCTGCACATCGGGGCTCCGAAGACCGGCACGACCTACGTCCAGGACCGGCTCAGCCTCAATGCCCAGGAGCTCGCCAAGCACGGCGTGACCTACCCCGGGAAGGGCTTCGGGGATCCCTCGACCTTCCACTTCCGTGCCGCTCTCGACCTGCTCGACCAGGACTGGGGTGGCCCGGCGGGGCACGCGCGCGGCGCGTGGGAGCAGATGGCCCGCAAGGTACGCCGCAGCTCCGGCAACGTGATCATCAGCCACGAGATCCTGGCTCCGGCAGCGCCCGAGAAGGTCGCCCAGGTGATGCGCGACATCCGTGGCTCCGAGGTGCACCTCATCTACTCGGTGCGCGACCTCGGCCGCCAGCTGCCGGCAGCCTGGCAGGAGTCGGTCAAGCAGGGCCGGCGCTGGACCTTCCAGAAGTTCCTCGATGCGGCCGCCGAGGGTGACGCCTGGTTCGCGCGGGCCTTCGACCTGCCGCGGGTGCTCAACACCTGGGGCCGCAACCTGCCGCCCTCGCAGGTGCACCTGGTCACCGTGCCACGCGCCAACAACCCCGACCGCGACCTGCTCTGGAAACGGTTCTGCCGGTCGCTCGACCTCGACCCGACGTGGGCGCCGCTCGACAGCGACCGCTCCAACGCCTCGCTCGGCATCGTGGAGACGCAGCTGATCCGTCGCCTCAACAGGAGGATGGGCCGCGCCGCCCAGCGAGAGGCGCCGTTCGACCAGCTGATCCGGCAGATGCTCGACTCGCAGGAGCTGCTCAGCCGCAACTCCCGCAAGGTGACGCTGCCGCCCGAGCGCTACGACTGGGCCACCGAGCAGGCCGAGCTCTGGATCGACTGGATCGAGGGCAGCAAGGTCGACGTGATCGGTGACGTCAAGGAGCTGCTGCCGCACCGCCCGCCCGCCGATTCGGTCTGGGTCGATCCCGACAAGGTGGCTGCCCGCCCGCTGCTGAACGCCGCGCTTCAGGCCCTGGAGGCGATGACGCTCGAGGCGGCCAGCCGACCCGACCCGAACCAGCTGCTGATGGGCCGGGTCCGCCGCAAGCTGGGGCGCGATTGACCTCCGGGCTGGCCTGGGGCTGGCTCGCCCACCTCAGGGCGGGCGGCGTCACGCCGTGGCTCGCGTGGTCCGGCGACGGTGAGCCGGCCGGCCGGCTGCCGGGTGCCCAGCAGCTCGAGCTCGTACGACGCCTCAACGCGCTCGGCCCCGCCGATGCCGATCTGGTCGAGCGGGTCATCGCCGCCGGCGGACCGGGCCGCGGCCAGCAGGACCTCGGATTGATCGGTGCCGACGACGGCCAGGCCTTCGGTGCCGCCCCGGTCGATCCGGCGCTGATGCCCGCTGAGGAACTGGTCCGACTCGCCAGCGGAGTGCTCGCCGACCTCGTGGTCGATCGGCCGGGGTCGGCGCCGGCCGATGCTCGGCCCAAGCTGCTCCGGCACCGCTACCTGCTCCGGGGCGATCCCTGGTTGACCCGCTCCGCACGCACTCAGCTCAGGGCTCGCGGCCTGCCTCCCGGCGGACCTCGAGCGCGGGGGCTGGTCGTCGTCAGCCGCCTCGACGACTACTGCGCCGACCTGTGGTCGGCTCTGTCCGCGAACGCCTCGGTGCCGCGCTGGTCGACGTGGCTCCAGCGGCTCGACGAACGGCTGCCGCCCCGCGTGGACCCGGTGGTGCAGGCCGCCGCGCTGGCGGAGCGCGCAGGAGTTCGTGACGTCCGCATCTGCATCGGACTGGACGCCGTCGCCGAGCTGCTCGACGTACCCCTGACGCCTCCGGTGCGCCTGTCGCACGCCGCCGTCGAGGGCCTGCGCCACGTCCGCGGCGTGCTCCGGGTGACCGTCGGTGAGCCGGGGACCCGCGCTCTGGTGCACTCGACGCTCGTCCCCTGGCTGGGTGCCGGTGACGATGTCGACCTGCCGCGACCGGCCACGCCCCGGATGCAACTGCCGTGGCTGCGCGCCGAGGCGAACCGCTGGCAGGCCGGGCTGGCTGGCTACGCTGTGCGCGGGGGCAGCCTGGAGGAGTTGGCGCCGGCCGACCCGCTGCGCACGACCGCCCCGACCGACGACGAGATCCTGCACGTCATGCTGCGCACCCTGCGGTGGGCGGCGAAGGAGGGACCGCAGTGAGCAGCAAGGTCTTGCTCCACGTCGGCACCCCCAAGACCGGGACCAGCTACCTCCAGGATGCGCTGTTCCTCAACCGCAAGCTGCTGCGTGCACACGGGATCCTCTATCCGGCTGACCGCTTCGATGGGCACTTCCTCGGGGCGCTCGATCTGATGCGCCTCCCGTGGGGCGGTCTGGAGACCGAGGCCGTCGGCGCCTGGGACAGGCTCGCCGAACAGGTCCGCGGCTGGTCGGGCACCGCGATCATCAGCCACGAGATCCTCGCCCATGCCTCGGCACCGCAGATCGAGCGTGCGCTGGCTTCCCTGGGTGACGCCGAGATGCACGTGATCGTCAGCGCCCGCGACCTGGTCCGCCAGATTCCCGCCGAATGGCAGGAGAACGTCAAGCACCGCAGGGTGATCAGCTACGGCAACTTCCTCGAGGCGATCCGTGACCCGGCCCGCGCGACCGAGACCGGCTCGTGGTTCTGGGCCGTCCAGGAGCTGCCCGACATCCTGGCTCGCTGGGGCGGCACGCTGCCTGCGTCGCAGGTGCACGTGATCACAGTGCCCAAGCCCGGCTCGCCGCGGACGCTGCTGTGGGAGCGGTTCACCGAGACGTTCGGCCTCGGTGGCTTGCGGCTGGACCTCCAGGACGAGCGGTCGAACCCCTCGCTCGGAGTCCCCGAGACCGCGCTGATGCGCCGGATCAACCGGGCCGTGAACGACGTACTCCCGCCGGCCGACTACCGACCGCTGGTCCGCGAGCTCCTCGCCCACCAGACGCTGTCACGGCGTACGACGTCGCCGCGGCTGGCCGTGCCCGCCGACGTCCATGCGTGGGCGAGCGAGCTGGCCGGGAGCTGGGTGACGGCACTGCGCGAGCGCGGGTACGCCGTGACCGGCGACCTCGACGAGCTGTTGCCCGATGCCACCGTGGCCACCTTCGTCGACCCCGACAATCCGAAGGAGGCGCTGGTCAACAACGCCGCGCTCGACGCGATCAAGGCGTTGCTGCTCGAGAATGCCCGGCTCCGGCACGACGAGGAGCGGCTCCACCAGGAGGTCCGGGATCGTGACGATGCGCTGCGGCGGGCCTACCTGCGGCCGTCGTACAGGCTGCGGGAGAAGGCGGTCGCCAGGCTCGAGGGCGGCCGGTTGATCAACGCCTACCGGCGGGCCCGCGGCAGGAGCTCGCGGTCGGCGTAGCGGCCGATCTTCCAGGTCCCGTAGCCGTCGGCGCCCGCGCCGACCAGACCGCCCACCACGGGGACGCGGCGGCCGATGGTGGTGGCGAGCTTCTTGCCGGCAACCCTGGTGATCAGCTCGGTGGCCACCTCGGCCGAGATGATCTTGTCGAGGTGCGCGTCGTGCACGGGCGCCGTCGCGACCGCCATCGGGGGAGCGGGCAGCTTCTTCTTCTTGACCAGCCTGGTCACCGACTCCTCGCCGAGCACCGTGATCAGGATGGCGTTGCGGACGTTGGGGTCGGTCAGGTCGTAGCCGCGCAGGTGCGCGATCCCGGCGACCATGCGGCACTGGATCAGGGCGAGCCCCGTGATGTTGGCCGGGATGGTCACGGTCGCGGTGACCAGGCCGCCGAGGTTGGTCGCGAACCCCTGCAAGCCGGCGTAGCGCACGTGGTTCTCGATCACCTCGTGGATCGCCTTGTTGACGTTGCCCCGCTGCTCGGCGAGCTGCGCATCGGCGGCCTCCGCGGCACCGGTCAGCGGCCCGACGCCCTGGATCGCGCGCTTGAGCGCCTCACGCACGAACCCGTCGGTCAGCCCGGGCACGCGATCGATCAGCTTGGGGGCCAGGGACTTGCCGACACGGCTGGACACGCTCATGCGGTCGATCCTACGTGTGCGCACTACCTTGCTGACGTGCCGATCGAACCCGCTCCGACGCCCTGGGAGTTCCCCCAGGGTGATCGGATCGAGCAGCTCGCCGATGGTGACATCGTGGCGGTCGGTGCCGATCTCGAGCCAGGCACGCTGCTGGCGGCCTACCGCTCGGGGTTGTTCCCGATGCCGATGGGCAGCCCGGGCAAGACCGAGCACCCGGCGGACCTCGGCTGGTGGTCACCCGATCCGCGTGGGGTGCTGCCACTGGATGGGCTGCGGGTCACCAAGTCGTTGCGGCGCTCCTGCCGTGACTTCGAGATCCGCATCGACACCGCTTTCGACGACGTGATGCGGGCCTGCGCCGACCCCTCCCGGGAGGGGTCGTGGATCGACGAGGCGTTCATCGGCGCGTACGGGCGCCTGCACGAGCTCGGCTGGGCCCACTCGGTGGAGACCTGGCAGGACGGCACGCTGGTCGGGGGCCTGTACGGCGTGTCCATCGGCGGCCTGTTCGCGGGGGAGTCGATGTTCCACCACGCGCGCGACGCCTCCAAGGTCGCGCTGGTCGCGCTGGTCGACCTGCTCTCCGACGGACTGCCGCGGCTGCTCGACGTGCAGTGGAGCACGCACCATTTGGCCACGCTGGGGGTCGTCGAGGTCCCACGATCGGCGTACCTCCGGCGGCTTGCCGCTGTGCTGGGACTGCCCGCCCCAGTGGCGTTTGCCACCCGCCCGTAGTCGCTTTCCCTGGGCGCATGCGGCAGGGTGTGGGCGGACAACCGCCTGATCACGGGGAGACACACATGATGAAGAAAGCATCGGTCGCGGCCAGCCTGCTCCTGGTCGGCTTCGGAGCCGCGGCGTGTGGTGGGGGCGGCGCGGACAGCTCTCCCAAGGACGCCTCGGTCGAGGACTTCTGCACTGCGCTCAACGGCTTCGGCGACGCCACCGACGCCACGAAGGTCACTGACGTGGCCGACAAGCTCAAGGACGTCGGCACCCCCGCCGGCATCCCCGACGAGGCCCGCAAGGGCTTCGAGTTCATCATCGACAACGCGTCGAAGATCGACGACCTCGGCGACAAGATCAGCGATCAGGCCGCCTTCGAGGACGCGTTCAGCAAGGACGCGGCCACCCAGTTGCTGGCGCTGTTCACCTACTACGGCACGACGTGTCCGCCGAGCGGGGCCCCGACCGAGTGATGTGGCTGAAGAGGCCTGTCTTGGCGGCTGCCCTGCTCCTTGTCGGCTTGGGTGTCACCGCATGCGGCGGCGACACCGACGCGCCTTCCAAGCAAGGTTCGCTCGCGGCCTTCTGTGAGGTGTTCCCGGGTTTCGGCTACAACGACGACCACCAGATCCTCGACGTAGCCGCACAGCTGGAGGAGATAGGTCCGCTGCCCGAAATGCCGGAAGCGGCGCGCAAGGGCCTTGAGTTCATCGTCGCCAACGCGGAGGAGCTCGACCGCGTCAGCGACACGTTCACCGACCAGAAGGCTTTCGAGGCTGTGTTCGGCAAGGAGTCGACGACGCAGTATCTGGCGCTGTTGAACTGGTCAGGCCCGGCCTGCCAGCAGGAATTGCTCGACTCCCAGCTCAGTAGTCCGCCGACCGAGTAGGTCAGACGACCTGCGGGTCGGCGCCGGTCTCGCTCACCATCGGGCGACCGGCGTCGGCCCACTCGACCATCCCGCCGTCGAGGTTCCCCCGAGCACGCGGTCGGACTTCGCGTCCATGCGCCTGGCCTGTCGATTGGGCCGGTTGACCTCGACGACGACTTCGCCGGCCGTGGTGAGAGTCCGGGTCAGTGTCGCGCCGAAGGACCCGGTGCTTGGGATTCGCTCCTTCGTTTCGACGTACCCGTTTGCAACGTGGTGGCGGATCAGAGGCGACCCGGCCCGTACGTGTAAAGGGTTCGGCTGGGGGCCGAACCGCTGAAGTCGTCGTAGGTGCCCTTCCACCAACTGACCTGACCACCGGAGGTCTTCTTCCACTGCGAACGCACGTTGCCGGTGAACTTGTAGCGGTAGGCCCCTCGGGTGCAGTGGACCCAGGACCGGGGATGGATCTCGATTGATGCGGACGCCTCCTTGGTCGTGCTCACCGACCGCGCCACACCGGCTGTAGCAGACGCCTCTGCCTTGGCGAAGATTACTCCTGCCTCCGCCTTCACCGTTGCGCTGACGCTGTAGGTCCACGTCGTCGTCTCAGCGTGCTTGCAGGTGAAGTTCACGGACTGGTGGTAGAACTCGTTGAAGGCCTCAGTCCGGTAGTCGACGTCGTAGATCTGTTTCAGCGTTGCAAAGCGAGCGCAGTCCCGGAAGTAGCCCGAACCAGCCCAGGGGAACGAGGTGGCGCGCCACGCGCCGCACTTGTAAACGCCGAGCGGCTGTGGCGACAACGCACGAGAGGCGGTCCTGGGGGTCGCCGAGCCGGTGAGTGGCTCGACGACTTTTGACGTGACCCGGGTCACGTGCTCACGAAAATCGTGGTCGCCGAGTCCGCCTCAGCGGATGGCATCAAGAGTCCAGCGGATGCAATCACTGTCGCAACGGCCATGGAAACGGTGACGCTGGGTCGCCTCATGTAGGTGTCCAATCTGGGTTCTTGGCTTAAACCACCGAAGGGCTCGGTGGCCAGTTCGGCGTTGTCGATCGAGACCGTGGCGGACGTAGAGTCCGGACTCCGATCGACCTGTCACTGAGACAGTCTGAGGGGCTGTTTCGTTACGCAGTGCGGGCCCGCCTGGTGGAGTCGGCCCATATGCCCTTCCCCGGGCAGGATGGCAACTGCCGACCGAGAGAGGGCCTACACGACCTGCGGGTCGGCGCCGGTCTCGCTCACCATCGGGCGACCGGCGTCGGCCCACTCGACCATCCCGCCGTGCAGGTTGACGCTGTCGCGGCCCTGCTGGTTGAGCCACTGCACCACCCGCGCCGAGCGGCCGCCGACGGCGCACACGACCAGCGTCTGCGAGTCGGGAAGCTCGTCGAGCCGCTGCGGCAGCTGGGCCATCGGGATGTGGATCGCACCCTCGATGTGGCCGTACTGCCACTCGATCGGCTCGCGGACGTCGAGGATCACCAAGCCCTCGGGCAGCGGGTCAGGGATGGCATCAACGGTGACGGCGGGGACGGACACTCGTGGCTCGCTCATTTCAGGAGTTTGCTCATCCGGCGGTCGGCCAGGGGCTTCCCGCCGGTCTGACAGGTGGGGCAGTACTGCAGGCTCGAGTCGGCGAAGCTGACTTCACGCACGGTGTCGCCGCAGACCGGGCACGGCTTGCCGGTCTGGGCGTGCACATTGAGGTGGCTCTTCTTCTCGCCCTTGAGCTCGCTCATGGCCAGGCCCTCGGACCGTCGTACGGCATCGCTGAGGGTGTCCTTGATGGCGCGGAAGAGCGTGGTCCGCTCGGCCTCGTCCATCGTGCTCGCGGGCTTGAAGGGGCTCATCTTCGCGGCGTGCAGGATCTCGTCGCTGTAGGCGTTGCCGATGCCCGCGATGGTGCCCTGCATCCGCAGCACGCCCTTGATCTGTGAGCGTCCGGCGTCGTCGAGGATCTTGTTGAGGGTCTCCAGGGTGAAGTCGTCGCTCATCGGGTCGGGGCCGAGGCGGGCGATGCCCTCGACGTCGGCGGGGTGCCTGGCCACGTAGAGGGCGAGGGACTTCTTGGTGCCCGCCTCGGTGATGTCGAGACCGCTGTCGTCGTCGAGCACGACCCGTACGGCGAGCGGGTTCCTGGTGCTCGGCTTGGGCGGCAGCTTCGGGACCTCGTCGCGCCAGCGGATCCAGCCGGCCCGAGCCAGGTGCAGGATCAGGTGCAGCCCGCCGGCGCTGATGTCGATGAACTTGCCGTGCCGGGTGACGTCCTCGACGAAGGTGCCCTCCAACGCGGACAGCGGAGGGTCGAACGTCTTGAGCGCGGAGAAGGCCGCGATGTCGACGCGCACGATCGCGCGCTCGGCGAGCCGGTGCTTCAGGTCGAGCGCCAGCGCCTGGACTTCGGGCAACTCGGGCACGTGCTCACCCTAGTCGGGCCGCCGTCACTAATCCTTGTCAGCCGAACAGGTGGAAGGTGCATCATGGAGAGATGCAGCAGGCCACCCCGCTTCCGCGGACGGGCGCGATCTATCTCGACGCCCGCAACGGCGGCCGCGCGCTCCGGGTCACCTGGCATCACGACTCGGGTCTGGTCGTCCTCTCGCTGTGGCGCGACAATGTCTGCGCCGGGTCGTTCCGCCTGACCGTGGACGAGGTGCCCGACCTGATCGACATGCTGCGGGCCGGGCTCGACCAGGCGTACGACGTGGCCGCGGCGCAGCGTCGACCCACCGCCTGAAATCTACGATCCACGCTAGACACGCCGATATCGTCCGATCGTGGACCCCATTCGCAATCCGTACGCGCCCGGCGCCGGTCAGCGCCCGCCTGAGCTGGCCGGTCGTGACGAGCAGCTCTCGGCCTTCGACGTGGTGCTCGAACGCGTCGCGAAGGGCCGGCCCGAGCGATCGTTGGTCCTGACCGGCCTGCGCGGGGTCGGCAAGACAGTGCTCCTCAACGCCCTGCGCTCCTCGGCCGTACGACGCCGCTGGGGCACCGGCAAGCTCGAAGCCCGCCCGGACCAGGGTCTGCGGCGGCCGCTGTCCTCGGCACTGCACCAGGCCGTGCGCGAGCTCGCCCACCCCGACGCCGAGTCGATCGACCATGTGCTCGGCGTGATCCGCGCCTTCGCCCAGCGCGACGCCGGACCGACCGCCAAGCTCCGCGAGATCTGGAATCCCGGCATCGATGCGCCCGCTGTCCGTGGCCGGGCCGACTCCGGCGACATCGAGATCGACCTGGTCGAGCTGTTCACCGACGTCGGTGGACTGGCCGCCGACGTGGGCCGGGGGATCGCCGTCTTCATCGACGAGATGCAGGACCTCGGACCCGATGACGTCTCCGCACTCTGCGCCGCCTGCCATGAGATCAGTCAGTCCGGTCTGCCGGTGATCGTCGTCGGCGCCGGCCTCCCGCACCTGCCCGCCGTACTCTCCGCGTCGAAGTCCTACTCCGAGCGGCTCTTCCGCTACCAGCGGATCGACCGGCTGGCCCGGGAGGCAGCCGATCTGGCGCTGGCCCTGCCCGCCAAGGAGGAGGACGCCGAGTTCACCGAGGCGGCGCTCGACGGGATGTACGCCGCGACCGGCGGCTATCCCTACTTCATCCAGGCCTACGGCAAGGCGGTGTGGGACCTCGCGCCGTCCTCGCCGATCACCGAAGCCGACGTGGCCGTCGCCGCCCCCGAGGCCGAGCGCGAGCTGGCCGTCGGGTTCTTCGGGTCACGCTACGAACGGGCGACGCCGGGGGAGCGCGACTACCTCCGCGCCATGTCCGACGTCGCGCTGTCGCTCTCGGCGCCGGGCGGCCCGGAGGTCGATGCGGTGCCCACCGCCGATGTCGCCGCGGTGCTCGGCAAGAAGCCCCAGTCCCTGTCGCCCGCGCGGGACTCGCTGCTCAAGAAGGGGCTGATCTACTCCGGCGAGCGCGGCCGGATCGCCTTCACGGTGCCGCACTTCGGGAGATACCTGCGCGAGAACGCCTGACGGTCGCGGCGCGGGCCGGGGCTGCCAGGGGGCTGCTCGTCGCCCTTGTTCGGTCCTCCGTCCGGCATCGCAACGGCCGAACAAGGGCATCGAGCGAGGCCTTCTCG
>Ga0070698_100004510_pt1 | contig 15307 bp, 12 predicted proteins | sample KBSK1502metaG_FD_65477 | JGI IMG/M metagenome (GOLD analysis project Ga0070698, IMG submission 65477) | Corn, switchgrass and miscanthus rhizosphere microbial communities from Kellogg Biological Station, Michigan, USA - KBS K1-50-2 metaG | ecosystem: Host-associated > Plants > Roots >...
TTCTCACTGTTGCCGCGCACGCCCGCAGCGATCGCGTCAATCTCTTCCCTAAGCTGCAAGCCGGGCAAACCCTCACCTACCAGATCAGCTATCGCACCGAGAAGAGGGTCTCCGCTCACAGTTCTGTCCTTTTGGCTGACGACCCCGCAGCTGCCAATGTTCAGGTCCGCGCGCTTCTGCGGCTGGAAGTCCTCGGTGTCGAGCTGCAGGCTCAGCGAGCAGTCATTCACGCCCGCACTTACTTCCAATGCTTGGACTCCACAAAACCAAAAATTCCCAGCATCGAGCCTCCCTCAAATCAAACTCAGCTCCAAGATCCCACAGGAATTCCCATCGAATTCACCATTTTTCCCGACGGTCGCGTCGACCAGATAAAAGGTCTCGACGCGCTCTTTTCCGAGCAGCAGCAGGCTTGGCAAGAATGGGTCGCGCGATTCGCTGCCGCTGCGGCATTCCCTCAAGACGGCGTGAGGTTGGCGCAAAAATGGAGAACCGAAGAGTCCGAGAGATCGCCATCGCCTATCGCAGGACTCACGTGGACGCGCGAGTCCATCTACGTCCGCAACGAATCCTGCGCTGCCGTGGAAATGACCCTGCGAAGCGTCGCCACGGATTCACGCCAGCAGCCCGACACCTGTGCCGTCATCTTCACCATTGCAGCGCTCAAGCAATCCTCGTCGCCCAAAGATGCTACGCCCGACGATTTCAAGGTGCGCGAGCTACACACCGCCGGCGCCGCTCGAGGAAAAAACACCACGATCCTCTACATCTCTCTCAAGACCGGCCTACTCGTGCGCGCCTCTAACGACGCCGACCAGGCCATGAGCGTCACCGTCGCCAAAGCCGACGGCTCCAACCGCGTCCATTACGATGTGAACGCCACCAGCCACACCGACATCTCCCTCGTCACGGATACTCCCCTCACTCACCCGTGACGCCGCACGCTCTATCCACAATCGTGCCCGTCAAGTCGCCGCTTCTCCCTCAGGGTATAATGTGTAAGTTTCGGCAGTCCCGTTCGGACGTGCAGGAGACTCGGCCAATGAAATTCAAGCTCCGCAGCACCTATCAACCTCGCGGCGATCAGCCTACCGCCATCGAACAATTAGTCGCCGGAATTCAAAGTGGCGACAAGCACCAGGTCCTGCTCGGCGTCACCGGTTCAGGCAAAACCTTCACCATGGCGAAAGTCATCGAGGCTGTCGATCGTCCCGCCCTGGTTCTCGCCCACAACAAAACCCTTGCCGCCCAGCTCTATCACGAGTTCAAGTCCTTCTTTCCCGAAAACGCCGTCGAATATTTCGTCAGCTATTACGACTATTACCAGCCCGAAGCTTACGTTCCCTCCGCCGATCTCTACATCGACAAAGAAGCAACCATCAACGACGAGCTCGACAAGCTGCGCATGAGCGCTACCCGCTCGCTCTTCGAGCGACGTGACGTGGTCGTCGTTGCCTCCGTGTCGTGTATCTACGGCATCGGTTCGCCGGAAGCCTACTACGGCATGCTCGTGATGCTCGAAAAGGGGATGCAGACTTCTCGCGAGGCGCTTCTCCGCAAGCTCGTCGATATCCAGTACGAGCGTTCCGAAGATCTGCGCCGCGGCAGTTTCCGCGTTCGTGGCGACATGATCGAAATCTATCCCACATACGAAGATCACGGTTATCGCGTCGAAATGTGGGGAGAGCAGGTCGATACGCTACGTCAATTCGATCCACTCACTGGAGAAGTGCGCGCCGGCCAGGAAGATTTATCTCGCGTGCCCATTTACCCGCGCACGCACTACGTCATGCCTGCGGAGCAACGCGAGCGCGCCATCATCGGAATCTACGATGAGCTCGATTGGTGGAAGAAGGAGCTGGAACGCCAAGGAAAGTTCGTCGAAGCCCAGCGCGTCACCCAGCGCACGTTATTTGACATCGAGATGATGCGCACCGTCGGCTATTGCCACGGCGTTGAAAATTATTCGCGCCACTTGAGCGGCCGCCTGCCCGGCGAGGCGCCCCCAACTCTGCTCGATTACGTTCCGCAGGATTACCTGATGTTCATCGACGAGTCCCACCAAACCGTGCCGCAAACGCGCGGCATGCACGCTGGCGATCGTTCGCGCAAGCAAACCCTTGTAGACTACGGCTTCCGCATGCCTTCCGCCTTGGACAATCGCCCGCTCACCTTCGAAGAATTCGAGCATCGCATGAACCAGGTCATCTACGTCTCCGCCACGCCGGGACCCTACGAGCTCACTCGGTCCGGCGGCACTTTCATCGAGCAAGTGATTCGCCCCACGGGTCTGGTCGATCCGGAAGTGGAGATTCGCCCGGTTAAGGGCCAAGTCGACAACCTGCTCGAAGAAATCCGTGTCCGTGCAGACCGCAATGAGCGCGTCCTGGTTACCACGCTCACCAAGCGCATGGCCGAAGATCTTTCCGAATACTTTACGGAAATCGGCGTTCGTTGCCGCTATCTGCACTCAGAGGTCGAAACCCTCGATCGCATCAAAATCTTGCGCGATTTACGCCGTGGTGAATTCGATGTCCTGATCGGCATCAACCTATTACGAGAAGGTTTGGATTTGCCGGAAGTCTCGCTTGTCGCGATTCTCGACGCAGACAAAGAGGGTTACTTGCGTAGCTCAACCTCCCTGATCCAGACCATCGGCCGCTGCGCTCGCCACATTTCCGGCCGCGCCATTCTGTACGCCGATACACGCACCGGCTCGATGAATCAAGCCATCAGCGAAACCAATCGCCGCCGCGAAAAACAGCTCGCCTACAACAAAGACAACAACATCACTCCCGAATCGATCGTGAAGTCCGTCGATATGGAGCTCGCTCGCATCGTCGAGGCCGACTACGTCACCATCCCGGTCGATGATGCCGCGCTGGACGCTGCTGCGGCCAGCCTCAAAAGCGAACAGCAGCTCGCGCAACTCCTGCAACAGCTCGAATCCCAAATGCGCGAAGCCGCCAAAAAGTTCGAATTCGAGAAAGCTGCCCAATTGCGCGACCGCATCCGCTCCCTCAAGCAGCGCGACGTCGCCGGCCTTTTCTCTCGCGAGTCCCCCGCCACTCCGGCCCCCGAACCCACACCGCTCCGGCCGGCCTGATTCTTGCCCTCTCGTACCGCCGCCCCGGATGCCGCACCCTGCGGTTTCCAGGATGCGGGTGTTGACTTTGAGCAGCAGGCTCGTAGTCACTTTTCTACGTTTACTCTGTCGTGCTGCGTTCCCACACTCTTTGCCCATTCTCCTTGCCCAGCCCTACAATAAGGATTTGGTTCAACCGGAATCAACAGGGCTTCCCAAATGACCCAAGATCAATTCATGGGAATCTTTTCGCTCGTGGTTGTCATTTCTGTCTTGGTCGCTTCGGTCAATCGCCAGCGCAATCGAGGCAAGAAAAGAATTTTGATCACCGACTATCGCCGCGGCGTGCATTTTGTGAGCGGCTCCTTCAAGTCCGTCCTTGGGCCCGGAAGCTACAGATTTGATCCAAGGAACGAGCAGATCAATATCGTCGACATGCGTCCCCAACCCATCCTCATTGAGCGGCTACCTTTCCAAGATGCTCTTACTCACAATGGCATCATCAGTGTAGGTACGGAACTCCTCGTTCGCGATCCTCGCCTCGCTGCCACTGCGCTCCGCGATCAAGTCAAAGATGCTTACGTCATGGTTCGCGAGACCCTTCGCGCCGAGCTCTCCAAGCAAATCGCGGTCGGCAAAGAGAACGCCGCAAACCTCTCCCAATCCATCACCAACGCCGTAAACACCGAATTGGCGAAAGTCGGCATGGCTGTCTCTGACGTCGAGATAACCGAGTTGTGGTCGCACTCCCCACAGCCTCAAACCACCGTCGGGAGTGCAATCATTCAATGAACTCTGCTTCGAATTTCCTCACCACTGCGCTGCTTGTTCTGGGTTGGCTCGGCCTTGTTGGTCTGGCTTGGTATTTTCAGCGCCGCGGAAAGCCCACGACGGTCACTTTGTTGCCGTATCAACACGGCGTTCTTTACAGAATGGGTTTGCCTCTCCGCGACGTTGGCCCCGGCAAACACCGCGTTTGGACCGGCACCGAGTTGCTCGTCCACGGCGATGTTCGCCCGATCTCCGTCAATTACGAAAATCTCGTCGTTGCCCTTCAGGATAGCTCCGCGGCTCTGTATGGCTTCTCGGCCAGTGTGCAGGTGCAAGACATGCGCAAGGCCGTCTACTGCGCCCGCGACTACTCAGATGTGCCCGCTTTCATCCTGCTGCGATGCGCCCGGCGCCACCTCAACGACTGTTCTGCAGCTTCCATCAAGCTGGAGAGGGAAGCCATCGTCAAACGAATCACCGACGATGCCCAGAAGCGCCTTGCCGCTGCCGGTTTCAGTCTGATTTCCTTTCGCATGCCCCAACTTCTCGTCGGAACCTCGCCGCAGCAGCAAGCTCCTCAAACCACTCCCCGCTTGAGTTCCTCCAATGGATAAAACGTATCCCGCCACGTCACTCCACCGCGCCACAAGGTAACCACCGTCGACCGCAGCAGCATATATCCGAATAAAGCCGCTCCAACGGGATGCGTCAATGCATACAACGGCGACACCCGTAGAACGGCCGCTACCCCAGCGTGAAAGCACAGTGCCGTGAATGCCGCCAGCCCGGCAAGCAGGCGAACCCAGCTATGGCCAAAGATCACTCCTAAGAATGGAAACACACTGATGAGCAGCAATCCGCTGAGCTGCGCGCCGGCAATCGCTAGGCTGTAGCTCGCGTTAGCAAAAAAATTCTTGGTCACACCTCGAATCAGATTCCCCAAACCCGTGTGCCAATGAACCACTACGGAATCTTGCGCTACTCCGGCTCCCGAACGAAATCCCGATTGCTTCACGATTTTTCCGAGCTTCATGTCGTCCATGACTTCCATCGCCAGCCGCCGATGTGTGCCCGCGGCCTCATAGGCGGAGCGCTTCAATAGCTGGAACGCGCCGACCCCCACGTAGCTTCGCGAGTGCGGATCGTTAACCCGGCCCGGATCGGTTGCCAGATGAAATCCGACGCTAAAAAATGTGAGCAGCACCTTGTCCCAGAAACCCGGCATTTCGACATCGGTGAAAAGCGTCAGGTGATCCAGTTCGCATCGCCGGGCGAGATTCACGGCGCGCCGCACTGCGTCCGCCGCGAAGCACACATCCGCATCGGTAAACAACAGCCAGTCTCCGCTGGCGTTCTCATATGCTTTCCGCAGCGCATGCGGCTTCCCTAACCATCCGGGCGGTAACGCGCTGACGTGCACAACACGAAAACGCCCATGCATTGCTGCAAATTCATCCAAGATTCTGCCGGTAGCATCCTCGGAGCGATCATCGACCCCTATGATTTCCAGGCTTGGATAGTCGATTGCCGCAAGGGTGGCCAAAGCTGCGGGGAGCTTCTCTTCTTCATTGCGCGCCGCGAACATCAGCGAAATCGGCGGATAGTCCTCGTCAGCCGCGGGCGCGAAATCTTTGATCCACGGCAGGTGTCCGGCGCCGTACGCTACGCGAACACCGTAGAAAACCCAGAAAAAAGCTGTCAACCCAAAGAGAGCAAGTCCCAATAAGTGCAAGGTATTTTTCTATGACAAGACCTGGGCAGTTTGAACGGGCAGGTTTGCGGCTTCCCATCCTGCGATACCGCCGGCAATTTCACCGACGGAATCAAACCCGCTGCGTTGCAGCAAGCTCGCGGCGATGGACGACCGGTAGCCGCCCGCACAATAGATCAGCAGCGGACGGTCCTTCGGCAGCTTTTCCAGATTTTCCGTCAGGTGATTCAGCGGAATGCCCAAACTTCCTGCGATGTATTTCAGATCGCGCTCCCGCGGCCCGCGAACGTCAATGGCCAGCGGCGGCTGACTCGACGACAGGAGTTCCGCCGCGAACGGTCCGCTCAGGCGCTCCGTGAAGGCGATCAGCTCCGGCCGCGACTCGAGGCTCTGCAATCCATCCTTCAAATAGCCGGCAATGTGATCGAACCCGATGCGCCCAAGTCGAACTGCCGATTCGTGCTCCCGGCCGGGGTCCGCGATAATTACAATCGGATGCTGTCGATCGAGCACGGTTCCCGCCCACGTTGCGTACTGCCCGACGAGGCCGATATTGATGCTGCCCACTAGATGCGCCGAAGCAAATTCAGTTGCATCACGCGTATCGAGGATCTGCGCGCCGGCCGCCTGCAATTCCAGCACGCTTTCGAGCGTCAGCGGGTTCATCTCGCGCGCCAGCGCCTGGTCCAGTGTAGGCCGTTCTTGGCTGTTCAACACCGCGTCATAGGTGAAGTAAGCCGGAGCTTCCGGTTGATCGGCTGTCACCACCTGAATGAATGCTTCTTTGCTCATGGGCTGCAGTGCGTAGTTCGATCGCCGCTGCTCCCCCAGCGTGGATACCGTCTCCTTGCTGATCGCCTTCCCGCAGAGCGAACCCGCACCGTGTGCCGGATACACTAGGCTTTCGTCCGGCAGCCCCAACAGCTTCGTGTGCACCGAATCGAAGAGCATGCCGCCAAGTTCGGTGGCCGACCATCCCAGCGCCGCGCGCAAATCAGGACGCCCCACGTCGCCGATGAACAAAGTGTCCCCTGTGAGTACCGCATGCGGTTGCGTATCGCTGGTTTCCAGATCGTAAACGATGACAGAGATCGATTCCGGAGTGTGCCCCGGCGTTTCCAGAACCTTCAGGCGTACGCGTCCGAATTCGAGAATGTCGCCATCGCGAAGAGGAGTAAAGGCATACGCCGCTTTAGCCGCAGCGCCCAGATAAATTTTTGCGCCCACGCGATCACGCAGTTCCAAATGCCCGGCCACAAAATCGGCGTGGAGATGCGTCAGGAACACATGCTTGATCTTGAGCGCGTGCTCGTCAACAAACCCAATGTATTGGTCGATGTCACGTTGTGGGTCAACGACGACTGCCGTGCCTGTCTCCTCGTCTCCAATCATGTAGGAAGCGTGTGCCAGGCACGGCAGATAGTACTGCTTGAAGATCACCTACGCCACCTTCACGTTCGCCCCGGGAAGGCTATTTCGGCTGGGGAACGATCCGCAGATAAGGCCGGGGGGCCTTCCAGCCGCCAGGATACTTCTGTTTGGCTTCTTCCTCCGACACCGCCGGAAGAATGATTACGTCCTCGCCCTGTTTCCAATTCACCGGCGTGGCCACCTTATGCTTGGCCGTGAGTTGCATCGAATCGACGACTCGCAGCACTTCGTCGAAGTTGCGGCCGGTGCTCATCGGGTAGCTCAGCATCAGCTTGATCTTCTTGTCGGGACCGATCACGAACACTGTACGCACGGTGGCGTTCGTGGCGGCGGTGCGGCCCTCGGAGGTATCGCCGGCGTCTGCCGGCAGCATGTCATACAGCTTCGCCACCTTGAGTTCCGGATCTCCAATCATCGGGTACTTCACCTTGTGACCCTGTGTCTCCTCAATGTCTACGGCCCACTTACTGTGACTACTCACCGGGTCCACGCTCAGCCCAATGATCTTGCAATTGCGCTTCTCGAATTCCGGCTGTAGCCCGGCCATGTAACCCAGCTCTGTGGTGCACACCGGGGTAAAGTCTTTGGGATGCGAGAACAAAATAGCCCAACCGTTGCCGATCCATTCGTGGAAGTTGATGGTTCCCTGCGAAGTTTCGGCGGTGAAATTGGGAGCTTCGTCGTTTATTCGCAACATGAACTGCCCTCCAGAGGAGCCATTATACATAGATCGATTGCAACATATTTGATGGACATTTGATCGCCTTTATCACCCTTGGGATTCCTCCCGCATCACCGGCGATGGGGAAGTAACGGAATTAGTTCCGGCTTGCCGACAAGGACTAAGCCGCTGGCGCGGCAGACGCTTCGCGGGCTAGACTCCGCGAGTCATGCTTCAACGCGACGTTTTTATTTCATTCGCTTTTTTCACTTCGCCTGATTCCGGCAACTGTCATAATTTCTGTCGATTACAGGCGAAAGCCGATTCCATCCCCATAGTCCCGCATCTGCCGCAAACACCAGCGGCTTTCTCCTTGCCTGCTTATCGAAAATGCCTCGGATCGACGTCCGGATTCACGAGAGGCTTTCCGCCCGAGGCATTTCCGATCAAGGCTAGCGACCAATCGGACACAATCGCGAGATCGGCTTCCAAAACCATAGCTCTCCCTAGTGGTTCAATTATATCGGACGGTTCTTGGTTCCACTGACGATAAGAACCTCAGCCGGAAAACTCATCCCGCGGTCTGTGGAGTACGCACGTAGAGCTTCTAGCGCCTGACGCTTCACGCCAGTCAACTGCTCCCTTGAAAGCGCGGCGACCTTTTCACGAAGTTTCTCAGACATCTCGCATCGCAGCTTCCAAAAGTCTTCGACCGAGATTGGCGCTTGCACCGTGAATTGGAGTAGGCGCTCGGATGAAGCTATCCCGCCGGCCTCGGCAAGAACGTCCCGTAACTTGCCTGGGCTGGCAAACCGGAATGGGTCCGGAGCATCGGGCGCAGGTGGTGCCGAATCGACATACCGTTCGATGACTTGGCACAGCACGTAGTGGAAAGGATTTCTTTCGGCGAAATGCCAGACCGCCAGGGCCAGTTTCCGTCCTGGCTTGAGTACTCTCAACATCTCGCGAACTGCGTCAACAGGAGATGGAAAGAACATCACACCAAAGCGACTTACTACTGCATCGAAGGTATCTGCTGGGAAGGGCAGACGGTCTGCAGTGGCGACCTCGAATTGTGCATTCCTGAACTCGAGATGGGTCGCTCGACGCGCTGCCTCCACCATCTCCGGCGCCGGATCGATCCCGAAGACCTTGCCTTCGGGGCCGACCAAGGCAGCTATGGTCAGTGCTGGCTCTCCGGTACCGGTAGCAATATCAAGAACTGCGTGACCGCGGCTGATTAGCCCATCCTCGACAAGAGCTTGCGTGACCGGCGCAAACATCTGTCGGATGATTTCGCGGTGCTTCTCCCAGAACGGCGCGGAATCTCGCCATACACTAATGACATCTTGGTTGGCTTGCATCACCAGAAGTATATCTGCAGGCGGTTGACGGGTATCCGGAAAACTTCTGGTAACGAGCTGACCGCGACTACCCAAATCCGACGTACGCCGAGTCTAGGCACGATTGGTGTCAGACGTTAGCCTCAGGTTATCCTAACGGGGGATGCAAGGGACGCTCGCGATTGTTGGAGCAGGTCGTGTAGGACGCGCTCTGGGCCGAAAGTTGCGCGAATCGGGCTGGCAGATCGGCGGGGTCGTTACCCGAAATCTGACCACCGCCAGGAGCGCCGTGCGATTCATCGGCGCAGGCTCCCCTCAAGCGGGAATGTCGCGCGGGATTCTCCGCTCGGCCGTGATCCTAATCGCCACGCCCGACGCCGCTATCTCCGCGGCGTCAGAAGAGCTCGCGCGCATCGGCGCCGAGGAGCTGCGCGGAAAAGTTGTGCTGCATACCAGCGGTGCACTCCATGCTGGCGCGCTGCATGCCGCTCGTGATTGCGGCGCGGCGGCGGCCTCCATGCACCCTCTTCAGACATTCACCGGCGTCGCCGTTCCCCCGCTCGAAGGCAAAGTCTTCGCCATCGAGGGCGATCTCCCCGCCGTGCGCATGGCCAGAAAAATCGCCCGCGCTCTTGGCGGTGTGCCCGCGCAAATCGACGCGCATCACAAGCCGCTGTATCACGCTTCCGGCGTGCTTGCCGCCGGACATGTACTCGTCGTTGTGGAGGCCGCCATCCAATTGCTCATGTCTTTAGGCATGAAGCGAGGAGAAGCCACCCGCGCTCTCTTGCCAATGACTAGGCAAGTCCTTGAGAATCACGAGCGTCTTGGCCCGCGAAGATCCTGGACGGGGCCGTTGTCACGTCGCGACTATGGAGTTGTGGCAAGCCACGTCGCCGCACTCCAAAACTACTCTGCGGAATATAAAGACGCATATGAGGCTTTAAATCGTTTGGCGCAACTCGTCTTGTCGCGAGACACTGAAGTGTCTTCCTCAACGGCTCCCTCCGAGAAAGGGTTGCCAGAGAGGAGATTGCCCAACAGGGAATCGGACGACATGAAGGCGGCAGCCAAAGCAACAGGGGGCAAAGAGTGAACCGATTGCAAATTCCCATTGAGAGCACAACTCTCGCAAATGGTTTGAAGGTAGTGATTGCGCCGGAAACATCGGCGCCCGTGGTCACCGTAGGTGTGTACTACAAAATTGGCTTTCGCTTGGAGCCTCGCGGGCGCAGCGGATTCGCGCATCTATTCGAACACATGATGTTTCAAGGCTCGGCCAATGCGCCAAAGATGCAGCACATCAAGCTGATCAATTCCAGCGGCGGTGTCCTGAACGGCTCCACGCACTACGACGTCACAAATTATTTCGAAGCCGTTCCGTCGAATGCCCTGGAGCGTGTCTTGTGGCTCGAGGCCGACCGCATGCGCTCTCTGAAGGTCGATGACGAGAACCTTCGCAATCAGCGCGACGTCGTGAAAGAAGAAGTTCGCGTCAATGTGATGAATCAGCCTTACGGCGGCTTTCCTTGGCTCGATCTCCCGCCCATTGCCTTCCGCAATTGGGCCAACGCTCACAATTTCTACGGAGATTTCGCCGATCTCGACGCTGCCGACCTCGCTGACGTTCAAGCATTTTGCAAAACGTACTACGTGCCAAACAACGCTGTCCTGCTCATTCTCGGTGATGTCAGGCCAGACGAAGGCATTGCGCTGGCGAATAAGTATCTCGACGATATTCCTGCCGGCGCCCCACCGCCGTTTGCCGATCCCAGCGAACCCGGGCAAACCGAAGAACGCCGCGGCCAAGTCGAAGAAAAATTCGGAACGCTTCCAGCCATGGCCATCGGTTATCGGCTGCCGCCCAGGCGCACAACGGAATGGTATGCCATGGCTCTGTTAGACCAGGCCTTGCACGGCGGCCGCGCCGGCAGAGTTTATCGCGAGCTGGTCCTCGAAAAACAAATCGCGGTCGAAGCGGACGGCGGAATCGACGACATCTTCGGCTACAACGGACCCACTCAGATGGTCACGCGAATTTTGCACAAGCCCGAATATTCCAGCGAGCAGACATTGACGGAATTCGACTCCGTGATTCGCAAGGTTCGCGACGCAGGCATTAGCGATGATGAACTGGAGCACTTGAAAGTGAAATGGCGCTCCGATTATTTTTCAACGCTGGAGGGCGGCCGCGGCGGCATGCCTCGCTATGGATTGATGCATCTCCTGGCGTGCTTCACGCTCTTTGACAATCAGCCGGGACTCGTCAACACCATTCTGGATGGATTCATGGCTGCAAAGCGCGATGCCATCCACGCGGTGGCGCAAAAATATCTCCGGCCGGAGAATCGCGCCGTTGTTTTCCGCCTGCCCGTCCGCCCCGCGGTAGCGGGACCGCCTGTTTCCGCGGGCGCGAAGGAGGCTGCGTAATGGCTACGCGCGCGGCAGAGGTTCTCAACGCGGTGCCGGCGCTGTCCGCCGAGCGTCCAGTCACTTGGCCCAAGCGAACCAAAGCGCGGCTCGCGAACGGTCTCGAAGTGGTCCTCGCGGAGTCTCACGCCATTCCCAAATTTCACGGCGAACTGTTCTTTCGCTCCGGGAATGCTGCGGGGATCGGTCGCGGACCTGGTCTGGCGGAGATCACCGCCAGCGTCGTGCGCACCGGAACACAAAATCGCACCAGTCGCCAAATCGAAGAAACTCTGCGGGAGCTCGGCGCCGATCTGGCGACCAGCGCGGGAGCCGACAACAGCGCCATTTCCTTCGCTGGCCTCTCGGAGCTCGGCGAGCCGCTTCTCGCGTTGGTGAATGAATTGGCGCGCGATGCGACTTTTCCAGATCCAGAGTTTGAACGCGAGCGGCGGCAGAAGCTGGAGGAAGTGAAGCTGGATCGCACGCAGCCGGGATTTCTCGCCAGCGAACGCCTCCGAAAAGTTTTGTTTGGCGCGCATCCGTACGCGCAGGTCGCTCCCACGGAAGAGCAAGTCGCCGCGTACAAACGTGACGACCTCTTGTCCGTATACCGCGAGTTTTACACGCCGGAAAACGCGCTTTTGGTCCTAGTCGGCGACTTTGCCACGAAGGCGATGCTCGGGACCATAGAAAAAGCTTTCGGTGCTTGGTCCGGCAAGAAGTTTGTGAGCGAGGCAGCTCCCGCGCCGCCGAATCCTCGCGGACGCCGCGTGTACCTGGTGCATGTGCCGGGCGCGGTGCAGACGCAACTTCTGGCGGGATGCCACGCAATCACCCGCAAACATCCGGACTGGATCAAGCTGGGACTCACCAACAGCTTGTATGGCGGCGCGTTTAATTCGCGGTTGGTGATGAACATCCGCGAGGACAAGGGATACACCTACAGTCCCCGCAGCAGTGTCAATCCGCTGAGACAGCATGGATATTTCTCCGTCTCCGCGGCGGTTCGCAACGATGTCGTTGCGGCGTCGTTGACGGAAATTTTCTACGAGCTCGACAAATTGCGAGCGCTGCCGGTGCCGGAGCCGGAGCTTGCCGATGCGCGGAATTATCTGAGCGGCGTGTTCTCCCTGGGTCTGGCGACGCAGGAGGGACTGCTTTCGCAGCTTGCAACCGTCGCGCTGAATGAATTGCCCGACGACTATCTGGAAACGTACCGCGACAAAGTCCGCGCGCTGACTCCAGACGATTTGCTCGCGATGGCGCGAAAATATCTCGATTCCCCGAATATGCAAATCGTCGTGGTAGGCGATCGCACGCAAATCGAATCGCAAGCGGCCCTGTTTGGCGGCCTGGAAGTTTACGACGCCCACGGCGCCCGGCTCGCATAGCGCAATCCTCTTCGCGCTCAACCATGGTGAGACCAAAGCTGGCGGCCACATGGCGCGCGCCATCTGCGTTTGTTATTGACTTGGTTAACTAATGTTGCCATTATCACTGTGCCATGTTCCGAGCGGCACGCGTGGTCCTTCTTTGCTTCTGGCTGCTTCTTTGTCTCTGCCTGAGCGGTGTGGCGTTTCCGGCCACAAAAAAACCGTTGTTGACGCCTATCAATGTGAATTCCGCGACCGCGGAACAGTTGCAGCAGGTCCCCGGCATTCGGTCCCGCGACCACCGATAAAATTCTGCAAATGCGTAAGTCACATGGCGCATTCAAAAGCGTGGACGATTTGCTGGCTGTCCGCGGAATCGGCCGCAAACGCCTGGACAAAATGCGCAAATACCTCACAGTCGGGAAACCTGCCGCGGTAGGCAAGCCGTCGACAGCGACTAACTCGACGCGGGCGGCGAATTGTCCTGGCTGCACGAAAGCCGCTCCCGCAACGAAAGCGGCGGGAAACATCAAACCATCCCCAAAGAAAGCTGAAGCCAAGCACCCCGCAGAACCAGACGACGAACCGGAAGAACCTGATTTGCGATAACCCAAAGGGTCACACGCCCGGTGTGAGCGGCGAAAGAGGTCGGATGTGGGCACGGCTAGAAGGCCTGGTGGGTGGGGCTTGGCCTTTCGATGCGAAGCGGTACCTGGTCGGCGATGCGGATGCCGTAACCTTCCAGGGCGACAACTTTTTTTGGGTGATTGGTGAGGACACGAATGTCTTTGAGCCCGAGATCGATCAGGATTTGCGCGCCGATGCCGCTTTCGTGCTGAACCATGCGCTGGCGCGCGGGCTCGCGGTCGAGCTGGCCGCGCGAGTGGAAATGAATCTGGGGCAGGGAGCCGGGAGCGTCGCGCACTTCGATGCCAAATCCGCGGCCGGTGTGATGGAGATAAAGAAAAACGCCGCGATCTTCCTTTGCGATAGCGCTCAGCGAGCGCGAGACAAGCTCTGAGCAGTCGCACGTGACCGAGCCAAAGACATCCCCGGTGAGGCAGTGCGAATGCACACGAACGAGCGGCGCGGGCGCTCCTTCGAGATTGCCGCGCACCAGCGCAACGTGCTGATCGTGATCAACATCGCTGGAGTAGGCGATGATCCGGAAGTCGCCATAGCGCGTCGGCAGCGTAGCTTCGGCGATACGGCGAACGTAGCGCTCGTGCTGCATGCGGTAGCGGATGAGGTCCGCGACCGTGAGCATTTTCAGATTGTGCTCGCGGCAAAATTTCTGAAGCTGCGGCACGCGGGCCATGGTGCCGTCTTCATTCATGATTTCGCAGATGACGGCGGAAGCATTTAGTCCCGCGATGCGAGCGAGATCGACACTGGCTTCCGTCTGGCCGGCGCGAACCAGCACGCCGCCATTGCGGGCGCGAAGCGGGAAGATGTGGCCGGGGCGAGCGAGATCCTGCGGGCGGGTTTTGGGGTCGATGGCGGTGAGGATGGTGATAGCGCGATCGGAAGCACTGATGCCGGTGGTGACACCGAGGCGCCCGTCGATAGCCTCGCAAAACGCGGTGCCATGCACGGAGGTGTTGATCGGGGACATGAGCGGCAGGTGCAGCTCGTCACAGCGGTCCTCGGTCAGGGGCATGCAGATCAGGCCGCGACCGTACTTAGCCATAAAGTTGATGGCTTCGGGGGTGATTTTCTCGGCGGCCATGGCGAGATCGCCTTCGTTTTCACGGTCCTCGTCGTCGACCAGGACGATCATGCGGCCCTGGCGGATGTCTTCGACGGCTTCTTCAACGGTGGCGAATTGGACGGGCGCGTCAGCCATGGGTAAAGGATGAAGCAAGCAGGTGGGGAAGTAAAGGAACCGCGGCGAATGAGAGGCGTCGAGTGGCGAGCGAGTTCCCGGAAGCGAGAAGCCGACCGGAGGTGGTGGAGGAGGGTGTGACCCCTACCCCCCGTACTTTGACGCAAGAATGTGATTCGACGCGATTTAGCTCGTCAGTTTTGGAGGCTTGAGGCTGGATGCTGGGGACTGGAGCGGCGGAAGCGAGTTGCGGATACGCCCCACCCCGGGTGTTTTTCTCAAAGAGCGCGCAAAAATCGGATCGGCACGCCATTCGTCAAGCCATCCGGCTTCGGCGAATTGATCTTGGCTAAGAACGGAGAACCTATCGGTGATGCGTGGCATCCGATTCGGTGGAGGTGTCGATCATGTCGAGACTTGCGATTTGGGCAGAAGTGGAAGCGCAGCAGGGTAAGGAGCAGGCGGTGGAGGAGTTCTTGAAATCGGCGCAGGCGCTGGCGGAGAAGGAACAGGAGACCGTCACGTGGTATGCGGTGAAACTCGGAGGAGCGAAATTCGGAATTTTCGACACGTTTGCGGATGAGAAAGGGCGGAACGCGCACTTGAATGGCGAGATCGCGAAGGCGCTGTTCGGGAAAGCGCAGGAGTTGTTTGTGAAGGAGCCGCAGGTGCACAAGATCGAGATTCTGGCAGCG
>Ga0070698_100004511_pt1 | contig 15306 bp, 13 predicted proteins | sample KBSK1502metaG_FD_65477 | JGI IMG/M metagenome (GOLD analysis project Ga0070698, IMG submission 65477) | Corn, switchgrass and miscanthus rhizosphere microbial communities from Kellogg Biological Station, Michigan, USA - KBS K1-50-2 metaG | ecosystem: Host-associated > Plants > Roots >...
CCGCGCTCGACCTCATCGTCGAGGCGATCGGCAAGGCGGGGTTCGACCCGGGCCGCGACGTCGCGCTCGGCATCGACGCGGCGGCCACCGAGTTCTACCGCGACGGCAGCTACACCTTCGAGGGCGGCAGCAAGACGACGGCCGAGATGATCAGCACGTACGCCGAGTGGGTGGACGCATACCCCCTGGTGTCCATGGAGGATCCGCTCGCCGAAGAGGACTGGCCAGGCTGGCGGGAACTGACCGCCGAGCTCGGCGGCCGCGTTCAGGTCGTCGGCGACGACATCTTCGTTACCAATCCCGAACGGCTTCGCCGAGGAATTAACGAGCGCGTAGCGAACGCGCTGCTCGTGAAAGTCAACCAGATCGGCACGCTGACCGAGACGTTCGAGGCCGCGTCGCTCGCGCATCGCAGCGGATACCGCTGCGTGCTCAGCCACCGGTCCGGCGAGACCGAGGACACCACGATCGCCGATCTCGCGGTCGCGCTCAACTCCGGCCAGATCAAGACCGGCGCGCCCTGCCGGTCCGAGCGCGTGGCCAAGTACAACCAGCTGCTGCGGATCGAGGAACTCCTCGACGACGCGGCCGCCTACGCGGGCGCGGCCGCCTTCCCCAGGTTCACGGCGGCGCGGGGCTAGGTCGTGCTCGGCAGGTACGGCCGCGCGGCCCGCTCCGCAGAACGCAGGTCGCGGCCGCGGCTCACCAGCCGGGCCGCGGTGCTCGCGGCGGTGATCTGCGCGATCACGCTCACGCTTGCCTACCCGGTGCGCGAGTACATCGCGCAGCGCAGGCAGATCAGCCAGCTGGGCGCTCAGCAGCAGTCGCTGTACGTCCAGCTGGGCAGGCTGCACGCCCTGGAGCAACGCTTGAACGACCCGGCCTACATCGAGCAGGTGGCGCGCGCCCAGCTGCACATGTGCCTGCCCAGGCAGACCTGTTACGTGATCATCAACGGGAAGCCGGCGGCCGGCCTCATCCAGCCGCGGCCGGCCGCGCCCGTCCCGTGGTACGACCGGCTCTGGGAATCGGTGCAGCAGGCCGACAAGACCACGCCGCGGTGACGCCGGATGGGATCGTTCGTGATTGACCCGGCGGACGCCGAGACGGTGGCCGCCCAGCTCGGCCGGCCGCCGCGCGGCCAGTACGCCGTCGCGCACCGCTGCCGGTGCGGGCGGCCAGACGTGGTGCAGACGGCGCCCCGGCTGCCCGACGGGACGCCGTTCCCCACCCTGTACTACCTCACCTGCCCGAGGGCGTCGGCGGCCGCGGGACGGCTGGAGGCGGGCGGCGTGATGACGGCGATGACGGCGAGGCTGGCGGCCGACGAAGACCTGGGCCGCGCGTACCGCGCGGCCCACCAGGACTACCTGGCCCGGCGCGGCGACGCGGCCCGTGCCTGCGGCGTCGAGCCGCTGCCCGCCGGCACGCAGAGCGCGGGCGGGATGCCGGCACGGGTCAAGTGCCTGCACGCCCTGATGGCGCACGAACTCGCCGTCCCCGGCGTGAATCCGCTCGGCCGGGAGGCGCTCGACTCGGCCGGCGAGTGGTGGGCCGACGGGCCGTGCGTGCCAGGACCGGATGAAGCGTGACGGCGCGAGACGACGCCACGGCGGCGCCGGCCGGCGGAGCCGGCGATCAACCGGTCGCGGCGACGCGGCGGGTGGCCGCGATCGACTGCGGCACGAACTCGATCCGGCTCCTCGTCGCCGACGTGGATCCCGTCCGCCGCACGCTGACCGACGTTGACCGCCGGCTGGAGATCGTCCGGCTCGGCCAGGGCGTGGACAAGACCGGGCGGCTGGCCCCCGCGGCGCTGCAGCGCACCCTCGCCGCCCTCCGCGAGTACGTCGCTGTCATAGGGGCCTGCCGGGTGGATGGCGTGCGCATGGTCGCGACGAGCGCGACCAGGGACGCCGCCAACGCCGCCGAGTTCACCCGCGGCGTGCTGGACATCCTCGGCGTGAAGCCCGAGGTGCTCAGCGGGGACGAGGAGGCACGCCTGTCGTTCACCGGGGCGACGGCGGAGTTCGGCGCCATGAGCCACCCGCCCGCGCCGCCCTACCTCGTCCTGGATATCGGCGGCGGCTCGACCGAGCTCGTGCTCGGCGGCGGGCGGCGCGGGGACGGCGCCGTGGGACCGGGCGAGGTGGCCGCCGTCTCGCTGAACATCGGATGCGTCCGGATGACCGAGCGGCACCTGCACTCCGACCCGCCGACGCACGCCGAGATCGCCGCCGCGACCGCGGACATCGACGCGGCGCTCGACCGGGCGGCGGTCGCGGTCGATGCGGCCCGGGCCAGCTCCCTGGTCGGCCTGGCCGGCTCCGTCACGACGGTCGCTGCCATCGCGCTCGACCTGCCCGGCTACGACCCGGCGCGCATTCACCACGCGAGGATCGCGGCCGCTGCGGTGCGCTCGGTGACCGGCCGCCTGCTCGCCCAGACCAGGGCCGAGCGGTCCGTGATCCCGGCGATGCACCCGGGACGCATCGACGTGATCGGGGCCGGCGCGCTGGTGCTCGACCGGGTGATGCGGCGGTTCGGCTTCGCCGAGGTCGTGGTCAGCGAGCACGACATCCTGGACGGCATTGCCTGGTCGATGCTGCTGCCGCGATGAGCCCCGGCCGCCAGGACGCGAACCCGGCGGGCACCGCCTCCGGAACCCCCGGCGGGACAGGCCCGGTCGAGCCGGGGACCGGCTGGCCGGGTGACCTGGCCACGGCGCGGACTCCGGTCGCGCGCGGCGCCGCGGACGTGCGGGCGCTGGCCGCCTCGGCGCGTACCCTCGACGAGCTAGCCGCCCTGCAGTCCGTATGCCGTGCCTGCCCGCGACTCGTCGCCTGGCGCGAGCAGGTGGCGACGGTCAAACGGCGGTCCTTCCAGGGCGAGCGCTACTGGGGCCGCCCGGTTCCCGGCTGGGGAGCGGAGCGCCCCGGGGTGGCCGTCGTCGGGCTGGCGCCCGCGGCGCACGGCGGGAACAGGACGGGCCGGATCTTCACCGGCGACCGCAGCGGAGACGTGCTGTTCGCGTCGCTGTACCGCTGCGGACTGGCCGCGCGGCCCGACAGCGTCGCGGCCGGCGACGGCCAGCGGCTGATCGGTACGCGCGTGCTCGCGGCGGTCCGCTGCGCGCCGCCGGACAACAAGCCGTCCCCCGCCGAGCGGGACACCTGCGCGCCGTGGCTGGAGGCCGAGCTTGCCGGCGTCCTGCCCTCGCTGCGGGTCCTCGTCTGCCTGGGTGCCTTCGCGTGGCAGGCGATCTGGCAGCCGCTCGCCAGCATCGGCTTCGCCCCGCCCCGGCCCCGTCCCGCGTTCGGGCACGGCGCGGAGGTCTCGGTCGAGCCGCGCGCCAAGGAGCCGGGCAGCCCGCCCGGCATGAGCTCCGTGGATTCACCCGGCACGGGCTCGCGCGCTCGGCCCGGCCCGCACGAGCCGACGGGTCCGGTGCGTCTCGTCGGCTGCTACCACCCGAGCCAGCAGAACACGTTCACCGGCCGCGTGACCCCGGCCATGCTCGACGCGGTGTTCCGCCGCGCCCGTGAACTGGCAGAAAGCTGACAAAGGCCCAGCCGGCCGGCCATGCCTGATCCCCGGTTTCGTCACGATCTGCTTATCTTTTTTCGGGCCCCGGTTACCCTCCGCAGCCATTTGCAAAAGTAGAAATTGGCAATATACGTTGGCTGGAAATTGTCGTACAATACCGGTGCAATCACGGTTATCCCGACTCACCCCGACTTCTTCCACCCGAGCCCCCGTAGCCCAAGGGCAGAGGCTGATCCCCTAAAAGGATCCTGGTGTCGGTTCGAATCCGACCGGGGGCACGATCACGTACTTGAGTATCCCCAGTTCAGGCCCATAAACCGGCTCTGTCCCGCCACGCCGCCAGCTCGCGGCGCGCGACCCGGCCTGGCGCTGCGTAAACCGAACAAATCTAATAGCTGGCACCATCGCAGGGTTACTTAATAATCACGACATGTCGCGTGACGCGGGCCGGCGGGGAACGTTTCCCCGGGCCGCCGAAGGCGAATAGGCGACACTGTCGGCGCACGCCAAATAATGACACTGTGCAGCCTCGCGGCAATCGCAAGAACAGCACAACGAAATGCCCGCCGGGTAGCATTTATTGACCGGCCCGGTACGGTATTAGACCCCGGCAGTATGTCAGTCGTTGGTCCCGACGACATCCGCTGACGGGCAGGTCATGAGCGGGGACGCCTAGACGGTAAGCCTCCAGGGCCCGAGCAGGGCATTGGATCACCCCCCCGGATCGCGCCGGCGACCGAGGTCAGCCGCGCGATGACCGTGCCGGTAGTCATGACCGGTCAGCCTCCCCTCGTGGCGTCCGGCTTTCGCAGCCCGGACGCCCGCCCCTGCGGCGTCCGTTACCCGCCTCGAACGCCTGCCCCTCGTATCGTCGGCCAACGAGGGCTCCGTGTCCAGCATGAGCCGACAAGTCGGACATGACGATCCCGGAACGGGGGGAGGATTACGCCGCGATCAGCCCGGATCTTGCACCAGGGCGTTCAGCAAAGCCTTCGTCTCACATCCTGAGACGTTTCGGGCTGTCCGGGAAGCCAGGCGACGCCTCTCCGTGAACGTGAAACATGAGTATCACCAGGGCAACACCAGCTATTCGCATCGTCGGGAGAACTCCCATTCCCGTCTCACATACTGATATAGCGGAGCCCTGGGCGGCGCAGGCGGGGCGATGGTGCGAGGTGGCGGCCGTCTGCTGGCCAATGGACCACTACCTGACCGGCGTTCTAGCCGCTCACATCCGGGCCCGCGCGCTCGATCGTCACCCTGACGATGACCCGCCGCTCGCGCTCCATCGCGGCCCGGTAGTCCGCCCAGTCCGGGTGCTCTCCCGCGGTCCGCCGGTAGTAGTCCACGAGCAGGTCCATCGCGTCCGGCAGCGAGATGATCTCAGCCGGCCCCTCGGCCTGCACCCACGGCCCGAAGAAGCCGTCGCTGACCACGCACACCGAGGCGTACGGGCGGCGCCGCAGGTTTTTGGTCTTGACGGCGGTCTCCCGGGTGCTGACGATCACCCGCCCGTCGTCGTCAACCGCGCAGAGCACGGGCGACAGCTGCGTGCCTCCGTCGGCGCGCTGCGTGGCGAGGACGGCCCGGTGGTGGCCGGCGATGAACTCCCTGGCCTCGTCCGGGTTCACGGCCGGTCCCGCCTCATCCGCCGGCCGCGTCCTGGGCAGCCCGGCCGGCCGGGCGGGGACGAACGAGGACAAGCAGGCTCACGCAGGCAGGGCGTTGAGCCTGGTGCGGCGGCGCAGCTCATACTCGTGCACGATCGCGCTCGCGTAGCCGTGCGAGAGCCCGTGCTCGTCGGCCAGCCAGTGAGCACGCTCCTCGCAGCGGAGGAACGCGGGGCCGGACTCGAGGCTTCTGAACCACTCATGGAGTTCGCGTCCCGTGACGCGGGGGATGCGCGCGATCAGGTTCTTGTGCAACTCCGGGGAGTGGTTCAGCGACAATTGGCACCTCCAGGGGTGGACTCTCTTGCTGCGAGACTGCCTTACGGCCGCCCGCCTGACAACCCCCGCACGAGAGCTTTCCTAATTACCCGTTACCAGCGGGTTACGAGCCGGGTGCCAGACGACGTGTCGCGTGGATCTCCGGGCGCCCTAGCTCAGCCTTTCGAAGATCATCGCCATGCCCTGGCCGCCGCCCACGCACATCGTCTCCAGGCCGAACGTCTTGTCGTGGAACTGCAGGCCGTTGAGCAGCGTGGTGGTGATCCGCGCGCCGGTCATCCCGAACGGGTGCCCGACGGCGATCGCCCCGCCGTTCACGTTCAGCTTGTCCTCGTCCACGCCCAGCTCCTGATACGACGGGATCACCTGGGCGGCGAACGCCTCGTTGAGCTCGACCAGGTCGATGTCGCTGATCGACATGCCGGCCCGCGCCAGCGCCTGCTTCGACGCCTCGACCGGGCCCAGGCCCATGATCTCGGGCGAGAGTGCCGACACGCCGGTGGAGACGATCCTCGCCAGCGGCGTGATGCCAAGCTCGGCCGCCCGGCGGTCGCTCATCACGATCACCGCCGCGGCGCCGTCGTTCAGCGGGCAGCAGTTGCCGGCCGTGACTGTGCCGTCCGGCCGGAACACCGGCTTCAGCGCGGCGACCTTCTCCAGCGTGGTCCCCGGCCGCGGGCCGTCGTCGGCGCTCACGACGCTGCCGTCGGGCAGCGTCACCGGGGTGATCTCGCGCTGCCAGAACCCGTTGGCCAGCGCCTTCTCCGCCAGGTTCTGCGACCGGACGCCGAACTCGTCCTGCTGCTGCCGGGTGATCCCGCGCATCTGCGCGACGTTCTCGGCGGTCTGCCCCATCGCGATGTAGATGTCGGGAATCCGGTCGTCGTCCCGCGGGTCATGCCACGGCTCGGCGCCGCCGGCGGCGAGCGCCGCGCTCCTGGCCTCCGCGTCGGCGAACACCGGGTTGTGCGTGTCCGGCCAGCTGTCGCTGCTGCCCTTGGCCAACCTGCTGACGCACTCGACGCCGGCCGAGACGAACGCGTCGCCCTCGCCGGACTTGATCGCGTGGAACGCCATCCTGGTGGTCTGCAGCGACGACGAGCAGTACCGGGTGACCGTGGTGCCGGGCAGCTTGTCGTGGCCGAGCATGACCGCGACCACGCGGGCCATGTTGAAGCCCTGCTCGCCGCCGGGCAGCCCGCAGCCGAGGATCAGGTCGTCGAGCTCGGCGGGGTCGAGCTGCGGGACCTTGGCCAGCGCCGTTGAGACGATCTTGGCGGTCAGGTCGTCAGGCCGGATGCTGGTCATGGACCCCTTGAACGCGCGGCCGATCGGCGAGCGCGCGGTGGCTACGATCACTGCCTCGGGCATGGCCCCTCCTGGTGGGTTACTTGACAGTAGCTTATTCAGCGCTCCCGGATCACGCCACATTCCCCGCTGGCCCGGGGTGAATGCGAACCGGTTGAGGTACGGTCAGGCAACCGGGCTGCGCAGCGTCGCGCGGCGGGACACGCACAGGTGGTTCAGGATCCATGCAGATACACGATTCCCTCATCGGCCTGGTGGGGAACACGCCGCTGGTCAGGTTGCGCAAGGTGACCAGCGACCTGCCCGGCGGCGGCACCGGGCCCGCGGTCGTGGCGAAGGTCGAGTACTTCAACCCGGGGGGGTCGGTCAAGGACCGGATCGCGCAGCGCATGATCGCGGCCGCTGAAGCCTCGGGCGCGCTTCGGCCAGGCGGCACCATCGTGGAGCCGACCTCGGGCAACACCGGCGTCGGCCTGGCGATCGTCGCGGCGGAGAAGGGATACCGCTGCGTCTTCGTCTGCCCGGACAAGGTGGGCCAGGACAAGCTCAGCGTGCTGCGGGCGTACGGCGCCGAGGTCGTCGTCTGCCCGAGTGTGGTATCCCCCGACCACCCGGACTCCTACTACTCGGTCTCCGACCGGCTGACCCGCGAGATCCCCGGCGCGTGGAAGCCCGATCAGTACGCCAACCCGGAGAACCCGGCGTCGCACTATCACTCCACCGGCCCGGAGATCTGGTCGCAGACCGACGGCAGGGTCACCCACTTCGTGGCGGGGATCGGCACCGGCGGCACGATCACCGGCGCAGGCCGCTACCTGAAGGAGGTCTCCGGCGGCCGGGTCAAGGTGATCGGCGCCGACCCGGAGGGCTCGGTGTACTCCGGCGGCTCCGGCCGGCCCTACCTGATCGAGGGGGTGGGCGAGGACATCTGGCCGGCCACCTTCGACCCGGACATCTGCGACGAGGTGATCGCGGTCACCGACGCGGAATCCTTCCTCATGACCCGCAGGCTGGCCCGGGAAGAGGCGCTGCTCACCGGCGGCTCGTGCGGCCTCGCGGTGGTCGCCGCGCTGCGGGTGGCCGCCGGCTGCGGCCCGGACGACCTGGTCGTCGTGCTGCTGCCCGACGGCGGCCGCGGCTACCTGGGCAAGATCTTCAACGACGAGTGGATGGCCGACTACGGCTTCCTCACCACGACCACGGCGGAGCCGACCGCGGCGGACGTGCTGTTGAGCAAGGAAGGCCTCCCCCCCAGGCAGCGCGGCCTGCCGCAGTTCGTGCACACCCACCCGGCCGAGACCGTGGCCACGGCCATCGAGATCCTGCGCGAGTACGACGTCTCCCAGATCCCCGTCATCAAGGAAGAGCCGCCGGTGATGGCGGCCGAGGTGGTCGGCTCTATCGTGGAGCGCGACCTGCTCGACGCGCTCATCACCGGCCGGGCGGGACCGCACGATCAGGTGGGCAGCCTGATGTCCCAGCCGCTGCCCATGGTCGGCTCGGGCGAGCCGGTGAGCAGCGTCGTGGCCGCGCTGGAGAAGGCGGGCGCGACGGTCGTGCTGATGGACGGCAAGCCGGCCGGCCTGATCACGCGCCAGGACATGCTCGCGTTCTTGTCCGAGCCCGATTCCCGAACGGCTGCGCGCTCATGACCGATGGCTTCGAGACGCTGGCGATTCACGCCGGCCAGGAACCTGACCCGCTGACCGGTGCGGTGGTGCCGCCGATCTACCAGGTGTCCACGTACAAGCAGGACGGCGTCGGCGGGCTGCGGGCCGGCGGTTACGAGTACTCGCGCACGGCGAACCCGACGCGCACCGCGCTGGAGGAGTGCCTGACCGCCCTCGAGGGCGGGACGAGGGCACTCGCCTTCGCCTCCGGCATGGCCGCCGAAGACTGCCTGCTCCGCGCCGTCTGCTCGCCGGGCGACCACGTGCTCATCCCCGACGACGCGTACGGCGGCACGTTCCGGCTGTTCTCCAAGGTCTACGAGCGATGGGGCGTGAGCCACGAGCCGGTGCCGGTCACCGACCCGGCGGCGGTCCGGGCCGCGCTCGCTGCGCGGCCCGCCCGGGCGCTGTGGGTGGAGACGCCCACCAACCCGCTGCTCGGCATCGCGGACATCGCCGTGCTGGCCGGCATCGCCCGCGAGGCCGGCGCGCTGCTCGTCGTGGACAACACGTTCGCCTCGCCCTACCTGCAGCGCCCGATCACGCTCGGCGCGGACGTCGTCGTGCACTCGACGACCAAGTACCTGGGCGGTCACTCCGACGTGGTCGGCGGCGCGCTGGTCGTGACCGACCCGGAGCTGGGCGAGCGGCTGGCCTTCCACCGCAACGCGACCGGCGGGGTCGCCGGCGCGTTCGACGCCTGGCTGACGCTGCGCGGCGTCAGGACGCTCGCGGTGCGGATGGACCGGCACTGCGCGAACGCCGCCCGCGTCGCCGAGACGCTGGCGGCGCACCCCGCCGTCGGCGAGGTGCTCTACCCGGGGCTGCCCTCGCACCCCGGTCACGAGGTGGCGGCCAAGCAGATGCGCGGCTTCGGCGGCATGGTGTCGTTCCTGGTGAAGGCCGGAGCGGAGGAGGCCGCGGCGGTGTGCGCGCGGACCCGGCTGTTCACGCTGGCCGAGTCGCTCGGCGGGGTGGAGTCGCTGATCGAGCTGCCCGGCCGGATGACCCACGCCTCGGCCGCTGGCTCGCCACTCGCGGTGCCCGGCGACCTGATCCGGCTCTCGGTCGGCATCGAGGACGCCGGCGACCTGGTCGCGGACCTGCGCCAGGCCCTCGGGTAGGGCGCCCTAAAAGCTCATTTCCCGGTGCCCCGGGCTTGCTGGGGCACCGGGAATGGCTCGCGTCGTCCCCCGAAAGGGACCTAGCGGTTCTTGGGCTTCCACACGAACGCGAACACGCCGGCGCCGAGGGCCAGCACGCCGACGATCAGCGAGACCGTGCCGCGCAGGGTGCGCGGGCTGTTTGCCCGCGAGGCGTTGTGCCCGGTGTACTTGATCTGCCCCAGGATGCTGGGGAGCGACTTCGCATCGGTGGTGAAGTAGATGACCGCAGCGATGATCAGCAGGATCGCGATGACCACGAGCACCGCCGCCAGGATGGTCCGCCCCTGCGATCGCGGGGGCCTGTAATCCTCTTCATCCGCGTAAGCCACGGTGTCCTCCCTGGAATCCGTCACGGCCCGTCCTTCCGCAGTTGGTTCCGACCCGGTTGCTGTTGCTGCCAGCGCACGGTACTACGCCACGCTGGGTTAGGTGGTGGTGGAGCTGAAAACGCTCGGGAAACTTACCGTCGGCTTTGCCGACGGGCACGCAGGAAGTCTTGCACGACGTACTCGCCGAGCCGCTCCGGGACCGCCTGCAGCAGCCGCCCGCCGTTGCGGCGGGCGACGTCCTCGACGAAGGCCGTGAGCCGCTCGTCCTCGGCCAGCATGAAGATGTTCAGCGCCGCTCCGCGCCTGGTCATCTTGTCGACCTCGGCGAGGGTGAGCTCGAGTGTCTCCCGCGACGGCGGCCAGTCAAACCACGACCGCCCGTCCCGCTGCAGGTGAGCCGTTGGCTCGCCGTCGGTCACCACGATGACGATGGGCTCGTGCTCGGGGTGCCTGTCGAGGAACCGGCCGGACAGGACGAGCGCGTGGTGCAGGTTGGTGCCCTGCACCATGTCCCAGCCGAGGCCGGCCAGCTCGGTCTCGCGCAGCTCGCGCGCGTAGTTGGAGAACCCGATGACCTGGATGGCGTCCTGCGGGAACCTGCTGCGGATCAGCGCGTGCAGCGCCAGCGCCGTCTGCTTGGCCGCGCCCCAGGTGCCGCGCAGCGCCATCGAGTAGGAGAGGTCGACGAGCAGGCACACGGCGGCCGCCGTCCGCCGCTCGGTTTCTGCGACCTGGAAATCCTCCGGGGCCAGCCGCACCCCGGCGGCTGTGGCTCCGTCGGCACCGCGGACCCCGGCGTCGCGGAGCAGCGCGCTGCGGACCGTGGACGCGGCGTCGATGGACAGCTCGTCGCCGAACTGCCAGCGCCGGGTGCTCCCCGTCGGGTCCCCCGCCTGCCCGGCGTCGTGCTGCTCGTGCTCACCCGGGCCGCCGTCGCCGAGCTGGGCGAACACCTTCCGCAGCGCGGTCTCGCCGAGCCTGCGCACCGCCTTCGGGGTGAGCTCGAGCTTGCCTGCCTCGTTGCGCAGGTATCCCTGCCGTTCGAGCTCGCGCTGGATCTGCTTGAGCGCGGACATGTCGTCCAGGGCCTGGCGGCCGAGCGCGCGCCGGACGGCCTCCTCGTCGATGTCATCCAGCCGCGCGCCCGGGTAGTCCTGGCGCAGCGCGGACTCCAGCTCGGCCAGGTCGGCCAGCTCGGCCAGCGCCGTCGTCGCGTCGCCGAGCCCGAGCGGCTCGTCGCCGGTCATCGGGTTCTCGCCGCCCCTGGCCAGCATGTCCAGGTCGGGACGCCGGGCCCGCAGCGCGTCGGCCAGCTGTGCCATCTCGGCGGCCAGGCCGGCGTCGTCCAGCGTCTGTGACATCAGGCCGGCCAGCTCGTCCCGCTGCTCCTCGCTGAGCGACTCGAGCAGCCGCTGCGCCGCGGCGACCCGGCGGACCAGCGAGTCGACCAGCTGCTCCAGGTCGGCGGGGTTGTCCGGGAAGAACTCGCCGTACTCGGCCATGAAGCGGTCGAAGTCGTCCTGGGTGTGATCGCCGCGGGCGTCCGCCTCGAGCATCGCGTTCAGGGCGGCGAGCATGTCCTTCACCCGCTGCATCGCCTGCCCGTCGGGGGACTGCAGGGCCTGCTTCATGCCGCGGAACTGGCTGTCGAGCACCTCCCGGCGGAGCAGCTCCTTCAGCTGCTCGAAGGTCTCCCTCGCCGCCGGGGACCGCCACTGGTAGTCGGCCAGCCGGCGGATCGCCTGGGACGTGTCAGACGGCAGCGTGTCGAGCTCGGCCTCCCGCATCCGTGCGTCGTCGCCGGGGTCGGGGAACAGCTCAGCCCGCTCCTGGCCGATCGCCTTGTCGAGCAGCGCGCGGGCCTGGTCGAGGATGCCGTCGAGCCGGCCCCGGTCGCGTATCTCCTGCTGCCGCTCGCGGACCCGGCGCAGCAGGTCGTCCAAGCCCCGGCCGCGGCGGCCGGGATCACCGGACAGCCCGCGCCGCAGCAGATCCCGCAGCGCGCTGCCGGGGGACTCCCCGGCCAGCACGTCCTCGCCGAGCTGGTCCAGCGCGGCCCGCACGTCATAGGGCGGCGCGAGCGGGTCCGGGCCGCCGGAGTACCCGTGGTAGGCGTAACCGGTCATGACCGGGCCGCCGTCGGGCCGCCCCGGCCGGCGGCCGGCTGGCCGGTGGGTCGGGGCCGCCTACGTTCGGTAGATAGCAGATCCATCAACGGAATCCTTGGAGAGACGGCGCATGAGGTACAGGCCCTCGAGGGTGAACTCGAGCGCGGCCGCGGCCTGGCCGGGCGATTCGACGCCGTCCGAGCCGAGCCGTTCCATGATCTTGGCGAGGCCGGCCACCTCGCCGATGCGGCGCAGCAGGTCCGTCCCGGCCACCATCTCGCCGGACTCGACCGCGTGGCCGTCCTCGAACTTGGCGAGCAGCGCCGACAGGTCGGTGCCGCCGAGGGTGGTGCGGAAGGTCTCCGCGATCGCGCGGCGGAGCAGGTGGTCGAGCACCTCCTGCTCCCTGCCCTCCTCGCTGACCTCGAACTCCACCTTGCCGCGCAGCGTGCCGACGATGGCGGGCAGGTCGCAGACCCTCGCGACCGGCTGGTCCTCGCCGGCCAGCGCCGCGCGCCGGACGGCCGAGGCGGCCGCGCTCTCCGCCGCGGCGATCGCGAACCGGGCCGAGACGCCCGAGCGCGCGTCCACCGCGGGCGAGGCCCGGACCAGCCGGGTGAACCGGGCGATGACGTCGACCAGGTGCGCGGGCAGGATCGACGCGGGGTCGGCGCCGTCCCAGGAGATCAACGACTCCTGCCGGACCAGCGCCAGCTCGTCGTCGAGCGTTATCGGGTAGTGGGTGCGGATCTCCGCGCCGAACCGGTCCTTCAGCGGGGTGATGATGCGGCCCCGGTTGGTGTAGTCCTCGGGGTTGGCGCTGGCCACGAGCACCAGGTCGAGCGGCAGCCGCAGCGCGTAGCCGCGGACGCCGATGTCGCGCTCCTCGAGCACGTTGAGCAGCGACACCTGGATCCGCTCGGCGAGGTCGGGCAGCTCGTTCAAGCAGAACACGCCGCGGTTGGTCCGCGGCACGAGCCCGAAGTGGATGGTCTCGGGATCACCGAGCGTCCTGCCCTCGGCGACCCGCACCGGGTCGATGTCGCCGATCAGGTCGCCGACGCTGGTGTCCGGCGTGGCCAGCTTCTCGCCGTAGCGCTCGCTCACGTGCCGCCAGGAGACCGGCAGCCCGTCGCCCAGCTCGGCGGCCAGGCGGCGGCACCGCGCGCACACCGGGTGATACGGGTGGTCGTTGATCTCGCAGCCCGTGACCGCCGGGGTCCACTCGTCCAGCAGGCCGGCGATGGTCCTGATCAGGCGCGTCTTGCCCTGCCCGCGCTCGCCGAGCAGGATCACGTCGTGCCCGGCGAGCAGGGCGCGCTCGAGGTGCGGGAGCACCGTCTGGTCGAAGCCGATGATGCCGGGGAACCGGTTCTCGCCGGCCCGCATCCGGGCGAGCAGGTTCTGCCGGATCTCGTCCTTGACGCTCCGGTAGACGTGCCCGGCGGCGCGGAGCTCGCCGAGGTTCGAGGCGGCCGGCCGGGCCGTGGCGGCCGGCCGGCCCGGGGCCTCGCCGGGCTGGGGGACTGCTGCTGGGTAATCGCTCGATGGCTGCACGATTCGACACTATGTCGCGTCTGGCGGGGTTCGCACGTGACGCAGGTCACGCCGCGCCGCCGGCGGCCGCGGCGATGCGCCCCCCGCCGGAGTGGCCCGCCGGCGGTGCGACACTGCTGGGATGACGTCCTTCCCGGTCGGGCCGCACGATGTGGCCGCCGCCCGCGACCTGCTGCGGGGCATCATCGCCGAGACGCCGCTGCTGCACTCCCGGGTGCTGTCGGACCGGCTCGGCGGTCCGGTGTACCTCAAGTGCGAGAACCTGCAGCGCACCGGGTCGTTCAAGGCCCGCGGCGGGTACGTGCGGATCGCCCGGCTCACCGCGGAGGACCGGGCCCGGGGGGTGGTGGCGGCCAGCGCGGGCAACCACGCCCAGGGCGTGGCGTTCGCCGCCGTCCCGCTCGGCGTCAAGGCGACGGTCTTCATGCCCGAGGGGGCGCCGCTGCCGAAGATCGAGGCGACCAGGGGCTACGGCGCGGACGTCATCCTGTACGGCGCGAGCATCGAGGACGCGATGGCCGCCGCGATCGCGCACTCGCAGGAGCGCGGCAGCGTCTACATCCACCCGTTCGACCACCCGGACGTCATCGCGGGCCAGGGTACGGTCGGCCTGGAGATCGTCGAGCAGTGCCCGGACGTGCGCACGATCGTGATCCCGGTCGGCGGCGGCGGGCTGGCCTCGGGCGTGGCGATCGCGGCCAAGGGGCACGACCCCGACATCCGGATCGTCGGCGTGCAGGCCTCGGCCGCGGCGCCGCTGCCGCCCTCGGTCGCGGCCGGGCACCCGGTGCGGGTGGAATGCTCGCCCACCATGGCGGACGGGATCGCGGTCAACCACGTCGGCGAGCTCACGTTCCCGATCCTGGCCGAGCTGGCCGACCGGGTCCTGACGGTCTCCGAGGACGCGCTGTCCCGCGCGCTGCTGCTGTGCCTGGAGCGCGCCAAGCAACTGGTCGAGCCCGCCGGCGCGGCCGGGGTCGCGGCGCTGCTCGAGCACCGGTACGACTTGGAGCCGCCCGTGGTCGCCGTGCTGTCCGGCGGGAACATCGACCCGCTGCTGCTGGCCAAGGTGCTCCGGCACGGGCTGAGCGCGGCCGGCCGGTACCTCGGGTTCCGGTGCAGGCTGCCGGACCGGCCGGGCGCGCTGGCCACGCTGCTGCAGGAGCTGGCCGAGATGGGTGCCAACGTGCTCGGCATCGTGCACGAGCGCGTCTCACCGCAGCTGCACGTGGACGAGGCCGAGGTGCTGCTGCAGGTGGAGACCCGCGGGCCGGCTCACTGCGAGGAAGTGATCACGCACCTGAAGCGCGCCGGGTACACGCTGGTATTCGGGTGACTCGGTCGGCTACCAGGGGCTGCCCGGCGGCTGCGGACCCACTCCCGGGCCGCGCACCTTCACAACTATGGTGTGCGCCGCCTTGTCGTGCAGGCACTGCCGGCGCCGGTCCCAGAGCAGCCACAGCACGTCGAGCAGCCAGTACACGGTGCCGATCAGCGGGACCGCCGGGATCAGCGCATACATCGCGGCACGCCCGGCCGCGGTCCCGCCGCTGATCTTCGACCGGTCGCGCGCCGAAACTACCCGGGTTCCCAGCGCCCTCTTACCCAGGGTCTGGCCCCACAGGCCGTGCTGGATGGAGTCGTAGAGGAACGAGATCACGACGGCGACCGCG
>Ga0070698_100004514_pt1 | contig 15297 bp, 8 predicted proteins | sample KBSK1502metaG_FD_65477 | JGI IMG/M metagenome (GOLD analysis project Ga0070698, IMG submission 65477) | Corn, switchgrass and miscanthus rhizosphere microbial communities from Kellogg Biological Station, Michigan, USA - KBS K1-50-2 metaG | ecosystem: Host-associated > Plants > Roots >...
ACACTGCTTTTGCCAGTTTTGACAATCATCAAAATGCCGACTTCAAGCCTTATCTGCTAAAGACAACCGATGCCGGCAGAACGTGGACATCCATTAGCGGCAACCTTCCCGCAACTGGGCCAGTGTGGGCGATCGCCGAAGATCATGTGAATCCCAATTTGTTGTTTGCCGGAACAGAGTTTGGACTCTTCTTTTCAGTCGATGCCGGACAAAAGTGGATCCAGCTCAAGGGCGGACTGCCCACAATTGCAGTGCGCGACCTCAATATCCAAAAGCGCGAAAACGATCTTGTGGTCGCAACGTTTGGACGTGGCGTTTACATTCTTGACAATTACACACCTCTTCGATCGATAAAGCCCGATATGCTGAAGCAAGAGGCGGTTGTGTTTCCCATAAAGGACGCATTGATGTACATCCAATCGCAGCCTCTGGGTGGACGCGGTAAGAGTTTTCAGGGCGAGACATACTTCACGGCTGAGAATCCTCCGTTCGGTGCAACCGTAAGCTGGTATCTCAAAGACGCAATCAAGACTCGAAAAGAAAAGCGTCAAGAGGCAGAAAAAGAGGCTGAAGGGAAAAAGGTTCCTGTTGGCTGGCCGAGTCAAACAGACCTGCGTGCGGAAGAAGAAGAGGAGGCGCCGTCAATTGTCGTGACAATCACTGACGAAAATGATCGCGTAGTGCGTCGGTTAAGTGGGCCGGTTACAGCCGGGATTCAACGCCTAACCTGGGACCTCCGATACCCCGCAGCCAATTTATCGGCTCCTCCTCCGCCCGACGCGGATCCAGATTTTGAACCACCTTCAGGACCACTTGTGATGCCTGGCACTTACAAAGCTTCAGTCGCAAAACGGGTCGGCGGCATAACGACACCTCTGGGCACCCCGCAGGAGTTTCAGATCGTGGTTGAAGGTCAAGAGAATATGTCGACGGCTGATCGTTCTGCCCTGGTAGAGTTTCAACAAAAGGCACTTCGACTACAGCGGGCCGTAAGTGGCGCGACCCAGGCTGCAAATGCGCTCAAGCCGCGGTTAGCGGCAATCAAGCGCGCGATTTCAGAAACACCGTCATTGCCTCAGAGGCTCCACGATGAGGCAACTGCATTGGATAAACGAACGAATGAAATCTTGCGGTCGCTCAGTGGCGACACCGTAGCGCGCCAACGCAACATGAACACTTCGCCATCAATTGGCGATCGCATCGGTTACGTTGTGGGTGCGCAACGATTATCAACGGCGCGACCTACACAGACACAGATCAATCAGTACAGTGCGGCCGCACAGGATTTTGAAGGCGTGCTGAATCAGCTCCGCCAATTGGTTGAAGTCGACCTTTCCAAACTGGAGAAGCAACTGGAAGCGGCAGGCGCACCGTGGACACCCGGTAGGATTCCGGAGTGGAAAGACGTGCCATAGTAACTGATTGAAGATTAGGAGAGTCACATGATCCGCTTTTCGATAATGCCAGTACTATTTCTAATCCTGGTGCTATCACCAATCCACGCCCAACCGCGATCGAGCGATAACTCAAAAACCCAAACCATCTCCGAGAAAGTCGTCGGCATGGAGAAGTTTCCAGGTTTCTTCCCATTCTATTGGGATGCCAAAGCGGGCAAGGTGTGGCTTGAGATCGATAAGTGGAATACGGAGTTCTTGTATGTTGAGTCGCTTCCTGCCGGCATTGGTTCAAACGACATCGGTCTTGATCGCGGTCAGCTCGGAAACAGCTTCGTGGTGCGCTTCGATCGATCTGGTCCCAGGGTCTTGTTGGTGGCACCCAACTATGACTTCCGAGCGCTCACAAACAATCCCGACGAGCGACTAGCTGTGAAAGACGCATTTGCAGAGTCGACTTTGTGGGGTTTTGAGGTCGCCGCTGAAGAAGGTGCGCGCGTTCTCGTCGACGCCACTTCCTTCTATCTTCGTGATGTCCACCAAGTCACGAACACACTTCAACGTGGCCAACAGGGCAACTATCGTTTAGATCCGACGCGTTGTGCCTTCTACCTGCCAAACACGAAAAACTTCCCGCTGAATACTGAAATCGAAACAACGTTGACGTTCACAGGTGAACCGGCTGGACAATTCGTTCGCCAGGTTGTGCCTTCACCTGACGCCATAACAGTCCGCGAGCGGCATTCCTTTGTTCAATTGCCACCGGCTGGATTCAAGCCCCGTGTATTTGATCCACGGGCGAGCTTTTCCGGAATCAACTACATGGACTTCGCCACGCCGATCGAAGAACCGGTTACGAAGCGCTACATTGCTCGTCATCGTCTCGTGAAGAAGGATCCGAATACTGCGATGAGCGAACCAGTCGCACCGATCATTTACTACGTCGATCGAGGCGCACCTGAGCCCGTTCGCTCTGCACTGGTCGAAGGTGCGAGCTGGTGGAACCAGGCGTTTGAAGCCATCGGATACAAGAATGCTTTCAAGGTGGAAGTAATGCCGGTTGATGTTGATCCGATGGATGTGCGTTACAACGTGATCCAGTGGGTTCACCGATCTGCGCGTGGCTGGTCGTATGGAAACTCGTTAACCGATCCGCGAACCGGGGAGATCATTCAGGGCCGCGTCAGTCTTGGGTCGCTTCGAGACCGGCAGGACTTTCTCATTGCAGAAGGGCTGCTGGCGCCATATGAAAAAGGCAAGCCGCTTTCTCCAAAGCTCCTGGAGATGGTATTGGCGCGCCTGCGCCAACTCTCAGCACATGAAGTTGGTCACACGTTGGGTCTGCAGCACAACTATGCTGCAAGCCCAGTCAACCGTGCGTCAGTGATGGATTATCCGGCACCTTACGCGAAACTCGGCCCAGATGGGGTTCCAGATCTTTCCGACGCTTATGCAAAAGGCATCGGCGAATGGGACAAAGTTTCGATCGCGTACGGATACCAGGACTTTCCGTCAGGGACAAATGAGCAGGCAGCTCTTGATCAGATTCTGAACAGTGCCTTTGCGCGTGGTTTGATGTTTCTCACAGATCAGGATGCGCGACCGGCGAGTGCCTCTAGTTCAGTCGCCCATCTGTGGGACAACGGCAAGGATGTTGTCGCTGAACTCGGCAATGTGATGAAAGTGCGTGCTGCTGCTTTGCGACGATTCGGTGAAAACAACATCCGCGAAGGTGCACCAATGGCCACCATTGAGGATGTTCTGGTTCCGATTTACATGTATCACCGTTACCAGGTTGAAGCTGCGGCGAAGGTTGTTGGTGGCCAAGACTACACATTTAGTTTGAAAGGCAAGGGCGATCGCAATCCGCAGATTGTGGCGCCTGAAGAACAAAGACGAGCATTGAATGCAGTATTGGAAACGATCAAACCGGATGCTCTGCTTCTGCCCGAGTCATTATTGCGACTGATTCCGCCCCGACCGTCAGGTTATGGACGCACCCGTGAAGACTTTCGCATTCGCACGCAACCGACTTTCGACGCCCTAGCTCCGGCTGAAGCGATTGCCGATCATGTCAGCAATTTTCTTTTGAACCCTGAACGCGCCGCCCGCTTGGTTCAGTTTCATGCGCGCGATCCACGGAACCCTGGCTTAATTGAAGTGATTGACAAAATCCTCGCGTCTACCTGGAAAGCGCCGGTTGCCGCTGGTTATGCGGGCGAGATTCAGCACGTGGTGGACATGGTTATATTGGGGGACCTCATGGCTCTTGCCGCATCTGAACGAGCTCCAAATCAGGTGCGCGCAATTGCAGAACTTAAACTAGAAAATCTCAAAACGTGGATTGGCACTCAGCGAACATTAACCGTGGACGATAACCAACGTGCCTTTTTGTTTTACGCCTCGGAACAGATCAAGCGTTTCCAGGATGATCCTAAGAAAATGAACCTCACGCGACCGCAGGATCCGCCGGATGGACAGCCGATTGGAATGGATTGGTGGGGTCGAGCGGAGTGGGGATGCGATTGGAGAGAATAGAGTCCGAGAGGTCGAATAGGAACAAACGCAATCATTGGTCATTGGTCATTTGCCATTTTTCATTTGTCATTTTGGTTGGTCGAGGTCCTTTGTTATCCGTTAATTCGATTAGCTTGAGGTCACACTACTGACCACGCTCCAAATGACAAATGAGAAATGGCAAATGACCAATGACCAATGATTTTTTGCTTCGGCTGGCAAACAAAAAAGCCAGTTGTCTCGTAGCAGACAGAGCCTCGTAATTCCTGTAGCATTGGCGTCTTATGGTGGGACTTGAGCAATACGTTGGCGAGGTGCTCGACGACAAATATCGCCTCGAAGAGTTACTAGGATCGGGCGGGATGGGTGCCGTGTACCTTGCAACACACCTCGGAACAGCTCGTTACGTTGCCCTGAAATTGATTGCGCCGCAATTCATGCGTAATGAGGAGTTCGTCGAACGGTTCAAACGTGAAGCACGTGCTGCAGGCCGTTTACGTCACCCAAACGTTGTTGACGTAACTGACTTTGGTTTCGCGAGTGTGAACAACGGCCAAGTTGCCTATTTGGTGATGGAATACCTCGACGGGTGCACTCTAGGCGACGTTCTGGCGGAAGAGAAGAGTCTACCACTCGATTGGGTCGTCGATATTCTTGAACAGGTCTGCTCCGCCGTTCACGAAGCCCATCAGCAGGGAATTATTCATCGCGATCTCAAACCAGACAACATCTGGCTCGAACCTAATCGTTTGGGTAGTTATCGGGTAAAGGTGTTGGACTTTGGTATTGCGAAGCTCGGCGAGGCTAGTGCCCCCATACTGAATGAAGATTCAGCCGCGACGATCATAGACGACGTGTCAGTGTTTAAGGGCACGGATCCAACGTCTATCAACGAGTCATTTCCGAGTCTCGGAAATGTAGATTTGGAAACAGAGACACTCATGCAACCGGGCGCTGAGATCGGAAATCAAGGCCTGCACGTGGGTCCTGGAGGCGAGGCTGTTAAGAGGGCCGTATACGATGGGTCGGAAGAGGCAGGAACGAAACTTTTCTCAGCAAATACAGCGATTCATGAGTCTGCACACCTGACTGCTCAGTTTGCGCATACAGCTGACCACCACAAAGACGACAACGATAGTACGTTGCTTTTTGGCAAGGAGACGCATACACCCGGAACTCGTTCGGCACACGCGACCACGTTGGAACAAGGGTCGGCGCTGACTCGGGTAGGCGCGATTATGGGTACTCCTCTTTATATGTCGCCGGAACAATGTAGCGGTGGCCAAATCGATACCCGATCAGACATCTATAGTCTTGGTGTTATTGCTTATCAAATGTTGGCGGGCGCGCCACCATTTGCAGGCAACACTTCGACGGTGATGCGAGCCCATCGCGAAGAGACTCCCGCACACCTTCGTGAACGAGGAGCCAAAATCCCAAAGAGAGTTGCGCAGGTCGTTATGTCTGCGATCTCAAAAGTTCCGTCCGAGCGTCCGCAAACAGCTTTTGCTTTTGCCAGTTCGTTGCGCGGACAGTCGGAAGGCATTGGCGCACTTTACAGACGAGCGTTCTCTCTGTATAGCGAATACCTCCCGAAATTCTTGAAGCTTTCTTTCCTCGCGCATATTCCAGTAATCGTCGCCACTATTCTGATGACGGGGATGATGATCCTCGAAAAGGTGGTCCCAAAAGGTGGCCTGCCACAGAAGGTCGCAATGATCTGCGCAATGGTAATAATTGGCTTGTTCCAGATTCTGTCTTACTTTTTTGCCTCGGCAGTTATCTCAGGCGTCACGGCTATTGTTGTCGTACAACTCTCCGTGGCCCCTTTGCGTCCCGTCAAAATTCGGCAGGCAATCGCAGTGTTGCGAAAGCGCTGGCGTCCCTTCATCAACACGATGATCCGACTGCTTTTGCGATTGATCATTGGCTATGTCCCCCTCGTCATACCCGGCTTGATCATGTCTGTTCGATACGCGCTTACCGCACCAGTTGTCCTAATTGAAGGACTGGAAAAAAAGGCTGCGCTAAGGCGTTCACGCGAACTCGGTTCGCGATCATGGCGGACCGTCATTATCGTTTCAATTCTGCAGATTCTGATTCCAATGGTCGTAAGCTCCCTGGTTGGACGAATCAGAATCGGTTTTGGCTCCAATCTCCCTCGCTCGAGCTTGACTCGTCAAATCTGGGAGCAGGCCCTCGGCCTGATGAATATTTTCATCGTCCCCCTGATTTCCATAGTCCCGGCATTGCTTTATCTCAAAATGCGCCAGCTGGGCGGTGAAACACTCAGCGCTGCACTTACGCAGATTGAAGAAGTGGACGCTGAGCGAAGTCAATGGCAACGACGCATGCGAACAAGGTTGACGCTGCATACCCCTGTGAGCGGAAAGACCACGACCTCAAAGCCTGGTTGAGTCGGACTAACCACGACAAAATCCATACGTTTTCCTGAACAAAACGGCCGATATTTCGAACCCAAGTTTTCGAAACTGGGACTGCTAAGTCCCGCAAGCGAAACGTCACCGCCACTTGATTCACTCTCCATTAGCTGGTCCGCGCAGCGCCAACGGTGGAAACATTCGAGAATTGGGCCAATAACGAGGGATCTTGAACTAGTCTATGAGGCCGTTCGGTTCCTTGGGAGGTTGGCACAGTCCTTGACTCATTGGTTCGTGGAGAACTGTATAGGTGCGCGTGGTTAGTCAATGCTCGATCCGACACGCCACGCGCCCAAAATCGCCGCTCTCTCAACAATGGCTTGTACAGCTCTCCAACAATTTTTTTGAAAGTAAGTTATGGACATAAAGCGCCCTGCAAAATCAAAGGTAAAGAAGAAGATTCGCACCGGGATCTTCGTTGCCGTAGGTCTTATCGGCATCGGTGGAATCACGTACGGTTTGTCGAAACTGAAACCCGCTTTGCCGACACTCGATGCGTCTACGGCTGTTATTGAGACCGTCAAGCGAGGCCCGTTTCTACGGGACGTTCATGGGTCGGGTACTCTAGTACCTCAGATCACTCGTTATGTACCGGCGCCAGCCGATGGCCGTGTTGAAACGATTCTTGTTCAGGTGGGCGTGGAGGTCCAACCTGGAACCGTGCTCGTCGAGCTATCCAATCCGCAAATGGAGCAGCAAGCGGTCGACGCGCAGTTTCAGGTTAAGGCTGCGGAAGCAGATGAAGAGAACCTGAAAGTCAAATTGGAAAGCGACACGATGACGCAGAAGTCGGCTATCGCAACCATCAATGCCGAATACAGTCAGGCAAAACTGCAGTTAGACGCCGACGAAGTTCTGGCAAAACAGGGGTTGGTTGCTGATCTTGTACTGAAGATTTCTCGCGTCAACGTTCAGAACTTAGCCAACCGTTTGAAGGTTGAGCAAGACCGCTTGGGAGTAGGTACCAGAGCCACAAAGGCACAATTGAATGCGCAGAATTCACGAGTTCAGCAACTGCGTGCCCTTGCGAAGTTGAAGCAGGAACAGGTTGACGCCTTAAAGGTACGCGCGGGAACAGGCGGTGTTCTGCAGGAAGTTACAGTGAAGGAAGGTCAACAAGTAAGTCCCGGTATCAACATCGCTCGTGTTGCCGATCCTGCTTCGTTAAAGGCGGAATTGAGAATCGCCGAAACCCAGATTAAAGACGTGCGGTTTGGGCAACCAGTTCTGGTTGACACGCGTAACGGCATAATTCATGGAAAGGTCTCGCGCATTGATCCGGCGGCCCGGGAAGGGACGTTCACGATTGATGCCACGTTCACCGAGCCCCTCCCGTCAAATGCGCGACCAGATATGAGTGTCGATGGAACAGTCGAGCTTGAGCGTTTGAGCGATGTGCTGCATGTGGGACGTCCGGCCTTTGGTCAGGGACAACAAACGATAGGAATGTTCGTGTTAACTCCCGACGGGCAGGAAGCTGAACGTCGTCAAGTTACGTTGGGACGTTACTCGGTCAGCACCGTTGAGATCGTAAGTGGCTTGAAAGAGGGAGATAAGGTGATTGTCTCCGACACCTCGACGCTCGACGGCTACAACAGAATTCGTGTGCGATAAGTTCGGTGGTGGTGGTGTTTTTACGATAGGGTCTTTGGTTTTCGGTTTTTGGCCTTTGGATTCTTAGAAGCGCGAAAAACTACAAAGACCTAAATCCAAAGACCTAAGTCTAATCCTAAGGAGCAAATGATGAGTTCATCGGGCCCCCTTATTCACCTCTCGGATGTGAAGAAGGTTTTCTACACTGACGAAGTGGAGACCCATGCACTTTCGGGTATTCATCTCGACATCAAACAAGGCGAATACGTTTCGATTGCCGGACCTTCCGGTTGTGGCAAATCGACTTTGCTTTCAATCCTCGGATTACTCGATACGCCTACAGAAGGCGAGTACGTCCTTAACGAGCACCCGGTCGAGAACCTATCGCTTTCCGAACGAGCGCGCATTCGCAATCGCGAAGTAGGGTTCATCTTCCAAAGCTTCAACTTGATTGGCGATCTAACGGTCTATGAGAACGTTGAATTGCCGTTGACTTATCGAGGCATGAGCTCGAGCGAACGGAAAAAACGCACGACCGAAGCTCTCGAACGTGTTGGCATGGCTCATCGCGCGAAGCACTTACCCAGTCAGTTATCCGGCGGTCAGCAGCAACGCGTAGCAGTCGCCCGCGCTGTTGGTGGAGCGCCAAGCATTCTGCTAGCGGACGAGCCAACCGGAAACCTCGACTCAACAAATGGCGAAGCAGTTATGGAGTTGATGCGTGAACTGCATCGCGGCGGCGCGACAATCTGCATGGTCACGCACGATCCACGCTATGCACAGCATGCAGATCGCATCGTGCACTTGTTCGACGGTTTGATTGTCGAAGAGGAAGCCGGATCTGAGCGACGCGAGATTCATGAACAACAATTGAAAGAAGCTGGGTTCGGAGCTATTTCATGATCAGTTTGCGCGGCATTGAGAAAGCTTTTCCGCATGGACCTACTAAGACCTACGTTCTGCGGCGGATCGATCTCGACATCAAGCCGGGAGAATTCGTTTCGATCATGGGGCCTTCTGGGGCTGGTAAGTCGACCCTGCTCCACATTCTCGGCATGCACGATCAATCGTGGAGCGGCGAATACTTCTTTGATGACATTGCCGTTCACAAAATGGATTCGAAGAAGCGTGCTGCTTTGCGCAACAGCAACATCGGTTTCGTATTCCAAAGTTATCACCTCCTCGACGACCAGACGGTTTTTGAAAACTTAGAGTTGCCTTTGTCTTATCGAGACGTGAGCCGGAAAGACCGGCAGTCGATTGTTTGTGACACGCTTGATCGGTTTCAAATGGTCGGCAAAAAGGATCTTTTCCCCACACAACTTTCGGGAGGTCAACAGCAACTCGTGGGCATCGCCCGGGCCGTCGTTGCGAATCCGCGAATTATCCTGGCCGACGAACCAACGGGAAATCTCCATTCGGCGCAGGGTAAGGAAATCATGGATATGTTCAAGCGCTTGAATGATGAGGGAACAACGATCATTCAGGTGACGCACTCGGAAACGAACGCGGCTTACGGAAATCGTATCATCCGGCTTGAAGACGGCTGGATTGTAAATACATAGGTCTCTAACCTGCAGTTGCTCTGATTAAAAAACCCGTGGACGGCGGGCGCCTACTACTTCACCCGTATGGCGTCGACGTCACAAGTGTGCCTGATGCGTGGCCGCGGAAGATAGAAGGGTTTCACTGGAGGTCGATGCTATGGATACGTTTTTAAAGGATCTTCGATACGGCGTTAGAAGCCTTTTAAGACAGCCTGCGTTTACATCTGTTGCCGTGATAACTCTCGCAATCGGTATCGGCGCCAACACCGCAATCTTTAGTGTCATCAACGCTCTCATCTTAACTCCCCCCACCATCGCAGAACCCCAACAAGTCGTCGCGATTTGGGAAACACCCCTGGACCAAAGAAGAGAAGGCTTCATTACCTACCTTGATCTACAAGACTGGCGGTCACGAAATCAGAGCTTTGAAGAGATTGCGGGTTACAAACCCAACGGCTTTGTTTTGGTTGACAACGGCGAGGCCGAGCGCATTCAGGGGATGCGCGTCACTGCAAACTTCCTTCCCTTACTAAAGGTAGTGCCGTTTCGCGGTCGAAATTTTCAAGCTGACGAAGAGAAACCGAACTATCAGAAGGTCGCAATGCTCAGTTACGACTTTTGGCAAACTCGATTCGGCGGCGATGAAGGTGTTCTGGGCCAACAGTTGTCATTGAATGGCGCCAATCACGTGGTCATCGGAGTCTTGCCGCAGCATTTTGTGTTTCCACTATCAGTTAAAGATCCGGCCATCTTCACGACGGTTGCCGGTGAGGGAGGAAATCTCAAAGAACGCGGCGCACATGTTCTTTTAGCAGTTGGTCGATTGAAGCCAAACATCAGCATTGCCGCTGCTCAGGCCGACATTCAAACGATCGCCGCTAGCTTGGCGCAAGAGTATCCCCGTTCAAACAAAAACGTCACGGCCTACTTAGTTGGCTCCCATGATCAACTCGTAGGACGAGATGTGCGACAAGCGCTTTGGTTGCTGTTGGGTGCCGTTGGATTCATTCTGCTGATCGCCTGCACGAACACGGCGAATTTGTTGCTTGTCCGCGCCAGTGCACGCCAAAAAGAAATTGCCATCAGAGCTGCGCTAGGTGCGAGCCGATGGCGAATTGCGCGCTCGTTATTTGTCGAGAGCATTCTGTTGGCTCTCTCAGCTGGAGTCACCGGGGTCTTGCTCGCCGTGTGGGGCTTAAGAGTTATTAAATACTTCGCAGCAGATCAACTTCCCAGGATTTCGGAAGTGCGCATTAACTCCAGCGTAATGATCTTCACATTAGTAGTGTCGGTGTTAACAGGGCTGCTTTTTAGCCTGGTTCCGACGCTCAAGTCCTCGCATCCAGATGTCAATGAGGCATTGAAGTCGTCGTCAAAAGCGGTGACCAGTGGACGCAACCTGCGTCTCTGGCGCAACTCACTGGCTGTCTCGGAGATCGCATTAAGTCTGATTCTCCTTGTCGGAGGCGGTTTAATGCTTAAGAGCTTTGCGCAATTAACCAATGTCTCACCGGGTTTTGATCCCCACAATGTACTTACCGGTCGAATGAGTTTGACCGATGCTGCCTACGAAAAGCCCGAGCAGCGTGTGCTCTATGTGAATGAAACGTTGGCGAGACTGAAAGCTCTACCCGGCGTAGAGAACGCCTCACTTGCCGCTCCGATGCCTTTCAGTGGTGGCAATGTCGGCTCGGATTTTCGCATTGCAGGGAGGCCAGAGCCGGAACCGGGTACTGAACCAACGGCGAGCAATCGAAGCGTAACGCCTGAATACTTCGCATCGATGAAGATTCCCTTAATTAAAGGGCGCAACTTTACCGACGAAGACAAACGAGGCCAGCTTGGCGCCGCAATTATCAACCAGAGTCTGGCGCAGAGTTACTTTCAGGGTGAGGATCCGATCGGCCGAATCATCTACAACATCGGTGCGAATCAGAACGATGGGGATCCAGCACGATGGCAGATCGTTGGGGTGGTTGGAGACGTTCATCACAGTAGTCTGCTCAAACCTGCCACTCCGGAAATCTACCTGCCCTATCAGCAAAACAGCTGGTCATGGGGAAACTTCCTTGTTCGCACAACTGTCCCTCCTGCGACTCTTGCCGATGCGTTCCGGAAAGAAGTTAAGGCGCACGACAAGAGTGTCGTTATCACAAACGTCCACCCTCTGACAGAGGCGATTTCAGAAACAGTTATCCAAGCGCGCTTCTATACATTTCTCTTTGGGCTCTTCGGCGGCATTGGTTTGTTGCTGACGATGACCGGCGTCTACAGCCTGATCTCCTACACAGTCGCGCAGCGGACGCAGGAGATTGGTATCCGCATGGCCCTCGGCGCAACGCGCCAACATGTCGTGCGAATGATACTGGGCCAAGGGGTTGTGCTTGCCGTGGTCGGTTCGGTTTGTGGACTCGGCATCTCGTACTGGTTGACTCAGTTAATAGTGAAACTGCTTTTCGAAGTTAAGCCGACAGACCTTTTCACCTTCGGTATCTCAACGTTGGTCTTGTTGTGTGCTGCGTTACTCGCGAGTTACTTGCCCGCGAGAAGGGCGACGAAGGTGGATCCGTTGGTTGCGTTGAAATATGAGTGAAGGGATTGAAGATTTCAGATTGTAGATTTCAGATCTGTTGAAGATCACTTCGTTTCTAAGAATCTGAAATCTGCAATCTGAAATGGCACGGAGTGCTTATGGACAACCTGCTGAGTGATGTTCGTTACGCGATAAGGAACCTGATAAAGCGACCGGGTTTCACACTGATCGCCGTTTTCACCCTGGCGTTGGGTATCGGTGCTAACAGCGCAATTTTCAGTGCGGTCAATGCCTTGCTTCTCAAACCGCTACAGTTTCCCGACCTTGAACGAGTGGTTACTGTTTGGGACAAGTTCCCTGCGCGGGGGGTGGAGCACAACGAAGTCGCCTTTGCCAATTACCTGGATTGGCGAACGCAGAATCAATCCTTCGAACATCTGGCTCTCTCTCGTCCGTGGAGTGCGAATCTCAGCGGAGTGGATTCGCCAGAGCGGTTGCAGGGATTTTTGGTGACCTCCAATTATTTCGACGCCCTCGGCACAAAACCCATCATGGGTCGTACGTTGTTGGAGGAGGAGAACCAGCCTGGAAAGGACGGCGTTGCTGTAATCACGTATGACTTATGGCAACGACGCTTCGGCGCAGATCCGAACATCGTCAATAAGACCATCACCATAAACAACATCACCCGCACCGTGGTCGGTGTGATGCCTCCCAGATACAACTATCCCAAGGGTGCGGAGATTTATGCGCCGATACCTATCACGCCTGAGCTCTCAAAAAGCCGAGGAAGTCACAGCTATTACGTTGTAGGCCGATTGCAAACGGGGATTTCCAAAGAAGCCGCACAGGCTGACCTCGACACAATTGCCGCGCGTCTCGAAAAACAATACCCCGAAACAAATACCGGTTGGGGAGCAAATGTAATCCCCATCGTTAAAGACACCGTGCGCCTGTATGACACCGCACTGTGGGTGATGATGGGAGCGGTTGGCTTTGTTCTACTGATCGCCTGCGCAAATGTTGCCAACCTCATGCTCGCGCGTGCCAGTGGTCGGCAGAAAGAGATCGCGTTGCGGGCTGCGCTGGGGGCGAGTCGCTGGCGCATAGTGCGGCAGATGCTTACTGAAAGTGTGATCGTCGCTTTTATTGGCGGCCTGGTCGGAATTCTGATCGCATTTTGGGGCGTTGACCTGTTGCGCGCAGGTAATCCTGGCGAGGCGTCGAAGTTTGCACCTGGTTGGGATCAGTTAGGCATAAATCCAGCAGTACTGCTTTTCACAGTCGGAGTATCTGTGCTGAGCGGGCTGCTTTTTGGTTTAGCTCCGGCGTTGCAAGTCTCGCGACCAAATCTCAATAACGCGCTCAAAGAAGGTGGACGACAGGGTGCTGGTAGCTCGAATCGTCTGCGTAGCTCTTTCGTCGTGGCGGAAATTGCCTTGTCGCTCATCCTGTTGGTTGGGGCAGGTTTATTAGTGCGCAGCTTTTTGTCGCTGATGAAAACGAACCCCGGGTTCAATCCTGAAAATGTAATCACGATGCAGCTTGTGCTCCCGGTAGCGAAGTACAAGGAGGAATCCCAACGAGCTGCTTTCTTCGCCGACTTGGTGCAAAGAGCTCAATCGGTGCCGGGAGTTCAATCGGCGGCAGTAGTCAATTTCGTGCCACTCGGTGGATCTAATGCTTCGGATGACTTTTTAGTTGAAGGCGTACCCGAACCGCCGGCGGGGCAGGAGTACGGAGGACGATATCGCGTTTGCTCGCCCGATTACTTCCAAACGATGGGAATTTCAGTTTTGAAAGGGCGCACCTTCACTGCTGGTGACAAAGCTGGTTCGGCTCCGGTCGTCATCGTGAATGAGACTCTTGCAAAGAAGCATTGGCCCAATGGTGATGCGCTTGGCAAACGAATTCGATTCTACGGACCAATTGAGAGAGCACCGTGGATGGAGGTCGTCGGAATAGTTCAGGACGTGAGGCACGACCTGAATATTCCCATCACTCCCGACTTTTTCCTGCCCTATGCTCAGGACGCTTGGACTGGAATGACACTCGTCGCGAGAACTCGAGTAGATCCTGCCTCCATTGCGGGGGCTTTACGCCAGCAAGTTTGGGCCATCGACAAAGACCAGCCGGTGTTTGAGGTGCGCACAATGGAACAAGTTAGGTCGATCTCGGTCGCTCTTTACTCTTTTTCTTCAGTGACGTTGGGAATATTTGCGGCAGTAGCCTTGTTGCTTGCTTCGATCGGTATTTATGGCGTGATGGCTTTTGCTGTTACGCAACGAACTCAGGAGATTGGCATCCGCATGGCGCTTGGTGCCCGCGGTACGGACGTGTTGAAGCTTGTAATTCGACATGGAATGGCGATGGCTTTCATCGGCGTCGTGATCGGGTTAGCCGGAGCCTGGGCCTTAACCCGTTTCTTGAAGGGCCTTCTAGTGGGAACATCGTCGACGGATTTATTGACGTTTAGTTTGGTTACTGGCTGTCTACTGTTTGCAGCGTTGCTGGCGTGTTACCTGCCGGCGCGAAGGGCGACGAAAGTAGATCCGTTGGTGGCGCTTAGGTACGAATGAAGGGAGGGTCTTAGGTCTTTGCAAATGCGAAAGGCCGCCAATTACAAAGCTCCAAAACTCAAGACCTGAGACGAAAGACAAAGGACCAATGACCCAGGCACAAAGGCCATTAATATTATGGACTCACTATTAAAAGATATCCGCTACGGACTTCGCAGCTTGTTGAAGCGACCAGCTTTCACAATTGTTGCAGTTATCACTCTGGGTCTAGGTATTGGAGTTAATACTGCGATATTCAGCGTTATCAATGCAGTGTTATTGCGACAATTGCCTTACGAAGATCCGGAAAAACTGATTAGCTTTCGTGTAAACCAGTCAGCTCCCGATCTCGCAGACGTCGAAGCTCAAAGTAAGACGTTCTCGAGTTTTGGTGCGATCGGTGTCGTGCCGTGTGCTTATACGGGCAGCAGCGAGCCCATTCAAATTCAAGTTGGACAAGTGACGGGCGGATATTTTTCGACCCTCGGTGTTCAGCCCGAACGTGGACGCTTTATTACGCGCGCTGACGATCAGAATGGTGCGCCACTTGTGGTGGTGCTTAGTAATGAACTCTGGGCCAAGCAATTCAACCGGGACGAGCAAATAATCGGCAAGTCGTTACAGCTAAGTGGGAATGTCTACAGCATTATCGGCGTCATGCCGGCTTCGTTTGTCAATCCTCGGGAAGTCACTGAAGCGTGGACTCCGGTCCGT
>Ga0070698_100004515_pt1 | contig 15295 bp, 11 predicted proteins | sample KBSK1502metaG_FD_65477 | JGI IMG/M metagenome (GOLD analysis project Ga0070698, IMG submission 65477) | Corn, switchgrass and miscanthus rhizosphere microbial communities from Kellogg Biological Station, Michigan, USA - KBS K1-50-2 metaG | ecosystem: Host-associated > Plants > Roots >...
AGCCGGCTCCGGTAGGTGCCGACCGTTTTCGCGCTGATGTTCATCTCGTCGGCGATTTCCTTGACGCTCTTCCCCGACGCGATGCGCATCATGACCTGGTATTCCCGATCGGAGAGCTGTTCGTGCGGCGCCTTTGACGGATCGCCAGTGACCTCGCGGGCGAGGCGGTCGGCGAGCCATGCGCTCACGTAGTGACGGCCGCTGACGACCGTTCGAATCGCCGTCACCAGGTCGTCGGGTGCGCTGTTCTTCGTCAGATATCCGGATGCGCCGGCGCGAATCGCGCGCAGCGCGAATTGATCCTCGGCGTGCATGCTGAGCACGAGAATGGGAATCGCGTCCTGCTCCCTGCGCAGCTGCTTCAACAGATCCATGCCGTGCGTGCCGGGCATCGTGAGGTCGAGGACGATCGCGTCCCACCGCTCCGCGCGCGCCTGCAGGAGGCCGTCGCCCGCATTGGTGGCTTCGGCGCCGACGACAATGTCTTCCGTGCCGGCCAGGATCTGCCGGATGCCCTGCCGCACGACGCTGTGATCGTCGATGATCAGCAACCGGATCATCATGGAGCCTTGTGCTCGTTTGGACGGGAACGGGCACGGCGGTTGGCGAGCGGAATCGAGGCGATCACCGTCGTGCCGCCGCGTCGGCCGCTCTGCACGCTCAGCTGTCCTCCCAGCAGCAGCGCGCGCTCGCGCATGCCGAGCAGCCCGTACGAGCCCGGCGTGGCAAGACACTCGGGCGACAACCCGCGACCGTTGTCGCGGACGCGGAGCGTCAGGCGGTCGCCAATTCGTTTCACGTGGACGCTCACACGGCTCGCCTTGGCGTGGCGCTCGACGTTGGTGAGGATTTCCTGGAACATTCGAAACACCGCGGTCGCCCGACCCGCGTCAAGCTCCTCGACCGCCCCCGAGCCGACAAACTCGCACCGCAGCCCGGACCGGCGCGCGAACGACTCGGCCTGCCATTCCAGGGCCGCCATCAATCCCAGCTGGTCGAGCGCCGGCGGCCGGAGATCGGTCACGATGTCGTCGACGGTGCGCGCGGATCGTTCGATCAGTTCGAGCATCGCCGGCAGCCGCTTCTCGATGTCGGCGGTGCTCCCGTGGTCCCCGTTCCCGTTGCCGTTGCCGTTGCCATTGCCGTTGCCGTTCGCGATCCGCTGTTGCAGCCAGACCAGGTGCATCCTCAGGCCGAACAGCGCATGCCCCAGTTCGTCATGGAGCTCCCGGGCTAGACGCCGCCGCTCCTCTTCTCGCGCCTGCTCGCGGGCCCGTATCGCCTGTGCCGACCACCGCATGGTCATCGGCCGACCCCCGACCCGGACGCGCGATCTCCAAGAGGATGCCTCAGACTCACCAGGAATCGAACGAATCGCCCGGGCGGCTGCGGCGCGACCTGTACCGAGACGATCAGCTGCGAGGTCGAAACGGGCACCGAGCATCCGCCGAAGTATTCGGGCGCAATGCGAGTCGTCAGGTCAATGGCCTGAATGTTTGCCGCAGCCACCTTCCGGGCACTCGCCACCGCGCCGCCGAGGACGGACACGCCGCGAACATTGACGTCGGCTCGAACAGAGACAGCCCGGTCGCGGGCGGGCTCCCAGGGCGCGGCATGATACGCGACGCCGACCGTGCTGCCGCGCGACACGGTTAGTAATGTGCCGACCTTGAGAACCGTTGCAGCTTCACCGGCGAGGCTCACACGCTGCGCCTCGGTGTTCACATACATGCCTCGCGCGATCGGCAGCGTGACAGCCCCGACGTATTGCATGTAGGGAAACGGGCCGCTGCTCCACCGCCCGCTTCCAAGGCTGACACGACCGGAGTAGATCGCGCCGCCATGCCGCGTGGTGGCACCGCCCGTGCCGTACATCCACCAGATGTCCGAAATCGATGTCGCGCCGCCTCCCGCGGTGACATTGGTCGCGGCCGACGCCGGCCGAAGCCACTCGACCTCGCCACCGGCGCCGTTCAGGCCGACCCCGGACTGCGCGGTGGCCGAGACATACAGCACATCCTGCCCGCGATCCTGTGCGAGCAACGCCTGCGGCAGCGCGATCAGGCCGAAGAGGACACCCACGAGGCCCCTCATCGCTCGGTCGCGCTCCTTCCCTTGCCCGCGGCCTTGGCGACATACACGGCTTTGTCCGTGCGTTCGAGCAGCGATGCGACCGTGTCGTCGGGGCGGCACGCCGCGAGCCCCGCAGAAAAGCCGAGCGGACGGTTGACGCCCTCGAATGCCCACCCTTCAGTGGTGAGCAATGCGCGGATGCGGCCAATAGCGGTTTCCGCGACGTCGACATCGCAGTTCACGAAGAGCACCGCGAACTCGTCGCCGCCGAGGCGCGCGAGGATGTCGACGGCACGAAGCTGACCTTTCACGGTCTTGACGAATCCCATCAGCGCGGCGTCGCCGGCGGCATGACCGAGCTGATCGTTGATGGGCTTGAAATTATCGAGGTCGAAGTACGCGCACGCGAGCGAGCGGCCCGCCGCGTGCGTGCCGACGTGCCGAGCGAGCGCGTCGTTGAAGTACCGCCGGTTGTACGCGCCGGTCAGCGGGTCGCGCACCGCCTGATCGAACAGCGCGCGCTCCTTCGCGATCGAGTGCAGCCAGACAATCGTGCACGGGGCCGTCTCGCCAGGCAGCTGGGTGATGAGCCTGTGGATGTCGTACGGCTGGTCGTTGATGACGCGATACCGCTCCTCGGCTTCGTCTCTCAGATCGGCTTCCGCGTCGAGCAGCGAACGAAGGGTCGGCACCGACGCAATCTCCTGTCCGAAGTGCAGCTCGCCAAACAGGGCGCGCGCGGCCTGGTTGGAGTAGTGCAGCCGTGAGTCGGCCTCGATCACCATGAGCGCATCGTCGACCGCGTCGAACGCGGACTTCAGATGGTACAGCTCCGTCACTTCCTGGAAGCCCACGTACAGATATTGAAGGCCCTCGTGCTGCGTGCGGTGGAAACTGACGTTCGCGATGCGTCTCTCGTTCTGCACGCGATAGACGCAGAACGGCAGCTCTCCACTTGGCGCTTTGAGACCGGCGATGACGCGTTCACGATCGTCGAAGGTGACGATGTCGAACAATCCGCGGCCGATGAGGTCGCTCGGGCGAACGAACATCCGTTTGAAGAAGCTGTCGCTGGCCTGCACCAGCTGACCCGAGTCGGCGTACATGATGACGGCGGGCTCGGGCTCTGCGCGGAGCACGGCGTGAAACAGGCCCTGGACTTCGCTGAGCAGCTTCCCCGAGACTTCCAGCCGGCTGTTCACGCGCACGAGCACCAGCGCGAGCGGCCGCGAGAGAAACGCCACGGTCCCCTGGATCGCCGCGAACATCACGAGCAGCGTGAACTCATAGGTCGGCGTCAGCGTCGAGCCGTCCACGCCTCCGACCTCCGGCAGGAAAGACGAGCCAACGGCCGCCAGCTGCGACAGCCGCGACAGGTGGAACTGCATCAGATACCAGCGAAGATCGGCGGACTCCATCGTCGCGATTCCCGTGACCGCGATGATCGATGTCAGAGCGGTGAGCAGCGCCTGGGCGCCGGTCATCATCATGCCGCTCATGATCACGGGGAGCGTGAACGCGGCGAGGAACAGCGGATTCTGAAGCCCCCCGACCAGGTGCCACAGGCACGCGAGAAAGGCGACACCCGCCAGGAGCATCACGCGGATCGCGAGCGACAGGCCTGCCGTCGATTGAAGCCGGTCAGTGGCGGCCGCCGAGGCGAGATGTGCGACCACGTAGACGAAGACGCAGGTCGCGACGGTGACCAGGTCAATCTCCAGCGCGTGCAGAAACCACGTCGTCGAGACGGCGGCGAGCACGACCCCGAGGCACACGACCCACGCGCCATCGATCAGGCGCTTCCGCTCGAGCAGCGGCAACAGACTATCGACCGGCGCGCGGAGCGCCGCGGCTGCCGGCTTCATTGGAGTCGGCCTCCAACGTCGTCGCTCGAGCCGCCCCGCCAGGCGCAATCCTGAAGGACGGCCGGCGTCTCTCCCGCGCCCACGCGAAACGCATCTGCGACGGGTACGTCGGCTCCGTTCCCCGCAAGGACGTTCGCCTCCACGAAGGGACGCGATTCGACGGCTGCACGTCCTCTGCTCTGCAACGACGACAGGTGAAGGCCGGATTTCTCGTTGGCGAGCAAACGGTTTCCGCGAATCACTGGTGAGGCGCCGATGACGTAGAGCCCGTCCACGGCGCTTCGCATCACCGTGTTGTTGACGATGTTGTTCGGACTGTCGTTTGTGCCGAGGACGACAACGATCCCGTACCCGTTTGCGTACAAGCGGTTCATCGCAATCTGCGAGCCGCGCGTCTCGCGAACGAGAATGCCGCCTCCGCAGTTGTGATTGATTTCGTTGTCGGTGATGACGGCGTGGTTCAGCTCGGCCGCGTTGATGCCGAAGCCGAAGCTCGATTGCATGCGGTTGCCGCGCAACGAAACCGACGATCCCGTCACGAGCACGCTGGCGGTGTGCGCCCGGATGAACGTGTTCTGCTCCACCCGGGCCCCGCCGTTGATCAGCACGATCGAGGTTTCGTCACCGTCGAACGCGTTGGCGGTGATGTCCACAGCCGCCGACGACGGGGCTGACGGCGCGACCGGCGCCACCGACCAGATCGCGGCCTTGTCGTGACGGCGAAAACGATTGCGCCTGACCTGTACGTCGGCGCTTCGCGCTCCCAGCTGAATCCCGATTCCGTTCCTGTCGAACTCCGAATCGTTGATCCGGAGACCGGAGACGTCATCCATCGCGAACACACCGACGGCGGAGCGCTGAATCCGCATGCCGGACAGCCGTGCTCCACTGGTCCGCAGGAGAACGGCCTGCGCGCGCGCACCGATGATGGCGACCCCGGAGATCACGGCGTTGGGAGATGCGACATCGAGCACCGGCCCGTCGGTCATCCGGCTCGCGTCGATCTGCACACCCGGCCGCAGCGTGTCGATCACGATGCCCGTGGCGTTGATGATCGGCGGCAGGGCGCTGGTGAGCGTGATGGTCGGCGTGTCGATGCTCACCCTGACGCGACCATCCGTACGATCGGCCTTGAAGATGGCTTCCCGAAGCGAGCCCGTCCCGCCGTCGTCTCCGCTCGTCACGTAGAACTGCGAGCCGGCCTGCTCGCCCATCCGCATGGGCCGAAGACGATCGAGCCAGGGTGTGAAGGCGGCCAGAAGACCGATCAGGAGCGCGGTCACCCACCCCGCGGTCATCCGTTTCGAAAAGAAGGCGGCCTTCACTCGGCACCCAGCACGAACACCTTGTGCCACGAGCGTGACGTCAGGACGCGCGCGAGCGCGAGATCGGACGGGAGGCTCAGAAGCGTGATGCCGAACAACACCGCCTTGCCGACGGGACCGGGAAGACGCCGGTACCACGGCAGGAACGCGCTTTTCAAGCGGAGCGGATCGACGCCGTGTGTCGAGAGGCAGCGCAGGCCGGCTCCGACGAACGCCTTCTGATAGGAGCTCTCCGTTCGCGCCACGAACGTGCTGGAGTCGCAGCGCGTGTCAGCGGACGAGGGGGCCGCTTCGAGCAGGATGATGCGTCCTCCCGGCGCGAGGTGGAGGCGCATCCGCTCGAGCGCGGCCTGCAGGCCCTCAGAATCGGAAATATGCTGCAGGACGGTGACGCACAGAATGCGGTCGAAGCGTCGCCCGACCGCCACGTTGATGGCGTCGCCTTGCAGGAACTCACACCGATCGCCCACGCCGTCGACGCCGGCGCGCCGGCGCGCTTCGGCCACCATCACCGCGGACAGATCGACGCCGGTCACGAGCGCGCCCGCGCGAGCGAGGCGCCGGCTCCAGCGGCCGACACCACATCCGATTTCGAGGACGCGCGTCCCGGACGGGGGCCGCAGCCACGGACCCAGCGCCATGCGCTGTGTCAGGTGGATGTAATGGTTGTAGAAGGCCGGCATTCCATACGAGCACACGGCGCGCAGGCCGCTGCCTTCGGCGGCGTATCGGCGGGCGCGATCCTCCCAATAGCGGACGGTCGCCACGGCAGACGTCACGGAGCCGCCTCCTGATAATGGTCGCGATACACACGCTGGCCGCACGTTCGCACCGCGACCCAGTTCAGGTAGCCAACCGAGGCCGGCAGCACCTGTGCGAGCCCGTAGAAGACGTACACGGGCAGCACCGGCAGGATGAACCGTCGTTCGCTCCTCGGCGTGATCAGCGGGAAGGCAGCCACCACGAGCGCGGTGTACTTGAGATACATCATGACGAAGTACGCCGGGTTCGTGAGCGGCGTGTCAGGGATGGCATGCAGGCGCACCAGGTTGTCGATGCCGTTCATCGCGCTGATCGCAAGCAGCACCAGGCCCAGAAACTTCAGCGGGTGCAGGACAAGCGTGAGCACGCCGGTGTAGACGATGTACTGATACGTGAAGATGAAGCCGCGGCGGCACTGCCCGAGCAGGGGGCGCCAGTAGTCGGCGTAGACCTTGATCAGGCCGAAGTTCCACCCTACGCGCTGGGAGAACAGCGAGCGGCAATCCGCCATGCCCTCGGTTTCGGCCACGATCCGGCCGTCGTAATACACGCGATCGCCGTCCAGAAGCAGCAGGAAGGCGTTCTCGAGATCCTCGGCGTAGACCGACAGGCTGTGCCGCGTGAGCAGCCGCTCGAGCGCATCGCGCCGGTAGATGGCGATCCCCGACGTAATCGTCATGTCCCCGAGCGACTTGCGGCCGAGCGCAAACGAAAAGCAGTACTCGAGCTGCTGGAATCGCGACAGCGGACCGTCGGCCCGGACCGCGATGCGCGGACAGAGCGCGCCCATGCCGGTCCGCTGAAACTGGAATACGACGGTCTCGAATTCCGTCGCGGAGTTCACGATGCGGACGTCCGGGTCGACGACCACGATCGAGTCGATCGATTCCGGAAGCGTCGCCAGCAGCGCCTTGATCGCGCCGGGTTTTTTCTGGTTGCGCGCGCCCCGCATACAGGGGACGCCGGATGCCTGCAGCCGCTCCCAGGTATCGTCGGTCGACGCGTCGTCGATGATCCACAGGTGCCCGCGATAGGGCGCCATGTTGTCGAGGAACCGATCGAGCGACGCGCGATCCAGATTGTGGATGGACGCCACGATGGCGTACGGGCGGAGATGGAGGCGCGATTCGTACGGCGTGAAGGTCCCGATGTCGAGCGGTACCGACGTCGGCGCAATCGCCCGAGTGTCGCCAGGGAGCGTATGTTCGCGCCGCAGGTACAGACGCAGCAGCACGTCGAAGAGATCGACGAAGAACGCGATCGTCGCGAGCAGGTAGATGCCGAGGTTGAACTGGGCGAACACGGGACTCACACCACGCGTTGGGCGGCGACTGGCAGCGCCGGCCGGAGCACCCGGATGGCGGACGCGGGCAGACGATTGACGAGCGCGCGCATGACGGCTTCGCGAGGAGGCATGTCGCACCCGTACCGTTCCAGCACGGGTCCTGCGCTCAGCGTCCACAGCAGCGATCGGACGCGGGACGGCAGGTGCGTGGAGGAGTCTGCGAGGGTGCGAAGGAGTTCGTCGAAAACCGATTCGATCTCGAGGATCGCGCTGCGAGCATCGGCGTCGACGGGCAGGATCTTGGTGGCCTGCTCCCAGGACGCCGTCGTGCCGGCGATGTGACGCCGCTCGTAGATCGTCGATGGACGGAGCGTGGGATCATTTGCCATCGCCGCACCCGAGAACGGAATCACGTACGGATACATCCCGACTTCACAGCCGGCCACCGTCCACTTGAACGCCTGCCGCACGTTTTCCGCGATGTCGCCGACGTGGCACCGCGGCGAGCTCAGGATCATGTCGAGAAACGGCGTGATCCCGACGCTCAACGCGTCCGCCAGGACCGGTTCGATGAACGGGTGAATCTGCGCCTTGTTGAACTCCCGCAGGATGTTGAGCGAGAAGCTCTCGACGCCGAAGCCGAGCACGCGGAAGCCCGCGCGGCGCATCGCGCGGAGTCGCTCCGGTGTCATGGCGTCAATCCGATTGGTGCTGATGAACTGGAGCTCGGGCGGAATCCGTCCGTCCGCCTTCGCGGTGGCGATCGCCTCGCACAGCGGGAGGACTCGATCGTCGTTTCGAAAGACGAAGATGTCGTCCTGGAAGATGACTGTCCGGACGTCGGGCTGCACGTTCACGATCCGCTCGATCATCTCGACGCACTCGGCCGCGTCGAGACGCGCGATCTTCGCCGTGCTGCCCTGCGCCTCGTTGAGGAAGTTCGTCGAGGAGCAGAAGGTGCATCGCATCGGACAGTAGTTCAGCGTGATGAGCCGGACGGAACGAATCTCGGCGAGCCGCGCCTCGCGGTCGGCTTTCGTCGGCAGGCTGCCGATCCGGCAGCGGTGCTCGAGGCGATCCCAGTACATCCGGTACGGCATCCGCTCGAACGGAATCTGAAAGATCGAGTCCCGCAGTTCGTCGCGGCCGAGCGCGTGCGCGGGCAGCCGCCGGACGCTTCCGTCAGCCGTCCGCCATGCCGTTCCGGGAATCTCCTCCAGCGCCGCCCGCTGACGCAGGCGGGACGCAATCTCGAGCAGCGGACGTTCGCCTTCGCCGAGGACGACGAGGTCGAACGGCGCGAGCGTGAGCATCGATTCAGGCCTGAAGGTCGCTTCCATGCCGCCGGCGATCAGCCGGACGTCGGGCTGAAGACGCTTGACGAGGTGCGCCAGGGCCAGGTCGTACTGCAGCGTCATGCCCGTCGTCGAGACGCCGACCACGTCCCAGCGCGACGACGCGATCAGCGAGGCGAGTGATTGTTCAGTGGGACCTGCGCAGCAGTTCGGATCGAACACGTCGGCGGCGATCCCGTGCTGGTGGAGAAATCCGGCGAGCCGCCAGACGCCGAGCGGAGGCGCGAGAAACGTGTACTCGCCGCCCATCGGATCGTACGGACCGATGAGCAGTATTCGAGGCTGCCGTCCCGCAGTGCCTCGAAGCGCGCCGAACGGAATGAGTCCGCTGACCGTGGTCGCCATGTGATTCCATCGACGGGCGTTTCCGTCTTTCCTTGAGGCGGCTATCGGCCGTACGGAATGGTACAAATAGCCAGCGCGACGTGATGGTTTCGGGCCCTGTGCGTACCAGCACAGGTCGTCGTGTCACCCGCGCCCACAGGGAAATGGAAAGGGCACCACAGTGAGACAGTGTGGCGAGAAATGAGACGTCCGTCGGACGAATACTTACGGCGGACCGGCGGTGACCTACACCGCACCCACGCCGTCGAACGTTACCGTTCGCTCGCCAGAACGACGATGCTTCGTCCCTGGACCGGCCAGCGGTCCCGGATGTTCGACGCGGCGTCGTGGGGTTCGGGCATGTCGGCGGGACTGCCCGCGAACGTGTCGATGGCGATGCGCCAGCGTCCCGCGGGGACCTCGAAGGTCAGCGCCTCCCAGTACATGTTCATCATGACGTGCAGGTCGGCGGTTCCGTGGATGCCGGCGATCGTGCACGCGAGCGCGTGCCCGGACGGATCGTCGAACCCGGGGCTGTCGAGCGTCGTGCCGTGCCAGGCAATGTCGGCGCTCCCCCGTTCACCGATGACCCCGGTGTAGAAGGCCGGCTGCGACAGGGCCGGATGCGCCTTGCGGAACGCGATCAGCCGCTTCACGAAGCGCAGCATCTCTTCATGCGTCTTCGTCAACGTCCAGTCGAACCAGTTCGTCGCGTTGTTCTGGTTGTACGGGTTGTTGTTGCCGCCCTGCGTCCGGCGCACCTCGTCGCCCGCCAGGAGCATCGGCACACCGCGCGAGAGCAGGAGGATCGTCAGGAAGTTCTTGATCTGCCGCGTCCGCAGCGCCTCGATCGCCGGATCGCCGGTCGGTCCTTCGGCGCCGCAGTTCCAACTGAGGTTCTCGTCGATGCCGTCACGATTGCCCTCGCCGTTCGCGTGGTTGTGCTTCTCGTTGTAGGACACGAGATCGTTGAGGGTGAATCCGTCGTGGACGGTCACGAAGTTGATGCTGTTCACCGGCGTTTGACCGCGGGCCTCGTAAATGTCCGCGCTGCCCCCCAGGCGCGCGGCAATCGCGCCCGTCACCCCCGGGTCGCCCTTGACGAACCGCCGGACGTCGTCTCGATAGCGCCCGTTCCATTCGGCCCATCGGTCGCCCGGAAAGTGGCCGACCTGGTACAGGCCGGCCGCATCCCACGCCTCGGCGATCATCTTCGTGTCGGCCAGCGCGTCGTCGAGCTCGATCTGCCAGATGACCGGCGGATGTACCAGCGGCGCGCCGTCTTCGCCGCGCGCGAGAATCGACCCTTCGTCGAAGCGGAAGCCGTCGACGTGCATCTCCCTCACCCAGTACCGCAGGCAATCGACGATCAGCTTCTGGGGCAGCGGATGGTTGGCGTTCACCGTGTTGCCGCAGGCGCTGTAGTTCAGGTACTTTGCGCGGTTTGCCGGATCGAGGAGGTAGAACGTGCGATTGTCGATGCCGCGAAACGACTGCGTGGGGCCGTTCTCGTCGCCTTCGTCGGTGTGGTTGAACACCACGTCGAGAATGACCTCGATGCCCGCCTTGTGGAGCGCCTTGACGAGATCCCGGAACTCGTTCAGGTGCGCGATGCCATCGCGCGTGACGGCGTAGCCGGAGTGCGGCGCGAAGAAGCCGATGGTGCTGTAGCCCCAGTAGTTGCCGATCGGCTCGCCTGCCGGGTTCAGCGTGAGGGCCGAATCGTCGAACTCGAAGACCGGCAGCAGCTCCACCGCGGTGACGCCGAGCGACCGCAGATACGGAATCTTTTCAATCAGGCCGGCAAACGTGCCTGGATGGCCGGCGCCGGAGCTGGGTGAGCGGGTCATCCCGCCGACGTGCGCCTCGTACACGATCGACTCGTGCATCGGCCGGTTCAGCGGCCGATCGCCCTCCCAGTCGTACCTGGCGGGATCGGTGACCACGCACCGCAGCGACGTCGCGATGTTGTCGCGCGGTCCCATCGCGTCGGCGCGCCGCCAGAGCTGCCGGCTGATGCCGCGCGCGTACGGACTGATCAGCACCTTGTTGGGATTGAACCGGTGGCCCACCGCGGGGTCGTTCGGTCCATCGACGCGAAACGCGTAGTGCATCCCCGGGCCGCACCCTTGCACGAAGACGTGCCAGAAGTGAAACGTCTTGTTCGTGAACGGATCGAAGCGCACGATCTGCATCGGTTCGACCGCGCCCGGGGCGTCGAACAGGAGCAGCGCGACCTCCGTCGCCGATTCGGAGAACAGCGAGAAGTTCACGCCGGCTCGAGAGATCGTGATGCCGGGCGGATGCGCGCACCCCGGCGCCGTTTTGAACGTCGGCATGGGAGAGAACGTTACTGCGGGTCGGCGGAAACAGGGTTCACGCCAGACCCGCAGTCGTGAAGCGCTCGACCGTCGCTACTGAGTGCCGCCCTTTCCGACGAATCGGAGGAATTCGCTCCAGGGCACGACCCGTCCGTGGAGCGGCGCGATTCGGTCGACGGGAAGCTTCAGCCTCGTCACGTTGTTATAGAGACTCATCGACGCAGCGCTTGGCATTGCCGGCGGCGGCGTATTGGGCGCCGGCGGGTTGAACAGGTCGGCCTCGACGAGGACCCGCTCCGCCGGCAGGTAGGCCATCAGCATGCCCGTCGCATGCGGATTGCCCTCGACGAGGTAGAGGTCCATGATCTTCTTGCCGTCGCTGATCGTGTACTTGTCGTTCTGCACCGCCTCCAGGACGAACGTTTCCTGGAACTCGTCCGGCGGATACAACGACAGCCGATCCGGCTCCAGCGTCCGCGGCGCCAGGTCCATCACGCTGTAGTAGTAATACGGGACGATATCGCGATGCGCGATCGGGATCGCGCCTTCGTGCACGTAGGTGCGCAGGCCGCCCGCGTGGTCGAAGTGGTGATGCGTGCTGACCACGTACTTGATCGGCTTGTTCGGAAACAGCCGGTGTACTTCGGCGATGACGGCGAGCGACCGCGCCTCGTTGAGCGGCGCCTCGACGACCGTCACGAAGTCGGCGAACTCCACCGCGAGGCTGTTGTGCGTGCCGCCGGCCAGATGGTACACGCCGTCGGCGAGCCGCTGCGCCTCGACGCGCACGGGCGGCACCGTCGCGTTCTGCGCGGCTGCCGGAACGGTGATCGCGTCGCCGCACGCGTTGGGCTGGACGGCGCTGATCGTGATGCCGAACGAGTTGTGCCCGCCGTCGGGGACGCCGAAGAAGCCCTGCGGCCGCAGCTCGTGGTCCCAGTTCGAGTGGTGGTGGAAGTTGGACGGGAACCAGACGCTGCCGTACTGCTTGTAGTTGCCGTACGTCTTCTCCTCCACCGTGTCGCCCAGCATCGGCGTGGGGACGAAGGTCTGCACCCGCACGACGCGGTTGTTCTCCCGCTCGATCGATCCCTGGATGCGGAACTTGCCCATCGTGTAGGCGAGGATGTTGCGCCGCTCGCCTCCGCCTTCATTCCGTTCGAAGCCGACGAGGTCCCGCGCGGCCATCGCGCCCTTGAGGAACCCGTGCGGATCGAGCCAGATCTCCAGCTGCCGTACTTCGGCGGCCGCGGGCTGCGGATTGACGTCGGCGCCGTTGAGATTCCAGGCCGTGTTGCCGCTCACGAGCGCGACGGTCCGCTGGTCGCCCTGGATGGGAATGCCGCCGCCGCCCCGCCGCGGGTAGTTGCCCTGGCGACGCGTCTGCTCCTCGCGCATCGCCTTCGCCTCGTAGTTGATGGTGCGCGAGAAGTTGGCGAGCTCGACTTTCGGCCAGTCGTCGCCCGGCGAGAACCCCTGTCCGACGATGCCGACGTATCCGCCCGTGCCCGAGTAGGTGATGCACCGCAGGGTGTCGGTGCCCATCGCCCGGACGGCGGCCTGCAACATGGCCTTCGCATCCTGGGCAGCCGCTGTCCCGCCGAGCAGCGGGATCAGGAACAGGAAGATCCAGACTGTCTTTCTCATATGCACTCCCGTCGTCTCCGTCGTTTAGAGCGTTGGCCTTGATCGGGTTGGCGAAGTTTACGCGATTGGTGCCCTCGTGATCGGGGTGACACGTATCGACGAGGATGATTTCGAGTCGACCGAAACGACGTATGTAATTGCGGGTAGACGATCTAGCAGACCCCGTGGACTGTCAAGCGCCGTTTCGCGGCGTCGGTTGGCGCCACGAAATCTTGTTTACGGGCCTGAGTCTCTGCTGTAGGATTCGCCCGATACGACCCTTTCTCTCCACTTTGTTGCTGAGGCGGCCACGTGCGGGTTTCCTGACGAGGTAAGCGCTTTATGACTATCCAGCAGCAAACGCCACCAGAACCCATCAACCCCTCGCGCCGCACCTTCATCAAGATGGTGATCGCCAGCGGCGCGGCCGTCTCCGCTTCCGCGTACTTGTTCCGCGGCCCGGCGCTGCTGGGCCAAGGGTCGCTCCCCGGCGCGGTCGAACGCCTGATGACGCTGAACGTCAACGGGCAGATGCGCCGCGTGGACGTGATGAAGCAGGAAACGCTCGCGATGACCCTGCGCTACAAGCTTGGTCTCACCGGGACGAAGCTGGGGTGCGACAGGTCCGAGTGCGGCGCCTGCACCGTCCTCATCGACGATGTGCCGCATTACTCGTGCTCGATCCTCACGCACACCGTCCGCGACCGGAAGATTCTGACCATCGAGGGCCTCGAGCGCCCGGACGGCACGCTGCACCCGGTGCAGCAGGCGGTGCTCGACGAGCAGGGATTCCAGTGCGCGTTCTGCATGTCGGGGTTCATCATGTCGACGGTCGGGTTCCTCAAGACGAACCCGAAGCCGACGCGCGAGGAGCTGGCGCACGGCATCTCCGGCAACCTGTGCCGCTGCGCCGACTACGACAAGATCCTCCGCTCGATGATGCGCGCCGCCGCGTACACGCAGACGACTACGACGTGAGCGGTTAAATCCCAAAACCCAAATCCCAAATCCCAATTTTCGTGGTCGCGGTATTGGAGGGTTGGTGATCGGGACTTGAGATTTGGCCTTGGGATTTGACCGTTGGGATTTGGACCTTGGGATTTGGGATTTGGGATTTATCTCTGGCCACCTAGAGGAGATGGGACATGGCAATAGTTCACGATGTAATGCCCGTCTTCGAGCTGTTTCAGCCGACGACCGTCGAAGACACGCTCGCGCTGCTGGATCAATACGACACGGATGCGTGGGTGCTGGCCGGCGGCCTCGACACCTTCGACTGGTTCAAGGACCGCAACAAGCGGCGGAAGGTGGTCGTCGATCTCAGCGGCGTCCCGACCCTGCGGGGCGTGAAGAAGGCCGCTGACGGCGGCCTCGAGATCGGCGCGGCGACCACGCTCACCGACCTGGCCAACGATGCGGGCATCAAGGAGAGCTTCAAGCTGCTGTCGCAGGCAGCCGGCCTGGTCGCGTCGCCGCAGATCCGGAACCAGGGCACGCTCGGCGGCAATATCTCGCAGGACACGCGCTGCTGGTACTACCGCTCGGGGTGGACCTGCTACCGCGCCGGCGGCAACATCTGCTACGCCGACACGCCGACGGCGATCAACCGCGAGCACGCCCTCTTCGACGCGAACCGCTGCGTGGCGGTGAACCCGTCGGACACGGCGCCGGCGCTCATCGCCCTCGACGCCAGGATGGTGATTCGCTCCATGGACGGCGAGCGCGAGGTCAGCGCCGAGGACTACTTCATCGGCCCGTCCACCGACATCACGCGCATGACGGTGCTGCGGCCCAGCGAGCTGCTGACGGCGATTCGCGTGCCCGCCACCTGGGCGAACGCGGAGTTCTACTTCGAGAAAATCCGCGAGCGCCAGGTGTGGGACTTCCCGCTGGTGAACGTCGCGTCGGCGATGAAAGTCTCGGGCGGCACGATTCAGAGCTCGCGCATCGTCGTCAACGCGGTGGCGGCGCGCCCGCTGCGGATGCGGTCGGTGGAAGACGCCATCGCGGGCAAGCCGCGGAACGAGCAGACAGCGGCCATGGCGGGTGACCTCGCGGTGCAGGGTGCCAAGCCGCTCGCGCACAACGGCTACAAGATTCCGCTCGTGCGGAACCTCGTGAAACGGGCCATCAGGGGAGGGGCGCTCGCATGACGAACTTCCTGGTGCAGTGGGGCATCAACCCCTGGGGCGAGGACACGCTCCTCCACGCGCAGTGGGGTCTCGTCTACGTCGCGTTGGCCTTCGGTCTCGGCTTCATGGTGGCGCACACGCTCTTCGTGAAGTTCTGGCCCAAGCCGGCGGGACCTGTGACCGCGCCGTCGAACGAAGCGGCTGCGGCCAGAGTGCCCGCGCGCGTG
>Ga0070698_100004518_pt1 | contig 15294 bp, 10 predicted proteins | sample KBSK1502metaG_FD_65477 | JGI IMG/M metagenome (GOLD analysis project Ga0070698, IMG submission 65477) | Corn, switchgrass and miscanthus rhizosphere microbial communities from Kellogg Biological Station, Michigan, USA - KBS K1-50-2 metaG | ecosystem: Host-associated > Plants > Roots >...
CGTGGCCCAGGACGGGCACATCCTGTTCAGCCCGTTCTGGGGCGATGTGCTGCGGGTCGACCTCAAGGGCAGTCCGTGGGGATGACCTCTTCGGACACCGAACCCGGCTGGGCACCTCGGACACGGCATGAATTCCCGGTCATCGCTAAGCCGTGCCCTGGGCCCGCAGGTCGGCCTCGATCGCCCTGGCCGTCTCAAGTAGCGCGGGCAGGATGTCACTGCGCAGTGCGGCGATGCTCACCCTGGCCGCGTGGGCGGAGACGTTGATGGCGGCGGTCCCGACGTCCGGTGCACCGCGGATCGGGGCGGCGACCGCCCGCAGGCCCTCCTCTAGTTCCTGGTCGACGATCGCGTACCCCTGGCGCGCCACGTCACCGATGATCTCCCGCAGCCGGCCGGGATCGGTGACGGTCCTGGCGGTCAGCGGCTCGAAGGTCGCCTCCGCCAGGTACCGGTCAAGCTCGTCCGGGCTCAGCGCGGCGAGCAGCACCCGGCCCATCGAAGTGGCGTAGGCAGGGAACCTGGTGCCGACCGAGATCGCCACTGTCATGATCCGCTTCGTCGGTACCCGCACGACGTAGACCACGTGGTGGCCGTCGAGCACGCAGATCGAGGAAGACTCGTGCAGTTTCGCGACGAGTTCCTCCAGATGCGGTGCGGCGACGTCGGGCAGCGCCAGCCCGGAAAGGTAGGCGTAGCCGAGCTCGAGCACCCGCGGCCGGAGCGAGAACTCGCGCCCGTCGCTGCGCACGTAGCCGAGCTTCACCAGGGTAAGCAGGAACCGGCGGGCGGCGGCCCTGGTCAGGCCGGTCGCGCGGGCGACCTCGCTCAGGCTCAGCCGTTCCCGGTCCGGGCCGAAGGAGCGGATGACGGCCAGCCCGCGATCGAGAGACTGCACGAAATCGCTGTTCCTCGGCGGCGGCTGGCCCTCGTCAGGCAATGGCTTGCCGCCACCGAGCATTCCCTGGCCGCCGCCGGGCACTGCTTCCTGGCCGGACGATGCCGGCCCGGTGAGCGTCGCGGCGGCGGCCGGCTCAGGCGCAGTCCCGTCGTTCGCTGTGCGCCCGGAGGTTCTCATCGCAGACATGGTATCGCGGCACCGTGATCATGTATTGGCCTGCGCCAGCGCGGCCCGCGCAGCTCGGGGCCACCCGTGGCCCTGCCGTGCTGGCCGGCCAGGCCCGGCTCGGGTCTCTCGGCCCGGGCAAACCCAGCCCGCATCGCGTCCTGCGGGTTAGCCGGCGCGCTGCACGACGAGGCCCTGCCGTGCTGGCCGGCCAGGCCCGGCTCGGGTCTCTCGGCCCGGGCAAACCCAGCCCGCATCGCGTCCTCCGGGTCAGCCGGTGCGCTGCACGACGAAGGCGCAGAGCGCCTCGAACGCGGCCCGCGCGGGACCGTCCGGCAGCGCCAGTATCTCGCTGCGGGCCAGCTCGGCCCAGTGCCGCAGGTCCGCCCTGGCCATGTCCATCGCCGGATGCTTGCGCAGCAGCGCGAGCGCCTCGGCGTGCAGGGCGGGATCGGTCAGCTCGCCGCTGCCGAGCAGTTCTACCAGCCGGGCATCGCCGGGGCCGGCCGAGCGCAGCGCATGCAGCACGGGCAGCGTCGGCACCCCCTCGCGCAGGTCGGTGCCCGGCGTCTTGCCCGACTCGGCCGATTCGCTGGCAACGTCGATGATGTCGTCGGCGAGTTGCCAGGCCACTCCGAACGCGCCGCAGGCCGCGGCGATCCGTGCGGCCACCCCGTCCGGGGCTCCGGAGAACATGGCGCCGAACCGGCCGGAGGTCGCGATCAGCGATGCCGTCTTGTCGGTGATCACCTTCATGTAGTGATCGAGCGGATCCTCGTCCGGCCGCGCGCCGACGGTCTCGGCGATCTGGCCGCTGACCAGCTGGGCGAAGGTGGCCGCCTGGATCCTGATGGCGTCGGCGCCAAGCTCGGCCAGGATCTGGGACGCCCGGGCGAACAGGAAATCGCCGGTCAGGATCGCTACCGTGTTGTCCCAGCGCGAGTTCGCGCTCGGGTGGCCGCGGCGGACCGCCGCCTCATCCTGCACGTCGTCGTGGCACAGCGTGGCCAGGTGGGTGAGCTCGATCGCGACCGCGGCCGGGACGATCCGCTCGTCCCTTGCGTTGCCGAACTGTGCCGCCAGCAGCACCAGGGTGGCGCGGAACCGCTTGCCGCCCGCGTCCATGAGGTAGCCGGAGATCTCGGTCAGCAGGGCATCCTGCGCCCGCGCGGCCTCCCGCAGGCCGTCCTCCACCAGCGCGAGGCCATCGGTGACCTCGGCCGCCAGCGCGGCGTCGGCAAGTTCCACCGGAACAACGGTGATCACTCGAACTCCCTCATCGGTCCACCAGCGCCGCCGGCCGACCGGGCGTCGGCGCGGCAATTACCAAGCCGCGCCCAAGATATGTCCACGGTAAGGTAACCAGGGACATTCCCGCGCCGCCGGCGCCGGACACCATTACAGGCCATTGGGGTCCAGCGCCAGTCGCGCCCATCGCTCCAGCGCGCCGCCAGGCCGCCGCCCCCAGCCCGACGTGCCAGCGCACCACCCAGGGCACGCCGCGCCAGCACCATCCCGCCCGCAGACCGCCAGTGCCATCCCGCGCGGACGCCAGCACCATCCCGCGGACCGCCAGCGCCATTCTGCCCGCGGACGGCCAGCGCCATCTCGCCGCGGGCGCTCAGCGGACGAATAGCTGGGTGGCGGCATGATTCGCCAGCGAAAGCAGCGGCTGCGGTACCACTCCGAGCGCCAGGGTGGCTAGCACCCCTACCGATACCGCGGCGCTGGTGAACACGCTCGGCCTGACCACCGCCGGGCCGTCCGGCGCGGGGTCGCTGAAGAACATGAGCACGATGACACGGACGTAGGGGAAGGCCAGGATCGCGCTGCTGAGCACGCCGACGATGACGAGCGGCAGCGCCCCGCCGGCGATCGCCGCCTGGAACACCGCGAACTTGCCGGTAAAGCCGCTGGTGAGCGGGATTCCGGCAAAGGTGATCAGAAAGAAGGCGAAGGCCCCGGCGACCAGCGGCGAGCGGCGGCCGAGCCCGGCCCAGCGGGACAGGTGCGCCGCCTCGCCGGTCTGGTCGCGCACCAGCGTGACCACGGCGAAGGCGCCGATCACGGCGACACCGTAGGCGGCCAGGTAGAACAGGCTGCCGGACAGCCCGGCCGCGCTTGCCGCGACCACCCCGGTCAGCACGTACCCGCTTTGCGCGATCGAGGAATAGGCCAGCAGCCGCTTCACATCCGTCTGGGTCACCGCGATGATCGAGCCGACGGCCATGGTGAGGATCGCGACGGCCCACATCACTGGCCGCCAGGTCCAGGTCAGCTGACCGAACGCGACATAGAAGACCCGCAACAGCGCGCCGAACGCGGCGACCAGGGTACAGGACGCCATCAGCGCGGTGACCGGGGTGGGAGCGCCCTGGTAGACGTCCGGCTTCCAGCTCTGGAACGGCGCGGCGCCGATCTTGAAAAGCAGGCCGAGGCCGAGCAGCGCGATGCCCGCGTACAGCAGCGTCGCGCTGCCGGTGTCGGACGAGGCCGCCGCCGCGATCGCGGACAGCCGGACCGACCCGGCGAAGCCATACAGCATCGCGATGCCGAACAGGAAGAACCCCGAGGAGAACGCGCCGAGCAGGAAGTACTTCATCGCCGCCTCCTGCGAGAGCATGCGACGGCGGCGGGCGATGCCGCACAGCAGGTAAAGCGGCAGCGACAGCACTTCGAGCGCCACGAACATGGTGAGCAGGTCGTTGGATGCCGGGAACAGCAGCATGCCGCCGATCGCGAACAGCGTCAGCGGGTAGACCTCGGTATGGGTAATGCCGGCCAGCAGCCCCTCCCGCTCCTCCGCGCTGCCGGGGACCGCCGCTGCCTGCGCCGCGAACGGGCTCACGTCATGCGAGGACTCCGCGATCAGTAGCACGCTGATGAAGGCAAGCACCAGGATCGTGCCCTGGATGAACAGCGTCGGCCGGTCGACGCCGACCGCCCCGACCGCGGCGACGTGCCCCGGGCTGCCGTGGCCGAACACGGACTTCGACGCGGCCACCACGATCGTCAGCGCGAACGCCGCGGCCAGGCCGCCGAGCGTCAGCACCAGGTGAATGCCGCGCCGAAGCGGCCGCGGCGCGAATGCCTCGACCAGCACCCCGGCCACGGCCAGTCCGAAGACCAGCAGCATCGGCGAGAGCTGGAAGTACTCGATATGCGGCGCGCCGATCGGCGGGCCGGCCGCGGCGAGGATCCCGGTCACCGGGCGCCTCCCTTCTGGTGCAGCGCGCTGGCCGGGTGCGGCGGGACCGGATCGGCGGAATGCACCTGGACGAGGGTGTGGCGCACCGCCGGGTTGATCACGTCGATAACCGGCTTCGGGTAGATGCCGAGCACGATGATCAGCGCGATCAGCGGCCCGACCGCCCACAGCTCGCGGGCTCGCAGATCCGGCATGCCGGCCACCTTGTCGCCGGCCGGCCCGGTCATCGTGCGCTGGTACATCCACAGGATGTAGACCGCCGCGAGGATGATCCCCGCGGTGGCCAGGATGGCGGCCACCTCGTACCTGGTGAACGTGCCCACCAGGACGAGGAACTCGCTGACGAACGTGGACAGGCCCGGCAGCGCCAGGCCGGCCAGGCCGGCGATCAGGAACAGCCCGGCGAGCACCGGCGCGACCTTCTGCACGCCGCCGTAGTCGGCGATCAGCTGCGACCGCCGGCGCGCGATCATGAATCCGGTGATCAGGAACAGCGCGCCAACCAGGAAGCCATGGTTGACCATCTGCAACGTCGCGCCCGCCTGGCCCTGGCTCGTCATCGCGAAGATGCCCAGCGTGATCAGCCCCATGCCGGACACCGAGACGTAGGCGATCAGCCGCTTCAGGTCCGCCTGGCCGATGGCGACGATCGCGGGGTACAGGACCCCGATCACCGCGAGCGCGATGACGAGCGGCGTGAAGTAGTGCGATGCGGACGGGAAGAGCTCCAGGCAGTAGCGGATCATGCCGAAGGTGCCGACCTTGTCCATCACGCCGATCATCAGCACCGCGTCGCCGGGCTGCGCGGAGGCTGCCGCGTCCGGCAGCCAGGTGTGGAACGGCCACAGCGGCGCCTTGATCGCGAACGCCACGAAGAAGCCGAGGAACAGCCACTTCTGCACGGTCGGGCTGAGACTGACCTGCACCAGCTGGCCGAACAAGAACGTGCCGGGGTGCCCGCCCCGCGCCGAGTACACGTACAGTGCGATCACCGCGACCAGCATCAGCAGCCCGCCCAGCAGGCTGTACAGCAGGAACTTGACCGCCGCGTACTGGCGCTGCCCGACCCCATAGCTCCCGATCATGAAGTACATCGGGACCAGCATGGCCTCGAAGAAGACGTAGAACAGGAACACGTCGGTCGCGGCGAAGGCGCCGATCATCATGGTCTCGAGAACCAGCATCAGCGCGAAGTAGGTCTTCACGCTGTGCCGGGGAGGCCCGGCCCCGGCATCCCGTGGCGGCTCCCCGGCCGGGCCGGTGCCGGCGCCGGCGTCGGCGCCGACGGCATTCCACGACGCCAGCACGACCACCGGCACGAGCACCGCGGTCATCACGATCAGTACCAGCGCGATGCCGTCCACGCCGACCGCGTAGTGCACGCCGAACTGCGGTATCCACCGGACGGTCTGGTTGAACTGGAAATCGGGACCGTCCGGCGCGAAGCGCAACGCCATCGCGATCGTGACCGCGAGCGTGGCCAGCGAGAACACCAGCGCCAGCCGCTTGACGAGGTTGTCACGCGCGGGTTGGGCGGCCGCGCCGGCCGTCGTGGTGCCCGGCACGGCGGCCACCAGTACCGCGCCGGCCAGCGGAATCGCGCCGACCACGGTCAGCCAGGGAAATGAGCTCATGGGATCCGCAGCCTCACCAGGTCTAGATCTTCACCAGCAGGAGCGCGCCGACGAGCAGCACCGCGCCGAGGAACATCGCAGCGGCATAGGAGCGCACGAATCCGGTCTGCAGCCTGCGCAGTCTGCCCGAGGTGCCGCCCATGGCGGCGGCCAGCGTGTTGACGAGCCCGTCCAGGCCGCGGTTGTCGAAGTACACCGAGAGCCTGGTCAGCCACTGGCCCGGCCGCATCAGGACGGACTCGTTGATCGCGTCGCCGTACAGGTCCTTGCGCGCCGCGACGGTAGCGAACCGCCCGGCGGGCGCGCGGACGGGAACCTCCCGGCGCCCGTACATGGCCCACGCGATGGCCGCTCCTGCCGCCACCAGCGCGAGCGAAGCGATCGCGGGCGCGGTAAATATCCCGTGCGATGCCGGCGGCGTGCCGACTACCGGGGCCAGGAAGGTCACGAGCCTGTTGTCCAGGATCAGGAACCCCCCGGCACCGAGCGAGCCGACGGCGAGCACGATCATCGGCCAGGTCATCACGGACGGCGCTTCGTGCGGATGCGCGTTCTCTTCCCACCTGCGCTCCCCGGCGAAGGTCATGAACATGACCCGTGTCATGTAGAACGCGGTGATCCCCGCGCCGAGCAGCGCCGCGCTGCCGAGTATCGCGCCCGAGGCGCCGCCCTTGTCGAAGGCAGCCTCGATGATCGGGTCCTTGCTGAAGAAGCCGGAGAAGGGTGGCACGCCGATGATCGCGAGATAGCCGAATAGGAAGGTGACGAACGTGATCGGCATGATCTTGGCCAGGCCGCCGAAGCGGCGCATGTCCACCTCGTCGTTCATCTCGTGCTTAACCGAGCCGGCCCCGAGAAAGAGGCCGGCCTTGAAGAAGCCGTGCGCGAGCAGATGCGCGATCGCGAATGCGTACCCGGCTGGCCCGAGTCCGGCCGCCAGCGTCATGTAGCCGATCTGGCTCATCGTCGAGCCAGCCAGCGCCTTCTTGATGTCGTCCTTCGCGGCGCCGATGATTGCCCCGAACAGCAGGGTTGCGGCGCCGACGACGGTGACAGCGAGGCGGGCGTCGGGGGAGAGATTGAAGATCGGGTTCGATCGGACGATCAGGTAGACGCCGGCGGTGACCATGGTCGCCGCGTGGATCAGCGCCGACACCGGGGTCGGGCCCTCCATCGCGTCGAGCAGCCAGGACTGCAGCGGAAGCTGCGCGGACTTGCCGCAGGCCCCGAGCAGCAGCAGCAGCCCGAGTGCCGTCTGCACGGTGTGACTGGCCCCCCCGGCAGCGGGAAAGACGCCCAAGAAGGTCACCGAGCCGAACGTGGCGAACATCAGCATGATCGCCAGGGACAGCCCGGCGTCGCCGACCCGGTTGGCGATGAAGGCCTTCTTGGCCGCCGTGGCGGCGGTGGGCTTGTACTGCCAGAACCCGATCAGCAGGTACGAGGCGAGGCCGACGCCCTCCCAGCCCACGTACAGGGCGAGGTAGTTGTCGGCGACCACGAGCAGCAGCATCGCGGCCACGAACAGGTTCATGTACCCGAAGAACCGCCGGCGCTCCGGGTCGTGCGACATGTAGCCGACCGCGAAGATGTGAATCAGCGAGCCGATGCCGGTGATCAGCAGCACGAAGCTGATCGACAGCGGATCCAGCAGCAGCCCGATGGTCACGTGGAACCGGCCGACGTTGATCCAGGTGAACAGGGTCATGTCGCGGGCCCGCTGGCTGGCCGGGTAGCCGAGCATGGCGATGAACGCGGCCACGCCGTAGCAGAACGCCAGGACCGGCATGGCGACGCCGACCAGGTGGCCCCAGGAGTTCGTGCGCTTGCCGCTGAGCAGCAGGATCGCCGCGCCCGCCAGCGGGAACGCCAGCAGCAGCCACGCCGCGCGCTGGATGCCGACCGCCTGCAGGGCCGTCATCACCGCCGCCGACGACGCGTGCCCGCCCGCAACTGAGCCTGTCACTGACTAGCCCCTCTGCAATGCTGGCCCGGGGGACAAAGCGCCCCCGGGGGAAGCCCGCGGACCCCGATGGCCCGGAGCCCCCGGGTCAATATTTCAGCAGGCTCGCGTCGTCCACGGACGCTGACCTGCGGGTACGGAAGATCGACGTCAGGATCGCCAGGCCGACGACGACCTCCGCGGCGGCGACCACCATGACGAAGAACGCGATGACCTGGCCGTCGAGGTTCCCGTGCATCCGGGCGAAGGCGACGAAGGCAAGGTTGACCGCGTTCAGCATCAGCTCGACGCACATGAAGATGACGATGGCATTGCGCCGGACCAGCACGCCCACGGCGCCGATCACGAAAAGGATCACCGACAGCGCCACATAGTGGGCGGGGCTTACCACCGTTCCTCCTCGTCGCTGGCATCCGCTGACTCGCTGCCCGGCGGCTGTGCCTGGTCCCCGGCGGGTGCCGCGGCCTCTTCGCGCGCGGCCTTGCCTGCCCCGGCGATGGCCTGGCCTGGTTCCGCCCGGCCGGCCAGCGCCGCGGCTGCCTCGGCCCGGCCGGCCAGCACCGCGGCTGCCTCGGCCCGGCCCGCCAGCACCGCGTCTGACTCGTCCCGGCCGGCCAGCACCGGGCTGACCGAAAGCCTGGCCGGGCTGCCGTCGGGCAGCAGGGCAGGCATGTCGACGGCATTGTGCCGCGCGTAGGTGCCTGGTCCCGGCAGCGGCGCCGGCCGCCCGCCGGACACCCTGCGGATGGACAGGTCGCGCTGGGTCGGCCGCGGGCTGGTCCGCTCCCGGTGCGCGAGTACCATCGCACCGAGCGCCGCGGTGATCAGCAGGGCACTTGTGACTTCGAAGGGGAACACGTACCGGGTGAAGATCAGGGCGGCGATGCCGCCCACGTTCGATGACCCGAAATTCGGGCCCGTCGTGGCCGCCGGGCCGATCGCGGCCTGCCCGATGATCAGGCTCAGCAGCACGAGCAGCCCGATCCCGGCGACGCCGGCCGCCAGCCGCTGGCCCCTGATCGTCTCCACCACCGAGTCCGCCGAGGTCACGCCGACGATCATGAGCACGAACAGGAAGAGCATCAGCACGGCGCCGGTATAGACGATCACCTGTACGAAAGCGAGGAACGGCGCGCCCTGCATGGCATACAGCACGGCCAGGGTCAGCATCACCAGCGCGAGCAGCACCGCGCAGTGCACCGCCCGCCTGGCCAGCACCATGCCCAGGGCCGCGGCGACGGCGACGATTGCTAGCACCCAGAACGCGATAGCCTGGGTGGTCGCGGCGGCCCCGGCGGCCAGCAGCACGGGATGATTCACCGGCCCGCTCCGTTCTGGTCAGGCGGCTGGTCCGGGCCGGCCAGCCCGGAGGCGAGCACCATGCCGTGGTTCATCGGCCTGCCCCGGCGGCCCCGGCCTGGCCATCGTCAGCCGGCTCGCTGGCACCGACGACTCCGGAGGAACCCAGCAGGTAATAATCGCGTTCCGTGTCACCCAAGCGCATCGGGTGCGGCGGGGCCTCCATGCCCGGCTGCAGCGGCGCGACAAGCTGTTCCTTGGTCCAGATCAGGCTTTCCCTGTTGTCGTCGGCGAGCTCGTAGTCATTGGTCATGGTCAGCGCGCGGGTGGGGCACGCCTCCACGCAGAGCCCGCACAGGATGCAGCGCAGGTAGTTGATCTGGTAGACGCGGCCATACCGCTCGCCGGGAGAGTACCGCCCGTCCTCGGTGTTGTCGGCGCCTTCCACGAAGATCGCATCGGCCGGGCAGGCCCAGGCGCACAGCTCGCACCCGATGCACTTCTCGAGGCCGTCGGGCCAGCGGTTCAGCTGGTGCCGGCCGTGGAACCGGGGAGCGGTCGGCTTCTTCTCCTCCGGGTACTGCACGGTGTCGACCTTCCGGAACATCTGCCGGAAGGTCACGCCGAAACCCTTGATCGGGTTGAGGAAGTCAGGCACCGGTGACCTCCTTCCCTGTGCTGTCGGCGGCTGCGGGGGGAACCGCCGCGACTCGCTCTGTGAACACGCCAACCCCGTGATAGTGCGGCAAGTCCAGGGGCGGGATCGGGAACGCTCGGGCGTCGGCCTCGGCTTCGGCATCGGCGGCGTCGGCCTCGGCGGCCCGCCGGGCGCGGCCGGCCTCGGTCGCGTCCCAGGCCCACGCGAGCAGCATCAGCGCCGCGACGATGAGGCCGGCCACGATGTAGAGGCCGGTGCTGCCGCCCTGGCGGCGCCACACCCGGATGGTCGCGATCATCAGGGTCCACGCGAGCGCGCCAGGGATGAGGACCTTCCAGCCCAGCCTCATCAGCTGGTCGTAGCGGATCCTGGGCAGCGAGCCGCGGAGCCAGATGAACACGAACATGAAGATCGTGATCTTGGCCAGGAACCAGAGCAGCGGCCACCAGCCCGTGTTGGCGCCCGGCCATACGGAGATCGGCCACGGCGCCCGCCAGCCGCCGAGGAACAGCGTGGTGGCCAGGCCGGACACCGTGATCATGTTGACATACTCGGCGAGGTAGAACAGCGCGAACTTCAGCGAGGAGTACTCGGTGTGGTAGCCGGCGACCAGCTCGCCCTCGCCCTCGGGCAGGTCAAAGGGGAGCCGGTTGGTCTCGCCGACCATCGTGATCAGGTAGATCACGAACGACGGCAGCAACAGCACCGCGAACCAGGACGGGTAGTGCAGCCCGGCGCCGAACCAGTGGAACTCGGCGCCGTGCGCCTGCGCGGCGACGATCGCGGTGGTGGACAGCGATCCGGAATAGAGGAAGACCGGGACGAAGGACAGTCCCATCGCGATCTCGTAGCTGATCACCTGCGCCGACGAGCGGAGACCGCCGAGCAGCGCGTATGGCGAGGACGAGGACCAGCCGGCCAGCACGATCCCGTACACGGCCATGGAGCTCATCGCGAGCACGAGCAGCACGGCCACCGGCAGGTCGGCGAGCTGCAGCGGGGTCCGCACCCCCGCGATCGAGACGGTGGGCCCGAACGGGATGATCGCGAAGCTGATGAACGCCGGGATCGCCGACAATGCGGGCGCGATCACAAAAAGGATCTTGTCCACGCCACGGGGGATGATGTCCTCCTTGAGCGGCAGCTTGATGCCGTCCATCAGGGATTGCAGCAGGCCGAACTTCCCGGCCCGGTTCGGCCCGGGGCGCTGCTGCATCCGCCCGATCACCCGGCGCTCGGCCCAGATCATGAAGAGCGTGCCGAGCAGCAGGAACAGGAAGATCGCCAGCACCTTTACCGCGATCAGCCACCAGATGTCGTGCCCGAAGTCGGACAGTGTCGGATCAGCCACGGCGACGGCTCGCGGCGGCACCGCGACGGCCAGGGCTGTCATTCCGCGCTCCTCATCGTGACCAGGCTTCCGTGACCCGCGCCGAGCCCGGCGCGGATCGCGCAACCCGCCGAGTTGGTAGGCAGCCAGACGACCCGGTCCGGCATGTCCGCGATCTCGGCGGTCACGGTGATGGCCCCGCGCTCGGTGGCCACAGTGACCTTACCGCCGTCGCCGACGCCAACTTCCGCCGCGGTCACTGCGGACATCCTGGCGACGGCCATGCGGGCAGTTCCGGCCAGGTTCGGCTCGCCGTCCTGCAGCCGCCCGGCGTCGAGCAGCTGATGCCAGGTGGCGAGCATCGCCGAGCCGGGGCCAGGGTGGGCCCGGCCCAGCTGACCGAGCTGCCCGGTCACGGCGGCCTGCGGTACCGCCGGCCTGCCCTCGGCCGCCGCCAGCCGCGCTGGGGCGGCTCGCGAGGCGGCCGCGGCGGCGATAGCTGGCGTGAGCGCGGCGAGCTCGGCGCGGGCCGAGGCCGCGGACGGCAGTCCGAGGTGGACGTCCATCTCGTCGGCAATCTCGCCGAGAACCTCCAGATCGGTCTCGACGGCCGGAACCTGGAGTGCCGCGCTGAACGAGCCTGGCCTGCCTTCCCAGTTCACGAAGGTCCCGGCCTTCTCGGCGACCGCCGCCACCGGCAGCACTACATCCGCGCGGTCGGTGACCGCGCTGGCCCTGAGCTCCAGGCTGACAATGAACGGCGTGGCATCCATGGCCGCGAGCGCCGCCGCCGGATCGGGCAGGTCAGCTGGGTCGACGCCCGCGATGAGCAGGGCATCGATGTCCCCGGCCGCAGCGGCGGCGAGGATCTGCGAGGTGTCAAGGCCAGGTTCGCCGGGCAGCGAGGCAACCCCCCAGGCCCTGGCGACCTCGGCGCGCCCGGCCGGGTCGGTGACGGGGCGGCCGCCAGGGAGCAGGCCGGGCAGTACCCCGGCCTCGATCGCGCCGCGCTCGCCCGCCCGGCGCGGAATCCAGGCCAGCCGCGCGCCGGTGACCTCGGCCAGCCGCGCCGCGGCAGACAGCGCGCCGGGCACCTCGGCCAGCCGTTCGCCGGCCAGGATGATCGCGCCTTCGCTGTGCAGCGCGCTGGCCGCGTCGCGGGCGGACCCTGTACGGCCAGCATCGACGCCGCCGGAAACCGCACCGCCGGAACCAGCACTGCCAGCGCCGGCACCGCCGGAACCAGCACCGCCGGAACCAGCAGCGCCGGAACCAGCAGCGCCGGAACCAGCAGCGCCGGAACCAGCAGCGCCGGAACCAGCAGCGCCGGAACCAGCAGCGCCGGAAAACGCACCGGGGCCTGCTGCCAGGGCGCTCAGCGCCTCGGCCTCGGCGCCGGGCACGGTCGGCAGCAGGACGCCGGAGAGCCTGCCGAGACCGGGACTGGCCAGCGCGGCGAGCGAGTAGACAGCAAGCCCGCGTCTGCGCACCGCCTTGCGCAGCCGGAGGAAGACGATGGGTGACTCATCCTCCGGCTCGAACCCGGCCAGCAGCACCGCCGGAGCCCGCTCCAGGTCCGCGTAGCTCACGCTGATGCCGCGGCCCGCCACATGGCCGCCCAGGAACTGCGCTTCCTCGGCGGAGTGCGGGCGGGCTCGCATGTCGATGTCGTTGCCGCCCAGCGCAAGCCGGGCGAATTTGGCGTAGGCGTAGGAGTCCTCAAGGGTGAGCCGCCCGCCGGTCAGCACCCCGGCCCTGCCGCGCGCCGCGGCCAGGCCGCGGGCGGCGGACCCGATCGCCTCCGGCCAGGAGGCCGGAACGAGCACGCCAGCTTCGTCGCGCACCAGTGGCGATACCAGCCGGTCGGGCTCGGTGGCATAGGTAAACGCCCACCGGCCCTTGTCGCAGTTCCACTCCTCGTTCACCTGGGGGTCGTTGCCTGCCAGCCGCCGGGTGACCGCGCCCCGGCGATGATCGGTGCGCTGCCGGCAGCCTGAGGCGCAGTGCTCGCACACGCTCGGCGTCGAGACCAGGTCGAACGGGCGGGCCCGGAACCGGTACGACGCGCTGGTGAGCGCCCCGACCGGGCAGATCTGCACGGTGTTGCCGGAGAAGTAGGAGTCGAACGGGGCGCCGTCGGCGGTCCCGACCTGCTCTTGCGGGCCCCGTTCGAACAGCTCGATCAGCGGATCGCCGGCGATCTCCTCGGCGAACCGGGTACAGCGCGCGCACTGCACGCACCGCTCCCGGTCCAGCAGCACCTGGGACGAGAGCGGCACCGGCTTGGCGAAGGTGCGCTTGGCGCCGCTGAACCTCGTCTCGCCCTGGCCGGCGGACATGGCCTGGTTCTGCAGCGGGCACTCGCCGCCCTTGTCACACATCGGGCAGTCGAGCGGGTGGTTGACCAGCAGCAGCTCCATGATGCCGCGCTGCGCCTTCGCGGCGACACCGGAGGTGAGCTGGGTGTGCACCACCATGCCATCGGTGCAGGTCGTGGTGCAGGATGCCGGAGGCTTAGGCTGGCCATCGATGTGCACCAGGCACTGCCGGCAGGCGCCGACGGGCTCCAGCAGCGGGTGGTCGCAGAACCGGGGTATCTCGATGCCGAGCTGCTCGGCGGCGCGGATCACCAGGGTCCCCTTGGGCACCGTGATCTCGAATCCGTCGATGGTGACCGTCACGCCATCGGCCGGGCGAGCGACCTCGCCGCGCTGGCTCGGCTGCCCCGTGGCCGAAGAAACTGTCATCGGGCTGACTCCATCGCAAACAAGGTAGAAGCTGCCGGGTCGAACGGGCAGCCGCCGCTCCGCTGGTGCTCGATGTACTCATCCCGGAAGTACGTGATCGACGACTTCACCGGTGCCTCGATCGAGTCGCCCAGGGCGCAGAACGACCGGCCGGTGATGTTCTGGCAGATGTCCAGCAGCTTTTCCAGGTCGGCCTCGCTGCCCTCGCCGCGCTCCAGCTGGTCCAGCAGCTGCACGACCCAGTAGCTGCCCTCCCGGCATGGCGTGCACTTTCCGCACGACTCGTGCTGGTAGAACTCGACCCACCGCAGCACGACCCGGACCGCGCAGGTGGTCTCGTCGAAGATCTGGATCGACCGGGTGCCGAGCATCGACCCGGCGGCGGCCACCGACTCGTAATCCAGCGGCACGTCCAGGTGCTCGTCGGTGAACAGCGGCGTCGATGACCCGCCCGGCGTCCAGAACTTCAGCCGGTGCCCGGCGCGGATGCCGCCCGCCAGGCCGAGCAGCTCGCGCAGGGTCGTGCCGAGCGGCGCCTCGTACTGGCCGGGCGTCGTGACGTGCCCCGAGAGCGAGAAGATCCCGAATCCCTTGGACTTCTCCGTCCCGAGCGACGTGAAGTCCTCCGCGCCGTTGAGCAGGATCCAGGGCACGGTGGCGATCGACTCGACGTTGTTGACGACCGTTGGGCAGGCGTACAGGCCCGCTATCGCGGGGAACGGCGGCTTCAGCCGGGGCTGGCCGCGGTATCCCTCCAGCGAGTCAAGCAGCGCCGTCTCCTCGCCGCAGATGTAGGCGCCCGCGCCGGCGTGCACCACGACCTCCAGGTCGAAGCCCGAGCCCAGGATGTCACGGCCGAGGAAGCCGGCGTCGCGGGCCTCGGCCACGGCGTGATGCAGCCTGCGGATCACGTGCAGGACCTCGCCGCGGACGTAGATGAAGGCCTGGTTCGCCCGGATCGCATAGGCGGCGATCACGATGCCCTCAATCAGCGCCTGCGGGTTGGCCAGCAGCGTCGGCATGTCCTTGCAGGCACCCGGTTCCGACTCGTCGGCGTTCACCACCAGGTAGTGCGGCTTGCCATCGCCATAAGGGATGAAGCCCCACTTCACCCCGGTCGGAAAGCCGGCCCCGCCGCGGCCGCGCAGCACCGAGTCCTTGAGGGTCTGGATGACCTCCTCCGGAGCCATGGCCAGGGCCTTGCGCAGCGCCTGATAACCGCGGTTGCGCTGGTAGGCCGCCAGCGTAAACGAGTCGGGCTCGTCCCAGTGCGCGGTGAGCTCGGGCGTCAGCACGGGATTAGCCCGGGGGGCGGCCCTCGGGCCCCCAGTCCGGGGAGCTTCGCCCCCCGGAGCCGCCTTGCCGTCTGCCCGGGCCGGCGGGCCGGCC
>Ga0070698_100004519_pt1 | contig 15290 bp, 20 predicted proteins | sample KBSK1502metaG_FD_65477 | JGI IMG/M metagenome (GOLD analysis project Ga0070698, IMG submission 65477) | Corn, switchgrass and miscanthus rhizosphere microbial communities from Kellogg Biological Station, Michigan, USA - KBS K1-50-2 metaG | ecosystem: Host-associated > Plants > Roots >...
AGATACGGATCTCGGGAACTCTTTAGCACAATTGTCTATGGCCCCAAAGGTTCAATCCGTATCGTAGACGACCAGCTATCGGAACAGGCGCAAAAGGTGCCGAGCCTGAGCTTATTCGAGGACCGGGATGGGAAGCTGGAGCGCGTCGACCTGCCCTATGAGGCTGTGCGCCATGAGTTCGTCCCGCAAATGCAAAATTTTGTCCGGGCGATTCACGGGCTCGAGCCACCAATCAATAGTTCCATTCAAGCCGTGCAGCTGATGGAAATGCTTGATGCGATTTATCATTCCAGTTTGACCGGCAGTGAGGTTCGATTCGGCTGACCTAGCTCGCAACGTAGGCGTCTTTTCGGAGTGGCGCGTGAGTTTTGGAGGCTAGCGGGAATATGCCGTCAACCAAACCGGTCAAGTTTCCAGAATCATAATGAAAAAGGAGGTTCTCGTGGGTTGGTTTCTGGTCGGGTCGCTCCGGACCGCTTTGTGCGGATTCGTGCCACATGTCTCCGGTGACCCTGATTTAATTCAGTCTAGCCCACATCAAGCCTACTACCGAATCTCGATCGACTCGAAGAAATGGTGGGCATGGGGGCTTGGCGGCGCACCGGTGGAAGAGCCGAGCGCACAAAATCGAGGGTACGGCTGGGACGCGATTGCTATCCCTTTCGACGCCAGAGGCAGGGTCGAGTTTGCCCCAGTTTATATCTACACAATCATCCCAGAAGCATTCGAGGAGGCGCGACCCGGCGCCTCTACGAAGGTATTACGACCATGGCGGACGTGCTCAGCCTTTATGGGAGCGTACGAGAAGTTCGACATGTAGCCGGTTACGAGCTCTGGTATTATCAGATCCGCGTCTGGAACCCGGCTGAAGAACTCCCGTCCGGCGCACCTGCCAATTAACGGTTGTATTCCAGCCGAAGAACCTTGGCCGTAAAGGGGTGGTCAGTCGGCCAATTTCGTTCTAAATTCCTCGGTTCGAACTTTGTTAGAATTCGTATGAAAAACCAGGTTCTGGTCAGTCTTTTTCTACTGGGATCGCTCGGTACAGCGTTATGCGGAATGGTGCCACGCGTGGCCGGCGACCGCGATTTAGTTCAGGCAGGCCCGCGTCAAAGCTACTACAAAGTCTCCGTCGACTCGAAAAAATGGTGGGACTGGGGCCTCGGGGGTGCGCCCGTCGAAGAGCCGAGTATGCAAAACCGAGGATACGGGTGGGATGCCATTGCCATTCCTTTTGATGCGCGCGGGAGAGTGGCGTTTGCCCCTGTTTATATTTACACGATCACGCCCGACCCGTATGAGGAAGCGCGACTCCAACATCTTTATCAGGGGCTCACATCAAAAGAGGCCGTACTCAGTCTCTACGGAAGGGTGCGGGAAGTCCGGCATCTTGGCGGATTCGAGGTCTGGTATTACCAAATCCGAGTCTGGAATCCGGCTGAAGAACAGCCCTTTGGTCACGGGCGCTAGGGGAATGACCAATCCTCTGACTGCTTAGCTGAAAACCGGCTGGTTGCGGTTACAAATGAAACTATCGACGGCTTATCGACTGCCGGTCGAGCTAATCTAATTACGAAGCATGCCGTGAACGCATGTTGGCTCAACGTCGGGAAGGTCAGTTGAAGACCGGATTTGGTAGAGCGTATCTGAAAAGGCGCGTCGGTTTGGAATAGTGGCCGGCCAAAAGCGGTTGCAAAGTTTGGATTTTAGAATTACTAAAACAACTCCCGAAGCGCGGTTAGCTCAGTGGTAGAGCACTACCTTGACACGGTAGGGGTCAGAGGTTCGAACCCTCTATCGCGCACCATCAGCTGATGTTCTTTTTAGCTTTCATGAGGTATCTTGGGCGCTGATAAAGCCCACTTGGCGTTTCAAAATCGATCAACACTGAACCCTGACCCTGCAACAAAAAAAGCTCTACGTAATCGTGCCGGTGGACTTCCATCCGTTTATGGCGGACGCTGACACACTGCTCAAACGCTTCGACGAAGATGCCGTGTTCGAGGAACGGGGAAGAACCGAAATCCTTCAAGGGCATTAGCGGAACACTCTTTTTCGAGATTCTCATGCCAGCTCCCTCTTAAACTTGGTCGATAACCTTAACAGAAACCTTTCATCCGAGGCAATCGTCTCACGCGCTGGGAGCTCGAGATAGAGGAGAAATCCCCAGGGTCTCGCATGCTTCGGAACGATCAGCGCGTCGGTGATCGCCGGCAGCCTGCGGAAGGGTTCGGAAAGCGATTTGCGGGTGGCCGCGAAACCAGGGAACGTAGGGACTGACTGGTCAGAACACTTGACAGGCGATCGATTGCGTTTTAATTAACCTTCCAGTTAATTAACCCTGCGGTTTAGTACAAAATGTCGTCCGATCGCCTTAGCACCACTTTCTCAGCCCTGGCTGATCCTACCCGGCGCGCGATCCTTGCCCGGCTCGCCTCGGGCGAGAAATCGGTCAAAGAGTTGGCCGAGCCCTTCGACATGAGCCTTCCTGCCGTCTCCAAGCATCTCAAGGTGCTGGAGCGCGCCCGTCTAATCGTGCGCAGTCGGGACGCGCAATGGCGCCCCTGCCGCCTCAAGGCGAAGCCGCTTAGGGAGGCAGCGGAATGGCTCGAAGGTTACCGGCGCAACTGGGAACAGAGCTTTGATCGTCTGGACCAATATTTGAACGAACTGCAAACGAAGGGAAAGAAACATGACCACGAAAAATAATAAGATTGAACCACTTGTGATCGAGCGCACTTTCAACGCCCCAGTCACACAAGTCTGGAAAGCCATCACTACCAAGGAAGAAATGAAGCGGTGGTTTTTCGCCATCGAAGAATTCAAACCGGATATTGGTTTTGAATTTCAGTTCTACGGCGAGAAGGACGGCGTAAAATATTTTCACCGGTGCAAGATAACGGAAGTGATTCCAGGAAAAAAACTCGCTTACAGTTGGCGCTATGAGGGGTATGACGGCGACTCCTTGGTCACTTTTGAATTATTTGCTGAGGGGAATAAAACCAGATTGAAGCTGACGCATGAAGGTTTGGAGACCTTCCCTCCGATTCCTGATTTTGCGAAAACGAACTTTGTGGAAGGCTGGACTTCGCTCATCGGTTCATCATTGAAGGACTTTGTTGAAGGAAACTGACATGAAAATTTCCGCAACGAATACTGCCGAGCGTGAAATCGTTAGCACGCGCAACTTCGATGCTCCGCGCGAACTCGTGTGGGAGGCGTGGAGATCGTTTTATCGCGCGTCCTCGATATGCCGTGCTTCGTGGCACGAAAATCTGCATTAAGATGTCCTGAACGTCCCCCTTCGTTCGTCGCTAGGAGCGAGAGAGCCAATGAAAATGGACCACGCAGCGCAGGTGACGTACTTCTTGCTTCGGATCGTGGCAGGTCTGCTATTCATCCAGACCGGCGGTCTGATACTGTTCGGTTGGTTTGGCGGAATACCCGGCCAACCTGGGACCCCACCTCTTCTGTCCCAGACGGGTATTGGAGGAGTGCTTGAATTCTTTGGCGGTATCGCAATTGTGCTCGGCCTCGGAACGCGGCCTGTCGCCTTCATCCTCTCTGGCATGATGGCGGTAGCGTATTGGCAGTTTCACGCGCCGAATGGCGTCTCGCCGGTTCAGAACCAGGGCATGCCCGCTGTCCTGTTCTGTTTCCTTTTCCTATACACGGCTGCGCGGGGCGGAGGCGATTGGAGCCTCGACGCGCTGTTCCGACGGAAACGCGAGAGTACGGCGAGAGCGGGATAAGCTACACTAAGCTTTTCGAGATGCGATGGTCGCCCACTTTCCTTTATCACGATCGGTTGTTGGTGGTCGCACATCTCGGCCAAAACAATCTCGAAACCTGTCAGCTGAATCGTTTCGACCATTCGGTCGGGAGACAAACTGTCATAGAAAAATTCCTGGCCGAACGTGCTGTCCGTAAGTCCGCTCCCGCTTTCGTCAGCCAGACCGCCGCCGCTCTCACTGTTTCAGCCGCTTCCTGTCTTGCTTCACCAAGAGCTTCAGAAATGCTTCCTTGTAGGTCTCGAATACAGCGGTAATAATCGCCGCGTCGTCCGCGTAGCCGATGTCGGGTATTCGGTCTGGAATGATGTCTACTGCTTTACGGAGATAAGACAATGCGAACGCGGCTTCTGCGATCGCGGTGTAGGGAACATTTTGGTTCAGGCCTGAATGAAAATCTTCGATTAATTCAGCCAAGAATTCGACTTGGTCAGTGAGCTGAGGAAACTCAGCAACTTGCGTCGCAACGAGCCGGATTTCCGGCAGGTGCCTGACCAGCTTGCTGACGTAGCGAGGAGTGATGCGGCGGGCACCATCAAGAATAAACTGATGTAAGTCTTGCTTCATCCCTAAGAGTTGCAGGTTACAGGTTGCGGGTTAGAGGTTGCAAGTTAGGAATGGCGTGCCTGCTCATTTGGCCTCCGACTTGCAACCTCTAACCGGTAACCAACTGCTTGGCCTGCTCGATTGCTTGGCCGAGCTTCGTGATATCCTTGCCGACGCCGCGCGCGAGATCGGGTCGCCCGCCGCCTTTGCCGCCCAGAACTGCGGTAAGTTCCTGCACCAATTTTCCGGCTGAGAGGGTGTTCGTGAGTCCTGGGCTAACGTATGCCAATACATGGATCTGATCAGGCTGTTTGCCAAACAAGACTGCGACTCCTTCGAAATGCTTGCTCTTGAGTGCGGTCGCCAATGCCTGGAGGAAGTCTCCGGTCACATTATCAATCGACTGGACGATGCGGCCGGAACGCAGGTCCAGATTGCGCGCGTATTGGTCGGCTTCCCGTTGCAGCGCTTGAGCGCGCTCCTTCTCGATAGCTTTCTTTAGATCAACCAGTTGCTGATTGACGGAATCGAGTTTGGCGGTTTGGGTTTGCAGTTCGCTCCGGAGATGATCAAGAGCGGACAACCCGGTCAATGCTTCGATGCGTCGAACGCCCGCTGCAATCGCCGCCTCGCTACCGATTGTGAATAGTCCAAGCTGGCCCGTGCTGCTTACGTGGGTGCCCCCGCAAAGTTCCATCGAATACCCATCGAGTTTGCCGGCATGCCCACCGATCTGGACGACTCGCACGGTGTGCCCATACTTTTCGCCAAAGAATTGCATGATATCATCTCTCCCTCTTACCTCCTCATACGGTATTTCGACCCAGGTTACGGCCTCGTTTTCCGTGATTCGCGAGTTCACCAGTCGCTCGACTTCCCGCAGGTGCTCGGCCGTGAGAGGGTTGCTGTTAAAGTCGAAGCGGAGGTGGTTGGGACCAACGAACGAACCTTTTTGGCTGATCCCTTTGCTGACTATCTCGTGCAATGCCCAATGAAGCAGGTGAGTTGCGGTGTGATTTGCTTCGATGAGCCGGCGCCGCGCAACATCGATCCGCAAAGTCACTTCTTTGGGCACAGTCAATTTGGCTTCTGGCGGAAGGCTCAAATAAAAAGTGGGGCCCTGTTTGATGACATTCTGCACCGGCCAACGTGAGCCCTCATTAGTTACCAGCTCACCAGTATCACTCACTTGACCGCCCATTTCTGCGTAAAGCGGGGATCGATCAACCGCTACGAGAACGTGGTTTGGGTAAGTAATTAGGCGCGTCGCAGTGGCAGGCGTTTCCCGCTGGGTAAAACCGACAAACTCGGTCGGTTCCGTCTCGGAGACGGCTGCGATAACTTCTTTCTCCTGTGCCGCGCGGGAGCGTTCCCGTTGTTGGTCGAGGTGATGCTCCACCGCTGCAAGATCAAGCTCTAGTCCTCGTTCTCGGACCAACACTTCGGTGAGATCAACCGGGAATCCGTAGGTGTCATACAGCATGAAAGCAGTCTCTGCCGGGAAGATTTTTCCCTTTTGCCGTTCCAACTGTTCCTCAAAAATCTTCAATCCGCGATCGAGGGTCCGGTTGAACAATGCTTCCTCTGCCGCAAGAATTTCGCGAATCTCTTCGGCATGAGCCGTTAGTTCGGGAAACACGCCACCAAAAGTCGCGACGACGGTAGGCACCAGCTGGCCGAGAAATCCGCTCGAACCAAAACCGAGATAACGGCCAAACATTACTCCCCGGCGCAAAATTCGGCGAACCACGTAGTTGCGATCGGTATTACTTGGTATGATCCCGTCAGCGATGGCGAAGCAGAGGGTACGGATGTGATCCGATATGACGCGAAAAGCAACGTCGATTTTCTCCTGCTCCGAAAGGCTGGCGCGCGACTCCGGCAATGTCCCTCGGTAGGCTTTGCTGCTCAGCTCAGAAAGCTTTTCAAAGATCGGCCGGAACATGCCGCTGTCGTAATTGGAAATTGGTTTGCTGAAATCTTTGAAGCCTTCGGTGCACTCGATCACGCCGGCCACGCGTTCAAAGCCCATGCCGGTATCGACATGACGAGCGGGCAGAAGAGAGAAGGTTCCGTCCGCATTCGCATTAAACTGTATGAAAACCAGGTTCCAGATCTCAATGCAGAGCGGGTTTCCTTGATTGACCAATTTTCCGCCGCTATTCCCTTCCAGTGTCAGGTCGACGTGAATTTCTGAACAGGGCCCGCAGGGACCGGTTTCTCCCATCATCCAAAAATTGTCTTTCCGGTCACCGGAAACGACATGAACCGTCGGATCGAGTTTGGCCGCGCTAAACAGAGCTGCCCAATGATCGTAGGCCTCTTGATCAAATTCGGCCGGGTCTTTTTGGCCGGGGCGATAAACCGTAGTGTAAAGACGAGACGGCGGAAATTTCCAACGGTCAACAAGCAGTTCCCAAGCCCAGGCGATTGCTTCTTTTTTGAAGTAGTCACCAAAGCTCCAGTTGCCGAGCATTTCGAAAAAAGTGTGGTGATAGGTATCAAACCCGACGTCATCAAGATCGTTATGTTTACCTCCAGCCCGAATACATTTTTGAGTGTCGGCGACACGCGGTGGCCGGTATGGGACCTGTTCCTGGCCGAGGAAATAGGGCACGAACTGGTTCATGCCGGCGTTGGTGAATAGAAGGTTCGGCGAGTCGGGAAGCAGGCTGGAGGAGCCTACGATCGTGTGCCTCTTCTCCTTGAAGAAGTCTAGGAATGTTCGCCGGATCTCGTCTGCTTTCATGGTCGCAACGTCAAATATAATCGTTTCATTGGGTCGCGCGAGCGCCCCTGACGCCGGAGGAGAGCTGCTTGCGGCTCCCGGAAACCACCCATGATAACGCGACCCCGACGGACCTTTGGCTCGATGCCTTGGCGCGCGCTCCCGGGCGTCGCAAGCGACGCGCCCTCCGAATACTGGGTATCTCCAGGCCTCATTGGGAGCCGGTCCCTACCGCCGCGAAATCATCGCTTCTTTGCGTCTTCGTCGAGCGCTGCCTTAACGGTATCTTCGAGCTCAGCGTAGAGTTTGTTGTCTACCTTGAGCGCCTCCTTCGCTGCGTCTCGTCCTTGCGCCAATTGCTGACCCTTGTAGGAAATCCACGAACCGCGCTTTTCGAGAATATTCTTTTCCAGGGCCAGGTCGAGAAGCGCCCCAACGTTCGAGATCCCCTCGTTGTACATAATGTCAAATTCGGCCTCCGTGAACGGTGGGGCGACTTTGTTCTTCACGATCTTCACCTTGGTTCGATTGCCCACTACCGTGCCATCGGTCTGCTTGATTGCGCTGATCCGCCGGATGTCGACCCGCACGCTCGAATAAAACTTTAAAGCCTTGCCGCCGGGAGTCGTTTCCGGGTTGCCGAACATCACGCCAATCTTTTCGCGAATCTGGTTGGTAAAAATGCAGCAGGTCCGCGCTTTTGAAATGAGAGCGGTCAGCTTTCGCAATGCCGCGCTCATCAACCGCGCTTGCGCGCCAACCGTTGCGTCACCTATCTCCCCTTCCAACTCCGCTTTGGTCACCAATGCCGCAACTGAGTCTATGACGATTACATCTAGGGCGTTGGAACGGATCAACGTTTCGCAAATCCGAAGCGCTTCTTCGCCGGAGCTTGGCTGCGAGACCAGGAGGTCATCGAGATTAACACCGAGGCGCCGAGCATATTGAGGATCAAGCGCGTGCTCAACGTCGATAAATCCAGCCAATCCTCCACGCTTCTGCGCCTGCGCAATCACGGTAAGAGTCAACGTGGTTTTACCGGAGGACTCTGGCCCAAAAATCTCGATTACGCGGCCTCTGGGGAAACCGCCGACTCCCAGCGCACGATCGATGAGGATGTTGCCGGTAGGAATCACCTCGACCGCAACGATTTTGTCGTCGCCCAAACGCATAATTGCGCCTTCGCCGTAGTCTTTTGCGATCTGTTGGAGGGCCAGATCCAAATTCTTTTTGCGAGCCGCGTGGGCTGGATCAATCGGTTCTACCTCAGAGTTCTTCGCTGCCATGATCGGTCAGATTATCGGGCGCATAAGAGAAAACAAACAAATCCTGTTGCCGGGTGGCGCTGTTCGAAGGCCGCCGACACTCGACATCACGCCTTTATTCCGGCGCCACCGTAATCAAAATTTTGCCGGTGGTCTTGCGACTTTCAAGATCACGATAGGCTTGGGCGGTGTCGGCGAGCGGATAGCGATGTCCGATCCGTAAATGCAACCAACCTTCCTGAATCCAGCCAAAAACTTTTCCAGACCTCTCGAGCAAACTTTGACGATCTGCAGCGTAATGAGCAAGAGACGGGCGCGTCAGAAAAAGCGAACCCTTTTCCACCAACAACGAGGGATCGATTGGCGGCACGCGTCCACTCGATTGCCCGAACAAGACCAGCATCCCTAATGGTTTGAGCACGTCGAAACCGCCTCGGTAGGTTTCCACGCCGACTGAATCATAAACAACGTTCACGCCCTGTCCTCCGGTGAGATCTTTCACTCGGCTGACAAAATCTTCCCGTGTATAGAGAATCGTGGCATCTGCGCCTGCTTTAGTGGCGAGTTTGGCTTTTTCCGGTGTCGAGACAGTGGTGAACACTGTGGCTCCTTTGTGTTTCAAGATTTGAATCAAAAGGAGCCCGACGCCTCCCGCTCCGGCATGAACCAACGCGCGATCGCCTGGCTTAATCGGATAGGTAGTCTCACACAGGTATTGGGCAGTGATGCCTTGGAGGAGGGCGGCCGCCGCCGTATCGAAATCCAACCCCTCTGGCACCGGAACCAAGCGGGCAGCGGGTACGACTGCGAACTCTGCGCATGCGCCCGGATGTGAAACCCAGGCGACCCTGCTACCGGGCGCGATGTCAACCTCCGGTCCGCTTTTTTCCACTGTCCCAGCTCCTTCCACGCCACAAGTGAAAGGCAATGCGACCTTGTACAATCCGGTCCGCTGATAGACATCGAGAAAATTGACTCCAGCCGCGACAACCCGCACTAAAGCTTGTCCTGCCTCTGGTTCCGGCCTTGGAGTCTCCTCCAGCCTAAGCACTTCTGGCCCGCCGTGGGTATGAAATCGGATCGCTTTCATCGTGTTGCTCCAGTCGCACGTGGGGCTAGCGCCAGCAAGAACGGGTGTCGGTAGGGACCGGCTCCCGACTCCGCTTGGGTTGAGGCGGACACGCGGGCCGCCGTCGTTGGCGCGCCCTCGGGTCTAGGTTCGGAAACGCCGTAGAGCTAGCCGCGACGCAGGCCTTGCGAAGTCGGGAGCGTGTCCCTACCGAGGAATCCCGACCGAAAAAAAGCCCGCTCCGGTAAATCCAGAGCGGGCTTAATTTGCGGGATCTAAACGAACCTATTACTCAAGTTCGATCCGGCGAGGTTTGACGCTTTCTGCTTTGGGCAGATTCACCGTCAACACCCCATTTTCGATCCGAGCAGTGATCCGGCCGGTATCGATCGACGGATCCAGCTCGTAGACCCTCCGGAAATCATTGGGACGGGATTCGCGATGCACCAGTTCCCCAGACACTTCGAGTGGATGACGGTGGCCAGTCAGAATGAGGTCACCATTTTCCACAGTCACTTCGATGCCCTCCTTGTTCACGCCCGGCATTTCGGCCTGCAGTAGATACCCTTCTGGGGTCGACTCGATATCAACGACCGGGATCGCAAATGGCCCGGAATGAGGCCGGTTTTCGGCGGTCAGTTGCTGATTTTCTTGTGGGACGATATTCATAGTTTTCCTCCTACATTGCTTGGAGCTAAGGCTTGCGCGATTTTTAGCTTACCGACACCTCGATTTGTTTCGGTTTCGCTTCTTCCGACTTCGGCAGCACCACTTTCAGCAAGCCATCCTGATAGCTGGCCTTGACCTTATTAGGATCAACACTGGCCGGAAGGGTGATACTGCGTTGGAACTTGCCGACAAACCGCTCCGATCGGAACCCTTGTTCCGGTTTTTCTTCCCGCTTACGCTCGCCGGAAATGGTTAGCACTCCGTCGTGCAACGAGAGATTGAGATCCTCTTTTTTCAGTCCCGGCACCTCAGCGACAACCGTGAATTGGTCTTTGTCTTGATAGACGTCGATGGCGGGTGACCAGGTGCTGAATGAACCTGGGGTGCGAAAGAAAGAGCGGAACGAGTTATCGAACAAGCCATCCATCTCCTCGCGCAACGTTGCGAGGCGATCGAAAGCCCGTGATAACTCCGAGTGCGGATAACGTTGATAGCGTTGGATGTTCATTGGCGTTCTTTTGAGAATTTGCATTTACGGATGTCTAGAAAGCTTAGGTCATGCCACAGTCAACGTCTTATGTAATCCATTCATTGAGAACATGTTATATCATTGGTGTCTATCCGCGCACTCGTTGGATAGCGCCATTATGGCGCACGCCAATGGAAGCCATAGAATACATGCGTCATTTTGGCGCTAGCTTTGGGGGTGAGGTTTGCCAGTCAGATTTTCAGTGCCTTTTCAATCGATTCACTTGAATTCTCGCCGACGCTTTGCTCTAGGTGCTTGATTCATGCGCCCCCTCTTCCCGAATGATCGGTGGCTCCCTCCTCCCGATCCATCTACTGTTTATCTTGACGAATTCGGATTGCGCAGAGTCCCTCTACCCCGTAAACGGCAGCTCCGTTATCATGCAAAGTCAGCGAGCGATTGAGGGTTCCGCGGAGTTCCAGTCACAAGCCTGCCTCGCGGTATTGATGCCGATCTATAACGAGATCGCTACCTTGCGAGAAGTTATTACGCAGGTATTGACGCAGCCGGAGGTCGCCGAGTTGATCGCCGTGGACGATTGTTCCACCGACGGGAGCGGGGAACTCCTCCGAGAGATGTCGCAATCCGAACCTCGCATTCGCGCTATCTTTCACCCGGTGAATCAAGGTAAAGGAGCCGCGCTCCGGACGGGTCTGCGAACGGTGTCGCAGCCGTTCGTCATCGTTCAAGACGCGGATCTGGAATATGACCCAAGCGACTACACGAAACTGCTGCAGCCGCTCGTACAACAAAAGGCTGACGTCGTTTACGGTTCCCGGTATCTCGACATGAAAATTCGCAAGGAGGCGTACTTTGGCCAGTATTTTGCCAACCAGATTTTGACTTTTCTCACCAATAGTCTGACGCGCCTCAATACGACCGACATGGCGACGTGCTACAAGCTGTTCCGGAGCGAAATCTTTTCTCGAATCGAAATTGAGGAAGTGGGGTTTGGTGTCTGCCCCGAGCTTACGGTCAAAATCGGTCGACTCGGTTTGCGATTTGTTGAACTGCCGATCTCTTATACCCCGCGCAGCTTCGCCGACGGAAAAAAAATCACTTGGAAGGATGGGCTGAAAGCAATCGAATGCATCGTTAAGTACAGCCTGAGGCGGCCGACCAGCGATGATCGTGCGAAGGCATGACAAGTTCCGGTGAACAATCGGCCGCGCTTTCAGTTTTGATGCCGGTTTATAACGAGGTCGGCACCCTCCGAGCGATCGTATCGGCCGTCTTGGCTCAGCCGGCTGTCGGCGAACTCATCGCGGTCGACGATGGATCGAGCGACGGAAGCTGCGAGCTCTTAGCGGAATTAGCGAAAGAAGATCCACGGATTCGGGCGTTCTTCCACGAAATCAATCGCGGTAAAGGTGCAGCTTTGCGGACCGCGATCGGGGCAATCCGGTGCAGCTACGTCATCATCCAGGATGCGGACTTGGAATATGATCCGACGGAATACGAAAAACTTCTCGCCCCGCTGATTTCGAATGAGGTGGACGTAGTCTACGGCTCTCGGTACGCCCAAGCGAAAAATGTTCAGGAGGCGTACTTCGGCCAATATCTGGCAAACCGGGCTCTAACCTGGTTTTGTAATCGGTTTACCGGGCTGCGGCTTACGGACATGGAGACATGTTACAAGATGTTCCGTAGCAGTCTGCTTAAAGAGATTTCGATTGAAGAAAAAGGGTTTGGAATTGAACCAGAGGTCACGGCCAAAATAGCCAAGATGGGCATTCGCCTGCGGGAAGTGCCGATCACGTACGTTGCGCGCGCTTATTCAGCCGGAAAAAAGATCGGCTGGAAAGATGGAGTCCGGACTCTGGCCTGTATCGTCCGATACAGTATAAAAAAGGGCAATAAGTGATTCGGATGTCGGTCCGGGGAATCGGCGCTGAGCCATTGCCGGAGTAATCCGAGTTTGCGAGCTGTTCAATTGCTTCTTTCATTTCCGGGCGCCCATTCATCCCTGATCCGATCCCAGCCATCAGACCGGCCACCGACGTCACGTTTCCAAATGGGTCGGATAATCCGTTCCTGGTTCCGAGGAACGTCTCTGAAAATCGTCGTGAGGTAAACCGGTTGGTTCGTGAACTCGGCAAATTTCGTAATCTGCGACCGATTTAGGACCCGGAAGCCGTAGCGTTCGAGCAATCCAAGTCCACGGCGATCATCAAATGTCACCATTTGTGCGCTGATTTGGGCGACTCCCTGTTCCGCCAAAAATTGCAAGAACGTTTCCAACATCTCTCGAAACGCCGCGATGCTTTTGACCGGAGATAGAAAATTGATGTGAAAATGTCCGACGTTTCGGGGAGCTGGCGGGACTTCGCGTCGTGCGTTACGAAGGACCCACCAAAGGTAACGTCTTGTTTCCGGCTTGTAGCGGTGATACCGCGCCAGAACTTTGAATGCGAGAACAAAGCTCTGAATCAGGCTGAAGAGTTGGTGCCGCAATGGATATCGGCAGCCCAGGAGGAATCCAACCACCGAATTGTCGATCGTTACAACCAAGGCTGCGTCCGGTTCACATCGAAGATAGTAATCGGTAAAGAAGTCGGCGAACACGGCCCGATCCTCGAAAACTGGATCAATCGGTCGACCGAGAAAACCGGTCTCACAGCAGATTTGGCGTACTGCACTCCGATCGACCGGGGTGTACCGGCGGACTACGAACGGTTTGATGTTCACTGCAGCCATCCTATGGGAATTGCGCTCTTAGACAATGTCCTTTGCCTTGGCCCTAGGTTTGCGCTTTCCAGAACTGTATCTCCCGCCCTTATAGGGCTCCCGTCGACTGGTGGGGCGACCAAGGCTAAAGCCTGGGCTCGGTTTTCGAGGCCCTTCGGGCCGCCATCGGACAACCAGGCAGACCAAGACCGGCGGCCAAACCGCTGAGCGGAACGCGGCATCAATCAGTCCCTCAGCTCTTTGTAAATGGCGAACATTTGGCCGAACACTTTTCGCCAAGAATAGCGTGTTGCGACCTGTTTGCTCGCTTTGTTCCCGATCGCGTCAAGGTCAATCGAGCTCATTTCGAGAATAGCAGCCGCGAGCGACTCAGAAGAATTCTCATAGGCCCAATGCGTCTGATCCGAGAGAATAATTCGGTCCATGTAGCTTCCTCGAATTCCCACGACCGGAGTTCCGCACGCCTGGCTTTCCAAAGCGACGAGACCAAAGGTTTCCTGGACGCCGGGGTGCACAAAGAGATCAGCAGTGCGATAGATCTTCGCCAACGAGCACTTATCGGAACAGTATCGCTGCCAACTGACTGACTCCGTCGTGTTTTGAAGGTCGCGCAAAGAATCCCTTTGCGGTCCATCGCCGACCACAAGAAGATGGAAATGGCCCGGACTACGCCGATGCAAGTTTTCAAACGCTTGAAACAGTGTTTTGACGTTTTTCTCTGAAGCTAATCGGCCGACATAAAGAAGCAGCAAACGATCGGTTGGAATCTGCAGCTCGACTCGCGTGGCGAACTTGTCGGTGCCTCGGTGAAAAACTTCGGTGTCGACACCAAGCTCATTTAGCACAACATTCTCGACGCCCCATTCTCTGAGAACTTGGGCCAATCCGGCGGAAGAAACGAAGGTGCGGCGAAAATGGTTGTAAAGGGATCGAATGTAGACCCTCGCGGTTTCCATCGCGATATAGGTCGCGGTCTTGCCGAGGAACTTTGAAGTGGTTCGGAGGTACGCTTCGGGAAAATGGGAATGATAAAACCCGACCACCGGGATCCTCAGATTTTCCCCGGAAGCAATCGCCTTCCAAGCCAGTTGGTAAGGATCGCTCGATTCGATGATGTCCGGTTGTTCTTGCTCAAGCAGGTTTTCAACCGCGCGAAGATTCAAAAGTGCGCGGTACCGGGAGGTTTTGGAGACCAGCGGCGCTTCGATGAAGTAGGTTCGCGCCTTTTCCTCCTCGATGCGCTCGGTGCGCTTGCCCGGTACGATTAAAATGTGTTCGTGTCCAGCGGTTACTGCATAATGTCTTTTCTCTTCCAGATAACGTTTCACGCCGCCACTGAAGGGCGAATAAAATTGCGTGAGATCGCAGACCTTCATCGGTTACCTGGAATCAAAGCTCATTCTTGCGCGTCAAGAATCGAGCGGGCCGACTTGCGGGATAGAGTGCACTAGTCTCCTTCCTGATCACTGAGGTAGCGCTCGGCGTCCATTGCCGCCATACAACCTTGACCCGCCGCGGTAATTGCCTGGCGGTAATGCGGATCGACCACATCGCCTGCCGCAAAAACGCCAGGCATATTGGTCCGAGATCCTTCCTGGTGGATGAGATAACCGTTCGCATCCATTTCGAGTTTGCCCCGAAATGGGGTTGTATTCGGCGTATGCCCGATCGCAATGAAAACGCATTTCACTCCCAAAGTACTTGTCTCACCGGTCTCAATGTTCTTCAGTTGGGCTCCCGACACTTCACCAGTTTCGTCAGTCTTGTAGCTGGTAATAGCCGTATTCCAAATAGTTTGGATCTTTGGGTTCTGCAGGGCGCGGTCGGCCATGATCGGAGTAGCTCGGAGCGAATCCCGCCGATGGATCAAGTAGACGACCGAAGCGAATTTGGTGAGAAAGACAGCTTCCTCGCAAGCAGTATCGCCGCCTCCCACTACGCAAACCGGGACGTTACGGTAGAAAGCTCCATCGCAAGTGGCGCAGGAAGTCAGTCCATGGCCTTT
>Ga0070698_100004520_pt1 | contig 15289 bp, 14 predicted proteins | sample KBSK1502metaG_FD_65477 | JGI IMG/M metagenome (GOLD analysis project Ga0070698, IMG submission 65477) | Corn, switchgrass and miscanthus rhizosphere microbial communities from Kellogg Biological Station, Michigan, USA - KBS K1-50-2 metaG | ecosystem: Host-associated > Plants > Roots >...
GCCGAGACGTACTTCGACGACCCCGTCGAGCGGAACACCGAGCGCGGGCTGCTCGGCTACAGCGGCACCTTCGAGGGCTCTCCGGTTTCGGTGCAGTCGACGGGCATGGGTTGCCCGTCCGCCGCGATCGTGATGGAGGAGCTCGTCCAGCTGGGCGTGAAGCGCTTCCTGCGAGTCGGGACCTGCGGCGGGCTTCAGCACGACCTCCGCCTCGGCGACCTGATCGTCGCGGTCTCGGCCGTCCCAGCCGACGGGACAGCCCGCCACTACGTCGGCGGCGAGCCGCACACGCCGACGGCCGACTGGGAGCTGGTCCACGGCTCCGTGCACGCAGCGAAGGAGCTCGACCAGCCCGTGCGCGTCGGCGCAATCGCCTCGAGCGACACCTTCTACGACCCCGATCCCGACCGGCACAAGCGCTGGTCGGAGCGCGGCGTCCTCGGCGTCGAGATGGAGGCGGCGGTGCTCTTCACGATCGGCTCCCTGCGCGGCGTGCAGGCAGGCTGCCTGCTGACCGTGAGCGACATCGTGATCGGCGAGGAGTTCACGCGCATCTCGGACGACGAGCTCCGCGCCGCGGTCGACCGCATGACGCGCGTGGCGCTCAACACGGTGACCGGCGGCCATTAGCAAGACGGTCTTCCTGGTCAACCCGGCCGCGGAGGGCGGGGCCGTCGGGCGCCGCTGGCCCGAGCTCGCTCACAGCGCCGCCGAGCTCGGCCTCGAAGGCGACGCGCTCCTCTCGGAGCGCCCCGGACAGCTCGGCGAGCTCGCCGCGCAAGCCGCCGACGAAGGAGCCTCGCTCCTGGTCGCGGTCGGCGGCGACGGGACCGTGAACGAGGTCGTGCAAGGGCTCGCCGGCCGAGAAGGCGTCGAGCTCGCGGTGATCCCGCGCGGAACCGGCTGGGACTTCGTGCGCACGTACGGCATACCGCGCAGGCTCGAGGACGCGATCGCGGTTGCGCGCCGAGGGCAGGCTCGCACCATCGACCTCGGCCGCGCGAGCTACCGCGCCTGGGCCGGCGGCGAGGCGGAGTCGTACTTCGCGAACATCGCGAGCGCCGGAATGAGCGGCGCGATCGCCAAGCGCGCCAACGAGACCTCGAAGGCCCTCGGCGGCAAGGTGTCGTACCTCTGGGCGACCCTCAGCGTCTTCGTGCGCTGGCGCAACGACGAGGTGCGCGTGACCGTCGACGGCGAGCGGCGCGAGGGCCGGATGCACGACGTCGTGGTCGCCAACGGCCGCTTCTTCGGCGGCGGGATGATGATCTCCCCCGAGGCCGAGCCGGACGACGGCCTCTTCGACGTCCTGACGATCGGCGACCTGACGAAGCGCGACCTCCTCTTCACGCTCCCCAAGACCTACAAAGGACGGCATTTGCCGCATCCGAAGGCCGAGCTGCTGCGGGGCGCGCGAGTCGAGATCGACGCCGCTCGGCCGCTGCCGGTCGAGCTCGACGGCGAGCAGCCGGGGACCACGCCCGTGACATTCGAAGTCGTTCCGAAGGCCATGCGCCTCCGGGTTCCGCCCTAGGCCGTCGGCTTCTTCTTCGCCGGGGCCTTGCGCTTTGCGGGTGCTCGCTTAGGCGCGGCGCGGGACGAACCGCTCAGCTGATCGACCTTCTTCTCGAGCGAGGCGACCCGCCGCTCCAGGGCATCGAGGCCGCGCACGCGCTTCTGGAGCTCGTCGACCCGATCCTTGAGCTGCATTCCCGCATCGAGCAGGCGCTGCGCAGCCGGCATCTCGGTGATCTTGCCGACGACATCCTCGCCACGGTCGGCGAGCTTGCTGAGGAGATCCTGTCTGCCCTCCGCCATGTCTCGTGGACCCTACCGAACTCTCGTCACGACGTAGTCGAGCTCGTAGCAGCCGCGCCTGTTCACCGGCGGGCACGTCGAGAGAGCACGGAGCGGCCGCCCGCGGTGGAAGCCGAGCGCCGCGCTCGGAGAGGCGAACCGCTTGACGATCACGCCGGGACGGTCGTCGCCGTCGGTGAAGCTGCCGAACTCGCTCGACCGCGGGCACGGCGTCATCGCGTGGCTTGCCCCGTCCGCGTTGCCGAACGACCCGAAATCGCATTCCCGCGCGAAGGCGAACACCCGCCACGGCCGGCCGCGGGGTACGTAGACGTCCAGCACGGGCCCGTTGCGGAAGACCTGGCCGTCGTGGGTCCGCAGCAGCCCGTTCCCCCACGTCGTCCACTTCCCGGCCGCCTCGAGATAGACGTTCCACTCGCCGGGAGGCTTGGATCCCTGCTCGCCGTGCGTGGTCTCCTTCGACCCGCACGTGGGCCGCCCGTTCGGGCAGCCGGGGTCCATCGCCCGCCGGACGAGCAAGCGCGTGAACCGGACCCGCAGATGCTCCCCGCGTGGCCCGCTCACGAGGATGCGCTTCGCAACAAGAAGTCGTCGGGCCGGGTCGCCCGTCACCGTGACCGTGAGGTCGACGGTCCTGCCGCCCACCGCGACCGAAGTGCGCGCCGGGCCGCCCGAGCTGCCTGCGTCGGCCACACGTACGTGTAGGCCGCGTCGCGGCAGCTTCAGCCGGAACCGATAGCTGCCGCGGATGTCCGCCCACAGACGCTCGGTCGTGAGGCAGCTCTGGAAGACCGGGATCGCGAGCTTCGCCTTGTGGGCGCAGTCGGCCTCGACCCCGGCGAAGGTCTTGTCGTTGGAGACGACCAGGTCGGCCTCGCTGCCGGACTTCCGGGCGACCCAGAGCGCCCGGTACGAGTGAAGCTCCGTCCGCTCGCCTCCGGGGAGCCAGTGGCCGCAGTCCCAGATCCAGGACCCGACGATGGCGACCCGGTCGCCGGGGACGGGCCAAGCGAAGCTCGGCAGCGCGGCCTGCTCCCGTTCGACGTGGACGCGGCCGGTGGAAGGGCTCTTCCCCTCGAAGTTCCCGGTGTGCGCGGCGGGGTCGCCGCCGAGCAGGCTCCGGTACGCGCGGTCCGGGAGGACGTCGAAGTTGAAGTCGTACGCCCGGTGCACTGTCGGCAGGTCCTCTTCGGTCGGGTGCGACGCGAGCTGCGGGAAGTAGCGCGAGGAGACGACGCCTTCGAGGCGCTGCTGCGGAGGCGGCGGCCCGGTCGCAGGCGCGTCGTGGTCGTTGACGTAGACCCAGGTCGGGATCTCGCGCCTCACCTGGGCGGAGTAGTCGCGCCCACAGCCGTCGAGGACGGCATGCTGCGGATCGATTCCGCTCGGCGCGGGCTCGCCGGCCAGGGCGGCGAACGTGGCGGCGAGGCCGGCGGTGAGCGCCGCTGCGGCCGCGACGATCCTCCAGCGCTTCACCGAAGGATCACGACCGGCGTCCCCGCGGGAGTGGCGGAGAAGAGCTTCCGCAGCACCGGGTTGCGGACGCGGATGCAGCCGTTCGAGACCGCACGCCCGATCGACCAGGGCTCGTTCGTCCCGTGAATCGCGATCGGCCCACCCTGCGTCCAGCCGGTGAGGACGGTCGAGAACGCCGAGATGCCGATCGCGCCGGGTCCATACGGGCCGCTCGGGTCGGTCGGGATCAGCCGCTGGTTGACGTAGTAGCTGCCGGTCGGCGTCGGCGTCGCCGCCGAGCCGACCGCGACCGTGGTGTGGAGCACCGGCCGGCCTCGGCGGAACAGCGTCAGCCGACGTCTGGAAACCTGGACGACGATCCGGGTGCGGACCGAGGCGACCCTGACGTCACGGGCCCGCACGAAGCCCTCGACGCCGTTGGGCTTGATCGGGAGCTGGACGCGGTACCAGGTCACCCGGCAATCGCGACGCCGGATCGCCGACAGGACGCGGAAGACCGTCGGGAAGTCGTTCTGGTTCAAGTGCCCGAACCGGGCGAACGGCTTGCGCAGCGGCCGGCGGTAGGCGGTCGCGCGCTTCGGGACGATCGCCACCGCAGTGACGCGGCTGGAGCCGACCTGCGTCGTCCCGCCAAGGCAGTGCTTCGCGGGGGCCGGCAGCACGACCGCGGCCGAGGTGCGAGTGGCCGTCCCGCCGCAACCGGCTAGGACGAACAGGGCCGGCAGCGAAAGAACCCCGAGGACGAACCGATGGAGCACCCGGGCAGTGAGCTTAGCCACGACCCGCCAATTCGTCACAACTTCGTCACCCTTTTGTGCGTCGTAGCTTCCGAAGCCATCACTACGCTGAGTCCGAGGACGATGTCGCAACTCTTCCCCCTTCATCGCAAGCGCAGCCACTCGCATCGAGCGGTCCGGACCTACGTGATGGGCCAGCGCCTCGGGATTCCCTATGAGGTCGAGCGGGTCGTCTGCGCGGATTGCCGGCAGGTGCTCGAAGAGCGCCCGCTCAAGCGCGCCGCGGCCTGAGCCCGCCGACAAGCTGAGGCAAGACCTCTCCGGCGCTGCCGTCGATCTTCAGCGACGCCTGCTCGTCGAACCCCGTCGGCCCGCGGTTGACGATCGCCAGCCGGCCGCCCGTCCCGATCGTCTCCAGCGGCAAGCCGGCAACCGGGTAGACCTCGAGCGCCGAACCCACGACCAGCAGCAGCCGCGCGCGGCGCGCGAGCTCGTACGCGCGGTCGATGGCGGCGGGAGGCAGCAGCTCGCCGAAGAAGACGACGTCCGGCTTGAGCAGCTTGCCGCAGTGTGGGCACGCGGGCGCCTCGGCGTCCGCGAGCAACTCCAGGACCTCGGCGAGCTCGTAGCGGCGACCGCAGCCGGGACACGTCGAGGTGCGGATCGACCCGTGCACCTCCACGACCTCGCCGCTTCCGGCGCGCTCGTGGAGCAGGTCGATGTTCTGGGTCACGATCGCCTCGACGAAGCCGAGCTGCTCGAGCTCGGCCAGCGCGCGGTGCGCAGCGTTCGGCTCGGCCTCGGTGAGCATCGCCACGCGCGGCTTGTAGAAGCTCCAGACCTTGAGCGGGTCCCGCCGGAAGGCCTCGATCGAGCCGTACTCGAGCGGGTCGAACTTCGTCCAGAGCCCGGTCGGCGAGCGGAAGTCGGGGATGCCACTCTCCGTGCTCACACCCGCTCCGGTCAGCACGACGCACGGCTGCCGATCCCGGATCAGCTCCGCGAGCTCGCTCACGGACATCGCCGGATCGTAGAGAGTTCCGGCGTGGACTTCCGCTTCGAGACCGAGGCTCGGGTGCGCTTCGCCGAGACCGACGCACAGGGCGTCGCGCACCACGCCGTCTACCTCGTGTGGTTCGAGCTCGCGCGGGTCGACTATCTGGCCCGCTTCCGCGGCGGCTATCCGGAGCTCCAGGCGGAGGGAGTCGAGGCGTTGACGACCGAGGTGCACGTCCGCTACCTGGCCCCCGCGCGCTTCGACGACCGGCTGACGATCCGGTGCGCGGCCGGCGACCTGCGCGGCGCGCGCTTCCGCTTCGACTACGTCGTCGAACGCGAGGGCCAGACGCTGGCCGACGGCCACACGCTGCACGCCTGCGTCGACGCGCGGACGCATCGTCCCGCGCGCGTCCCCGCCTGGCTCGTCGACGAGATCGCTACTGCCGAGGGTCGGTAGGACCGGTCGGCCCGCTCGGCCCACTGGACCCGCTCGGCCCCTTCTTCTTCCCCTTCGGCCGCTCCTTCGTACCGACGTGCACGACCCTGTCCTCACCCCGGTAGGACGAGTACCAGGTGTTGTCGTAGAGGAGTTTCCCGGACGGCAGGTAGACGAGCCGCCGCACGCTCGTCGAGCGAGAGGGCTCGCCGCTTTCCTCGAGCACGGTCACGCCCTTGAACAGCGTCGGGTCCGGAACGCGCTTGATCGGCGGCGGCCTAGTCTCGACAAGCGGGCGCGTCTGGCTGACGACGCGGCGGTGGATCGGCGCGCCGTAGAGGTCGACCACGAGCGAGTACGAGCCGACGAAGGTCCGCAGCAGGATCCAGCGGGGGGTGTCGTTGACGAATTTCAGGTCGACGTCGGGGTAGTCGACGGTCGCGTCGCGGCCCTGCGGGTAGTGGCTGATGTAGAGCGCGTGGTTCGTCCGCTGCGTGATCTTCAGGCCCGCCTCGTACGCGGCGTTGAAGACCGTCGTCGAGACCTGGCAGACGCCGCCGCCGAGCCCCGTCGTCACCTCGCCGTTGATGATCACTGGCGCTTCGAGGAAGCCCTTGCTCGCGGTACGGGCGCCGGTCGCGTGGTTGAACGAGAACGTCGTCCCGGGAGCGATCAGCTTGCCGTCGATCAGGCGCGCCACGAGCTGGACGTTGTGGATCCGGTTCGGGTCGCCGCCGTAGATCGTCTCGTAGCGGCTGATGCGGGTGGTGATCCCCAACGCCTTTGCCTGCGCGGTCGTGCGCTTCGCGTCCTGAGTCGTCACGACCACGCGCGCGCTCCGGCCGGTCGGCGAGAGCGCCGCTGCGAGCAGGTTCCGGCGGGTGGCGGGGACGTCGATGACGCGTCCGGGGCGTGAGGGGACGACGAACACGCGGCCACTGTCGAGCACGCGGAAGGTCGCGTCGCGCGGAGGCCGTCCGATCCCGCGGCCGAGGCCGTTGAAGTAGCGGTCCGCCGCCGGCCCGCCGATCGCGAGCGAGTGCGTTCCGCCGTGCGGGAGCGCGAGCAGCGTGACGAGCTGCCCGGGCTGGAGCCACCAGGACGAGCCGCCGAGGCTCATCCGGATCCGGCCGGACAGCGCCGTGCGCACCTGCGCCAGCGCGGGTGCCAGGTCTGCGGACGAGACCGTGGGCGGGTCGACTCGCACCGGCAGCGCCACCGGCGTGCCGCGCTCGAAGCCGGCAAGTGCCTGCACGATCGCGGCCGCGGCTGCCTTGCGGTCGAGCCCGTGGCCGGTGCGGCCGGGCACGACGGCAGGCCGGAGCCCGTGCAGCACCAGAGCCGCGTCGCGATGAGACGCGCCGACCGCCCGGCTCATCCGGGTCAGCTCGTAGTCGAGCGCGCGCTTCCAGACCCGCGTCGGCGGCGAGACGTCGGCGCCGAAGACGCGCACGCCGAGCCTCCGGAAGCCCCGCAGTGGCCCGAAGCCGTCACCGTGGTGCGCGGCGAGCTTCGCTGCGGCTGCCCAGTCGGCCTCGACGCCGAGGTTCCCGGGCCGCAGCCGCCAGCGTTGGCCGCCGGCCGTGAACACTTCGGGTACCTTGGCAACCGAGCGCGCACGGGCCTCGAGCTTCGCCGTCGCCTCGCCAGGAGTGAGGCCGCCGACGTCGACGCCCGCCACGCTGACCCCCTTGGCGATCCGTCCGGGCGACCCCGCAAAGGCAAGCCCCAGCCCGACGCCGGCCACGATCGCAACGGTCGTCAGCGCAAGCAGGCGCTGGATCAGGAGCCGCCTCGAACGGGCGCGGCGGCGCTTCCGGACCCGGACCGCGCTCGTGCCTGCTTCTACGCGCAAGTCTGGGAGTGTAGCGGCGCTTGAGGCCGGCTAAGCCTCGCGCGGCAAGAAGATTTCTCTCGCGATGACCAGGCGCTGGATCTGCGACGTGCCCTCGTAAATCTGGAAGAGCTTCGCGTCGCGCATCAGCTTCTCGACCGGGAATTCCTTGATGTAGCCGTACCCGCCGAAGACCTGCACGGCGTCGGTCGTGACCTTCATCGCCGTGTCGGCCGCGAAGCGCTTGGCGTACGACGACTGCAGCGTCGCGCGCTTGCCCTGGTCGAGCAGCCACGCGGCCTGCCAGCACAGCAGGCGCGCTGCCTCGATCTCGGCCGCCATGTCCGCGATCAGGAAGTTGACGCCCTGGTTCATCGCGATCGGCTGGCCGAACTGCACCCGCTCGCGCGCGTACTCGACCGCATGCTCGAACGCAGCGCGCGCGACTCCGACCGCACCGGACGCGGTGCCGGGGCGCGTGTGGTCGAGCGTCCGCATCGCGATCTTGAATCCCTCGCCTTCCTCGCCGAGCCGGTTCGCGGCGGGAGCCTTCACGTCCTGGAACGCGATCGCCGACGTGTCAGTCGCCCGCTGCCCCATCTTGTCGAGGTGCTTCTCGACGGTGACCCCGTCCGCGTCGGTCGGTACCACGAACGCGGTCAGGCCGCGGTGGCCGGCGTCCTTGTCGGTCGAGGCGAAGACCGTGAGCCACGCAGCATGGCCGGCGTTGGTGATGAACATCTTCGAGCCGTTGAGGAGGTACTCGTCGCCCTGGCGCACCGCAGTCGTCTGGATCCCGGAGACATCCGAGCCCGCGTTGGGCTCGGTGAGCCCGAACGAGCAGAGAAACGGCTCCTCGAGGAGCGGCGGCAGCCACTCGCGCCGCTGCTCGTCCGTGCCCGCCAGGAGCACCGGCAGGGCGCCGAGGATGTTCGCGACGATCGACGTGCCGATTCCGGAGCAGCCCCAGCAGAGCTCCTCGCCGATCAGCGCGCCCTCGAACGCACCGAGCCCCGCGCCGCCGAGTTCCTCGGGGATGTGCGGGTTCATGAGGCCGACCTCGTGCGCCTTGGCGATCACGTCGGCCGGATGCGTCTGGTGCTCGTCGTACTCGGCGGCCTTGGGCCGGATCTCCTTCTCCGCGAACTCGTGCGCGAGCTCGCGCAGCGAGCGCTGCTCCTCGGTCAGCGCGAACGAAATACCGGTGTCGATCGCCTCGGTCGCAGCCACATAGCCGCCTTGATTGACTGATCAGTCAATCAGATCGTACCCCGGGACTCCTCCCGCCGAAACCCCTTCGGGCCGGGCGAGAAGCGTCGCGCCCACGACCGTGAGGCCGAAGGCGGCGAGTCGTAGCGCGGGGACCGCCCCCAGCCCCTCGCCGAAGAGCGTCGTTCCGGCCGCGATCGGAAGGGCGTTCGTGAACAGCGTCGCCACTCCGGCCGTGGCGAGCGCGCCGCTGCGCTGGAAGCCGAGCTGCAGCGCTACGAAGGCGAGCCCGTGGCAGGCGAGCAGCACCGGCACGAAGGCCAACCTCCCGCCACCGGGCACAGCGGCCTTCGTGGCGACATCGCCCGCCGCATACAGGACACCCGCCGCGACACCGAGCCCCGCGCCGCTTCGGCTCAGCGCCGCTGCCCCGGCGGCCCCTAGCGACACGGCAACCCAGGCTCCCACCGACCAGGCGGAGCCGTGCGAGCCGTGCTCCTGCCCCGAGAGCGAGCCGGCCAGCAGCACCAACCCGGCGATCGACACGACCACCCCGCGGCGCTCTCGCGGCGCGAGCCCCGCCTCCCGCGAGACCAGCAGCGCCAGCACGCCGATCCCACCCGCGGAGACGGCCTGCACGAGCGAGAGCGGCGCGAGCGCCAGCGCTGCCACGTACAGGACCCAGCCGCCGATCCCGACGAGGAACCCCGCCAGCCACCTGCTCGCGCCGAAGAGCAGCCGGAGCGCGGCGACCGGCCGCCGCAACGAGAGCGGCGGGAGCGTCGACGCGACCCCGTGCTGGGTGAAGTACGCCCAGTTGAGGGCAGCCGCCGAGACGAGCGCGAGGCCGAGCCCCGCCAGGAGGGCCGGCGTCACCGCCCGTTGCGGCCGGTGAAGGGCAGGTACGCCTCCGCGGCGAGCGCGGCGATGCCGACCCGCGGAAGATCGAGCCGTCGCTCGTAGACGACGAAGCGCGGCTGCCAGCCGGGGAGGAACTTCCGGTTGAAGAGCAGCAGGTTGTCGAGCTGGAAGTGGCCCTTGAGCCCGAGCAGCGCGCGCCGCTCCAGCCGCTCCACCCGCGAAAGTTGCGCCTCCGGCGCGAGGAGCGCGGCGAACGGGGCGAAGTTGAGCGAGATCCGCGCGAAGCCGCTCTCACGAGCCCACGCGGCGGCCTCGCAGATCAGCCACTCGTTGAACCCGTTCGGAGTCGAGCTCAGGCGCGGCATCGAGGAGAGCGACAGCGCGGCGCCCGCGCGGCACACGGCGAAATGGAGAAATCCGGCCGGCGCGCCGCCCGGTCCCCGCCCGACGACGAAGACCGCATCCTCGTCGCCGAGACGGAACAGCGCATCGAGCGCCATCACAAAGCCGCGCTCCGGTTCTCTCCCCCGCCACTCCCGCGCGATTGCCTCCAGCTCTTGCCGCAGAGACGGGTCGATCTCGCCGGGCTGCAGGACCTCGGCCCGGTAGCCCGCCCGCTGTAGCCGGTGCACCGACTGCCTCACCTTTCTGATCGGCCTGCCTTCCAGCGAGAACGCATTCGTGTCGAGCACGGCCTCGTCTCCGTGGTAGACCGCGTGTAGGCCGCGCTCGCGGTAGAGGTCGAGGCGGCTTTCGGACGCGCCGAGGATCGCGAGCCGCCAGCCGCGCTCCCGGGCGAAGAAGATGAAGCGGTCGAGGAGCGGACCGAGCTCCGAGGCGGGCCCGACCGGGTCGCCGGAGACGATCGCCACGCCGCCGACCACCCGGTAGGCGACGAACGCCCGGTCGTCCTCGGAGAAGAAGTACGACTTGTCTGCACGCAGCACGAACGGCGCGAGCGTGTCGGCGCCCCAGGCAGCCACGAGCTCCCGGGCGAGGGCCCGTTCGCGCGCCTCCTGCCGCAGCCGGTAGCGCCAGGGCCCGATCCAGCCGAGTAGCAGCCACCCTCCGCCCGCGAGGCCGGCGAGGAATACCGAGAGCGGGAACCAGTGACTGCCACTCGCCGCGACGTGCGCCTTGCCGTGTAGGCGGAGTCCGGCGAGCGCCGCGCCGGTCTCGTGCGCGATGAGGCCCAGCGAGACCGGCTGGTCAATCGCGAGCTGGTTGAGCCAGAGCGCTGCCGCGCCGTAGACGAAGATCGCCGCCGCCACGAGGAGCGCGCGGAGCGCGAGACGAGGTCTCGACGCTGGGTCTCCGCGTGCGTCGAACTCGTTTCGGTGCGCGACCAGTGCGACGAAGAGCAGCGCACTCGCGGCCGCGCCGGCGCGGAAGCCGTGAAGGACGTGCAGGGCGCTCGAGCCCCCGAGGAGGATCAGCGACACCTGCCACGCGCGCCGCTTGCGGCGGGCAAGGCCGCGCGCTCCGAGAAGCAGCGCGAGCGCGAGCGGCCCGACGAGCGCGCTGGTCACCGGCCGCACCGCGTTCGGCGCGAGTGCCGAGAAGAAGGTCGTGTCCTCCGAGGGAAGCAGCGCATCGGCGAGCCCTAGGGCTCCCGCCGCCGCCACGCCCCAGGCGAGCACCAGCGGCATGCGTGACCGGGCGCTCGAGCGCGGGCGCCCGCAAAGCGCTCCGCCGAGGCCTGCGAGCAGGGCGGGTGCGTAGACGGCGCGTGCCTGCGCGGCCACGTGGAAGGCGTCGTGCAAGGGGACCTGGCGAACGACCGCGAGCGACACGCCCACTGCCAAGAACTCGAAGGTGCCGACGCCCAGCGCGAGCACCAGCGCGGCCGTGAGCCGCTCGAGCCGCGCCGCCCGCGCGAGCAGGCCGAGCAGGAGCCCCGCAGTTCCCCAGATCGCGACGAAGACCAGGAGCGGCAGTCCGGCCCTGTTCGCGAGCTCGTCCAGCGGCAGGGCCTCCGGGAGCGACGGGCCGACGCCGACTACCTGCCCTCGGATCTGGTACAGCCAACCCGTCGCCGCGAGCAGAACGAGGAGGCCGAGCAGGGTGATGCCGCCGTTGCGGAGCGCCCTAGCCATGGGCGAGGTGGGCCGAGGCGACCTCGATCGCCGCCCAGGCGTTGTCGCGCCAGATCCGCCAGGTGTGGCCGCCGTCGCTGACGAAGAAAAGGTGCCGGATGCGGAAGCGGGTCAGCTCCTCCGCGAAGCGTGCGTTCTCCTTGCGAAGCCGGTCGCCGCTGCCCGTGTAGAACCAGACGAACGCGTGCTCGCGGCGAAGCCGGGACGCGACCTTCGGCAGCGTGTGCTGTGGGCTGTTGCGAACGAGCAGGTCATGCCGGCCGCCGAAGATCGACTTCACGTTGTCGGCCTTCTCGTAGCCCGACCAGCTCTCGAGCACCCGGAACTCGGACGGATGGTGGACGCCGATGTTCAGCGACGCGTAACCGCCCTCGGAAAGCCCCCCGATGGCGCGGCCGGCTCCCCGGGCGATCGTGCGATAGCGGGAGTCGATTGCGCGAATCACGTCGCGGGCCAGGAACGTCTCCCAACCGCTGTGAGGATGGATCCCGTTGGCCCACTCCTTGTCCGTGAAGACACCGGTTGAGCCCATCGGCATGACGATGATCAGCGGCCGGAGCTTGTTCTCCGCCAGCAGCGTGTCCTCGACGACACCGACGCGCACTGTGCGAACGAAGCCGTCCGGGTCACCGGGGAAGCCGTGCAGGAGGTAGAGCACCGGGTAGCGCTGCTGGGAGGTCTGGTCGTAGCCAGGCGGCAGGTAGACGACGACCCGCTGGCTGCGGCCGCCGATCGCCGCGCTCCGCACCTGGATCGTCTGGAAGGTTCCCTCCTGGCGGACGAACGCCGGGTCGTGCGGCGGCGGGAAGCCGCGGTAGAGCCAGTACGAGTCGACGTAGCGGTAGAGGCCGGTGAGGCCGACGGCGAGGAAGAGCACCACCGCGGCCGCGGCGGGAGCGACCGTGAGCGTGGGTTTCGCGGCGCCGATCAAGCCCGCTCCTGTTGTACGCCGCTCGCGTTAAGCAGACATTGGGACGGCTTTAAGCGTCCGCGAAGCCCCAGCGGAAGCCGGTGGCGGCCGGCGCGGGGTCGAGCGGCGTTCCAGGGAGGCCCGCCGTTGGTTCCGGATTGTTGTAGGCACCCGGCGCGACGTCGTTCGGCCCGTCCGGGTGGAAGAGCGAGGCGAGATACTGGATCTGCCCGCGGCCGGGGCCGAGCTCGAACATCCCGCCGCCGTAAAGGGCGATTCCGTGCTGCTCGCAGTGATCGTAGAAGGCGAGGAGCTCCTGGAGCCGTCCGAACCGCGACGGCTTCGAGTTGAGCACGCGCGGCGGGAAGGGAAGCTGCTCGACGTCGGCGACCGAGTGGACAGGCGCGTCCCAGGTGACGCGCTCCTTGTGCGGCTCGAGCACGAGTTCCGTCTCGTCGGTGATCGCCGGGTCCTCGAGGTACGCCTCGGGCAAGCCGTCGGCGACGCGGCGGTAGAGGTCGGCGTCGGGCGGAGGGTCCTGCTCGCCGTAGAAGCCTTTGTAGTCGGCAGTGACGACAGCGTGGGTGGCGGCGAGCTCGGCGATCAGGTCGTCGGTCCAGGCGCTGCCGGGATCGAGCTTGAAGCGCAGCGTCGGGTCGATCTCCAGCCAGCGATGGACCGTGCGTGCGGTCGGCGGATCGCCGAGGCCCGGCGAGACGACGAAGGCGACGGGTTGCGGCTCGCGGCTTACGACCTCGGCGAGGGTTGTTCGCGCCTGCCGCAGCGCGAGGTCGAGCGCGGCGCTCTCGTACGCCCAGCGGCGGTGCGGGTCCGGCATCTCCAGCGCGTCGGAGAACGACTCGAGCGTCCAAGAGCCGACGAGCGGTAGCACTGGGCCGGCCGCCTGCTCACGGTCGTGGTGCTCCGCGATCCAGGTCACGTCCTCGCCGAGGCCCTCTTCCGCGCCGCCGGCGAGTCGAACGAGGGTCGTCACCCGCGTAAACCCGCGCGTGACCGGCTTCTCGTACCGCTCGAGGGCGTACCCGTCGACCTCCAGACGGAGCCCGGCGAAGCGCGCGTAGGTTCCTTCGGGCGACACGCCACCGACCTTAACGAGAGAGCCCCGTTTCCGGGGCTCTCTCGACGATGCGCGGCTGACGGCGGGCCTTATGGCTTGTGGCCGTTGCCCTTGCCGCCGCCGGAGTTTCCGTGGCCGCCACTCGGACCGCGGCCCGGGCCATGACCCTGGCCCTGGCCGTTGCCGTGTCCCTGGCCGTGGTTCTGGCCCTGTCCATGTCCCGAGCCCTTGCCGTGGCCCTTTCCGTGGACGGCGTTCGGGCCGTGACCCTGACCGTGGCCCTTGCCGTGGCCGTTGTCGCCACCGGACTTGCCCGGCTTCGAGGCCTTTCCGGCGTGAGCCTTGCCGTTGTGCCGGCCGTTGTCCTGGTGTTCCGAGGGCCCGTGCTGCGGCGCCTCGGTCACCTGCGTCTCGTTCGAGCCCTGCTGCTGCGATTGTGCCGAGCAGGCCCCGATCGTGTCGCCGTGCCCGAGATGCGCCGGGAGCGCATGCTCGGAGACCGTGATGGTCACGAACGGGTTGTGCTGCGAATGGGTGTGGTGGCAGATCGTCACCTTCGACGGCGGGTACTGCGCAGACGTCGCCGAGGAGTGCGTGAAGTGCACGAACCCGGCTGCGTAGCCCACACCTGCCAGGCACGCGAACGCTCCGGCAATCACGGCAACTGCCGCGAAACGAGCGCGTCCTGGCATTCCGAATCTCTTCATGGGCGGCCCCCCAAAGGGTTGATTGCTCACGGGGTGTTCCGAAAGGTGATCCTCGAAGGCGGCCAGGCTTGCGCTCTGCCTTCGCTCACGACGAGCCGCTTAGGTCGCGCAATTCCGAGCTCAGCGGGTTGAGCACCGCCACATGGTCGAGCGCCGCTCGCCGTTCGTGCCCTCGCGTGGCTAGGGCGAGGTCGAGCCAGAGCTCCCAGTCGCGGCTGTCCTTCTGGAGGCCCCGCAGGAAGCTCGTCCGCGCCGCGCCGACCCTGCCCGCCTGGAGCTCCGCCTCGCCCAGGAGCCGCCAGGGCTCGGGCGACCACGGCTCCCACCGGCGAGCCCGTTTCGCGTCCGACGCGGCCGTCCCGAGATGCTCGGCGTCGAGCGCGTCAGAGGCCGAGGCCGCCGCCTGGTTGCCGATGTAGCCGCCGACCGCGACCGCGCACAGGATGCCGGCGAGCGCGATCGCCGGCACGCGTGAGGCGCGCCCGAGAGGCGCCGCTGCCCCTCGTGCGGCGAGCAGGAGGGCGACCCCGCAGGCGAGGGCCGCGAACGTGACCGCCGTCATCTCCCAGTCCCAGTCGATCGCCGCGTGCAGAAGGAAGGCGACATAGGCCCCGGCTGCCGCGCCCGCGAGCGGATGCGACCGCGCCCGGCTCACGGCCGCAAGCGGGACGGCCAGGGCGCCGAGAAGCAGACCGAGACCGATAGGTCCGAGCTCGGCGAGCGTCTCGAGATACAGACTGTGAGCATCGAGGACAGGGAGTGCATTGCGCCGGTGCCGTAACCAGAACCGCTGGTAGCTCCCCGCTCCGCCGCCGAGCCAGGGATGAGCCTCGATCTCTCGCCAGGCCACGTGCCAGTACTCCGACCGGTTGCTGCCTGAAAGGCTGAAGAGCCGCTGGCTCTCGTTCGACTTTACGAGCGGCGCCGGCGCGTTGAAGGCGTGGTAGGCGCGACGAATCGCAGCCCGGGGGCCGCCCACGTGCACAAGCGCTGCCGCGACGAGGGCGATGCCGGCCGCGGCCAGAGCCGCCGCAAGCGCTCGTCTCGGAGAGCCGCCGAGGGCGATCTTGCCGGTCACGCGGTCAAGCGCCAGGGGTAGCAGCGCAGCGACGGCGGCGAGCACCACCA
>Ga0070698_100004521_pt1 | contig 15289 bp, 14 predicted proteins | sample KBSK1502metaG_FD_65477 | JGI IMG/M metagenome (GOLD analysis project Ga0070698, IMG submission 65477) | Corn, switchgrass and miscanthus rhizosphere microbial communities from Kellogg Biological Station, Michigan, USA - KBS K1-50-2 metaG | ecosystem: Host-associated > Plants > Roots >...
GCGCGGCCATCCATCGCTCTTGCCGGGGGCATCCCAGAGCGACGAAGACGATGTCCGCACGCGCGCCATCGATGACGGCCAGCTCCGCCTCCGTCTCGTCGGGCGTGAGCGGGCGGAAGGGGGGCGCGGAGGCACCCGCCGCGCGCAGGCCCGGAAAGCGCGCGCCCAGACGGCGCTGCACTTCCTCCGCCACTCCGGGCATCCCGCCGTAGAAGTAGCACGACCAGCCCTCACGAGAGGCCGCCTCGCCCAGGGCCAGCATCAGGTCGGGCCCGTAGACGCGGCGCACATCGTGGTGCCCCATGGCCCGTCCGGCCCAGACCAGCGGCATGCCGTCGGGGACAGCGAGCGCCGCCGCGTTGTAGATCGCGCGCAGGGCCGGGTCGCGGTGAGCCTCCATCACCGAATGCACGTTGGTCACGCAGACGTATTCCCTGCGGCCGGCCGCGATCCAGCCGCGGATCGTCTCGACCGTGCGCATGGAGTCCGTGCTGTGGATCCACGTTCCGATGACGGGGAAGCGTCCACTGGGTGCGGGCGGCACAGAAGCGTTCCTATACTATCGCCGGAGTTGCGGTAGGGTATCCGGCATGAGGCGGTCGCTCCGGCGCCGGGCCTACGAGATCGTCTTCCGGCCGAGGGTGGCGGCGCGCGACAAGCGGTTGCTCTCCCACCAGAGCGGGCGAGCGGACGTGTACCTGGCCGTCGCGGAGGCAGCCCCCGGTCCAAACCGCACACAGATCGCCACTCGGCTGATCGCCGCCTACCGCCGGGCCGAACGCGATCGGCGCACGGTGGATTTTCCACATCCAAGCGCCGACCTGTGGACCCACATCGTCGCCACGGAGCTCGGCGAGCTGACTTCCATCATCGAGAGCGACAACGCCGCACGCCTCTCCGACTACTTGATGGATTTGAGCCTCCCCTGGGGTGGCCTGTCGTTTTCCGTGGATGGGCTGACGATCTCGAGCGATCCGCGCACCGTCGCCCTCACCTATCTGGACAAGCTGGTGTGCCTCGCCGAAGCGATGGGCGTGCTGCCCTGCGAGAACCCGGAGCAAGGACGAAGCGAGAACCTCGAATGTGATCTCGACCAGACGCTGGCGGGGATCGAGCACGCCTTCCGCGCTCCCATCGCGCCGCCTGCGGGAATCGTCCGCTGTGTCGGGCTCCCGACTTCGAAAGGCGTATTCCACTATCGCCACCTGAACGCGCTCTATACGTCATGGCGAATGAGCCAGTTGGCGGAAGGGCCGGTGTGCGAGTACGGCGGAGGTCTCGGGATCGTGGCCTTCTATGCTCGCCGCCTGGGCCTCGTCGACTACACGTTGCTCGATCTGCCGATCGTGAACGTGTTCGCCGGTCATTTCCTCATGAGCGCGATCGGGCCGGAGCACGTCAGCCTCTACGGCGAGCCTCCCGGGGACCTGAAGGTGCTCCCCTATTGGTCGGAGACCGGGCCCCAGTCGCTGGCGGTGAACCAGGACTCGTTCCCGGAGATCGAGGAGCGGATCGTCCGCAGATACCTCCAGGACATCGCCCGGACCAGCCGGCGGCTGCTGACCATCAACCACGAATCCCAGCCCGTGTCGGGCCCGCACCGCCACCTCAACGTCTCCCGCATGCTGGAGGGCGATCCTCGCTACAAGCGCGTCTATCGGGCAAGGTATTGGCTTCGCGAGGGCTACGTCGAGGAGCTCTACGATGTCGCTCGAGCCGTCTGAACGGGGCGAGGAGCCCTGCGTCACGACACCGCTTGCCTCGCGCACGGGGCTCATCTACGCTCAGCGCCACGTGATCGCGTCGATGCTCACGCCTACTCCCCCCTCGCCGCCGGCGTACCCCGAGGCCCGGTGACCCGGTGCATCGTGGACGAGACGCGCGCGCGCCTCGTCCTCGAGGATGGGCGCGAGCTCGACCTCTATTCGCCCGAGGCCTTCTCGCTGCTTTCGCGCCTCTGGCTCAAGGTCAGCTGGACCCTGAAGCATCCCTACACGTTCACCTGGCTGGGCCGCCCACTCATCCAGCACCCCGAGGACGTCCTGCGCGTCCAGGAGACGATCCACGAGGTGGCGCCCGACGTCATCGTGGAGACCGGAGTGGCCCATGGCGGATCGCTCGTCTTCTACGCGACCTTGTGCAAGGTGATGGGGCGCGGCCGCGTCGTCGGCGTGGACGTGGAGATCCGTGCCCACAACCGGCGCGCCATCGAGGCCCACGTCCTCGCCCCGCTGATCACGCTGGTCGAAGGGGATTCGACCGCTCCCGCGGTGGTGGAGCGCGTGAGCTCGCTGGTGCGGGCCGGCGAGCGCGTGCTGGTCATCCTCGACTCGAACCACTCGCGGGACCACGTCGCGCGCGAGCTCGAGGCCTATGCGCCTCTCGTGTCGAAGGGATCCTACATCGTGGCCACGGACGGCTCGATGGAGTTCCTGCACGACGTGCCGCGCGGACGGGCGGAGTGGGCCTGGGACAATCCGCGGGCGGCGGCGGTGGAGTTCGCGAAGCGCCACCCCGAGTTCCTGCTCGAGGAGCCGCCGTTCGCGTTCAACGAGAGCGCGATCCAGGAGCGCGTCACGCACTGGCCCGACGCGTACTTGCGGCGCCGGTGACGCCGGCGCGGGCGAGGCCTCGACCATTCGTCGAGGAGGGGGGACGGGTCCGGCGGTGAGGACGGGGCCGCCCGCCGCGCGTGTCTCGGTCGTAATCCCCACCCGCAACCGGGCGCGGCTCCTGCACGCGGCCCTCCGGAGCGCGCTGGCCCAGGAGCTCGACGGGCTCGAGGTCGTGGTCAGCGACAACGGCACCGACGACGGCGCGCGCGGCGTCGTCGAGAGCATGCCCGACCCGCGCGTGCGGTACGTCCGCACGGGAGCGTCGCTGCCCATGCCGGAGAGCTGGGAGTTCGCGTTCGCCCAGGCGCGCGGCGAATACGTCACCTATCTCACCGACGACTCCTGGCTCCTTCCCACCGCCGCCGCCGCCGCCCTGGAGGCGATCGAGGCCGAGGGTGTCGGCTTCGCCGTCTGGAACTTCTGCGTCTACCACGCGCCGGACTGGCTGGAGGCACACCGGCGCAACGTGCTTTCGATCCCGCATTTCGCCGGCGGGCGGCGGCGCATCCGCAGCGCGGAGGCACTCGCCCGCATGTACACGCTGGCCGCGGCGGTGGAGACGCCGAAGCTCCTCAACACGCTCGTGCGCCGGCAGCTGGCCGAGGACGTGCAGCGCGCGCAGGGCCGCCTGTTCATCCCGCCCGCGCCCGACTACTCCGGCGGCGTCGGTCTGCTGCAGGCGGCCGGAGAGTACGTCTTCCTCGACACGCCCCTCTACGTCGACGGCAAGTACCCGCAGAGCATCGGCGCGGTGCAGATGTTCAACTGGGGCGCGGCCGCTCTCGAGTTCGCGGAGGAGCTCGGGGCCGACGAGGCGGCGGAGGCCGGGCTCGGGCTGGACCTTCCCACCGTCTCGGTGGTGATCGCGCGCAGCCTCGAGCGGATGCGCCGCATCTACCCCACCCTGCCCTTTGCGGTCGAGCCGGAGGCGCTCGTCCGGGCCTGCGTGCACGACCTCGTCGTGCACGAGGACAACGGAGTGGACACGCGCGAGGCCTGGGTGGTCCTTCGCCGATACCTCGACGGTCTGCCCGCGGAGGTGGGGCGGGCGGCGCGGCGGCAACAGCTGCGTTCGCGCGCGATCGTCTGGCTCAAGGTGCTGCGGCGGCTGCCCTTCTCTTCGGCCCTCGAGCGGCTCCGTGGATACGACGTGTACCTCGGAGCGCGATACGGCTTCGCAGACATCGCAGGGGCGGGCTGCTTCGCGCGCGAGCGCATCGCGCCGGCCGGCGCCCCGCCGCCGGCGGGGGTGCCATGAAGGTCGTCATCCTGGCCGGCGGCTACGGCACGCGTCTCAGCGAGGAGACGGACCTCCGCCCCAAGCCGATGGTGGAGATCGGCGGGCGTCCCGTGCTCTGGCACCTGATGCGCTACTTCGCGCACTACGGGCATCGCGAGTTCGTCGTGTGCCTCGGCTACAAGGGGTTCTTCATCAAGGAGTACTTCGCCCACTATCGCCTGCACAACAGCGACCTCACCATCGATCTCGCACAGAACCGCACCGAGTACCATTCGCGGCAGCCCGAGGACTGGTGCGTGACCCTGGTGGATACGGGTCTCGACACCATGACCGGCGGGCGCCTCCGGCGCGTCCGCTCGTACCTCGGCGACGCGCCCTTCCTGATGACTTACGGCGACGGGCTCGGCTCCGTCGACCTGCACGCGCTCCTCGCCCACCACCGCGCGAAGGGCGCCGTCGCTACCGTCACCTCCGTCCAACCGCCGGGTCGCTTCGGCGCCATCGAAGTCGACGACCAGGACCAGGTCGTCGAGTTCCACGAGAAGCCGGCGGGAGGCGGGGGGTGGATCAACGCGGGGTTCTTCGTGATGGAGCCCGCGATCTTCGACTATATCGAGGGCGATCAGACCATCCTGGAGGGCGAGCCCCTCGTGCGCCTGGCCGCGGCCCGGAAGCTCTTCACCTACCGTCACGCCGGCTTCTGGAAGCCGATGGACACGCTCCGGGACAAGCGGGTCCTGGAGGGCCTGTGGGACTCGGGCCAGGCCCCCTGGAAGGTCTGGGCCTGATCGTGTTCCCGGGGCTGGAGCCGCTGCGCGGCCGGCGCGTGCTGGTCACCGGACACACCGGCTTCAAGGGCACATGGCTGGTCGGCCTCCTCGAGTCGCTCGGGGCCGCGGTTGAAGGTTATGCGCTCGCGCCCCACGATCCCAGCCTGCACGCGCAGGCCGGCCGGCGGGCGCCTCCCTGGGGCTACGGGGACGTCCGCGACGGCGGCGCGCTCGCGCGCGCCTTCGCGTCCTTTCGTCCGGAGGTCGTGATCCATCTCGCCGCCCAGGCCTTCGTCCGCCGGTCGTACGCGGAGCCGGCGCCCACCATCTCCGTGAACGTCATGGGCACGGCCGAGGTGCTCGAGCAGGCGCGCCGGGCGCCGGACGTGCGCGCGATCGTCGCCGTGACGAGCGACAAGTGCTATCGCAACGACGGGGCCGGCCGGGCGTTCCGCGAAGAGGACCCTCTAGGTGGCCGCGACCCCTACTCCGCGAGCAAGGCCGCCGCCGAGATCGTGGCCGCCGCCTACGGTCATTCTTTCTTCAGCCGCGCCGAGCCCGCCGTCGCGCTGGCCACCGTCCGCGCGGGCAACGTCCTCGGGGGCGGCGACTGGGGAGAAGACCGCCTGCTGCCCGACGTCTTCCGCTCCTTTGCGGCGGGCCGCCCGCCCACCATCCGCTTTCCGGACGCCATCCGGCCCTGGCAGCACGTCCTCGACGTCTGCCATGGCTACGCGGCGGTGGCGGCGGCGATCCTCTCGCGCCCGGGCACGGTGGAAGCGTGGAACTTCGCCCCCAACGGTCCGGAGCTCACCGTGCGCGAAGTCGTCGAGCGGGCCCTGCGTGGCCTGGGATCGACGACGGGCTGGGTCCAGACGGACGGGCCGGCCCTGCCGGAGGCGCCGGTGCTGCGCCTCGACGCCGGCCGCGCGCGACGCGAGCTGGGCTGGCGTGCGGTGCTCGCGCCGGCGGAAGCGGTGGACTGGACGGTCGAGTGGCATCGGGCCTTCGCGGCCGGCGCCTCCGCGGGCGACCTCTGCCGCCGCCAGCTCGAGGCCTTCGCCCAGCGCCGGGCGGAGGTCTCCGCGTGAAGTGCCGGTTCTGCGAGGCCGAAACGGGCGAGCCCGTGCTGAGCCTGGGCACGCAGCCGCTCGCCAACTCGTTCCTCGACGCGGAGGAGGTGCGCGCCATCGAGACCGGGCACCGGGGAGAGACGCGGCGGCCGCTGGACCTGCACCTGTGCACGGCCTGCGGCCTCGTCCAGATCGCGGAGACGGTGCACCCGGAGACGATGTTCTCCGACTACATCTACGTGTCGGGAACCTCCGACCTCATCCATCGCCACGCGGCGGTGCTCGTCGAGCTCGCGCGGGAGGTGATCGGCGAGCTCGGCGGTGCGCCGGTGGTGGAGATCGCCTCCAACGACGGGACAGTGCTGCGCCGCTTCCGCGAGGCGGGGGCGCGCGTCCTCGGCGTGGAGCCGGCGCGCAACGTGGCCACGCTGGCGGAGGCGGCGGGCATCCCCACGCGTGTCGAGTTCTTTTCCGCCGCCGCCGGACGCGACATCGCGCGCGCTTTCGGCCACGCCCGCCTGCTCCTGGCCCGCCACGTGTTCGCGCACGTCCCCGCGCCGCGCGACGTGCTCGAAGGGGCGCGAGAAGTGATCGGCCGCGACGGCATCCTCATGATCGAATCGCCGTATCTCGAGCCCTTCCTCACCCGTACGGAGTTCGACACCATCTACCACGAGCACCTCGCCTACCTCTCCGCGCGGCCGATCGCGCGACTCCTCGACGGGCTCGGCCTCGAGCTGTTCGACGTGCGGCCGTTCGACATCCACGGCGGCTCGATGCTCTACGTCATCGGAGCGCGCGGCGCGCACGCGGTCCGGCCGGCGGTGCCGGCGCTCCTGGCCCGCGAGAAGGAGCTGGGGCTGGCCGAGCGTCCGGTCTGGGAGGCCTTCGCCGCCCGCGCCGACGCCATCCGCACGCGCCTGGCCGCCCTGCTCGAGGAGCTCGGCGGCTCCGGCGCGCGCCTGGCCGGCTACGGCGCGCCGGCCAAGGGCAACACGCTCCTCGGCTGCCTGGACGGCGGATGGAAGCACCTGCGCTTCCTCGTGGACCGCAGCCCGTGGAAGCAGGGACGGTTCACGCCGGGGACCCACCTGCCCGTGCGGCCTCCGCAGGCGCTGCTCGACGAGGGCATCGACCACACGCTGCTCCTGGCCTGGAACTTCGAGACGGAGATCCTCGAGCAGCAGGCGGAGTACCGGCGGCGCGGTGGCCGCTTCCTGCGTCCCATACCCTGGCCGGAGGTCATCGCGTGATCGACGGAGTGCTCCTGGTGCCGCTGCGCCGGATCGTGGACGAGCGCGGGATGGTCATGCACATGCTCAAGCGCACGGACCCGCACTTCCGCGAGTTCGGGGAGATCTACTTCTCGACCGTCCGTCCCGGCGTCGTCAAGGGATGGCACATCCACGACCGGATGACCATCAACTACGCGGTCGTCCACGGCCTCATCAAGCTCGTGCTCTACGACCCCCGCCCGGGTTCCCCGACCCAGGGCGCGGTCGAGGAGCTGTTCGTGGGCGACAGCAACTACCAGCTCGTCTCCGTGCCCCCGGGCGTGTGGAACGGCTTCAAGGGCGTGAGCGGGGACGACGCGATCGTGGCCAACTGCGCCACCATCCCCCACGATCCGACGGAAATCCGCCGCCTGCCCCCCGACGATCCGTCGATCCCGTACTCCTGGGCGCTCGTCCAGCGCTGACCGGCGAAAGCGCCGGCTTGCTATCATGGGCATCCCCTTGTCGAGCCTCGCCCGGAATACGGTGTGGAACCTCGTCGGCCAGGGACTGACCCTCGTCCTCGGGTTCCTGGCCGTGAAGTTCGTCTACGGGCGCCTCGGCGGCGATGCCGTCGGCATCATCTTCTTCACGCTCACGGTCAGCTCGGTCTTCACCCTGACCCTCGACCTCGGAATCTCGTCGACGGTAGTGCGGGAGGTGTCCGCCCGCTTCGCCAAGGACCCGGAGTACATCCACGACCTGATGCGGACGGGCTCGCTACTCTACTGGGGCGCCTGGGCGGTGCTCGCGCTCCTTCTCTGGCTGGCGGCTCCGTGGCTCGTCCACCGCTGGATCCGGCTGGAGACCCTCGACGCGCCCACGGCGGTCGCGGCGGTGCGGATCTTCGGAGCGGGCGCGCTCCTGATCCTGCCGCGATCGATCTACGTCGGCCTGCTGCGCGGGCTGCAGCGGATGGACTTCACGAACGCCATCGATGCCGCCGCTTCCGCCGTGCAGCAGGGAGGCGTCCTCGCCATCCTGGTCTTCTGGCCCCACGCACGGCTCGAGGCCATCGCCTGGTGGCTCTCGACGGCGGTGGCGGGGGGCCTCCTGGCCTACGTCATCGCCGTCCTGCGCTTCCTGCCGGCACGGGCCCTCGTGCCCGGGCTGGTGGTGGACGTCCTCTCCCGGAACTACCGCTTCGCGTCCCGGCTCGTCTGGATCACCGTGCTCAGCCTGGTAATGACCCACCTCGACCGGATCGTCGTCAGCCGGCTGCTCCCCGTCGGCGTCTTCGGATCCTACGCCTTCGGCCACAGCGTGGTGGCCAAGGCCGCCTTCCTGGGCATCGCGATCGGCACCGCGGCCTATCCGCTGTTGTCGTCGCTGAGTAGCGCGGGGGCGCGGGAGGAGATGGGCGCGCAGTACCGCAAGCTGCAGGACCTCACGTGCTTCGGGACGGTGCCGCTCTTCGCCGCCGTCCCCTTCGCGGTGGTGCCCGTGTTCGGCCACGTGTTCGAGCCGGAGGTGGGGCGCGCCCTTCTCCTTCCCCTCACCTGGGTCACGGTGGGGTCCTACCTGAACGGCATGCTCAACATCCCATATTTCTTCTCGCTCGCCGTCGATCGCGCCGACATCGCGGCGCGGCTGCAAGCGTACGCCCTGCCGATCTGCGTGCCGATCTGCCTGGTCGCGGTGAGCCAGTTCGGCCTGTCCGGGGCGGGCTTCTCGTGGATGTGCTACCAGCTCTTCGCGTTCTTCTACGCCGTTCCACGGCTCTGCCGGGAATGCCTCGAGATCGAGCCGGCGCAGTGGTACCGCCATGCCGGACGCGTCCTGGCGCTGGCGGGAGGGACGTACGGGCTCGTCTGGCTGGCCCTCGCCGCCGCCGGGCTGTCCGCGAGCACGCTCGGTCTGGCCGTGGGGTACGGAGTGGCGACGGCGGTCTACGCGGTGGTGGCCTATCTTCTCCTCGGTGTGGAGCTGCGCGGCAGCCTCCGTCACTTCTTCGGCGCCGCCGGCCGGCTGCTGTCGGGTCAAGCCGTCGTCCGGTAGATGGGGATGCCCACGGCCGGCGCGGCGCGACCCGTCCACCGGCTGGTGGTGGGAGCGTCCGGCCTGCTCGGCGGCCATCTCCTGGATCTCGCGCCGGACGCCCTCGGAACGTATCGCCGCCAGGCCCGTCCGGGGCTCGTACATCTCGACCTCGCGTTCGAGAGCTCGGCCGACGCCCTCCTCCGCCGCCTCGCCGCCCTGGAATCCGTGATCATCGCCACCAACCCTCCGAGCCTCGAGTGGTGTGAACGGGAGCCCGCCGCCTCCCGCCGGATGGTGGCGGATCTCGATCTCTTCCTCGGCCGGCTGCGCCGCGCGCGCCCGTCGTGCCGGATCGTGTTCCTGTCCACGGACTACGTCTTCGACGGCACCGCCGGCCCGTACGACGAGTACGACGAGTCCGCCGCAACCCATCCACTGCAGGAGTACGGCCGGCACAAGCGGCAGAGCGAGGAGATCGTGGCCGCGTCCGGCCTCGATCACTGGATCGTACGGACGTCCGTCCTCTATGGGGAGAGCCGATGGGAGCCGTCGCGCCCCCTCTCGTACCCCCTTCAGGTGGTGGCGGCGGCGCGCAGCGGCGGCGACGTCGTGGCCACCGACAACCTCTGGTCGAAGGCGACGGAGGCGCGCAGCCTCGCCGCCATCGTCTGGTCGCTGGCCGATCGGCCCGGCGGAGGCGTGATCCATTGCGCGGGCGCTCCCGCCGTCACGCGCCTGGAGCTCGCGCGCCTCGTGCTGCAGGTTTGGGAGCTTGCGCCCTGGCCCGGTCTCCGCCCCGTCTCCGCCGACGCGGAAGGGCGCGTCCCCGGCCAGACGCTGCGCCGGCCGCGGAACTCCTCGCTGGCCACCCAGAAGCTGGAAGCTCTCACGGGCCGCGTACCGCTCGACCTCGCGTCCGGTCTCGCGGCGGTGAGAGAGCGCTGGGCGAGCGCTCCCGCGGATGGCGAGGCGTCCTCCTAGGACAGGAACGCCCGCATCAGGGCCGACATGCGGGCGAGGAACGCCTCGCAGGCGTAGCGCTCGCGCAAGCGGTCCCGGATCACGGTCCGGTCGTCGACGGAGAGAGCGAGGACGCTCTCCAATGCGGCGTCGAAGCCGTCCTCGTCGAGCCGCGCGCAGGCCCCGGGCAGGCCTTCGAGCACTTCCTGGATCGCTCCGCCCCCGGCATGACAGACGGGCGTCCCCAGGAACCACGCCTCGAGGGCGGGCAGGCCGAAGCCCTCGATCGCGGACAGGAGCAGCAGCGCCCGCGCCCCCGACAGCTCTTCGCGCAAGCATTGGCGCGACACGGGCCCCAGCAGCTCGACGTCGTCATGCGGAGAGGGTCCGGTGAGGCCGGTGACGCGCAGCCGCCAGCGGCCGCCGTGGCGCCGGTTGAAGGCGCGGAACAGGGCGATGGTCTCCGCCGTGCGCTTGTGGGGCAGGGACGATCCGAGGTGGAGGAGCCGCGGTTCGCCGGCGGCGCGCATGGGCGGTGCGGGATCCACGAGGTCCGGTGAGGGCGTCAGCGGGCATACCTCGATGCGCGGCGGCGCAATTCCCGCACGGACCGCCTCGTCCAGGAGCGCCGATCGCGAGAACTCGGAGTCGGTGACGATCGCGCGCGCCCGCCGCAGGCCATGGCGAATGGTCGCGCCGAGATAGGCGAGCTTGGCGCGCGAGAACGGCCCCGGCGGTTGGCGCGCGTAATACAGCGGGATCGTGTCGTGCAGGGTCACCGTGAAGCGGCGGCCCGAGCCCAGCCAAGGGAGGAATCCCTTCGGGAAGTGAACGAGGTCGAGGCCGGCGCGAGCGGCGAGGACCGGCGCGACCAGGTTGTCCGCGCCCAGCCGGGGCAGGCCGGACGCACACGCCGTCGGCAGCTCGATCACGCGGGCCGCGACCCCGGCATCCATGTCGGCCCGGTTCGCCCGGTTGACGAAGAGCGTGACCTCGTGCCCGGCGAGGCGCAGCGGCAGCTCGCGGGCCAGGAGGCGCGAGTAGGAGTAGATCCCCTTGCTCTGCGTCCGCTCCCAGACCTGGTCGGCGACGTAGAGCCCGAGGCGCACGTCAGTGAGCGCCGCGACGGCTCACGAGGGCGGGCAGCGTGCGGAGGAGGATGGCCAGGTCCAGCCCGAGGCTCCAGTTGTCCACGTACTGGAGATCGAGATCCATCCACTGCTGGAAGCCCAGCTCGTTGCGGCCGCTGATCTGCCACAAGCAGGTGAGGCCGGGGCGGACGCTCAGGCGCCGGCGATGCGGCCCCGCGATGCGGGTGGTCTCGATCACGGGCAGGGGCCGTGGCCCGACCAGGCTCATCTGCCCGCAGAGGACGTTCACCAGCTGCGGCAGCTCGTCCAGGCTGGTGCGCCGCAGGAACCGTCCGAACGGCGTGACGCGCGGGTCCTCGCGGATCTTGAAGACCGGCCCGTCCATCTCGTTGGCCGCGAGCAGGGCCTCCCGCTGGACCTCGGCATGCTCCGACATCGTGCGGAACTTCAGCATCGGAAACGGTCGGCCGTGGAGCCCGCCGCGGCGCTGGACGAAGAGGGCCGGCCCCCGCGAGGTGAGCCGCACGCCCAGGGCCACCGCGATCAGCAGCGGCGCGGTGGCCACGAGGAAGGCCGCCGCCAGCACGCGGTCGAAGATCGCCTTGACGAGCAAAGCCGGCCGGTCCGGCTCGTGGATCTCATACGAGAGATAGAGGGCGGGACCGAGGACTTCCGCACGAAGGCGCGCCCGCTCGAGGTTGACGGTGTCGATGCGCACGAGCACGGGGAGGCCGGCCTCCTCGGCGCACTCGAGCAAGGGCCTTTGCACGGAATGGGAGAGGCCACAGGGAAGCACGATCTCGTCCACGCCGCCGGCCTGCAGCCGCCGTCGCAGGGCCTCCGCCGAGACCTCGGGCAGCGCCTCGAGCCGTTTCCCGTGCACGGCCGCCAGCTCTTCCACCGCTCCGTCGCGGGCCGGACCGAGCGAGAGGGAGACGAGCTCTCCGCGGACGCGGGCGATCCACGCACGCTGCGCCAGCTTGGCCAGCAGGAGGAGGACGGTCGAGACGAAGAGGTAGACCCCGATGAGCGAGCGGTTGAGGGGAGCCTGGGCGGCGGTGAGGATGAGGCCGAGCGCGAGCGCGCCCCAGCCCTGCGTCCAGAGCAGGGCGCGCACGATCTCGAGCAGCGGCCCGGTCAGCGTCCGCACCCGGTGGAGGCCCATCCTCTCCGCACACCAGGCCCAGGTCGGGAGGAACACCAGCAGCAGGTGAGCGTAGTCGCTGGAGGGGACCGCCGGCTTGAGCGCGGGGACGACCTGCACCAGCCCGCCGCGGATCAGGTGGGACAGGCCTAGGCCGGCCACGATCAAGAGGACGTCCTGCAGGAGGACCTGGCGCTCCAGGGCCTTGTCGTTCAAGGCCGCGTCCCGGCTTGAGCACGGACGAAGCTCTCGAGGTCGACCAGCGACGGGCCACCTCCCGCCGGCCAGTCGAAGTACCAGGCCGAGCGGTCGGGATGGCGTCGCCGCCAGAATTCGAGGTTTTCCTGGAGTCCGGGAGTGCGTTGGAAACGAACGTAGAGGACGTCGTCGTCCAGGGACGGTGAGTTGCAGCGGGGGAAGTAGGCCCAGCTGCGGTAGGTCCAGGGCGGGACCACACCGTTGTGGAAGACCAGCGCATGCGAGAGACCCCGCGTTGCGATGAGGTCGGGCGCGACGCGCTGGGCCTGGCCCATGAGGCCCAGATCGCGCAGGCGCTCGGGCAGGAAGAGGGTCAAGGCCACGAGGGCACCGGAGACGAGAACAGCGGACACGCTGGACGCAAGAGGGGGGAAGGCGCCGGCCAGCCAGGCGCGGGCGCGGACGGCGCCGTCCGCGGAGAGGATGCAGAGGACGGGCACCACCTCGAACAGGTACAGGGGGCCGGTGGCACCGACGCCGACCTTTGGCGCGACGAGCCGGTACGCGAGCTCCGCCGCCACCATCGCCCACAGGAGCGCGGCGGTTCCACTTCGCCGTGCGCAGGGCAGGAAGAGCAGCGAGACCGGCCATCCGAACAACCAGACGTCGAGGCGCAGCAGCGCCGAGAACAGCGACATCGCAAGGTGGGCCAGATCGCCTCCCACGAAGTCGCGCAGCCCCCCCACGCCTTCTCCGGTGGCGTGAAACGCCTGGTATCCGGTCGTCAGGGAGCTCCCGAGCTGCGCCCGGTTCACGAGCAGGAGAGCGCCTCCGGCGAGGACCATCGGCGCCGTCACCGCGGCGAGCGTGCGAAGGCGGACGGGAAGCGGCGTGGAGCGCGGGCTCCCCGCCGTCCAGGCCATCGCGACGACGGCGAAGAGCACGCCCGGCAGCGGCCGCACGAGCACCCCGTAACCGAGCGCCGCGCCCGCGAGGAAGGCCAGGCCCAATCCGCCACGCCGCCGTGATTCCACGAGCGCGGCCAGGGCGAGGGTCAGGCAGAGTGCCGCCGTGGTCTGCGAGACCACGGTCGCCCCCGTCAAGAGCACCTGAGGCGAGAAGGCGAGCAGCAGGAGGGCTACGACGGCCGCCGTTTGCGTCGTGGCGCGGCGGGCCAGAGCCAGCGTGGCCAGCACGGTGAGACCCATGGCCACCGGCACCACCGCACTCTCGAGCCGGAGCTTGCGGCCGATCATGAGCAGCAGCGGGTGCCCGATCGGATATTTTCCGAACCGCACGCGGTCGGTGAGGACCACGAACTGCTCGCGATAGAACTCGAGGTCATGGCCGGGCGAGGGTGCCGTGACCCCGCCGGCCCCGAGCGTCTGCGCGATGAAGCGATACACGTGTTCGTCATCGGAGGTCACGGCGTGCCGAAGGACGAGATGGGCCACGGCGGCGCAGGCGGCCGCGACCGCCAAGGCGAACACGGCGGCGGTGTGGCCGGGCCGCCTCGCCATCGCGCGTACCGCGCCGATCGCCGCCCCGACGAGACTGGTGCCGGCGAGGGCGAAGGAGAGGAGCGCCCAGGCCGCTCCCCCGAACACGATGAAGACGGAGATCGCGGAGATCTCGATCGGGAGGAGGGCGTTCATCCCGGTGCCCTGGGGAAGCACGAAGCCGTCGTAGAAGGAGGCCGCGATCGACCGGTAGCTCAGGAGGGCGATGACGGCGCCCAGGAGCGCGACGATCCGCGCCCACTCCCGGCGGTGCGCCGCCTTTGGCGTTGCGACGGCAACAGGAGGCGCTTCGCCATCGGGCACAGGGTCTTCCATTCCGCCTGCGCCGGCAGCGTACGTCCAGGTGCCGGAGCGGTCAAATATGCGTGTGCGATCGCTCATCCGGCCCGCGATTCGCCGTGCATCCGGCATTGACTTGGCGTGCGACCGCAGTTACGATCGCGCGTACACGAGGGCCCCAATCGATTTGGCCATCGTCGCGATCATCCCCGCACGGTTCGGTTCCACCCGCCTTCCCGGAAAGCCTCTCTCTCAGATCAGCGGCAAACCCATGGTCCAGCACGTCTGGGAACGCGCGCGCCAGGCGCGCACCGTGGACCGCGTGCTGGTGGCGACGGACGACGAGCGCATCGCGGAGGTCGTGCGCACCTTCGGGGGCGAGGTGGTGATGACCTCCCGCGCGCACGCCACGGGGACGGACCGCCTGGCGGAGGCGGCGGCGGGCACGGACGCCGAGATCGTCGTGAACGTGCAGGGCGACGAGCCCATGCTGGACGCGTCGTTCATCGACGGCATGGTCGCCCCCCTTCGCGCGGAGCTTGACCTGCCGATGTCGACGGTGTCCTTGCCTCTCACGGACGTCGAGGAGATGCTCTCCTCGGCCGTGGTGAAGGTGGTGACGGACGCGCGCGGCCACGCCCTGTACTTCTCGCGCAGCCCGATTCCCTTCGTGCGCGACGCGGTGGATCTGCGCAGCGACCACCAACGCGGAGAGTGGTTGCGCGCCGCCGCCGCTCAGGCCGTGTCACGCCGGCTCGCCCGCAAGCACGTGGGCCTCTACGCGTACCGCCGGGAGGCGCTCCTTCGCTTCGCCTCCCTCAGCCCTTCGCCTCTCGAGCAGGCGGAGTCGCTCGAGCAGCTCCGTGCCTTGCACCATGGAATGAGGATCCGGGTGGTACCGATGGAGGGTCAGTCCGGGGTGGCGGTGGATACGCCGCAGGACCTCGAGCGCGTCCGCGCGATCATGGCCGGAGGGGACTTTCCCAACACAAGGAAGACATGGCTACCAAATACATCTTCGTGACCGGCGGCGTCGTGTCGTCCCTCGGCAAGGGGCTGGCTTCCGCCTCCATCGGCGCGCTGCTCGAGGGCCACGGGTTCAAGGTCGCGATGATGAAATGCGACCCCTACATCAACGTGGACCC
>Ga0070698_100004522_pt1 | contig 15282 bp, 12 predicted proteins | sample KBSK1502metaG_FD_65477 | JGI IMG/M metagenome (GOLD analysis project Ga0070698, IMG submission 65477) | Corn, switchgrass and miscanthus rhizosphere microbial communities from Kellogg Biological Station, Michigan, USA - KBS K1-50-2 metaG | ecosystem: Host-associated > Plants > Roots >...
GAACTTCTGCCTGGCTGCCTGGTAGAACGCGGTGAATTCGCCGGCCGCGAGCTGATCGTAGGTGGCTTTCTCGCCGATCTCGAGCGCATGCTCGATCAGCATTCCGAACTGGGTGCCCCAGTCGCCGAGGTGCGCGGCGCGGACGACCGTGTGCCCGAGATGCTCGAGCACCCTGACCACGGCGTCGCCGACCACCGTCGCTCGCAGATGGCCGACGTGCAGCTCCTTCGCCACGTTCGGCCCCGAGTAGTCCACGACCACGACCTGCGGCCGCCCGGCTGTCGGCACGCCCAGCCTGGCGTCGTCAAGCTGGCGCGTCGCCTGCGTGGCGATCCAGTCATCCCGCAGCGTGAGGTTGATGAAGCCCGGCCCGCTCACCTCTGGCTTCTCGATCACGCCGGAGTCGCCGAGATGGCCGGCCAGCTCAGCCGCGACGTCGCGCGGCGCGCGGTTCAGCCGCTTGGCCAGCGCCAGCGCGACGTTCGCCTGGTAGTCCGCGAACTGGGAGGGCCGGATCACGGGATCGGCATCGGCGTAGTCGGGCCCGAACGCGGCAGCGAGCGCGCCGCTCATCAGCGTGGCCAGCGCCTGCTGCGGATCAGTCATGCGATCCAGCCTATCGGCCCGCGCGCGTCAGGGACGGCGCAGGAAATGCCCGCCGCGGGCCGGGCCGAGCCGCTCTTTGATCTTCTCCGCGATCTGGCCGCGGGCCAGGTCCGCGGCCAGCACGCACGCGGCCGCGACCCCGCGCGCCGTCGCCGCGCCGTGCGCGATCACCACGGTCCGCTCCATCCCGAGCAGCGCGGCTCCGCCGTAGGTCTCCGCATCCATGCGGTCGGCCAGTTCCCGCAGCCCGCGCCGCTGCAACAGCGCCCCGATCCGGGCGGCCCGGGATCCGGCCAGGGTCTCCCGGAGCTGCCTGGCGGCGAACGCCGCGGTCCCCTCGAGCGTCTTGAGCGCGACGTTCCCCGTGAAACCGTCGGTGACGACCACGTCGACCTTTCCCGTGAGCAGGTCGCCGCCCTCGATATTGCCAGCGAAGCTGATCGGCAGCCCGCCGTGCGGGGGGTCAGCGTCGAGCAGCTCGTGGGCCCGCCGGGCCAGCTTGTTGCCCTTGCCCGGCTCGGCGCCGATCGTGAGCAGGCCGACCCGGGGCTCGGGAATGCCGTGGGCGGTCTGCGCGTAGGCCACCCCGAGCTGCGCGAACTGGACCAGCATCTCCGGCTTGGGGTCGGCGATCGCGCCCGCGTCCAGCAGCACCGTGGGCCCGGGCCGGGTGGGGAGCACGACCGCCAGGGCCGGTCTCAGGACGCCGGGCAGCGGCCGCAGCCGGAGCCTGGCCGTGGCGACGACCCCGCCGGTCGACCCGGCCGAGACGACGGCACCGGCCTGGCCTCGCCTGACGAGCTGGCAGGCGACCGCGATGCTCGACCGGGGGCGGCGCCAGGTGGCCAGCGCGCCCTCGCTCATCGCGACCGTGTCCTCCGCCGGCACGATCCGGATGTCGCCCAGCGCCCCGTGCCGGGCCAGCAGCGGGCGCAGCTGCCCGGGCCGGCCGGTGAGCAGCACGCGCAGCCCGGAGTCCCTGGCGGCCAGGACCGCGCCCGCGACGATCTCCGCGGGCGCGTGGTCACCGCCCATGGCATCGACGGCGATCAGCTCCGGCGACCTGCCGCCGGGCGGCCGCCGATCGCCGGGCGGCGTGCGGTCATCAGGCACGGACAACTCCCCGCGGCCATGGTCCATCGGTCGATGGTCCCCGGCTCCGTGCACGGTGGCCCCGTCCATCCCGGCGCGGCTCAGGCTGACCCCATGACGGTGTCCCGCATGCGGCCAGCTTCTCACGCACCCGGGGCGGTCTCCCGCTCGTGCCGGCTTGACCCGACCACGGGGGGTAGCCAGCAGGTGACAGTCGCGTTAGCGTTGGAGAACAGCAATGCCCTTGACCAACGTGTCCGGCAGGAAGCCGCTGGTTGCTGCTAGCTTGTCGGCTGCAGCCGGTATGGTGCATTTCGTGAGGAAGTACGCGCAGCGACGGAACCCTCTGCGTTCCTTGAGTGTTTTCTAATTGTGACCTCTTTGGATAGTCACTGACCGGCGGGATGCCCCGCGGTCTGCGTCTCAGGGGTAGTCGGTAGTAGCGCGGCGATCCGCCGCCAGGCTGTGCGACACGCGCGCTCGGGCATCGGTGCAGCGAGCGGCGAGCTACTGGAGGGAGTTGCGTGACAGGACTTCATCAGCTGGCGCCCGAGTTCTCCAGGTCGGGCGCCCGGTACCGTGCGTACACCAGCAAGCACCTGGACGAGCTGACCGCGCGCGCAGGGCTGGACGCCAGCGAGCGGCTGGCGGTCAAGGCCGTGGCCACCGTGCTGCCGTTCCGCACCAACGAGTACGTCGTCGAGCGGCTCATCGACTGGAACGCGGCCCCCGACGACCCGATCTACCGCCTGATCTTCCCGCAGGCGGACATGCTCCCCGGCCGCGATGTCGGCCACATCGCCGGCCTGCTCGCCCGGGACGCTCCCGCGGCCGAGGTGCGCCAGGCCGCGCACGTGGTGCGGACCCGGCTCAATCCCCATCCGGCCGGCCAGCTGGCGTTCAACATCCCCGACCTGGCCGACGAGCCACTGCCCGGGGTCCAGCACAAGTACCCGGAGACCGTGCTGGTGTTCCCGAGGCAGGGCCAGACCTGCCATGCCTACTGCACCTACTGCTTCCGGTGGGCCCAGTTCGTGGATGAGCCCGATCTCAAGATGGCGACCAGCGACATGGCCAGGATCACCGCCTACCTCCGGCAGCATCCCGAGGTCACCAGCGTCCTGATCACCGGCGGCGACCCGATGATCATGAGTACGCCGGTCCTGCGGCGCTACGTCGAGCCGCTGCTCGACCCCCAGCTCGGGAATATCGAGTCGATCCGGATCGGGACCAAGTCGCTGGGCTACTGGCCGCAGCGGTTCGTCACCGACCACGATGCCGACGACGCGCTGCGGCTGTTCGGGGAGGTCGTCGCCGCGGACAAGTGCCTGGCCCTGATGGCTCACTTCTCCCACCCCCGGGAACTCGAGCCCGCCCTGGTGGCGCAGGCCGTGCGCAGGATCAGGTCCACCGGCGCGGTGATCCGGACCCAGGCGCCGCTGATCAGGTCGATCAACGACGATTCGGCCATCTGGGCCGGCATGTGGCGCACGCAGATGCGGATGGGGATGGTCCCGTACTACATGTTCGTCGAGCGCGACACCGGCCCGCAGGGGTACTTCGCCGTGCCGCTGGCGCGGGGCTATCAGATCTTCCGTGACGCCTACGCGAGCGTCTCCGGCCTGTGCCGCACCGTGCGCGGCCCGTCCATGTCGGCGACCCCCGGCAAGGTGTGCGTCGACGGGGTCGTCGAGGTAGCCGGCGAGAAGGTGTTTGCCCTGCACATGATCCAGGCCCGCAATCCGGACCTGGTCGGCAAGCCGTTCTTCGCGCGGTTCGACCCGACCGCGATCTGGCTGTCCGACCTCGAGCCCGCGTTCGCGCCCCGGTTCCCGTTCGATTCAGTTCCCGATCAGCTTCCCGGCCTGTGGGGACCAGAGGTGCTCGCCTCGCTGACCTGAGGTCCGCGGCGAGCCGTACAACTGAATTTTCCCGCTACGGGCGCGGCCCGCCAGGTTAGCCTGGCGGGCCGTTTCCGTTATGAATCGGTAATGAGCTCAGCGCTATCCGTCGGCCCGTGCGTCGTGACCTCAGCCGGCGCGGCGGCGGCCGCCTGGCTCGCCGCCGGCGGGCGCTCGTGCCGGCTGATCGCCAGGCAGCTCGCGGCGCCCACGGCCAGCAGCACGACCGGCAAGATCATCGTCGCGCGCATGGCGTCCACGAACCCGAACGTGAACACGTCGTGGCCGATCCTGGCGACCTGCGCGGCCAGCTGGGCCGGGAGGCCCGTCTGCCTGGCGACGCCGCCGTTCTGGCCGGCCCCGACCTGGATGCCGGTGCCTGCCGAGCGCTGGATCCCGGCGATGAAGTGCCCGCGCAGCTGCGGCGGCAGCGCCGCGGCCCTGGTCCTGGCCTGGCTGGCCATTGACGAGGCGAGCTGGTTCTGCAGCAGCGCGCCGACCGCGGCGGTGCCGATCACCAGGCCGACCTGCCGGACGGTGTTCAGCACGCCGGACGCCGCCCCGGCCAGCTGCGGCTGGATGTTGCGCATGGCCGTGGTCACCATCGGCGCGAATATGGAGCCCATCCCGATCCCGGCGACGACCAGCGGGGCCATGAAGCTCGGCCACGAGGAGCCGGGGCGCGCGATCAGTGCCAGCCAGCCCATCCCGGCGGCGAACAGGATCAGGCCGGACATGAGGATGTACTTGCCGCCGATCTTGTCGGTCAGGCGCCCGGCCGCCGGGGCGATGACGCCCGACAGCAGCGAGGCCGGCGCCAGCGTGAGCCCGGCCTTCAGGGCCGAGAAGCCGAGCACGGACTGCAGGTAGATGGTGACCGGCAGGAAAATCCCCATCATGCCGACCGCGAGCACGCCGGACACCCAGTTGATCACCGCGAAGTTCCGGTCACGGAACACGGCGAACGGGATCAGCGGCTCCCGCTGCTGGGTCAGCTTCTGAACCACCAGGAAGACGGCCAGCAGCAGCACGCCGATGCCGAGGACCAGCGGGATGCTGATGAACGAGGTGATCGTGCCCCAGCTGTACCTCTGCCCCTCGACCAGGCCGTAGCAGATGGCCAGCAGCGCCGCGCTGGCCAGCAGCACGCCGGGGATGTCGATCCGGTGCCTGCGGCCGAGCCGCAGGTCCGGGATGATGACCGGGGTGATCAGCAGCACGATCACTCCGATCGGAAGGTTCACGAAGAAGATCCACCGCCAGTCGAACGCGGTCACAAGCAACCCGCCGAGGGTCGGCCCGGCGATCGTCGCCACGCCGGCCACCGCTCCCCAGACTCCGAACGCCGCGCCCCGCCGCTCTGGAGGGAAGGTGTTCGTAATGATCGTCAGAGTCTGCGGCATGAGCATGGCCGCGCCCAGGCCCTGGACGGCCCGGAACCCGATCAGCCAGCCCGGGCTGGGGGCCAGGCCGCAGGCGGCCGACGCGGCCGTGAACAGGGCGACGCCGCCCATGAACATGATGCGCGGCCCGATCAGGTCGCCGAGCCTGCCCGCCGTGATGACCAGCACCGCGAGCACGAGCGCGTAGGCGTTGATCACCCACAGGACATCGTCGAGCGAGGCGTGCAGCTTCGTGATCATGTTCGGGATCGCGATGTTGACGATGGTCAGGTCCAGCAGGGTCATAAAGAACCCGAGCGAGACCACCAGCAAGACCATCCACGGGTTCCCGGCGTACTTTCGCACGGATCCTCCTCGACTTCCCGCCCAACCAGCCGCCGCGCGGAAGACCCGCGCAGCCATGACCCGCGTCCACCCCAGGAGTTCCCTGGCCACGCGCCAGCATTCCCATGACCTGGTAACTCTTCCAACAGAGTAGACGGAGCCACCGACAAAACGGCGGCCGCCTCCGGCTAGGCGCCGCGGACGAATCCGGCCACCTGGCCAGGCCGCGCGGAAGAGGGCGAACGCCACATAACGTTCGGCCGCCGGCATGGCGGCGGGCGGCCCCGCCGCGGCGGGCGCACCGGAGCACATGCCGGTCTGCGGCCCGCCGCAGTACCGAACCCCGTTCGGGCGGGCGGGAGGCGGGCCAAGTAAGCTCCCGCCCATGGAACTGAACGGGACCGGAGCGATCGTGTCCGGGGGCGCGAGCGGACTGGGCGAGGGCACCGCGCGCGAGCTCGCCGCGGCGGGCTGCCGGGTTGTCGTGGCTGACCTCAACGAGGAGCGGGGCAAGGCGGTGGCCGACGCCATCGGCGGCCTGTTCGTGGGGACAGACGTCTCCGACGAGGAGTCGGTGCAGGCCGCGGTCGACGCGGCCGCGTCGGCGGGACCGCCGCTGCGGGTCGTCGTGAACTGCGCGGGCATCGGCTTCGCCGCCCGCACGGTGGCCCGCGACGGGACCCCGCACGACCTGGCCGCGTACCGGAAGGTCATCGACATCAACCTGATCGGCACCTTCAACCTGATGCGGATCGGCGCCGCGGCGATCGCGCGGACCGAGCCCGCCGACGGCGACGGGCAGCGGGGCGTGGTCATCAACACCGCGTCGGTGGCCGGCCTCGAGGGGCAGACCGGCCAGGTGGCCTACTCGGCATCCAAGGGGGGCATCATCGGCATGACCGTCCCGGCGGCGCGGGACCTCGCGGCGATCGGGGTGCGGGTGAACACCATCTGCCCCGGCATCATCGACACGCCGATCTACGGCACCGGCCCCGGCAGCGACGAGTGGAAGGCCAGGCTGGCCGCTCCCGTCGTCTTCCCCAAGCGGATGGGTACCGCGGCCGAGTTCGCTCAGCTGGTCCGGGCGCTGATCGAGAACGACTACATGAACGCCGAGGTCGTCCGCTTCGACGGCGGCATCAGGTTCCAGCCCAAGTAAGCAGCGCCCGCCGGGTCGGCCAGCGCCCCGGCGGCACAAGGAGAAGCTCAGTGGCCGACGCGGTTCTCACCGAGTGCAGCGACGGGATCGCTGTTATCACCATCAATCGCCCGGAGGCGCGCAACGCGGTCAACGGCGAGGTCGCCCGGGGCCTAGCCGCCGCGGTCGAGGAGTTCGACGGCTCCGCGGACGTGCGGGTGCTGATCCTGACCGGCGCGGGCGGAACGTTCAGCGCGGGCATGGACCTGAAGGGCTTCCTGGCCGGCGAGTCGCCGAACGTGGCCGGACGCGGCTTCGGCGGCATCGCCGAGCGGCCGCCGGCCAAGCCGGTGATCGCCGCGGTCGAGGGCTACGCGCTGGCCGGCGGCTTCGAGATCGCGCTGAGCTGCGACATGATCGTCGCGAGCGAGGCCGCGAGGTTCGGCCTGCCCGAGGTCAGGCGGGGCCTGGTGGCCGGCGCGGGCGGGCTGCTCAGGCTGCCGCGCCGGGTTCCCTACCATCTGGCCATGGAGATCGCGCTGACCGGCGAGCACTTCACCGCCGAGCGCCTGCAGCAGGCCGGCCTGGTCAGCAGGGTGGTCGGCGTCGGCGAGGCCCTGACGGGGGCGAGGGAGCTGGCGGCGCGCGTGGCCCAGGGAGCCCCGCTCGCGGTGGCGGCCAGCAAGCAGGTCATCGTCGAGTCGGCGGACTGGGCCAGCGGCGAGGCGTTCGCCCGGCAGGGCGAGGTGATAGGCCCCGTGTTCGTCTCCGCGGACGCCATGGAGGGCGCGGCCGCCTTCGCGGCGAAGCGGGCGCCCGTGTGGCGAGGCGAGTGAGCCGGTCAGCCGGACAGGGCCGGGATCTCCGCCGGGCCGCGGCGGGGCAGGATGCGCGGCCGCGAGGGGCGCGCCTGGGCACGTTGCGTCGTGGCGGGCCGGGGCGCGTACGCGGCCAGCGCCTCGCGGAGCCTGCCCCGGCCGCGGTGCAGGCGTGACATCACGGTGCCGATCGGCGTGCCCATGATCTCCGCGACCTCCTTGTACGGATAGCCCTCGATGTCCGCGAGGTAGATGGCCGCCCGGAACTCCTCGGGAAGGTCGCGCAGCGCGCGCAGGATGTCGGAGTCGGCCAGCAGGTCCAGCGCCTCCGCCTCGGCCGAGCGCGCGGGAGGGGACAGCGGATCGGCGCCGACCTGCCACTCGTCCTGGAAATCGGCACCGAACTGGGCGGCCGGCTCGCGCCGCCGCTTCCGGTAGCTGTTGATGAACGTGTTCGCCAGGATCCTGTGCAGCCAGGCCCGCAGGTTCGTGCCCGGGCGGAACTGATGGAACGCGGCGTAGGCCTTGGCGATGGTCTCCTGCACCAGGTCCTCGGCATCGCTCGCGTTCTTGGTCATGCGGAGCGCGGCCGGGTAGAGCTGGCCCATGACCGGCACGACGTCCCGCTCGAATGCCACCCTGCGCTCCGGCGTCTCGTCCTTCAGCCTCATCGTCGCTCCGCTCGCTTGGTGCTGCGTCTCGTATGACTACGCGGCGCCGCGGCCTCCAGTTCGCTGTGTCTCCCCGCTCGCCTCCTGGGCGCTCTGCCCCTCCGGCTCGCTAGGGCCGCTCACCTTATAGACGCTCGCGCTGGCCGTAACGATGCATGATCAGCAGAACATTAGGACTTCACAGCGGGAACTCTCAGCTGGCGTTCAGGTTCGCGCCCGGTGCGGGCGGGTCTGGGCCGGTCTGGGCCGTCGGGTCAGATCCAGCCGCCGGACCACATCCGCGCCAACCATGCCGTGTACGGGATGACCTTGGCCGCGAGCACCGGGTACATGTAGCTGAAGTCCACCAGGACGGCCAGCAGGTAGCCGCCGGCGAGGATCGCGCCGAGGACCCGGCGCGCCGGGAAGGCGCGCGCCGGGCCGATGATCAGCCCGAGGCACAGCGTGATCGCGATGACCAGGAACGGGTCGAAGGCCACCGCGTAGAAGTAGAACTCGGTCCTGTGGTCGTGCACGGCGAACCAGAACCACGGCAGCAGCCCGGCGGCCAGGCCCAGCAGCACCGCGCCGGCCCGCCAGTCCCGGCGGATCAGCCACCACGCGAGGCACGCCAGGATCGCCGGGACGCTCGCGTACCAGATGAGCGGCGTGCCGATCGCGAGGACCTCCTGGGAGCAGGACGGCGCGCCGCAGGTCTTCGGGGCCTGGTAGAAGAGCGAGACCGGCCTGCTGATGAACAGCCAGGTCCACGGCTGCGACTTGTACGGGTGCCCGGTGGTCAGCCCGAGGCCGAACTGGAGCATGTACTTGTTGTATTGGTACAGGGAGTCCAGCGCCGACCAGACCGGCGTGCTGTTGCCGTGCAGGGCCGCCCAGTTGCGGTCGTAGCCGTAGGGCGAGGCGAACCAGCCGCTCCATGAGGCCAGGTAGGCGGCCAGCGGCGCGAGCACGAACGACACCGGCATCCAGGTCACGTCGCGCACCAGCGCGCCCCGCCACGGGGCGGTGTATCCCGCGGCGCGGCGCGCGCCCAGGTCCCAGGCCAGAGCGAGCAGCGCGAACGCGGGCAGGTACCACACACCGTTCCACTTGGACGAGACGGCGAGGCCGAGGCACACCCCGGCCAGCACGCGCCACCAGCGGACGCCGAGGTTCGGCCCGCCGGCGTCCGCAGTCACGTCGGCCGCGGCCGCCGCGATCCTGGCCCGCGCGCGGTCCCTGTCGATCACCAGGCAGCCGAACGCGGCCAGCGCCCAGAACATCACGAAGATGTCGAGCAGCGCCGTGCGGCTCATCACGAGCTCGAGCCCGTCCAGCGCCAGCAGCAGCCCGGCCACGCAGCCGAGCAGCGTGGACCGGGTCATGCGGCGCGCGATCCTGGCCGTCATCAGGATGGCCAGCGAGCCGACCAGCGCGACCGTGAACCGCCAGCCGAACGGGGTCAGGCCGAACAGCCACTCCCCGACGGCCATCATGATCTTCCCGAACGGGGGATGCACGACGAGCTCGCCGCCCGGGGCGAAGATATTGGTCTTGCCCTGGCCGAGCAGCGTGTTGATGTTCTTGACGTGGTTGATCTCCACGCCGTGGCGCAGGATGCCGTACGCGTCGCCGACGTAGTACGTCTCGTCGAAGACGACGGATGGCGGCGTGCTGAGCCGGTCGAAGCGCAGGAACGTCCCGAGCGCGGTCACCAGCAGCGGCCCCAGCCAGCCCCAGAGCGCGCTGCCCGGGATCGGCGGGACCAGCCGGTCCCGGAGACCGGCTGCGCTGCTGATCCGTTCGGAAGGCATAGCCTCCGTCTCATATGCCGTCATCGAAAGTCATCGTAGGCGCGGCCGGCATTAGCGTGGAGCGCGACATGGAACGTGGCGAGACCGGAACCGGGGGGACAGCGGAGGCAGGCGGGGCGACGCTCACGCTCGCGGCCGTGCCGATCGGCAGGCCCGAGGACGCCTCGCCCCGGCTGGCCGCCGCGCTCGGCGCGGCACCGGTCGTGGCGGCGGAAGACACCCGCAGGCTGCGCAGGCTGGCCGCGGCGCTCGGCGTTCGGCTGACCGGCCGTCTGGTCTCCTACTACGACGCCGTGGAGGCGGCCAGGACGCCGGGGCTGCTGGCCGACCTGGTGGCCGGGCGCGACGTGCTGCTGGTGACCGACGCCGGCCTGCCCGGCATCAGCGATCCCGGCTACCGCCTGGTCGCGGCGGCCGCGGCCGCGGGGATCCGGGTCACCGTGCTGCCCGGGCCGTCGGCCGTCACCGCGGCGCTCGCCGTCTCCGGGCTGCCGTCAGACCGGTTCTGCTTCGAGGGGTTCCCGCCCCGCCGGGTGCGCGAGCAGGGCCGCAGGTTCGCCGAGCTCGCCGACGAGCCGCGAACGCTGATCTTCTTCGAGTCGCCGCGAAGGCTCGAGGCCACCCTGGCCGGGCTCGCGGCGGCCTTCGGGGCGGGGCGGCGCGCCGTGGTGTGCCGGGAGCTGACCAAGACGCACGAGGAGGTCAGGCGCGGCACCCTCGCCGAACTGGCCGCGTGGGCGGCCGCGGGGCCGCTGGGCGAGATCACCATCGTGGTGGCGGGAGCCCCGGAGCGGGCACGCGGCGGCGCAGCCGGGGCGGCGTCGGAGATCGCCGCCGCGGCCGCGGCCGAGGTAACCGCCCGGGTGCGGACGGGCACCTCGCGCAAGGACGCGATCGCGGCCGTGGCCAGGGAGCGCGGGCTGCCGAGACGGGACGTCTATAACGCGGTCGTGCGCCCCGCCGCCGGGCCGCCGCAGGCGCCAGCCCCATCCTGACACCAGCGGGGCTCGTGCGAACGGGGCCGTGCACTAGCCTGTGCGCATGCCCAGCCGCCACATCCTGACCGCGCCAGCTTGGCCATACGCCAACGGACCACGTCATATCGGGCACGTTTCCGGGTTCGGGCTGCCCGCCGACATGTTCGCCCGGTACCAGCGGATGAACGGCAACAAGGTCCTGATGGTCAGCGGCACGGACGAGCACGGCACGCCGATCCAGGTCCAGGCGGATGCGGCCGGCGTCACCGCCCGCGAGCTGGCCGACCGTTACAACCGGGTCATCGCCGAGGACCTGACCGGCCTGGACATGACGTATGACCTGTTCACGCGCACCACGACCCGCAACCATTACGCGGTGACCCAGGAGATCTTCAAGGGACTGTACGACAACGGGTACATCTTCCTCAAGAAGACGATGGGCGCGATCTCGCCGTCGACCGGCCGCACGCTTCCCGACCGGTACATCGAGGGAACGTGCCCGATCTGCGGGTACGAGAGCGCGCGCGGGGACCAGTGTGACAACTGCGGCAACCAGCTCGACCCGGCCGACCTGATCAACCCGCGCTCGAAGATCAACGGGGAGACCCCGGTCTTCGTGGAGACCGAGCACTTCTTCCTCGACCTGCCGGCGTTCGCCGACGCGCTGGGGACCTGGCTGCAGAGCAAGAGCGGGCTGTGGCGGCCCAACGTGCTCAAGTTCTCGCTCAACCTGCTCGACGACCTCAAGCCGCGGGCATACACCCGCGACTTCGACTGGGGGGTGCCGGTCCCGCTCGACGGCTGGCGGGACCGCCCGGACAAGAGGATCTACGTCTGGTTCGACGCCGTGGTCGGGTACCTGTCCGCGTCCATCGAGTGGGCCCGGCGGACCGGTGACCCGGACGCCTGGCGGGCCTGGTGGCAGTCGCCGGACGCCGAGTCCTACTACTTCATGGGCAAGGACAACATCGTCTTCCACGCCGAGATCTGGCCGGCCATGCTGCTCGGCTACAGCGGGAAGGGCGACAAGGGCGGCACCCCGGGCTCGCTCGGCGCCCTCAACCTGCCGACCGAGGTGGTGGCGAGCGAGTACCTCACGATGGAGGGCCGCAAGTTCTCCTCGTCCCGCTCGGTCGTGATCTACGTGCGCGATTTCCTGGAGCGATACGACGTCGACGCGCTGCGGTACTACCTCGCCGTGGCCGGCCCGGAGAACCAGGACACCGACTTCACGTGGACCGAGTTCATCCGGCGCAACAACGACGAGCTGCTGGCGAACTGGGGGAACCTGGTGAACCGGTCGGTGTCCTTCGCCGCGCGCAACGTCGGCTCGATCCCCGAGGCCGGCTCGCTGACCGATGCCGACCGGCAGATAATCCAGCGGTCCCGCGAGGCGTTCGCCAGCGTGGGCTACGCGCTGTCGCGGTCACGCTTCAAGGCCGCTGTCACCGAGGCGATGCGGACGATCGGCGAGGCCAACAAGTACTTCTCCGAGCAGGCACCGTGGAAGCTGCGCGAGTCCGACCCGGAGCGGATGCGGACGGTCCTGCACGTGGCGCTGCAGCTCGTCGACGACGGCAAGACGCTGCTCACCCCGTTCCTGCCGCGCTCGTCGCAGAAGGTCTACGAGATGCTCGGCGGGTCGGGCGCCTGGTCGGGGACGCCGCGGATCGACGAGGTCACCGAGGACGGCGGCGCGCCGTACCCGGTGATAACCGGCGACTACGGCGTCGCGGCGCGCTGGGAGCCCGCGCCGATCCGGCCGGGGACGCCGCTGACCGCGCCCACGCCGCTGTTCGCCAAGCTCGACCCGGGCCTGGCCGACGAGGAGCTGGCCAGGCTGGAGCGCGGGTGACCGGAGAAGCGTCGGCGCGGCCGGCGCCGCCGCCCGAGCCGCTCCCGGCCGACGCGCTCGACAGCCATACCCACCTGGACCTGATCGAGCGCCCGGTGCCCGAGATCCTGGCCGCCGCGCGCGCGGCCCGGATCACGCGGGTAGTCACGATCGGCGTTGACGTGGCCACCTCGCGCTGGGCGGCTAACTGCGCCGACGCGCATCCCGGCGTGTACGCGGCCGTCGCTGTGCACCCGAACGAGACCGCGCGGGCCGCCGGCGGCGGCCCCGCCGACCAGGACGCGGTACTGGCCGAGATCGCCTCGCTGGCCGCCCTGCCCCGGGTCCGGGCGGTCGGCGAGACCGGCCTCGACTACTACCGCGACTGGGCGCCGCCCGGCGTGCAACGCGACTGGTTCCGGGCGCACATCCAGATCGCCAAGCACGCGGGCAAGGCCCTGATGATCCACGACCGGGACGCCCACGAGGACGTGCTGCGCATCCTGGAGGACGAGGGCCCGCCGGAGCACGTGATCTTCCACTGCTTCTCGGGCGACGCGGCGATGGCCAAGCGCTGCGCTGAGGCCGGGTACGTGATGAGCTTCGCCGGCAACGTGACGTTCCCCAGCGCCAGGCAGCTCCGCGAGGCGGCCGCGGCGGCTCCCCTGGACCTGATCCTGGCCGAGACCGACGCCCCGTTCCTCACCCCGGTGCCGTATCGGGGGAGGCCGAACGCGCCCGCGATGGTGGCGCACACGCTGCGCGCGATCGCCGAGGTGAAGCACGTCGACCTGGCCGAGCTGTGCGCGGCCGTCACCGCGGCCGGCGAGCGCGTGTTCGGGCCGATGCCGGCGGCGTAGCGGATCATCGTCGCCCCCGTCTCGAACGGCGATCGCCCAGGTCACTCATACCTGGCCCAGCTCCAGGCCGGACTCGCGCATGGGCTCGAGCACGAAGCCGCATGCGTCGAGCAGCGCCATCCACTCCGCCACGTGCGGCTCGCCGTCGTACAGCACCGTGACGATCCCGCCTCCGAGGTGGACCAGGTTCTGGACCTCGGGGAACTCGAACAGGAGCCACCGCGCCGCCCACCTCCGCTCCTGCGAGTAGCCGCGAAAGCGGAACCGCTGCTCGCCCGCCGGGCGAGCACCGTTCGATCCTTGCCGACGGGACGGGGATCCGCCGCGCCGGTCCGTCCGCTCCGCGGCAGGTGCGGCAGCGGGATAGTCCAGGTCGCGCCGGAACGCGTCGTGAATCGCGTTGATCATGGCCCACTCAGGTCGGCCGTCGCGCCTGGTGGCGTGTTGCTGCGTCATGGCTGCTCCGTCGGTCGTCCGCGATGGGTCATCGGTGGGCGGCCGCACCCTCGTCTCGCAGCTGCCTGCGTAGGGCCTGCAGGCCGTAGTGCAGCCGCGATCTGGCCGTGCCGTCCGGTATCCCTAGCCGGTGGGCGATCGTGGCGACGGTGCTGTCGCAGTAGAAGGTCTCCACCAGCACCGTCCGGTGGGCCGGCGACAGTTGCCGGAGCGCGCCGGTAACAAGCTGCCGGTCCAGCACCCGGTCCAGCCCGGCGTCGGCACAGCCCTGCTCGGCGAGCAGGCCGTGCACGGTGACCGGTCGCGACCGCGCGGCCCGGCCGGCGTCGATCAGCAGGTTGCGGGCGACCCGCAGCAGCCACGGCCGGATCGGCCGGTCCTCGGCCCTCAGGCGCGGCAGGTGATGCCAGGCCCGGATGAACGTCTCCTGCACGATGTCCTCGGCGCTCGCCGGGTCGGGCCAGAGGCGTTCGACGTAGTCCTGCACGGCCCTGCCGTGACGCGAGTACAGCTCACCGACGGCAGCGTCGGCGTCGCTGGGTAGTTCACCGAAGGTGCTGCTCGGCGCATCAGGCACACTTACTATCACGGATAGTAGAGGCCGATCGTTCATCGCCGTCCTTGATCCACGCGATCACGTCAGCGCGAGCGGAGCGGGACGGAATCGAGGCTGACCAGGCACTGGCTTTCCTCCACGCGCCGCCTGCGGGGGGCCAAGACGGCCCTGATCCGGCGCTCTAACTACTAATACGTATAGGAGGAAGGGCTGTGTTCAGACCCGCGCCTGGCAGGCCGGGAGCGGACGTCCGGGCCCGGACGCGCGCAGCGGCGCACGCCGCCGCTAGGGACGGCGCCGCGGCCCGGCCGTGCCGTTCCCGTCAGGCGCCGGGGACCCGGCCCAGCGCGAGCGCCGCCACGGCCGGGGCCAGGGCCAGCAGCACGGGGGTCAGCGCGAGGGCGGTGGCCGCGGCCTGCAGCTGCAGGCGGCGCAGCCGGCCCAGCGGTTCGGCCGGGCCGAGCAGCCGGTGGATCCGCTGCACCGCGTCCGTGGCCGCCGCGGCCAGGGCCGGCGCGGGGCTGGGGGCCGTGGCGAGGACAACCAGGGCCGTGGCCAGTGACGCGGGATCGCTCGCCCGTGCGGCCGCGTCGTCGGCGTGCAGCTCCACCAGCCGCCCCACCTGCGCGTCCGCGTCCCGCATCAGGGGCAGGAACGGGAGCACCTGACGGCCGATCCCGGCGACGGCCAGCAGCCGATGGTGGTGGCTGGCCAGGTGGGCTCGTTCATGAGCCAGGACCGCGCGGAGCTGGCCTGCGTCAAGTTCCCGCAGCGCGCCGGTGGTCAGGATCACGGTCGGGTGCCGGCCGGCGACGCAGTAGGCGGCCGGCCGCGCGTGGTCGACCAGCACCGC
>Ga0070698_100004523_pt1 | contig 15282 bp, 13 predicted proteins | sample KBSK1502metaG_FD_65477 | JGI IMG/M metagenome (GOLD analysis project Ga0070698, IMG submission 65477) | Corn, switchgrass and miscanthus rhizosphere microbial communities from Kellogg Biological Station, Michigan, USA - KBS K1-50-2 metaG | ecosystem: Host-associated > Plants > Roots >...
GGCTCGAGCGGGCCGCTCTGGTACCAGCTCTATCTCGTCGGTGGGCGTGACGTCGCACGAAAGGCCATCGCACGCGCTCGCGCCGCGGGGTACACGGCGCTGCTCGTCACGATCGATACCGCGGTCGCGGGGATGCGCGGACGGGATCTCCGCAATGGCGTCAAGGAGCTGGTCGGCAGCGATCCGATCGCGAAGCTGCGTTTCGCGCCGCAGGTCCTCGCGCGTCCAGGGTGGCTCTACGGGTTCCTGATGGATGGCGGACTCATGAAATTCCCCAATGTCGTGCTCGCCGACGGTCCGATGGGCTACCTGGACGTCGGCCCTGCCCTCGAGGGCGCGGCGGTCACCTGGGACGACTTCCGGTGGATCCGCGAGAGCTGGGATGGTCCGGTCGTGGCGAAGGGCGTCATGACCGCCGAGGACGCCCAGCGCGCGATCGCGGCCGGCGCTGACGCGATCGTCGTTTCGAACCACGGTGGCCGTCAGCTCGACGGCGTTCCGGCCACTCTCCGCGTGCTCCCCGAGATCGTGGCGGCGGTGAACGGCCGGGTCGAGATCCTCATGGACGGCGGGGTCCGCCGCGGCAGCGACGTGGTGAAGGCGCTGTGCCTCGGAGCGAAGGCCGTGCTCATCGGCCGCGCCTACGCGTATGGGCTCGCGGCGGCCGGTGAAGCGGGTGTGACGCGCGCGATCGAGATCCTGCGCACGGACCTCGTTCGCACGCTCAAGCTGCTCGGCTGCGCGTCCGCCGCGGGCCTCGACCGGAGCTTCATCGACCCGCCGCCGCACTGGGATAGCCTCCGTCCCGATGCCTGAGAAGCGCACCAAGAAGACGACAGCGGCGCACAAGAGCGCGGCGAAGCCGGCACCGCCACGCAAGACGGTGGCACCGCCAAAAGCGGCTGAAGGTCCCGCAGCCGCCAGCGCCGCGCCGGCGGGGGTCGAGGTCTGCCCTCGCTGCGGAACGACGAAGTTCGCGGCCGAAGACCGCACGCGGGTCGATGGCCGCCGGACCGTGCGCTACACGGTCCTCGTCTGCGAGCGCGGCCACACGTTCGCCAAGCCCCTTCGGCGCTAGGTCCTCCGAGCACGCCGGACCACAGCTCGCCGCCCGAGCCACTCTGGCGGAACGCGGACTTCGTCAAGCTGTGGACCGGGCAGACCGTGTCCCGGTTCGGCTCGGTCGTCACGCGTACCGCTCTGCCCCTCGTCGCGCTCCTCGTCCTCGGCGCCGGTCCGCTCGAGCTCGCCTACCTCGTCATCTCCGCGAGCGCGGCGACCCTGGTCGTCGGCCTGTTCGCCGGCGCGTGGGTCGATCGCCTTCGGCGGCGACCGATCCTCATCGTGACCGACATCGTGCGCGCGGCGCTCCTCTTCTCCATCCCGCTCGCGCAGGGGCTCGGCGCGCTGCGGATCGAGCAGCTGTACGTCGTCGCGTTCCTGGTGGAGTGCCTGAGCACGCTCTTCGCCTCCGCGTATCCGGCGTACGTGCCTTCGCTGATCGGCGTCGAGCGCGTCGTCGAAGGCAACAGCAAGCTCGCGATGAGCTCCTCGATCGCCGAGGTCGGCGGCCCCGGACTCGCGGGCGCCCTCGTCCAGATCGTGAGCGCGCCGTTCGCGATCCTCGTCGACGCGTGGTCGTTCCTCATCTCCGCGATCTCGCTGGCGATGATCAGATCGCCGGAGGCCGCGCGACCGGCACGTGAGACGACCTCGCGGATCCTTCACGAGATCGTCGATGGCCTGCGGGTCGTGCGGCAGCACGCCCTGGTCTTTCCCCTCGCCGCGAGATCGATCGTCGGTCACGTCTTCGGGTCGTTCTACGGCGTCCTGTACTCGCTCTACCTGCTCGAGGAGCTGCACCTCGATCCGTTCCTCCTCGGCGTGGTCATCTCCGCCGGCGGCGTGGGGTCGATCGTCGGATCCGTGTTCGCCGAGCGGGTCATCGGCCGGCTCGGCATCGGCCCGGCGATCATCTGGATGTCGATCGCGGCGTCGGCCCTCGGCGTGCTCACGCCCCTCGCGCAGGGACCCGTCGCGCTCGCGACGCTGATGGTGTTCCTACCGCAGCTGATCGGCGACGGGCTACAGACCATTGAAGGCGTGGGAGAGATCTCCCTGGTGCAGGGACTCATCCCCGATCGGATCCTGGGCCGCACGAACGCGACGCTCGAGGTCGTCTCACACGGCGTGGGCTACCCGATCGGCGCCCTCATCGCCGCCTTCATCGCCGAGCAGATCGGCGTGCGTGGCGCGATCGCGGTGGGCTGGGCGGGCATGGCCGCATCGATCGCGTTCCTCGTGTTCTCGCCCTTGCCGCGGGTCCGGTCAGCGGCGTCCTGGCGGGCGCAGCGCGAGCTCGCGGGAGCCGAGACCTAGGCGGCGATCTCTCCCAGACGCTGGCGGACCAGCTTGACGAGCTTCTCGACGTCGAAGGGCTTCGAGACCCAGTTCGGTTCCGGGTGCACGCTGTCGACGAGCCATGTCGGATAGGCCGAGACGATCAGACAGGGGACATTCCGGTCCCGAAGGTCCTCGCAGAGGTCGACGCCGACGCCATCGGGAAGAGCGAAGTCGATGAGGCCGATGTCGGGAAGACCGAGCTCCCCGATCGCGCTCCGCGCGGCGGCGAGATCGGAGCGCGCGACCGTCGTGAATCCCTCTTCCTGAAAGACCTGCTCGAGCAGCTGACGCGTGTTCGCGTCGTCTTCGACGATCAGGATCGTCTGCTTGGCCGCCCGCTCCTCTGCCATCCCAGGGGAATGTTATTTCCCGCGTCCAGAGGAAATGAGCCGCGCTCAGAAGGGGCCGCGAACTACTGGGTCGGCCACCGCCCCCCTTCGATGAGCGAAGGGTTTGACGCAGCGACGCCGGTCGTCTCCGAGTGCTCCTTTCGCTGGAGCAACGCCTCGACACCTTCGAACGCCTTTGGGAACTGGAGCGGCATGCGCTCGAAAGGAGCGATCAATTCCGGGTGTGCCTCCTCGGCCATGTGGAACACTTCGTCGAGCTCCTCGCCGATGAGCTCTTCGCGCTCGAGCAGCGCGTTCGCCACCGCGTGGACAGCGTTCGCCTTCTCGCGGATAAGACGCTGCGTCTCTTTGTACAGGTGGTCGAGCATGAAGTGAGCGAGTCGCAAGGTCTCTGGATTGGCCGAGGTCAGCCCGACGAGCGTCGGCCCCATTCCGTATGCCCCGATGTACGAGAGAGCGGTGTTTGTAGCGTTCCAAAGGTCGGAGCCCGGGCCGCCGCCCGCGCCAGTTCGCTTCGCCCCGGTCATCTCTTCCTCAGCGGCGCGCGAGCCAAGCGAGACCATGATCGAGCGCTCGAAGTGCTCGGCTGTGCGGCCGTATCTCTCTTCCTTGTCCACAGGAAGAACGAACCCGAGGGCGTCGCCCCGACGGATGATCGTGGCTTTCTGGATGCGATGCTCGGTAAGAAGGTAGTGCGCCGCCACGGCGTGGCCGGCTTCGTGGTACGCGAGTGAACGCCGCTCCTCGCGATTCATCATCCGGATCGGCTGCTTCAAACCCATTTCGCGCATGTCGAGTGCAGCGAGCCAATCTTTGTACGTGAGCTTTTCGCGCCCGTTGTCGTGGGCGATGATCAGCGCCTCGTTGATCGCTGTCTTGATCTCGACCGGCGTCTTGTGCATCGAGTCGACGACCATCAGGTCGATGCTGATGTCCGGGTCGTGCGCCTTTTGGACCAGATAGAACTGGATGATGTCCTTGCGACCGTCTCCATCCGGAAGATGGACCTCGAGCTTTCGATCGAGGCGGCCCGGGCGCGTCAATGCGGGGTCGAGAACGTCCGGACGGTTCGTCGCACCGATGACGAAAACGACGGGCTTCGGCGGAACGGGGCCTCTCTCGATCCCAAGCCAGCGCCAGAGCTTGTGCCACATGCGGTCCTCGACGAACTGGCCGAGCGAGTCCATCTGGTTGAGCATCGTGTTAAGTCCCATGCGCATGCCCATCCCAAGGCCGCCGGCGCCCATGCCACCGACCATCGGTCCACCTTGCATGCCACTGCGCGACATGCCGATCGAGTCGAGCTCGTCCATGAAGAGGATGCACGCGCCCGGGTGACCCGGAGGCGCGTACTTACGCGCGAGCTTGCGCGCCTTGCCAAAGAGGGACATGACCATGAGCGCGTCCATGCCCATCCACATGGATGAGAGACCGCTCGCGTCGATGTAGATGAATGGCAGGTTCGCCTCGGCCGCGATGATCCCCGCGAGGTAGGACTTGCCCGTGCCGGGAGCCCCAGACAGGAGCATGCCCTTGGGCGGCTCGCCCCCCATCGCGCGGAACTTCGGGATCCCACGGAGGATCCGCACGGTGCTCTTCGCGTGATCCAGTAGGTCGGGCTGGCCACGGTAGCTGTCGAAAGAGAGGCCGACCTGGGGGTTATCCGGCGTCACGGTGTACTGACGCGGACGCGCGAGGAACCACATGAGCGCGCCGAACTGAACGATCATGAAGAACGCGGCGTAGAGCAGCGTGAAGGCGAGGGACGGGACGGATGTGATCAGCCCGATGACGCCATCGACGATCCCGCGCACGCTGAACAGGACGATCGCGAGGGTGAGGACCACGAGGAGGATCAACAGGCGACGGCGGTTGCGCTCCCACATGTAGGCGCCGTGGTCGAGCATCCGGTCGACCGGCGCGGCGACGACGGGCGCCTCGGCCTGTGCTGAGACAGCCTTGTTCGTCTGACCGGGGACCTGGCTGCTCAATTCACACCTACGACCTTCCCGTCGCGCACCCGAAAGACCACGCCGACGATGACGGTGCTACCGGACTGCGTGCGCCCGTGGGCGACGTATGCAGAAAGGATATCCCCCTGCCTTTCCGTGGCCCCCGTGAAATCGATCCCATCGATGTCGACCAGGGGCTCGATCGCTGTCCCGAGGCGCTGTAGCAAGTCCGCGTCCAGGGCCTTCGCGAGGGCGCGTGCGTCCTCCGCGACGAGCATCCCCGCCACCGCGGCCGCCACCGCCGGCTCGTCGACGAGCGGCAGGCTCCGCCAGGGGCTGGGTGGAGGCGGCGGGGCCACGAGCTGCGCGGCGACCACACCCACGATGATCCCGGAGGCGAAGACGAACAGGCCCAGGAGCGCGCGGACCTTACTCACGCCGGACGACCTTGCCCTGGAGAAGCGTCAGCGCGAGCGGGAAGAACTGACGCTGCCCGCTCCCGGCCCGGATCTCGATGGCGTAGATGTGGACGGCGAGCGAGCCCGCGGTGCGGCCGCCCAGATACGTCAGCGATTGCGCCTGGATCTGTCCCGCGGCCGCCTCGGATTGGCGGAACTGCATGGCACGGCTGACCACGTCGGTCTTCGGCGTGAGCGCGATGAGCGACTGGGGCTCCTGCTGGAGCAGGCTGATGATGTACTGGCGCGCTTGCGCGGATTCCTTGACGCCGAAGACGGCGCGCTCCTCCGCGAGCCCCGTGCCGAGCGCCGTCACGACGAAGCTGGTCAGCAGACCGAGGACGAAGACGACCGCCCAGGGGGCCAGCCCGCGCAGGACACCCACCGATCGAGTCTAGGTGTCGGCCGCGCGCAGCTGCGGCACCGCGAGCGTCAGCGCGGCGAGTACGACGAGTACGACGCCCGCGCTGCCGGCGACCGCGAGCGGAACGCCGAACAGTGTGGCTAGGCCGCCGAGCAGCGGTCCGTTCGCCACGCGCAGACCCTGGGTCCCCATGCTGTACGCGCCCATGACCCGACCGCGGATGCGATCGGGCGCGGACAGCTGGAGCGTCGTGTTCGTGAGCGACTGCGTGATGACCGCCGTTGCACCCACGACGAACATGAGCGTGAGGGCGAGCGCGAACTGCGTCGCGAACGCGAAGAGGAGGATCGCGACCATCTCGGCCATCGCCGTGAGCGCGATGACGAGCCCGGTCCGGGTCACGGGGCGGGCATACGCGAGGTACGTCGCGCTCACGATCGCGCCGATCCCGCTCGCGACGAGCAGCAGCGGATACGCGAGGTCCGATCCCGGGAAGCGGTCCTTGGCGAACACGATGAGCAGCGAGCTGAAGGTGTGGCCGAGGAACACGACCGACGACGCCTCGATCGCGATGAGCGATCCGAGCAGAGGGCGCTGTCGCACGAACCCCACCCCCTCGCGCACCGCTTCCACCACCGGCTGGCGCTCCCGCTCGTAGAGCGGCGGCAGGCGCAGCCGCGCGAGGAACACGAGGACCGGAAGGAACGTGACCGCGTTGATGAGGAAGCCCAATCCCGGGCCGAACACCAGCACGATGAAGCCCGCGACCGCGGGCCCGACGACCTGCGAGAACTGCCGCGCCGTCGAGTTGAGGCTGACGGCCGAAAGCAGCCTCTCCTTCCCGACGATCCCGTGGATGAGCGTCTGCTGTGCGGGCGTTCCGATCGCGCCCGCGAACCCGTGGACGAGCAGCAGGCCGAAGAGCCACCACACGTTGATGGCGTTCGTCAGCGCCGCGATCGCCGTCCCGGCGGCGGCCACGAAGAGCACGACCTGCGAGACGATCTGCACGCGCCGCCCGTCGTACCGGTCCGCGAGCGTGCCTCCGTAGAGCGAGAAGAACGTGAACGGGACCCAGTGGGCGAAGACCATGGCGCCGAGCCAGAACGGCGCGGCCTCGCGGCCGACGAGCTGGAAGACGAGGACGTTGCGGATAACGTTCTCCATGCCGTCGCCCGTGTTGGAGATCCAGGTGAGGATCCAGTACCAGCGGAAGGTCGGCACCTCGAGCGCGGTGAATCGTGTCCGCGGCGGCGCGACGACCGCGTCCGCCGCTAGGGTCTCGGGCTCGAGGCTCACGGGGGCGGCGTCAGGAACATCTGCGTGAACATCTTGCCGTATGGGCCGGCGCTGATGACGCCGATGCCGATGCGTGTGAACTCGGGGCGCAGGATGTTGGCGCGGTGCCCCTCGCTCTGCATGAGCCCGCGATGAGCGACGGCGACCGACTGCGCGTACGCGAGGTTCTCGCCGGCGCGCGAGTACTTGATCCCCGCGGCATCGAGCCGATCGAACGGCGAGCTGCCGCTGGGCGACTGATGGCCGAAATAGCGGAGCCGGAACATCTCCTCCGAATGCGCGCGCGCCACCGGGACGAGGCGCAGGTCGATGGTCAGCGCGGCGAGGCCGACGGCGGCGCGCTCCTCGTTGACGAGGGTCACCATCTGCGCCTCGGCCTGCGGATCCGTCTCGAGGGCGAGGTCGGATGGAAGATCGAGCTGCTGGCGCTGGTCGGCGTCGACCTTGGTAACGAAGAGCGCGCCGCTGTCGGAGCCGACGAGACGCCCCACGTACGGTTGCGCGGCCGCGACCTCGGCGACGAGCGCGCGGCCGAAGCGCGAGCCGTCGATGGCGTTGCGCACGTCGTTGCCCACGGGGAGGACGACGAGCGCGGCAAGGCCGATGGCGGTGATGAGCAGCGCGCGGAGCACCGACGGAACGACGCCGAGCACGCGGTCCACGATCGCGGCACGGCGGTCAGAGTGGATCCGCCGGACGAGCGGCCACACCGCGGACCGGCCGCCGAGCGCGAAGACGGCCTCGACGGCGATGAGCACGATCACGAACGCGATGGCGCGCGCAGCCGGTGCGGCCAGGCCCGTGCCGTCGATGAGGACCTTGGCGAGGCTCGAGAGGAAGGCGAAGGCGATGACGAGGGACGCGAGCCAGCTGATCAGCCCGTAGAGCGTGGCGACGAAGCCCGCGCGGATCCCGCCGACGATCGCGAGCGCGATGACCGCGAGGACGAGCAGGTCGACCGGGTTCAGCTCGCCACCCCCGCCATCTCCCGGCGCACCGGAGAGAGGTGCCCTTCGCCCAGCAGCTGGCGCAGGAACTGCCCCGTGAACGAGCTGCGGACCTTCGCGACCTCTTCCGGCGTCCCTTGCGCGATGATCTCGCCTCCCGCCTTCCCGCCCTCCGGCCCGAGGTCGATGACCTGGTCCGCCGTCTTGACGACGTCGAGGTTGTGCTCGATGACGACGACGGTGTTGCCGGCGTCGACGAGGCGGTGCAGGACCTCGAGAAGCCGCTCGACGTCCGCGAAGTGCAGGCCTGTCGTCGGCTCGTCGAGGATGTAGAGCGTCCGGCCGGTCGCGCGGCGTGAGAGCTCCGTCGCGAGCTTCACGCGCTGCGCCTCGCCACCCGAGAGGGTCGTCGCGGACTGGCCGAGGTGGATGTACCCGAGGCCGACGTCGTTCAGCGTGCGCAGCTTGTTCTCGACGGCCGGCACGTTCTCGAAGAAGGCGAGGGCGTCCTCGACGGTCATCTCGAGGACGTCCGCGATGCTCTTCGCCTTGTAGTGGATCTCGAGCGTCTCGCGGTTGTAGCGGCGCCCTTTGCAGACCTCGCAGTGCACGTAGACGTCCGGCAGGAACTGCATCTCGATCTTGATGACGCCGTCGCCCTGGCACGCCTCGCAGCGACCGCCCTTCACGTTGAAAGAGAACCGGCCGGGCGTATAGCCGCGCAGCCGCGCCTCGGGGACCTGCGCGAAGATGTCGCGGATCGGCGAGAACAGACCCGTGTACGTCGCGGGGTTCGACCGCGGCGTGCGGCCGATGGGGGACTGGTCGATGTCGATGACCTTGTCGATGTGCTGGATCCCCTCGATCTTCGAGTGCGCGCCCGGACGATCCTTCGCCTTGTAGAGGACCTGCGCGAGCCGCCGGTAGAGGATCTCGTTGATGAGCGTGCTCTTGCCGGATCCCGACACGCCGGTGATCGCGACGAACACGCCGAGGGGGATCGTGACGTCGACGTCCTTGAGGTTGTGCTCCCGCGCGCCGCGCACGACGATCACTTCGCGCCGCGGCGTGCGCCGGCGAGCCGGGACGGGGATACCGCGGCGGCCGGAGATGTAGGCCCCCGTGATCGACCCCGGCTCCGCGACGATCGCCTCCAGCGGACCCTCGGCGACAACGCGGCCGCCGTGCTCGCCGGCACCGGGCCCGATGTCGACGATCCAGTCCGCGGTCCTGATCGTCTCCTCGTCGTGCTCAACGACGATGACGGTGTTGCCGAGGTCGCGGAGACCGAGGAGCGTGCGGATGAGCCGCGCATTGTCGCGCTGGTGCAGGCCGATCGATGGCTCGTCGAGGATGTAGAGGACGCCCATCAGCCCCGAGCCGATCTGCGTCGCCAGGCGGATGCGCTGCGCTTCCCCACCCGACAGCGTCGTGGCCGAGCGATCCAACGTGAGGTAGTCGAGCCCGACGTCGACGAGGAAGCCGAGCCGCTGCCGGATCTCCTTCAGCACCTGCCGAGCGATCGTGCGTTGCCGCGCCGACAGGGCTCCGCGGCGCTCGAGCGAGTTCGTCCACTCCATCGCCTCGAGCACGGTGAGCTCGGTGACATCGACGATGTTGCGCTCGCCGATGAGGATGGCGAGAGTCTCCGGTCGCAGCCTCTTGCCCTTGCACACCGGGCAGGGGCGCTCGCTCATGTAGCGCTCGATGTCCTCGCGGATGTGCTCGGAGGTCGTCTCGCGGTGATCCCGCTCGAGCCGGGGGATGACCCCCTCCCACTCGACCTCGTACGACCGCTTCTGGCCGGAGCGGTTCTCGTACGAGAGGCGCAGGGGATCGTCCGTCCCGCGGAGGATCGCGTCGATCGCCTTCTTCGACATCTCGCGGATCGGCGTGTCGAGCGAGAAGCCGTGCTTGCGCGCGAGCGCGGTGAGCTGCGCGAGCCGGAACTGCGCCATCCCGCCGGCCCGCGCCCACGGCAGGATCCCGCCCTGGCGGATGGAGAGGTCAGGGTTCGCGAGCACGAGATCGGGATCGGGCTCGAGGCGCGTCCCGAGGCCGGTGCAGGCCGGACACGCGCCGTGAGGCGAGTTGAACGAGAACATGCGCGGCTCGACGTCGCCGATCGAGAAGTCGCCGTGCGGGCAGGAGAGGCGCTGCGAGAAGAGCTTCTCGGCGGGCTTCTTGCCGTCGGCCTCGGCGACGATGACCAGGCCTTCCCCCAGCCTCAAAGCGGTCTCGATCGAGTCGGTCAGGCGTGGCCGTTCCGCCTCGGCGTCCTCTGCCGCCGGCACGACGAAGCGGTCGACCACCACCTCGACCGTGTGTTTCTTCATCTTGTCGAGCTGGATCTCCTCCGATAGGTCGCGCACCACGCCGTCGATGCGAACGCGCGCGAAGCCGGCGCGGCGCGCGGTGGCCATGAGCTGCTGGTGCTCGCCCTTGCGGTCGCGCACCAGCGGCGCGAGGACGAGGAGACGGCTGCCTGGCGGCGACGATGCGATCTGGTCGACGATCTCCTGCGGCGTCTGCGCGACGATGGGGATGCCGTGGTTCGGACAGTGCGGGATGCCCACGCGCGCGAAGAGCAGCCTGAGGTGGTCATAGATCTCGGTGACCGTGCCGACCGTGGACCGTGGGTTCCGCGTCGTGCCCTTCTGGTCGATCGACACGGCCGGCGAGAGGCCCTCGATGAGCTCGACGTCGGGCTTTTCCATCTGGCCCAGGAACTGGCGCGCGTACGCCGAGAGCGACTCGACGTAGCGCCGCTGTCCCTCGGCGTAGATCGTGTCGAACGCGAGGGACGACTTGCCGGATCCCGAGAGGCCGGTGATGACGACCATCCGGTCGCGCGGGATGCGGACATCGATGTTCTTGAGGTTGTGCTCGCGCGCGCCCTTGACGTAGATGTGCGTGGGGGCGGAGGATCCCCCGTTGCGCTCGACGACGCTCACGCGGACTGCCGGAACTCGGTGACCACGAGGCGCAGATAGATCAGCCAGATGGGCAGCGACACGATCCCACCGCCGAGCGCGTCGGCGCCTTGACGAAAGAAGTTCTGCGGGGTCTGCAGGAGCGAGTTCGCGATCGCCTGGTAGATCCCCGTCGGCAGGAGAACGACCGTCGAAAGGCCGAAGACGACCGTTCCGAGCATGAGGTAGCCGCGCCGAAGAGTGTTCGTCGGTGTGTCCTCACCGAGGCTACGACGCGCGGCCCAATGCGCGCCCCAGAACAGCGCGCCGAAGACCGTGAACGTGATACCGCGGATCAGGTCCTCGTCGCGTCGCCGGTCGGTCTGCTGTTTCTGCGCGGTGCGCTGCTGATCGAGCTGCTCCGGGGTCGGGTTCACGCAGCCACGCGCAACGGCCTCGGGCGGGCATGTCGGCACCGCGGTGACCACCACCGGACCGGGGCCGCTCCCGCCGTAGATGAGCCCGTCACCGGCTAGGCGCGCGACCGCGTAGTTCGCGACCGACGCGAGGCCGATCGTCAGGACAACGATCCCGGCGAGCGACGCGACATAGAGGTACAGGCGCAGGAGTGCGCGCGGCGAGAGGTCGGGCCCGCCGCGGGCCCGCTGGACGACGAGCACGACGACGAGAGCGACGGTCCCGAGGATCGCCGCCGGGATCAGGACGCCGAAGATCATCGCCGCGCCCGCCGCCCGCGGATGACGCGCTTGGTCCGCATCTGCGACCCGTCGGTATGGCCGGCCATCTCCTCGAGCGTGCGGATCTCCGGCGCGCTCTGCTCGAGCACGAGCAGGCCGCGAAGCTCGACGATCTCGTCGCGCAGCATCGCCGCCTGCTCGAAGTCGAGGTCGCGCGCCGCCTGCTTCATCTGCTGCTCGAGGTCCTTGACGAGGCGCACGAGCTCGTCGCGCGACATGTCCTTGGCCCGGAACACGGTCTTCTCGCGCTGCTCGCCCTCTTCCGCGACGGCGCGCAGGCGGATCCCGATGTCGCGGATGGCCTTGACGATGGTCTGCGGCTCGATCCCGTGCTCCTCGTTGTAGGCCATCTGGATCGCGCGCCGGCGCTCGGTCTCGTCGATGGCCATGCGCATCGAGTCGGTGATGCGGTCGGCGTACATGATCACTGTGCCCTCGACGTGCCGCGCGGCACGCCCGATGACCTGAACGAGCGATCCCCTCGACCGCAGGTAGCCCTCTTTGTCGGCGTCGAGGATCGCGACGAGCGTGACCTCGGGCAGGTCGATGCCTTCGCGGAGGAGGTTGACGCCGACGATGACGTCATACACGCCGAGGCGCAGGTCGCGGAGGATCTCGATGCGCTCCAGCGTCTCCACCTCGGAGTGGAGGTAATGCACCTTCACGCCCATCTCACGCAGGTAGTCGGCGAGGTCCTCGGACATCTTCTTCGTCAGCGTGGTCACGAGGGCACGCTGCCCCTTGTCGACGCGCGCGCGGATCTCGGCAAGCAGATCGTCGATCTGGCCCTCGGTCTTCCGCAGGTGGATGACGGGATCGATGAGCCCGGTCGGCCGGATGATCTGCTCCACGAACCGCGTCGGGCCACCGACGCGCTCGGTCTCGTAGGGGCCGGGCGTGGCTGAGACGTAGATCGCCTGGCCGAGGCGCTCCTCGAACTCGTCGAAGCGCAGCGGCCGGTTGTCGAGCGCGCTCGGGAGGCGGAAGCCGTAGTCGACGAGGATCTCCTTGCGCGAGCGGTCGCCGCCGTACATGCCGTGCACTTGCGGGATGCTCATGTGCGACTCGTCCATGAACGTGAGGAAGTCGGGCGGGAAGTAGTCGAGGAGGGTCCACGGCCGGCTGCCCGCAGGCCGGCGCGCAAGGTGGCGCGAGTAGTTCTCGACGCCGTGGCAGGTGCCCGTCTCGCGCAGCATCTCGATGTCGAAGTTGGTGCGCTGCTTGAGGCGCTGAGCTTCGAGGAGCCGCCCCTGCGTGTCGAGCTCCTTGAGGCGCTCCTCGAGCTCGGCCTCGATGTCGGCCATGGCCTCGATCAGCTTGTCGCGGGGCGTGACGAAGTGCCGCGCCGGGTAGATGTCGACCTTGTCGCGCTCCGCGAGCACCTCGCCGGTGAGGGGATCGAGCTCGGTGATCCGCTCGATCTCGTCCCCGAAGAACTCGACGCGGACGGCAAGATCCTCATACGACGGGTAGACCTCGAGCGTGTCCCCGCGCACGCGGAAGGTGCCGCGGGTGAACGCCTGGTCGTTGCGCGCGTACTGGATGTCGACCAGGTGCCGCAGGACCTTGTCGCGCCGCTCGCGCTCGCCGCGGCGAAGGCGGACGGTGACCGCGCCGTAGTCGACCGGAGCGCCCAGGCCGTAGATGCAGGAGACGGACGCGACGATGATCACGTCGCGCCGCTCGAAGAGCGAGCGCGTAGCCGCATGTCGCATCTTGTCGATCTCCTCGTTGCGCGAGGAGTCCTTCTCGATGTAGGTGTCGCTGCGCGGGATGTACGCCTCGGGCTGGTAGTAGTCGTAGTAGGACACGAAGTAGTGGACGGCGTTCTTCGGGAAGAACTCCCGGAACTCGCCGTAGAGCTGCGCCGCGAGGGTCTTGTTGTGGGCCATCACGAGGGTCGGGCGGCGGGTCTCCGCGATGATCTTCGCCATCGTGACGGTCTTCCCCGACCCGGTGACGCCGAGGAGGACCTGGTCGCGAGCGCCTGCCTGGATCCCCTGGATGAGCGCCTCGGACGCGCGCGGCTGGTCGCCTGCCAGCGGCCAGGGGAGCTCCAGATGGAAGTCCGCGGCGCCGCTGGGGCGGTCGAGGGGCAGATCGAGGGTGTCCGTGGGGCTCATCAGCACATCCTAGAACAGACGTTCGGGCGCACACGCACCCGGGAGGACCACTCCATTCTACGGTCGGCGTAACGCCGCACCCGTCCGTTCGATGACGAGACGGACGCCTGCTTGACCCGTCGGCGAGCGCCTTCTGAGATAGCGTTCGTCGCAGCCGAGGAGGGGTAGCTAATGGACCAAAGGCGCCGCGCGCGACTGTTCTTGATCCTGGGCGTGCTGCTCTCGCTGGGAGCGGGCGCCGCGACCTTCTTCATCGCGCAAGGATCGCAGACGGCCTCGGCGCCGCCGCCTCCGGCGACGGTCGACATCCTCGTCGCCGCTCGCGAGATCCCGGCGCGCACGCTCCTCCAGCCCGCGGACGTGAAGGTCGCCAAGATGAACGTCGACGCCGCGCCGCCCGACCCCGCGCTGCGTGCCCTCACCGCCGCCTACATCAAAGATCCCAAGGAAGCGCTCACGGGCAAGGTCCTCATCCAGCCGGTCTCGATCGGCGAGCCGATCTTCCCCGCGAAGTTCGCCGCGGCCGAGCGCGCCTTCACTGTCTTCCCGGCGGGCGAAGCGGTCGCGCCGGGCTCGCCGTCGTACCGGATCATGACCATCGTCGTCCCCGACTCCTATGCCGTGGGCGGCATCCTCGTGGCGGGGGACAACGTCGACGTGATGTACGTCTTCCAGTTCGACCCGTGCGCGAAGCTGCAGATCGGCACGAGCGGTGTGCAGGGCTGCATCCAGCCCGGCGCCGTCACCGCGCCGGGGACCCCTGCCTCCGGACCAGTGACGGGTACGACGGGCGGTACGCCCGTCGCGTCGACGAAGTACACGCAGGACAGCGTGGCGAAGATCATCCTCGGCCCGATGCAGATCCTCGCGCGCGCTGCCGCGACGTACACGATCCGCGTGGACGCCACGCTCGCCGAGCGCCTCGCCTATATCCAGGCCGCCGGCGGCACGCTCCAGTTCCTGCTCCGCGCGCCGGGCGACGACCGCGCGCCGGCGACGACGGGCGCGACCTTCGGCAGCGTGTTCACGCAGTTCAAGTTCCCGCTTCCCGAGAAGATCCAGGTCCAGCCTTAGCGCTGGCTCTCTCATAGGCGGCGCGGACCTGCGTCCGCGTCGCCTCGCGATCGCCGGTGTTCTCGATGAGCACGTTCGCGGCCGACCGGAACTGGTCCTCCGCGCTCTGATTCCGCAGCCGCGCTTCCGCTTCCGCGCGCGACACGCCGCGGCCCGCGAGCCGCTCGATCGTGGCCTCGCGCGGCGCGACGACGACCCACACCTCGTCGCACGCGTTCCGCAGCGATGACTCGAGGAGCTTGATCGCCTCGACGACGAGCACTCCGCCGCCCGGCACCATCGACCGCGCCTCGAGCACGCGCGCGACCACTCGCGGATGGATGATGCGCTCGAGCTGCGCGAGCCGGCGCGGATCCGAGAAGACCTCCTCGGCGAGCTTCGCGCGGTCGATCTCCTTGTCCGGCCCGAGCACCTTCGTGCCGAACTGCTGGACGATCGCGCTGTAGCCGACGGTGCCTCGGCTCTGCTCCTGATGCGAGATCGCGTCGGCGTCGAGGACCTTGGCGCCGAGCTCGCGCAGCATCTGCGCGACGGTCGTCTTGCCCGCGCCCATGGGACCGGTGAGCCCGATGACGTACGCGGTCATGTGCTCTCGCCGCGCGCGGCCCACTCGTCGTACAGGTCGCGCAGGGCCTTCTCGAG
>Ga0070698_100004524_pt1 | contig 15280 bp, 12 predicted proteins | sample KBSK1502metaG_FD_65477 | JGI IMG/M metagenome (GOLD analysis project Ga0070698, IMG submission 65477) | Corn, switchgrass and miscanthus rhizosphere microbial communities from Kellogg Biological Station, Michigan, USA - KBS K1-50-2 metaG | ecosystem: Host-associated > Plants > Roots >...
AGCAGGACCGGCTGAACGCACTCGACTACCAGGCGTGGTGCCAGCTTGCGGCGGCGTTCGACGGCTTCGGGAACCGACGCGACCTGCGGCTGGTCATTCTCCGCGGTGCCGGGGAGCGGGCCTTCGCTGCGGGAGCCGACATCGGGGAGTTTCCGCGGCAGCGTCAAACGGCCGAGGTGGCGGTGCGCTACAACGAGGCGGTCGCCGCCGCGCTCAGTGCGGTGATGGCGCTCCCGCTTCCGGTTGTTGCCATGCTCAACGGGCTGGCGGTCGGGGGTGGCTGCGAGCTTGCGGCGGCCTGCGATGTCCGGATCTCGGCGAGACATGCAACGCTTGGCATCCCGGTCGGCCAGCTCGGCGTGATGCTCGGCCCCGTCGAGTCGTACGCCGTGGCACGGGTCATCGGCCCGGCACGCTTGAAATGGCTGCTGTTCTCCGGAGAGCTCCTGTCCGCCGAACAGGCCGAGCGGATCGGGCTCGTCGACAGAGTCGTCGACCAGTCGGATCTCGCCGCGGAGGTCGCCGGCCTCGCCCGGACCATCCTGCGATCGTCTCCGCACACCATGCAGGCCGCCAAGCAGGTGACCGACATGGTGGATCGTGGCCTGACGCTCAGAGACGTCGATGTCGTCACGCGGCTCACCGTTGACACCTACAGCGGGCCGGAATTGAAGCGCCGGGTCAGCGCTTTCCTCGAACGCTCCGCGCAAGAGACCAAGGAAGGCTAGCCATGCGGCCCCTGGACGGCATCAAGGTCGTCGATTTCACCCGGTACCTGTCGGGTCCAACCCTCACGATGTTGCTGGCCGACCTCGGTGCGGATGTCGTCAAGGTCGAGACGCTGCCGGCCGGTGACCCGGCTCGCGAGTCCGGTCCCTTCGACAAGGCCGAGAGCGTCTACTTCATGGCGTCCAACCGAAACAAGCGGAGCTTGGCGGTCGATCTTCGGCGCGCGGAAGGCAAGGAGATCTGCTATCGCCTGATCGATCGAGCCGACGTGGTGGCGCAGAACTTTCGGCCGGGCGTGGCCGAGGCGATGGGATTCGGTTACGAGGAACTATCGTCCCGGAACCCTGGGCTCGTGTACTGCAACATCAGCGGCTTTGGGATGGTGCCGCCCGGCTCCAACGTGCCTGGCTTCGACCAGACCGCTCAGGCGATGTCCGGGCTGATGAGCATCACTGGGACCCCGGAGACCGGGCCGCTGAGGGTCGGGATCGCGGTCGCCGACTCGTCGACCGGCCTCGCCGCGGCCATTGGAGTCCTGAGCGCGCTGTTCCAACGGACCAGGACCGGCCGGGGCACCGTCGTCAACAGCTCGCTGATGGAGACCATGCTGACCCTGCTCAACTATCAGGCCCAAAAATACCTGAGCCTGGGAGTGGTGCCCGGCCAGGACGGAAACGACCATCCGATCATGTTCCCGCAGGGCTCGTTCCGCACCGCCGACGGAGCCATCGCGCTTGCGTCCGGCAACGAGAAAATGTGGCGGCGGCTGTGCGACGCGCTGGGTCTCGAGTCGCTGGCGGAGGACCCGAGCTACCGCGACAACGCCGTGCGGATGGCCAACCGCAAGGAGCTCCGCCGGCTCCTGGAGTCGGTGCTACAGACCCGAACGACGCGGGACTGGATGGAAATCATCACGGGATTTGGCGTTCCGTGCAGTCCCGTGCTCGACGTCCGCCAGGCGCTGGAGCATCCACTCACCGAGGCCTTGCACATGGTCGAGGAGGTCCGTCACACCTCGCTTGGTCCAATGAAGGTGCTGGGCAGCATGGTCAAGCTGCCCGGCAACGGCGACTGGCTGCGACTCCCCCCGCCGCTGCTCGGTGAGCACAGCCGGGCCATCTGCCACGAGGCCGGCTATTCTCAGCCTGAGATAGACGCCCTTTTCGCCACCGGCATCGTCGCGGGCCCATCAAAGGAGACCAAAGATTCCGGGGCCAAACCGCACGGGCACGAGGACAGGGCGGAGGTCATGTGAGCACGCCGCGAGCTCTCCAGGCCTGTCACCGCACCCACCACGGCGGCGAAACCCCTGACCGTTGTCTGGAGGCGTGACCATGACATCCACGCAGTTCGAGGGTGCCGAGCCGGCCCGTGAGTCTCGCAAGCTCCAAGCGCCCACGATCGTCGAGCAACTGGTACGGGAGCTGCGCAATCTCATTCTCTCCGGGGAGCTCCGACCGGGGGAGCGCCTGGTCGAAGAGCGGCTCACGGAGCAGTTCGGCATCAGCCGTCCACCATTGCGGGAGGCGCTCCGCATGCTCCAGCGGGACGGGCTGGTCCAGACGTTCCCCAGGCGCGGCTCGGTGGTTGCGGAGCTGACGGCAGACGATGTTCGGGAGATCTACAGCCTCCGCTGGGCTCTGGAGCGCCTCGCGATCGAACTGGGCGTGCCGGTGACCGACGATGCTCGGCTGCGACCGCTCGAGGCCGCGCTGGATTCGATGGCCGCGGCGGCCGAGCATAGCGCCGGCAGCGAGCTGCTCGAGGCGAATTCCCAGTTCCATCTCGCCCTCTGTGCTCTCCCCGGCCACCGGCGCCTGATGCAGTGCTACGAGTCGCTGAGCCTCCAGCTTCGGCAGTGCATGGCGCTCAACCTTTCTTTCCGAAAAGAGCTCTACGGCGACCCCGCGGAGACCGTGCGACGGCACAGCCGCCTCCTGGACCTCATTCGGGCGGGTGACAAGCCGGCGATCTTCTACGAGATGAACCATCACGGCGATCGGGCGTTCATGGATCGGTTGGAGGCCCAGCTGGTCGACGATCCGGCATCGATTTGGCCAGTGGCAGAGCGTTGATGCCTGGAGGCGACGTCGGCTGGGGGGTCCTCGACCAGGAGATCGCGCAGCGATGGATCGACGAAGTCCGGCCTCTGGCCGTGAAGCTGCTGCGCGATCAGGACCGACGGGACGCCGGCTCGGTCAACATCCGGGCGTGCGGCCGGGACCCGGTCGGGGCGCCGCACGGCGCACTCATGCTGACCTGGCCGGTGCGTGACGGCCGCGAGGCCGTGATCAACCATCTGGTGGACTGCCGCCCCTTCCTCCGCCTGTACGAGCGCCTGCTCGACGAGCTGCCAGACATGGGAGAGTCCTTTCGCGCGGTCGTGGAGGACGGCAGCCGTCTGCGCATCGCGGTCACCAACGACGTGCTCCAGGTGCTGGCACCCGGACCAAGCCACGCGTACAGCATGATCCGCCACCACGCGTTGATGTTCCTGGCCGCGCATCTCTGGCTCCCCGCGGCACAGCAACCGCGATGGGCGGCGCTCTACCGGGCGTCGGTTGGCCCGGCGGCTCGGCGCTACCACACAAGCGCGGACTTCGGGAGCCCCCGCCGGTACCTCGACGATCTCGAGCGTCGCGCCTTCGCCGCGATCGACGAGCTCGCCGCTCGAGCGGCCAGTCCGCGGCCAGGCGGCGACCCTGTCGCCTCCCAGGACCCACGTCTCCGCCTGATGCTCGACTACATGCACGCCGCCAACGCGGCCGTCGCCGTCCTGATCGAGGACTACGGCGCGACCCCGCCCCAGGACCGCACCCGATGGCTGCGGCGGGAGCTCGCCGTCGGCTATCGGGCGGATGCCTACCTGCTCGACCGGTGGCACACCGTGCTCTCACTGGAACCTGGCACGACCCGGCCGCCCCAGAGCGGCCGCCGCGACGAAGCCTGATCGAAGGGAGACCAAGGTGACAGACGGCCGCGTAGATCTCGTCGTGAAGAACGCCAGAACCGCTGTCAACAGCGATGAGTCGGTCGTGAGCATCGCCGCGCGTGAAGGCAAGATCGTCGCGATCGCGGAGTCGGCCAGCGAATTCTTCGGGGCAACCACCGTCGTCGACGCGGAAGGGCGCTGGGTGCTCCCCGGTGCGATCGACACCCACGCGCATCTGGGTCAGACCGCGCCAGAGTACGAGGACCGCGAAGGCTTCGACATGGCGTCGAGCTTCGAGTGGGACACGAGGTCGGCACTTGCGGGCGGGGTGACGACGGCCCTCAACTACGTCCGCTTCGGTCAGGGGTCGCTCATGGAGGTCTACCGGGCCGAACGGGCGATCGCCAAGGCCAACTCGCGGATCGACATCCTGTTCCACGGTTATGTGATGAACCAGGCGCAGATCCGTGAAGTGCTACCAGGGGTCGCGGAGGGGCTGCGCACGTTCAAGCTGTTCATGCCCTATCGCGGCCAGGAGGCCAAGGATCTCGGTGGCATCGGTAGCCTCAACCACGCTGAGCTTCGCCTGGCGTTCCGGGAGATCGCCGCCGCCGGCGCCCAGGCGCTGGTCCACGCCGAGGATGGAGACATCGTCGAGCACTGCACCGCCGCGGCGCGCAGGTCAGGCGACTCGCTCGCCGACTGGGAAGCCAGCCGGCCCACGGTCGCGGAGGGCGATGCGACCCTGAGCGCCCTCTACCTCGCCGGCACAGAGGGCTGCCCGGTCACGATCGTGCACGTGTCGAGCATCGAGGGCGTCCGAGCCCGTCGGGCGCTGGGTCGCGGATCGGCGGCCCTGGAGAGCTGCCCGCACTACCTGCTGCTGTCCACCGACAGCGGTATCGGGCCACGCGGCAAGGTGGCGCCACCGCTGCGGCGGCCGGCCGACGTCGCACCACTGCTCGACGCGGTGGTCGCCGGAGATATCGACTTCTTCGGCTCGGATCACAACACCTGGCCCGCCGAGGCCAAGCAGGACATGTGGTCGGGGCGCGCCGGCCTGCCTGGGATTGGACTGCTGCTGCCGCTGCTCGCCACCGAGCTGGTCGCCAATCAGGGACTTGGCGTCGAGCGGCTTGCCAGGCTCGTATCCACCAACGCGGCGCAGCGCTTCGGCCTGTATCCGGCGAAGGGGACGCTGCAAGTGGGCTCCGATGCGGACCTGGTCGTCCTCGAAGAGGGCAGAAGGATCGTGACCGCAGAAGACCTCGCCTCCCCGGTGGACTACTCGCCCTACGAGGGGATGACCCTGCGCTACTGGCCGCGCATCACCGTCCGGGGTGGCGCCATCGTCTACGCCGACGGCCAGTTCCCCAACGACCATCTGCGCGGTGACGTCCTCAACCAGCGGGAGCCGCAGCCGGCTGCGCGTCAGTAGTAGTGCTGGATATCGACGACGTTGCGCAGCGGACGGCCTTCGCTGAAGCGACGAACATTGTCGCAGAACAGATCGACGATACGACCGTTCTCGGCAGCCGTCACCGAGGCCGTGTGCGGGCTGATCAAGACATTCGGCAGCGTCCAGAGAGGGCTGTCCTGGGGCAGCGGTTCGATGCTCGTCACGTCGAGTGCCGCCCCGGCGATTCGTCCTTCCGAGAGCGCGTCGATCAGGGCCGCCTCGTCGATCGTCGAGCCTCGACCGACGTTGACGACAATGGCGTGTGCAGGCAGCCGCTCGATGAGCGAGCGGTTGAACAAGCCGTCCGTGCCGGGTGTGCCTGGAAGCGCAAGCACGACCGCGTCCGCGGCCGGCACGAGCGTCGGCAGCGTCTCCGGTCCGTGCACCTCGTCGACCGGACCGAGTTGCCGCTCCTCGTCGGCGGCGACCGCCGGGCTTCGGCGGACGCCAACCACCCGCATGCCAAGAGCGGCAGCCCGCTCGGCAACCGCACGGCCGATGCCGCCCAGGCCGATCAGGAGCAGGGTCTGACTCTGCAGCTCCCGGACCGCGTACTGGTTCCAGCGACGCGCATCCTTGTCGGCGAGCAGTCTCGGTAGATTCTTGGTGAAGGCGAGCAGCCCAAGACAGGCCCATTCCGCGAGCTGTGCGCCGTGGACCCCCGAGCTGGTCGTGACGATGACCCGCTTCAGCTCCGCCTCGGTCAGACGCGCGCGGCGGACCATGTCTCCGGCGCCGGCGGTCATTGCCTGGATCCAGCGCAGCCGGGAGTTTGCGGTGACGATCGCGGCAAGCGACTCCGGCGTCTCGCCTGGCACGCTGAGCAGAACGTCGGACTGGCCGAGGAGCTCAGCGAAGCGCCGTTCGGCGGCGTCATCGCGGTGGAAGCTCAGGTCGCCTCGATGGTCCGAGGGATAGCGAGGTGGGGGAAGTAGCTCGGGCTCGTGGAGGACGGTGACGTCCGAAGATACCTGGCGGATGCGATCGACGAGCTCGGCCTCAAGGGGGGTGGCGACCATGATCTGCATCCCAGGAATATACCTGCCGGCCGCCGGACCGAGCGGGATAGCATTGTCGCCGGTGCAATCGGAGCGGTCGCAGCAGCCCGTGGCGCCCAGATGGACGGCGTGAGCGCCGGCGGCGAGCATTGGTGGCGTTTGCCTATCGTTCCTTGCGGGTCCACTGGGCGGTAGCTGGCGCGCCGTCATTCCCGCCGCTCGGCGCCGACCTGATCGGCTTCACCGGCGTGCGTGGTTGCGGCCAGTGGACCGGGTGGGTGGGCGCCACCAACGCCACGGTGGGGAGGTGAAGGAGCCTGGCCCGGTTCACCCGCGCCCACTTTCGGCGTGCTTGACGACCGGCATCCATCAGGCTAGGTTGGCGAAACGCAGTTCTGTATTGCAGAACGATCCCCAGGGCGGAGTCCCGAGATGCTGCCGAGTTCCGCGGAGATCGTCTTGGCCGTGTCCGCGCACCAGGGGCCGACGCGCAGCGCCTCCTCCTTGGAGAAACGGGTGGTCGGCGCCGAGACCGAGATCGCCGCGACCGGGCGGTCGCGACGGTCCAGCAGTACCGCCCCCACGCAGCGGACGCCGGCCTCGTTCTCGATGTCGTCCACGGCGAAACCTCGACGCCAAACGGTCCGGAGCTCGTGGAGCAGCTCGTCGCGGTCGGTGATCGTCCGACCGGTCCGGCGCTCCAGCTCGAGGCTCCTGACCATGGCGAGCTGCTCGGTCTCGGGCAGGGCCGCGAGGTATGCCTTGCCGAGCGCGGTGCAGTGGAGCAGGACCTGCTGGCCCACCTGGGACGCCAGGCGGACCGGCTGGGGGCTCTCGAATTTGTCGAGGTACACCATCTTCGAGCCGTCAGGGATCGCCAGGTGGACCGTCTCATGCGTGCGGTCGCGCAGAGCCCGCAGATGAGGGACGGCCACGGCACGAAGGTCGGTTTCCTGCTCCACCGCCGCGGCGATGTGAAGGAACCTCGGCCCGAGCGAGTATCGCTCCGTGTCGGCGTCCTGCCGCACGAACCCGCGCTGCCGCAGCGTGTTGAGGACCCGGAAGGCGCTGCTCTTGGGCATCCCCAGCTCACGTGCCAGGTCGGTGACGGCGACCCCGCCGGGATGCTGGGACATAGCCTCGATGACGTCGATCGCGCGCTCCAGCGATTTCACCAGCAGCCCGCGGTCGGTCCTTGTAGACATCGGCGCCGTCGCATCCTCCTGCGCTCGGGGATCGGCTCACGGTAGGTCGCGGAACAAAGTTCCGCAATCACTCTAGGGAGGTTGTCTTGGTTCGGCAGGTTCAGCTCGCTTACCAGACCAGTCTAGAGGTGGGCGCCGAGGCAGAGCGGCAGGCAGTGGCCCTGGTCCCAACGGGAGCGGTCGAGCAGCACGGCCCGCACCTCCCTGTGGGCACCGACTTCCTGATCGCTCGGGCGATCGCGGACGAGGTCGCGCGATCATCGGACGCGGTGCTCGTGACGGAGCCGCTGGCCTACGGCTGCTCCTGGCACCACCAGACCTTCCCGGGAACGGTGTCACTCAGCCCAAGGACGTACTGCGCGGTCGTGGAAGACGTCTGCACCTCGCTCGCCGCCGGGGGCCTGCGGCCGCTGCTGCTCAACGGCCACGGCGGCAACCGCGCCCCGCTGCAGGTGGCGCTCGCGAACCTGGCCGCGGCCGGCGTCCGCGCGACCGCGGTCACGTACTTCGAGCTGCTGCGCGAACGGGCGCGTGACCTGCTTCCCGCCTTCGAGACCGCGACCGGCCACGCCTGCGCGCTGGAGACGTCAATCGTTCTCTACCTGGCGCCCGAGGCGGTGCGGGCCGACGCCATCCCGGCCGGTGGGACGCCGCCGACCTGGCCCGACCCGCACATGTTCGCGGCGCCGGAAGCGGCGGTGGTGCGCTCGTTCGCCGAGATCAACCCCACCGGCGTCATCGGGCGTCCGGAACTCGCCTCCCAGGAGATCGGCAAGGAGCTGTTCAAGCATGCGGTGCTGCGATGCCGGGAGATCGTCGAGAGGACGAGGAGCGGTGGGCGGTGAGCGAGCGGCTCGACCTCGTCACCCTCGGTGAGGCGCTCGTGCAGCTCAACGCGACGTCCACCGGGCCGCTTCGCCACGTTCACCGGTTCGAGAAGCACGCCGCCGGGAGCGAGCTGAACACCGCGATCGCGGCGGCCCGCCTGGGGCTCCGCGCTGGGTGGATCGGCAAGCTCGGCCGCGACGAGTTCGGCGAGTTCATTCTGGCCTGCGCCCGCGCCGAGGGCGTCGACGTCTCGGCTGTGGTCAGCGGCGATGCCGGCCCCACTGGGCTGTTCTTCATCCAGCGGGGTTTTCCCTGGCCGGGTTCGTCCTCCTCGATCTACTACCGCCGTGGCTCGGCGGGCTCGGCGCTGGAGGCGGGTGAGCTGGAGGCCGACTACCTCTCGTCGGCCCGGGCCCTCCACTTCACAGGCATCTCGCTGGCGGTGTCGCCACGGCTCCGGGCGGCCTGCTGGGAGGCGCTGAAGACGGTTCGAGAACGCGGCGGCCTGGTCTCGTTCGACGTCAACTTCCGCCGCAAGCTGTGGGATGCGGATGAGGCACGTACTGAGATCGAGGCCGTGCTCCCGAGCGTCGATGTGGTGTTCTGCGCGCTCGCCGATGCGACCACGCTGTTCGGCGCCGCCACCGCGGACGAGGCGGTGCAGGCGCTCCGCGCCAGGGGGCCGACCCGCGTGGTCGTGACCGACGGGTCCGACGGGGCGCTGCTGGCCGTCGGGGACCGCGTGGTCAGGGGGACCGCCATGCCGGTGCCGGTGGTGGACCCGACCGGAGCCGGCGACGCCCTCGCCGCAACCGTCCTCATGGGCTTGCTGCGTGGCTGGGACCCCGAGGAGACGATCCGGCGGGCCTGCATCGTCGGCTCGATGGTCTGCGCGGTGTTGGGCGACTACGAAGGCGTCCCCACCAGCGAGCAGCTCGCCGCGATCGAGGACGTCACCTGGGTGGAGCGCTGAGGCGTGGCGCCATCTTGACACTGCCGGGTTGCCGGAATAGCGTCGTGAAAACCCGAAACACGGTTCTGCATTATGAAACCCGAGTGGAGGGAGGCTGCTATGGCGGCATCGCGTCCTGGCTCTGGATTGGCGAGCGACCCCGGGGGCCCCAGCATGCGAACGGGTGGGAGGCGACGCGCCACTCGCCGCCTGTCCGTGCTCGCGCTGGTGGCGCTGGTCCTGGTCCTCGTGGCCTCATGCAGCCCCCCGCGTGAGCTGAGCGGCGGGGGCGGCAAGAACACGCTCCAGTTCAGCGTGTGGTCCTACTCGCTCGAGACGATCAACGACAACATCGCGAAGTTCGAGGCTGCCAACGCCGGCACCGACGTGCAGCTCTCCGACTACCCCTGGAACGACTACCACGACGTCATGGCGACGAAGTTCACCGGCGGCAGCCCCCCGGACGTGGAGTACTCCTCTGACCACTGGCTGCAAGAGTGGGTGTCCGCCGGCTGGATCGCGCCGATCGAGGAGCAGTGCGCCGGGGTCGGGCAGTACAAGAGCGAGTGGGCTCCCTACGCGACCCAGGGCATGACCTACAACGGCAAGCTGTACGGCCTCCCCTACTACGCCGACCTGGTCATCCTCATCTACAACGACAAGATGCTGCGCCAGGCCGGCTTCAACCAGCCGCCCCAGACCTGGGAGGAGCTGACCCGTCAGGCCCAGGCCATCAAGCAGAAGGGGATCGCCAAGTATCCCGTCAACATCCCGCTCAAGAAGGACGACCCCTGGTCGATCGAGATCTTCTACTCGCTGGTGTACTCGCTCGGAGGCCACATGTTCGACGGCGAGACCCCGGTCTTCGCGCGCCCCGGGAGCGAGGCCGGGCGGGCGCTGCAGTGGCTGGTCGACGCGCGAGACAGGTACCAGGTGATGGATCCCGCGTCGGTCGAGGTCTCCGAGCCCGACGTGGTCAAGACCATGGGCGCCGGCAAGCATGCCTTCACGGTCCTGGCCAAATACAACCTGGCCGAGCTGAACCAGGGCAACCACTCGCAGAAGGGCAACTTCAAGATGGCGCTCATGCCCGGCAGCTCGCACGGCACCGTCGGCTTCGTGCGCTTCTACGCGCTGTCCTCCGCCGCGGCCAAGGCCGGCAAGGACAGGGCCGCCCAGAGCTGCAAGCTCCTCAACTACTTCGGTGGCAAGACCGACGGCACGTACAAGGTGGTCAAGCGCTGGGCCGTCGAGAAGGGTCTGGGGTTTGCCAACCTCCCGCTCTATGACGACCCCCAGGTGCAGCAGGCGATCAACTCCTGGGGTGACGCCAAGCTGGAACGCCAGCAGGCGCAGCTGGCGCGCAGTAAGGAGGGCCTCACCCGCTTCTGGGGCACCTGGGACATCTCCGCCCGTGAGCAGATCAGCGCCGCGGTCAGCGGCCAGGTGGGCGTCCAGCAAGCGCTGACGAGCATGGAGAAGCGGTGGGCGGAGCTGCGCTAGCCCGGACGCGGCGAGGCGCGCCGGCTGGAGGCGGTGCGGTTCGCACCGCCTCCAGCCGGTACCGCTGGGGCAGCGTGGCGCCGGTGATCGTCCTGGTCGCCCTGTTTACGCTGTTCCCACTCGCCTACGCCGCCTGGACGAGCGTTCGCGGCGTGCTGCTGACCCAGCCGGGGTCGACCCCCTTCGTCGGCTTGGACAACTACGCCGACGTCGTCCGCGGGTCAGCGTTCCGCGGCGCCGCGGAGAACTCGCTGCTGTTCACCGCGGTCAGCGTGCCTCTGGTCACCGTCCTCGGGCTGGCCGTCGCGCTGCTGCTCAACCAGCACCTGCCCGGAGTGGGGGCGCTGCGGGTACTGGTCCTCCTGCCGTGGTCGATCCCGCTGGTGTCGGCGGGGATCATGTGGCGGCTGCTGCTGCACGGCAACTTCGGCGCGCTCAACGGCGCGCTCCTGCAACTCGGGATCATCGACCACGACGTCCCCTGGCTGTCGAGCCCCAGGCTGGCGATGTTCTCGGTGATCGCTGCGCACCTGTGGCGCGAGTTCCCCCTGCCTGCCGTGCTGTTCCTCGCCGGGCTGCAGACGATCCCGGCATCGGTCCTCGACGCGGCGCGGGTCGACGGCGCCGGGACGTGGCAGCGGTTCCGCTTCGTGATCCTGCCGCTGCTCAAGGCGCCCCTGCTGATCGTGCTGGTCTACGAAACGATGATCTCGATCGCGGTGTTCGACCTGGTGTACGTGCTGACCGGCGGCGGACCGGGGACGGCGACCACGCTGATTTCCTGGCTCGCGTACGTGATCACGTTCCGGTTCCTCAACCTCGGCCAGGGGGCCGCGCTGTCGTTCCTCATCTCGCTGGCCATCCTGGCGCTCATCAGCCTGTACATCCGGATCGTGCGCGTCGAGGGGGAGAGGCCGTGAAGAGCCGCCGCGCGCTCCGCAGGGCCTTGCTCGCCGTCGCCGGGTTCGCGCTTGCCGCCTTCATCCTGGCGCCCTTCCTCTGGGCGCTGAGCGCCAGCCTGCAGACCGAGAGCGCCCTGTTCAAGCGCCCGCCCGACTGGATCCCGCGGCCGTTCACCGTGGCGAACTACAACTACGTCCTGACCGGAAAGGTGCCCGCCGCCTACGAGCAGCGCGGCCTGCTGCGCTCGCCGATCACGCAGGAGGCGCGGCTGCTGCCCTGGGGCCTGCAGAACTCCTTGCTGGTCGCGCTCGGCGTGGTGACGCTCAACCTGGTGCTCGGCACGCTCGCCTCGTACACCTTCGCGCGAGAGCGATTCCGTGGCGGTCGGCTGGCCCTGCTGTTCGTGCTCGGCAGCCGGCTGCTGGTGCCGGTCGCCGTGGCGATCCCCATCTACATGATCCTCCAGCGGCTCGGGCTGCTGGACACAAAGCTCGCGCTGGTGCTGGTGCACGGGGCCTTCACGCTGCCGTTCACCATCTGGGTGCTGACGCTGTTCTTCCAGGCGATCCCCCGGGAGGTGGAGGAGGCGGCGATGATCGACGGCTGCAGCCGCTTCAGCGCGCTGCGGCGGGTGGTGCTGCCGCTGGCAGCTCCCGGCCTGGCGGCCGTGGGTAGCTTCAGCTTCCTGTTCAGCTACAACGAGTTCCTGTTCGCGCTGTTGACCACCTCCACCGTCCGCTCCAAGACCATCCCGGTGATGATCTCGGCCATCTCCGTCAACCCTGACGCCAGCTACACGCTGATCTCGGTCGGGATCATCATGGCGATCATCGCCCCGATCGCGGTCGCGCTGGTGTTCCGGCGCTACATCGTCTCCGGCCTGATCTCCTCGCTCGGCGAGAGGACCTAGACCGTGCGGACCACCACCCCGTTGCCGCTCGGCTCCTACGTGGCCGGCGCCTGGCGGACCACCGAGGACACCTATCCCCTGGCCAGTCCCGCCACCGGCGAGGAGGTGGCGCGGGTCGGCCGCGCCAGCATAGAGAACGTCGACCAGGCCGTCCGGGCCGCCCGCGAGGCGTTCGAGGTGACCCGCTGGTCACCGACGGCCGAGCGCGCCGCTCTGTGCCACCGTTGCGCGGAGCTGATCGAGCAGCGCCAGGAGGCCCTCGCCGTCGAGCTCGCCGAGGAGAACGGCAAGCCCCTGGCCGAGGCGCGCGCAGAGGTCGCCACGGGCGCGAAGGGCTTCCGGCTCGCGGCCGAGGAGGCCAAGCGCCTGGACGGCTATGTGCCGCAGACCGAGGACCCCAACAAGCGCGTGCTCGTCATCAAGCAGGCCCTGGGCGTGTGGGCGATCCTGACGCCCTGGAACTACCCGTTCAACATCCCCATCGAGTACCTGGGGCCGGCCCTGGCCACAGGCAGCCCGTTCGTGTGGAAGCCGGCGCCCACCGCCGCCCGCATCGCCGTCCGGCTGACCGAGCTGATGCTTCAGGCTGGCGCGCCCGGCGGTGCCGTCAACCTGCTGCTGACCGACTCGATCGAGCCCGCGCGGTATCTGGTCGCCCATCCCGGCATCGACGCCGTCGGCCTGACCGGCGGGTCGGCGACCGGCGCGGCGGTGGCGCAGGCCGCATGGGACAAGCACCTGCTGCTGGAGCTGGGCGGCAACGGCCCGGTGATCGTGCTCGACGACGCCGACCTGGACCGCGCCCTGCCCGCCGTCGCCCACGCCGCCTGGACCAACGCGGGCCAGGTGTGCAGCGCCGCCGGAAGATTGCTGGTCGCCGGCCGCGTCGCCGACGACCTCGCCCAGCGGCTGGCGCAGCACGCCAACGGCCTGCTGCTCGGTGACCCGCTCGACCGGGGGGTGGAGATGGGTCCGGTCCACGTCGAGGCGGTCGCCGGCAAGATGGACCGGCACATCCAGGACGCCATCCGGTGCGGCGCGATCGTGCTCGCCGGCGGCGAGCGGGCGCCCGGCCACCCGACCCGGCTCTTCTACCAGCCGACCGTGCTGGACCACGTGCCTCCGGACGCCCTGGTCAACACCGAGGAGACCTTCGGGCCGATCGCTCCTATCGTTCGCCTCGAGGACGACGACGAGCTGCTCGCCGTGGCGAACGGCTCAGGGTATGGGCTGGTCGCCGCGGTGTTCACCAGCTCGCTCACGCGCGCCTTCCGCTTTGCCGAGCGTCTGGAGTCCGGCTCGGTGGTGGTCAACGACACCAGCAACTACTGGGAGCTGCACCTGCCCTTCGGCGGCCGCGCGAGGCGCTCCTCGGGCCGGGGACGATTGGGGGGTCGTCACACCTTCGACGAGTTCACCCAGCTCAAGACGATCAGCCTCGATGTCTCGTAGCCGCGGACGACGGGCCCGGCCCGGCGTTGGGTTCAGAAACTCGGATGTGATACTGCGGGCTGGTAGTGCTCGGGGACAGCCGATCGTCCGCATGAACGACGACTGCGCCGAGCACGATCTCGTTTGCTTGCCCGCTCTTTCAAATCCGTATATCCGTCAGCGCAAGCATGGGGCAGCCATCTCCAATCCTCGTTCCGCTGGCTAACCTGTCGAGTCTCGGGGGTTAGGCGATGGGCTCAGACTTTGGATGGGTGTGAGGCATGGAACTCTGGGAACTTGATGCAACGGGCCTTGCTGAGGTCTATCGGCGGCGCGAAGCGTCCCCCCGCGAAGCGTTCGATTCATTGTGGGGTCGGATTGAGGCATCAGGGGCGGGGCAGCACCTACAATCCGTGGGATCTCGGTCGCGTGCCCGGCGGCTCGAGCGGTGGATCCGCCGCGGCCGTGGCCACCGGGATCGTACCCCTTGCCCTGGGCAGCGACAGCGGCGGGTCGATCAGGATTCCTGCCTCGTACTGTGGTGTCGCGGGCATCAAGCCAACCTACGGCCGGATCAGCAAGCGGGGAGCATGCCGATTCCCTTCCTGCGATCACGTTGGACCAATCGCTCGGAGCGTACGGGATCTCGGTACTGCCATGTCGGCGCTGGCCGGGTACGACGCAGAGGACCCATCGACGCTAACTGAGCTCTTCGATGAGCCAATGATTGAGCGCGGCATTGAAGGCTTGAGGATCGGCATCGCTCCAGACTTACACCTCACTCCGCTCGCTCCCGATCACGAAAAGATCTTCTCGCACGTGGTCGACACGGCAACCTCGATCGCCGGAACAGCACGTGAAGTTCACATTCCATACGCTGATGTGATTCGTCCAGCATTCACTATCATTCACCTCTCGGAGTCCCATCACGTGCACGCGTCGGAGCTGGGCATCTACCCCTGCGAGAACGTGGCCACGCCTCCTACCCGAAGAGGCGTAGGCGGTTGCGTTCGAGCGGAAGAGCGGGTCCGGGGCGGCCGAGTCCTGCGTCCTGCGTCCGCCCAAAAAGAATTGAGAGGGGCTTACCGCAGCTACGGACGGTCAATGATTCGGTCAATGATCTGCCTTCTCCAAGACCGTCCTACCTTGCCGTGGATCCTTGCTGACCTGCGTCACCTTCACCCGTGAGCGCCAGAATTATGGCTGGCGCTCGGCTACGGATCTGGCGGTTGGGGGTTCGAGTCCCTCGCGGCGCGCCAGGTCTTCGCAGGTCAAACGGTATGTGTCACGCTGTACGGACCCTGCTGCGATCATCCCTGGTCCGGTTTGGTCGGGTCTGGTGGATGATCAAGGAAAGCAAGCGGCCAATGGTAGGGATTGATCAGGATTAGGGCATCGCTCAGGCGCCTCCATGTAGACCATCGTCAGTG
>Ga0070698_100004526_pt1 | contig 15276 bp, 13 predicted proteins | sample KBSK1502metaG_FD_65477 | JGI IMG/M metagenome (GOLD analysis project Ga0070698, IMG submission 65477) | Corn, switchgrass and miscanthus rhizosphere microbial communities from Kellogg Biological Station, Michigan, USA - KBS K1-50-2 metaG | ecosystem: Host-associated > Plants > Roots >...
GTGAACATGATGAACCAGAACACGAGATTTGAGCCGATTCGCGTCGGGTTCACGTGCGAGCCTGCTCTCTCGACCGCGTCCATCACTCCGCCGCGCTCGAGCAGCTGATTGAAGCGGATGCGGCGGAGAAGCTTCTCCGTTCCCTTTTCGAAAAGGCGGGCGAGGAGATAGCCCGCGAAAAGAATTACTAGGGCGCCGACAAGTGCTGGTACGTACTGATAAAGCTGAGAGAAACTCTCCTGCAGTCGTTCGCCGAAACTTTGTGTGGTGTCGCCCACTTTCTGCTCTTGGTGAAATTCCGATATGACCACTAACAATAGCGATCATTACGGGAGTTCGCTCGCCTAGTTGCGCGTCCCCCGTCGGAGGTCGTATATGGCGCTGCGACGGCACCTGGGACAGATCAGCCATTCCCGTTTTCGCGCGTATCCGAGGCCGAACGATCCCCCGCCGATCGGCCGCTCAGTCATGTGTATATGGCATCGCGGACACTCCGGCACGGCGCCACTCACGAATGCCTCGCGGATGGCCTTCAGCTCATCAGGCGTGTATTGAGCCGACTCGGTCATTCCGCAATCCTGATGACGATCTTCCCGAATTGATCCCCGTTTGCCATTCGCTCGAATGCCTTTCTGCCATCGCTCAGCGAGAATGTAGAGTCGATCACCGGCATGAGTCTGCCTGCGCGAAGCTCGTCCGTAATCGTGTCGAATTCCGCATCGTTCCCCATTGTCGAGCCCATGATTGTCCACTGATTCCAGAAAAGACGTCGCACATCGGTCTGAACAGTCGCGCCTGACGTGCCGCCGCATGTGACGAGCCTGCCCGCACGACCGAGTGCGATCAGCGAATCATTCCACGTGCTCTGGCCCACACTGTCGATCACAATACTCACCCCGCGCTTTCCTGTTCGAGCACGAATCTCCTTTCCTACCGAGGACGTTCTGTGGTTGATGACCTCGTCAGCTCCGAGAGACTTCGCCCTCTCGAGCTTCTCGTCGCTTCCTGATGTCACCCACACTCGTGCGCCGTGCGCTTTGGCGATCCGCATCGCTGCCTGCGCTACTCCTCCACCAATTCCCCATATGAGAACGTCATCGGCGTCAGAGACACGTGCGCGCGTTACCAGCATCCTCCACGCAGTGAGATTCGCCAGCGTAAACGCGGCCGCCATGTCGAACGGAATCTCATTGGGAATTCGTCTGACGTTTTGCTGCGGCACCACGATGTAGTCCGCCAATGTTCCAGGAGCATGCTCACCAAGGAGCCTGAATTTCACGCACAGGGAATGTTCTCCAATCCTGCAGAACTCACACGTCCGATCACTCAATCCAGGATTGATGACGACGTGATCCCCTTCCTTGACGGAGCTCACCTCGGAGCCTGTCTTCTCGATGATCCCGGCACCGTCTGCCCCCATTACCCACGGCGGCTTAATGTTTATCCCCGGAAGTCCGCCGAGCGTGAAGACGTCGAGATGGTTGAGAGCGGCAGCATGCAGACGCACGCGAACTGTTCCCGCGGTTGGCTCGGGAACAGCGATGTCGGTGCGGTATTCGAGCTTGTCTGTTCCGCCGTGTGCGGAGATGGTAAGTGCTCGCAACGAAAACCCTGCGGGTTATATTGAGAAACCTTCGTCCCCTAGGGGGATGAAGGCAGAAAATACCGGCTGAATTCTCATTTTGCTTCGAGAGTAATGATATCCATCAAGGTGCCTCCGCTGGGTGAGTCGATCGTCGAAGCGACGGTGTCGCGCTGGCTCAAGAAGAAAGGCGAGGCAGTTGCGAGCGGCGATACCCTCGTGGAGCTGGAGACGGACAAGATCACCGTCGAGGTTCCTGCGCCGCGAGCGGGGGTTATTGCGTCAGTATCTGTTGCTGAAGGCGACGTCGTGAAAGTCGATCAGGTCCTTGGCGAGCTCGATGAGACCGCTGCTGCGGCGATCGCTGCCGCACCCGCGCCTGCTCCTGCCGCATCGGCGCCGGCGCCATCTCCCGCACCCGCAGTTCCGCCCGCGTCGAGCGCTCCCGCGCAACCTCCTGATGTGAAATCGTCACCGGCTGCAAGGCGTGCTGCGGCCGATGCAGGAATCTCCGTTGCCGATGTCACAGGAACCGGTCGCGGTGGCGTTGTGAGCAAGCCCGATGTTGTCGAGTACGCTCAGCGGCCGCAGTCTGTTTCTCGCGACGGCGCGCAAAGAGAAACCCGTGAGAAGATGTCCACTCGACGCAAACGCATCGCTGAGAATCTCCTCCAAAGCCAGCACGCGACGGCGCATCTCACGACGTTCAACGAAGTCGACATGACTCTCGTCAACGCGCTTCGTGAAAGAATGAAAGAGAAAGTCGAGAAGGAGCACGGGGTAAAGCTGACCTTCATGCCGTTCTTCGTGAAAGCTGCCTGCATGGCCCTCGAGAAGTTTCCGGTGGTGAATGCGCAGATCGACGGCGACAGCATCATCTACAAGCATTATGTGAACATGGGCATTGCCGTCGCTTCGGAAGCCGGGCTCGTAGTGCCCAACATCAAGGATGCCCACGCCAAGGGAATTCTCGACGTGAGCCGGGAAATAGCTGCAGTCGCAAAGAAGGCCCGCGATGGCAAGCTTTCAATGGATGACCTCACGGGCGGAACATTTACGATCACCAACGGCGGCGTGTTCGGATCGCTGGTCTCGACTCCGATTCTCAACTACCCGCAGGTCGGTATTCTCGGACTGCACAAGACTCAGGACCGTCCGGTTGCGATTGACGGCAAGGTCGAGATCCGTCCGATGATGTACATCGCACTTTCGTACGACCACCGGATCGTCGACGGCCAGCAGGCTGTGCTCTTTCTCGTCCGCGTGAAAGAGCTCATGGAGGATCCGGCTGCGATGCTGATCAGCTGATGAAGAACGCTGACGTCGTCATAATCGGCGGGGGGCCGGGTGGCTACGTCGCTGCGATCCGTGCAGCACAGCTTGGCCTCAACACAGTTTGCGTCGAGATGGACAAGACCCTGGGCGGAACGTGTGTGAACGTCGGCTGCATTCCGTCGAAGGCCTTGCTGACATCGTCCGAGCACTACGAGTGGGCGCGGCTGCACGCTGCGGAGCATGGCGTGAAGATCGACGGAGTATCAGCCGATCTTCCGACAATGATGAAAAGGAAGGACGCCGTCGTCGGTCAGAACACGAAGGGAATCGAGTATCTCTTCAAGAAAAACAAGATCGAATGGGCAAAGGGGCGCGGCACTCTCAAGCCCGGGAATGTCGTCGATGTCGAAGGCGTCGATTCCTATCAGGCAAAGAATGTCATCATCGCCACGGGCTCGGTTCCAATCGAGCTTCCGTTTCTGAAGTTCGATGAAGATCGAGTTCTCTCGAACATTGGCGCACTCAAGATCCCGGAGATACCGAAGCATCTCATCGTCGTTGGCGGTGGAGTCATCGGACTCGAGCTGGGATCAGTGTGGCGCAGGCTTGGTGCAAAGGTCACTGTCGTCGAGCTCTTCCCGACGATCCTTCCCGGCAACGATGAAGAGGTCATCAAGGAAGCTGACAGGATCTTCCGCAAGCAGGGCCTGGAGATTCGCACGGGAACAAAGGTCGTCGGCGCCAGCCGCGGCGATGGAATCATCAAGCTCGAGATCGAAAAGGACGGTGCGAAGGAAACTCTCGACGCCGACTATGTGCTCGTGTCGATCGGAAGAAAACCGGCGTTGACTGGAATCGATACAGGGGCACTTGGCCTTGCACTCGGGCAGCGTGGCGAGATTGTCGTCGACGCGGAAATGCGCACGAACCTTCCTGGCGTTTTCGCGATTGGAGATGCGGTCGGAGGAAAACTTCTCGCGCACAAGGCCGAGGAAGAGGGCGTCGTCGCTGCGGAGGTGATTGCGGGACAGCACGCGCACATGGACTACAAATCCATGCCGTCTGTTGTCTATACCTGGCCCGAGATCGCGACTGTTGGCCTCGCGGAGCATGAGGTCAAATCGTCAGGTCGTGCTTACAAGGTTGGAAAGTTTCCCTTCTCGGCGAACGGTCGTGCGCGCACGATGGCTGAAACGAGCGGGTTCGTGAAGTTCATCGCCGATGCGAAAACCGATGAGCTCGTCGGATGTCACATCATCGGCGCCAACGCATCCGATCTGATACAGGAAGTGGTTCTGGCATTCGAGTACCGTGGATCATCGGAGGATATCGGGATTACGGTCCACTCACACCCGACACTCTCCGAGTCTGTGAAGGAAGCCGCCCTCGGCGTGCTGGGGCGGTCACTACATATATAGGTAGTGTCACCGAGCCATCGGTGCTTGCCCCAGCGCTGAAACGACTCGAGGTCCGCGCGGCGCGCGAGGGAGATCTCGCCGCCGCTCTGGCTTTGCTCGATTGGGAGCTTCCCAAAAATCCGTGGATGGAGCGTACGGCCGACCTGCTTCGCGCGGCTGTCGAGAAGCCGAAGGGAGAGTATCAGGCATGCGTCGCAGTCCGCGAAGCCGAGCTCGTCGGGTTCGGTGTCTATGGAATTGTCGCGGGAGCTCTTGGAGCCGGAATGATTCACGCGATCCTGGTCGCACCAAGATCGCGTCGTGCGGGTATCGGGCTTCGAATGCTCGAGTACGCCACCGCGGATCTCGCATCCCGGAGAATGAGAGTGATCTTCGCGGAACTTCCCGGTGATCCCTATCTCGTCCGATATCGCGCGCTGCTTCTGTCGTATGGGTTCCTGGAGGAGACCAGAATCGAGGATTACTATCGCGATGGGATTCCACAGATAGTTTCGAGACTCGATCTCTAACTGAGCCCCACAATGCTACTCGACCCGGTTTCCTCCGCAGATGCCCTTTCGCTGAATGACGACGACGCTCGGGCGCCGAAGTCTCTCCCAAAAGGTGATGAGCTCAAGGACCTGATCGACAAGCAGCTCAGGAAGCTGGGCGAGCTCCAGGACATTTTCTTCGCGGAGGCGCGTCGCTCTCTCTTGATCGTACTGCAGGGGAGAGACGCATCCGGAAAGGATGGAGTTGTTCGAACGGTGATCGGCGCGTGCAATCCGTCGGGAGTTCGGATCAATTCCTTCAAGGCACCGAGCCATGTTGAGCTCGCGCACGATTACCTGTGGCGCATCCACCAGGTGACGCCGGAAAAGGGGCACCTCGCAATCTTCAACCGCTCGCATTACGAGGATGTGATCGTAGTGAGGGTGCATGAGCTGGTTCCGGAAGACGTGTGGTCTCAGCGGTATGAGCAGATCAACAACTTCGAGAAGATGCTCACCGAGAATGGAACTGCGATACTCAAGTTCTTTCTTCACGTCTCGAGCGGCGAGCAGAAGGAGCGCCTGCGCGACCGGGTTCAGGACAAAACCAAGAACTGGAAATTCAACGCGGGCGATCTCGAGGAAAGGAATCTCTGGGATAAGTACACCGAGGCCTATCGTGACGCTCTGACGAAGTGCAGCACCGCGTGGGCCCCGTGGTATGTGGTTCCCGCGGACAGCAACAAGGCCAGGAATTATCTGATAGCGAAACGATTAGTTAAGACCCTGGAGGATCTGAATCCCGAGTATCCGAAGCCCAAGACAGATCTTGGGGAGTATCTCAAGACTCTGGAGTAGTCTTCCATTTACCTTAGCCGCCTTGGTGGTCAAAAACGCAAAGACAGAATTACGGCGTCAGCGCTAAAGACTCTTATTCCGGTATTGTAGGGATCCGGCTCATCCGCCGAATCCGATTCAACCTTTTTGGCCACCCAAGCCGCCGGGAGAAACACGCTCTTAACAAGCAGTACCCTGGCATCGTCTACCGAGGGAACGCATCACCTCCGGATCATGAGATTGTCCAGAAAGAGTCTCGCCTTTTTGTTTGCTGCCCTGGCTGCTGCGCCTGCGATGTCGCAAACGCCTCTCGATCACCGCGAGCTCCCCGCTGACCAGCAGGTAATCCATGCGCTGAACCGGCTCACGTTTGGTCCACGGCCGGGAGATGTTCAGAGAATCCGGTCGATCGGGCTCGACAAGTGGGTGGATCAGCAGCTCTATCCCCAACGGATCGACGACTCGGCACTCGACAAATTCCTGAATCACTACAGCGTTCTGAAGCAGGATCAGAACGATTTGCTGCGCGAATTCAACGAAGCGCAGCGAGAACGCCGCCTCGCTAAGCGAGAGGCCGGGGATTCCGCGATGCGCCCTTCACGTCAGAACAATCCGGATCTTCAGCAGATTGCATTGAACCGCCGCCGCGTCATGGGCGAGCTGCAGTCATCACGAGTTGCGCGCGCAGTTATGAGCAACCGCCAGCTCGAGGAAGTGATGACGGATTTCTGGCTCAATCACTTCAACGTGTATGCGCAAAAGGGCCCGCCTCAGGCTTACTACCTGGCCGAATACGAGAGCGATGTAATTCGCCCGCACGTGCTTGGAAAATTCCGGGATCTCCTCGAGAGCGTCGCGAAGAGCCCGGCAATGCTTTTCTATCTCGACAATGCGCGGAGCATGGCAGACTCGACGCGTCCCCACCTCGCGAGTTTCGATCGCAATCGCGGGCTGGGCGGCGCAGACGCTGTCGCTCGCGTGATGGGACGCCGTCGCGGACGCGTCGGAGGATTGCCTCGCACAAGGCAGATCCCTCAAATGGATTCTCGCGATCCCGAGATTCGCCAGCGACTGAATCAGCTTCGCAACGGTGGACTGAACGAGAACTACGGGCGTGAGCTGCTCGAGCTCCATACGCTCGGCGTAGATGGTGGATACACGCAGCAGGATGTCATCAACGTTGCACGCGCTCTGACCGGTTGGACGATTCGTCCTCCCGCAGTCGGCGGCGGATTCATCTTCCGTCCCGAGATGCACGATGCCGGCGAGAAAATCGTGCTTGGCCGCAAGCTCAAATCAAACCGTGGAATCGAAGATGGCGAAGATGTTCTCGACATCGTGTCCCGACATCCTTCAACTGCGAAGTACATCGCCACCAAGCTTGCGCGAAGATTCATCTCTGATAAACCGCCGCAGTCAGTGGTCGACCGTGCGGCGCAGGTATTCATGCGCACCGATGGAGACATTCGCGAAGTAGTTCGCACCATCATCACCTCGAACGAGTTCTATTCACAGCAGGCTTATCGCTCGAAGGTGAAATCGCCGTTCGAGGTAGTAGTGAGTGCGATGCGCGCGATGAACGCGCAACCTGACAGTACTCCGCGCACGGCCCAGATGATCGCGTACCTCGGGCAACCGATCTACGGACATCAGGCGCCGAATGGATGGCCGGAGACAGGTGATGCATGGATGAACACCGGCGCAATTCTGAATCGAATCAACTTCGGCATGGCAGCCGCGGCAAATCGTATTCCCGGGGCGAATGTTCGCTCGGTTCCCGGTATCGACAGCCTGAGCTCGGCGTCGCGTCAAAAGCAGGTCGATGCGGTAGTGTCAGTGTTGCTCAGTGGCTCTGTGTCGCCCGATACTCGCGCAGTACTTATGTCCGGCGAGAATCCGTTGCTCGCAAACGCCAGCGAGACACCAGCCTCGACCAGCAACAATGACGGCAGCGAGAGCGAGCCAATGGATGCACAGGCAATGGGCGATGGCCTGCCTGCTCTCGATAATGGCCGGCGCGCAGGAGCGAGAGCCAATCCGTTCGGAACACAGAACGGCGCACCACTCCAGCTCACCGGAATCGCGCAGGTAGTTGGTCTCGCGCTCGGCTCTCCGGAATTCCAGAGGCGATAACGATGCAACGCAGAGCTTTCGTAAAATCCGGCGCACTTGCGCTTGTAACACTTGGATTGAGTCCAAGCTTCCTGCGCCGCACCGCGTTCGGTGCTGAGCTGATGCGGGCACCGAAAGGCAAGACGTTGATCTGCCTCTTTCAGCGCGGTGCGGCAGACGCGCTTAACATCGTCGTGCCTCACGGCGATAAATCCTATTACGGCTTGCGTCCGTCGATTGCGATTCCCCGTCCTTCAGGGCTCTCGCGCACAGTCTCTCGCGACGCAGCAATCGATCTCGATGGATTCTTCGGACTTCATCCGTCGCTCGCACCGTTCAAGCCGCTTTATGATCGTGGGATTCTCGCTCCCGTTCATGCAGTTGGAAGTCCAAGCGCGACGCGCTCGCATTTCGACGCCCAGGACTACATGGAGACCGGCACGCCGGATATCAAAGGCACACAGGATGGATGGCTCAACCGGTATCTCGCAGTTCAGGGAACGTGCGACGAATGCAAGGCGAGTCCGTTCCGCGCTGTATCACTGACTCAGCAGACACCTCGAATAATGGAAGGCGCGAGCGAAGTTGTGGCCATGAACAGCCTGAGCGAGTTCACTGTTCGTGCGTCCGGATCACAGGCAGAAAGACTCGAGGCGCTCTATCGCACGGGTTCGGCTGATCTGATTCACGGAGCGGGCGCCGAGATGTTCGAGGCAGTGAAAGTGCTCAAGGCCGCTAATCCGCAGAAATACGCACCACAGAATGGGGCCGAGTATCCGCGAAGTCAGTTCGGTCAGCGTCTGCTGCAGATTGCGCAGCTCATCAAGGCTGATGTCGGACTCGAGATCGCATTTGCCGACGTAGGCGGATGGGACACGCATGTGAATCAAGGTGCTGCAACCGGTCAGCTGGCACTGCGTCTGGACGAGTTCGCGAAATCGATCGCAGCCCTCGTCACTGACCTCGGCGACAGAATGGGCGACGTTCTCGTTCTGACGATGTCGGAGTTCGGGCGCATGGCGAGAGAGAATGGAAACCGCGGCACCGATCATGGTCATGCCGGCGCATTGTTCGTGATCGGCGGTGACGTGAAAGGCGGAAAGGTTCACGGCAATTGGCCGGGTCTCGAGACGGAACAGCTTTACGAAGGTCGAGATCTTGCGCTGACGACTGATTTCCGCTCGGTGTTTTCGGAGGTCACTTCGCGTCACCTGGGAGCCACCAGGCTCGAAGCAATTTTCCCGGGATTCGCCGTTAAACAGGGTTGGTTGGGGCTGGTGTAGCAGTAACGGGGTGTGCTGAGTTACGCCTCCCCGACTGCTACATCAGAACCGGAAGATTCTCCCCAATGCTTTGCCGAGTCGTTTTCCAAGATCGTCCGCTCGCTTTTCGACTTCACGCCCCAAATCCTGATCGGAAGTCCAGATCGGCTCTTCGTAATCGGGGCCGTGCTCCATGCATTCCATTCGCGGACCAGTGCCGGGCTTGAAGTACTCGAGCTTCCGCGCGGGACACCATTCATTGGCAATCCACCCCGTTGTGGGATCGATCATCACTGCTTCATCGACTCCCGGCGGAGGCTCCCAAGCGCCCTGCATAATGATGTCCTTCCAGCCCTGCGTGTAGAACTCTGCCCACGCTGGAGCAGCCAGACGTCCGCCTGACGCATCGTAGCTGATCGAATGCGGATCGTCGTATCCGAACCACACTGCTGCCACAAGGTTCGGCGTATATCCAACGAACCAAACGTCAGTGCCGTTGTTCGTGGTGCCGGTTTTTCCCGCAATCATTCCGCGTGCGCCCCAGTCCCGTATCGGGCGTCCGGTTCCGTAGTCGACGACAGCGCGCAGCATCGATGTGAGCTCGTATGCATCTCGCGGATCGATCACTCGCTCCAGTGGTGCTGATTCGCCGCTGTACAGCACCTCACCGTCGAGCGTATCGATTCGTCGCACGAGCCGCGGGCGCACTCTGAATCCACCGTTGGCAAATGGCGCATACGCGCGTACGAGCTCGATCGGTGTAACGTCGATCGCACCCAAAGCAACAGCGGGATAATTCGGGATTTCGCTTTGAATTCCCATGCGATGAGCGTTCTCGATAATCGGCCTCAGTCCAACGAGCTGACTCACGCGTACGGCAGCCGCATTCGATGAGCGCATCAGCGCACGCCGGAATGTTATCAGGCCGGCGTAGTCATCGTTGTAGTTCGCAGGTGTCCACACGTTGTTGCCCTGCACGACTTCGACGGGCTCGTCGCGAACGTCGGACGCCGGAGAATATCCGGCTGCGAGCGCGGAGATGTAGACGAACGGCTTGAACGCTGAGCCTGGTTGTCGCTTCGCCTGGAGAGCGCGATTGTAGTTTCCGCGCTCGTACTTTCTTCCACCCGTGAGTGCACGGATGTCACCATTTCGCGGGTCGAGCGCGATCATCGCACCCTGAATGACGTGCCGCTTTCCGTTCCAGTATCCGTAGGACTCCGACTGAATCGCTGCGGCGCGGCGAGCAACCGCACGATCAGCTGCGCGCTGGGCAGCGATGTCGAGCGTGGTTATCACCGTCAGGTCACGGGTATCGCGGTCGTCACGATCACCGAGAACCGAGTCGACGAATGCTCTTACAGCATCGAGCGCATATGAATCGGCTCGGGTGTCTGGTCTCCATTCTTCACTCGCGATTCTGAGCCGCGTTGCGATGAGGCTCGGCAGACGGTCTCGGGATACGTAGCCTGCCTCGACCATCAAGCCGAGGACGAGATTCCTGCGCGCTAGCGCACGCGCAGCATTCCGGCGAGGAGTGTAATACGAGGGCGCTTTGGGAAGCGCTGCGAGCATTGCTGCTTCTGGAAGCGTGATCTTGTCGATGTTTTTTCCAAAGAGGTCGCGGCTGGCGGCTTCGACTCCATAGACACCGTTCCCCATGTAGATCGCATTCACGTACAGCTGAAGGATCTGATCCTTCGTCAGCGATTTTTCCATCAGTCGTGCGACACGAAGCTCGATGAGCTTCTGGCGCAGTGACCGGTTGGGATACTTCTTCACCACGAAGCTGTTCTGCGCGGCCTGCATCGTGATGGTGCTGAATCCTTCGCGAACGCCGCCCGAGCGAATGTTTTTCAACGCGGCTCGGACAAATCCTCGCCAGTCTACTCCATGATGCTTGTAGAACCTGCGGTCTTCAGTTGCAATGAAGGCCTGTCGTACATGGACCGGCACCTGGGAGATTGGAACGTTCACTCGTCGGACTATCTCGAGTCGTCCCATGAGCTTGCCGTTGCGATCGTAGATGCGCCCGCCTTCGTCAGGCTGATATGCCTGGATCTGACGGGGTGACGGACAGCTGTCGAAGCCGCAGGTGAAAAGCCACGTATTCAGTGCGATTACCGCTAGAATACTTATTGCGAGCGCTGACCATATCGTCAGCTCACGATGTCTCTCATCACTCCACCAGCGTTTTATCCGTTCAATGTTCAATCGCATATCTGCCACAATCCTGTTAGCGCTTTCTTCCTACGCCTGCACCGCGAAGGATGCCAGCTCCGCTGGTTCGACCTCCACAGATTCGAGCGCAAAAGCCGCAACGGTTAATACACCGCTCGCGCCCACTGGCACCACCGCCACCACGACTGCTTCCGTCACTACGGCCGCCGACTCCGCGAGGATTCCAAACGAGCTCGGCAAGATTCCGGTAGTGGAGTATCATCTCATCGACAGCGCGGACGGACGTTATGCGCGCGAGCGGAGTCACTTTGCCCGCGACCTGAAGCTCATCTACGATAAAGGCTACCGGCCCGTATCCATTTCGCAGCTTCTGGACCGCAAAATCGACCTGCCTCGCGGACTGTCCCCGGTTGTCTTCGTTTTCGATGACGCCAGTCCCAGCCAGTTCAAGTACATCGAGAAGAATGGCCAGCTGGAGATCGATCCATCGAGTGGCATCGGTATCTGGATGAACTTCAGGAAATCCCATCCCGACTGGGCGAACAATGCGGTGTTCTGCATGCTCTCCGGTGCTCAGGCAGGTCGGTCTTTCTTCGGAGACAAGGGTATCGAAGGCCAGAAGAGCGAGTGGCGATACAGGAAGGTTCAGTGGCTCAAGGACCAGGGCTTCGAGCTTTGCAATCACACGCTCTGGCACGCCAACCTCGGAAAGTATTCCGATGCGGTAGTGCAGGAGCAGATCGCGCGCGGCCAGCTTGCGATCGATTCAGCGGTTCCGGGATACAAAGTCCGAACATTTGCGCTGCCCCTGGGCGTTTGGCCAAAGAACCGCGCGTTGGCAAAGTCAGGTTCGTGGACCGATCCGAAGACAAAGAATGTCGTTCGCTACAACAACGAGGCCATTCTCGAAGTTTCCGGTGGCCCAACCCTCAGTCCGTATGATCCCGCGTTCAATCCTTTGAGCATCAAGCGTATCGAAGTCGTCGGGACTCTGATGGAGAACACTCTCGACCGACTCGATAAGAATGGGACTCGCTATGTATCGGATGGGGATCCCAACACCATCGCGAGGAAATAGTTGGTTAGACCCGGACGGGTCTAATCTTTTTTCTCAAGCTCGTTCCACCGATCCACTGCGCGTCGAAGATGCGGAATCACAATCGACCCACCGACAACGAGTCCGACTGACAACGACTCGAAGATTTCGGAACGCGAGACTCCTTCCTCAGCGCAACGAACGAGATGGTACGTAACACAGTCGTCACAGCGAAGTACGAGTGATGCCACGAGACCGAGCAGCTCCTTCGTCTTCACGTCGAGCGCACCGGCTTCGTAGGTGCGCGTGTCGAGCGCGAAGAACCTGTTGATGACGAGATTGTTCTCGCCCAGTATCTCGGAGTTCATGCGCTCGCGGAATTGTCGAAACTCCTCCAGCGAACCTGATCCTTCGTGGTCGTGGCTCAAAATTTCCACCCTCTCAGACTTCGAAGTGCATTGTCGAGTGCTTCCTTCTGTTCCTGTTGTGTCGCGGTGCTGAGAAGCTGCTCGTATGTTGCGATTGCCAGATCGAGCGCGTCGTAATCATGCTCGGCGCCAGCAAGCGCAGCCGCATTGTCGGCAACGTTGGCGCGCGCGAGATCGTCGCTGGGAAATCGCTCGGATACCTGTTGCCATCTGCCGAGCCGCGCGCGTGGATCTGATTCCGCCAATGCCCAGAGGTGCCACCCGGCCCGGTTTTCGGGGTCGGCGGCGATGGCGCGTGATGCAAGATCGCCGACTGCTTCAGAGCCGTGACCGGTGAGCCAGTATGCATTTGCCAGTGCAACGAGCGCCTTGGCGTCGTTCGGATTCTGGTCGACGGTTCGCTCGAGCTGAGAAACTGAATCTTCCATGCCGAAAGATATTTGATGTCATGTGCAGCAATTTCAAACTGGACAATACGCATGACCGCTACTACCATATTTCCTAAGATTGCTGGACAACCCCGGCGATCGGATGTACCATTCTTGCACCAGCGCAGCGGTAATACCGCGCGTACAACGATTATGAAGTTGCGGATCGCCGCGTGACCACATACCGCGCCCGCCGCAGCAGCCAGTCGCGCTACTTTTTTTACGCCACACCACAATTTGATGAACGAACGCCGACGTCCTTTTCGTCGCGGCCGGGGCCCACGTCCATCCGGGCCTCGTGCTACTGAGCCTTACGGGGATGCTGACCCGTATCGCGAACCAATCGAATCAGCACCACAGGACACCGAGAGCTTCGATGCTCCAAGGTCAACTAGTGACATGAACGGCGACGGAACCGACGAAGTAGTTCCCTCGTCACCGGTAGATACGCCGCCTCCCCCGCCCGAAGGGCAGGAAGGAATGGCACCTCCGGTTTATAACAATCAGCCGCAGAACCGCCCGCATCAATACGGCGGACAACAGGGCGGCAACCGTCACGATCGCGATAACCGCCGTGACAGAGGCCGCAATCGAAATCAACGCGGCCGCGGCCGCAACAATCGCGGACAGCGTGATCAGGGACCACGGCAGCCAATGGCTCCGATCGTTCCCGACAGTGAGACTCTGGGATGGTACGATCCCTCGCGCGACGGCGGTTTCGTTCGACGCGCAGCAAACAGCTACCTCTCGGATCCATCCGACGCGTACGTGCCGCCGCTTCTCGCTCGACAGCACAACCTCCGTCGAGGTGACCAGGTTTTCGCCACTACCGGTCGCGATCAGCGAGGGCGCACGGTCGTCGCCGACATAACTCAGATCAACGGCGGTGATCCCGCACTCGCTTTGAGACGTCCGGACTTCGGCGCACTCATCGCATCGTATCCTGAGCGCAAGCTCAAGCTCGAGACCGGTCGTCCTGCGAAAGGAGGACCTGAGCTCACGCGACGCGCAATCGATTTGATAGCGCCGATTGGATATGGCCAACGCGCGCTCATCGTCGCGCCTGCACGGGCAGGAAAGACGATGCTGCTTCAGGCAATTGTCGAGGGTGTCGCAGTAAATCACCCGGAAGCCGCGCTCCTCGTTCTGCTCGTTGATGAGCGACCCGAAGAAGTGAGCGAGATGATCACGTGGGGTTACGGCGAAGTCGTCGCATCGAGCTTCGACATGCCAGCTGCAAGGCATACCGACGTAACCGAGATGGTACTCGAGCGTGCACGCAGACTTGTCGAGCTTGGCAAGGATGTCGTGATCGTTCTCGATTCAATCACGAGAATGGCGCGCGCTTACAATACCGTCGAACGCGGAACGGGCCGCACGTTGAGCGGCGGACTCGATGCAACGGCGATGGCAAAGCCGAAAGCATTCTTTGGCTCGGCCCGCTCGGTTGCACCTGAGCACGGCGGAGGATCGCTCACCATCATCGCGACAGCTCTCGTCGAGACCGGATCGCGAATGGATGACGTGATCTTCGAGGAGTTCAAGGGAACCGGCAACTGCGAGATAAAGCTGGATCGGTCACTGGCGGAAAAGCGCATCTATCCTGCGATCGACGTCTCGACAAGCGGAACGCGTCGCGAGGACAAGCTCTTCAAGCCGGAACAGCTGGAGCACGTCTATACCCTGAGACGAGGCCTGCAGCAGATGCCCTCGTCCTCGGCGATGGAATGGCTCATCAAGCGCATAGCTGCGACACCCGGTAACGACGCCCTTCTAGAGGGTCTCTAGGAACCAGCGGCACGGGCTCCCTCGTGGGCCCGCGCCTTGCTCATATCGCCCCCCATGGAGTGCCCTCGAACCGGATGGCTCTCCGGAGTCGCAGCGGTCCTGCTGCTGCTTCCGGGAGCCGTTGCCTCCCAGACACCCCCCTCCGCCAGCAAGGAGCCTCCGAAGACAGAGGTTGACCGGCTCATTCTCAAGGGCGTAAAGGCAGTCGACAGGAAGGACCTGAAGCTCAGCCTTTACACAGACGCATCACACTGCGTAAGCCTCGTGCTGACGCCACTCTGCTGGCTCACGCACGCACATTATGTCTACGCCCGTCACTTCCTGAATCACGACGAGCTCAAGCGCGATGTCCTTCGGGCTGAGGTTTACTACTGGAAGCGAGGTTATCGCGAGACAGTGGTGGATACGCTCGTTCAGATGAAAGGCGAGAAGCACGCAAACGTCACCTTTCTCGTGAAC
>Ga0070698_100004527_pt1 | contig 15274 bp, 20 predicted proteins | sample KBSK1502metaG_FD_65477 | JGI IMG/M metagenome (GOLD analysis project Ga0070698, IMG submission 65477) | Corn, switchgrass and miscanthus rhizosphere microbial communities from Kellogg Biological Station, Michigan, USA - KBS K1-50-2 metaG | ecosystem: Host-associated > Plants > Roots >...
TTCTTCGCCAGGTCGTCCGGCTGCCGCCGGTACTGGCCGTACGCACGATCCGCCTGCTGCGCCAGCGTCTTCACCTGGGGTGGTAGCAAGCCGTTCAGGCCGAGGCTGGCCCGCTCCTCGAGACTGAAGGCCGTCCCTTTGTTTAGCAGCGGCTCTCGCAGCAACGCTTGGCCGCGCAGCTTCGTGGTGACCGGCTTCATCGCCAGGGAGGAACGGTCATGGTTCGGCGGCGCTCCACCAGGCCGATGCCCTGCTCGGCGTCTCGAGGAACTACAGCTTCGGGGCGGCATCGACGTGCCGTCCTGGTGTGGGGATAGCGCGAGGGCTCAGCGACCGGGCGCCTTGGTCTCGGCGTAGTAACGCCGCCAGATCAACCGGTAGATCGGAATCCAGCGCGGGATGTCGCGCAAGCCGGGGATCAACGGCACAAGGAACAGCAACGCCGTCAGCAGTCCCATGACAAGTACCACCAGGAGGTCGCCATATGAAACTTGGTTGAAGGGCGGGAGCTGGTACCAGAGCGTATACAGCCAGAGCCAGGTCTGGCCAGGGTAGAGACCGGTCTCATTCATCATGCCCCACTGGTTTCCAGTGAGGTGCTGGTCATTTGCGAGGCCGCCGATATAACCGCCATCATTGATGAAGAGTAGGGGCTTCGTGTAGTCGGTCTGATAGAAATGGTTGCTCGAAAGCAGTAACCCATCCAGGGCTCCCGTCTGGCCCAGTTGCACCAGGCGTGCCAGCAAGGCCGGGACCGGACCGTAATCGCCATCCGCCACCGTGACTTTGCCGTCAGTCACCTTGGCATCTTGCAAGGCTTTGGCGTAAGCATCGTGCCACTTGCCCTGCTGATCGGCCGAGGCCGCCTGATAGGTGCTGATCTCAGCGGCGAGCTGAGTATCGTTGCTGGCGGCCTGCTTCAGGGGGTTGATGACGAAATCATTCGGCTGGTCGACATTGATGTGCACACCGGCCAAAGATTGCGGTGAAAACGGCCCGATCGATTGCACCGAGCCGGTGCCCTGGTTGTACGGCGGCCCATAGCTCGCGGTCACGCTTGCCCCGGCCAGTTCATCGTTTGCTGTCGTCGTGAAGTCCAGCGGATCGGCCTGGGCCCAGCTCTGGATCGTGACCGACGGAACGTCCGGCGATGAAAGGAAAAAGGCGAGACCGAGAATGACGATCAGTGAGACCGCCATCGCGATGGCGATTTCCTTTAGCAGGTCGTACGGGATGGTCCGAACGCCCTGTTGGTAAGCCTGGCCGGCCGATCGCTCGCTGATCATTTCTTCCGAAGATCCAAGGTGACCGCGGGTTTCACCTCGTGCCCAATGGGCGGTACCACGCCCTTCATCCTGACCTGGATGATGTGGAGGACAACCAGGAGGGTGACGGCGATCGGCAGCAGCATTACGTGCAGCCCGTACATCTGGCCGAAGTTCAGGACATTGAAGAGGCCACCGAGCCCGGTGGAGTTTACGGCGTCTTTCGCGTTTATGGCGATGTACTGAGCCGCGAAGTTCTGCTGCGAAAGATAGCCGGTGAAGGCGGCGACGATGCTGACGGCAAAGGTGACGACGCCGATCATCCAGGTGGGCGCCCGGCCTTCACGCCAGCTGGCCATGAAGTACTGACCCCACAGGTGCAGCACCATGAAGACGAAGAACACCTGGACGCTCCAGAAGTGGAGGCTGTTGAAGAAGCGGCCGACGCTCGAAAGGTGCCACCACTGCGGACCGAACGCCGCCAGCACGACGCCGCTCAGCACGACCCAGATCAGGGCCGCGATGGTGACCACGCCGAAGACGTATACCCAGGAACCGACGTAGAACGGCTGCCGGTCGGGAAGGAGGTTCTCCCAGGGAAGACGGCGCTCGATCTGGCGCCGGGTTGCGGCCGTCCAGCTGCCCGCCGACTCGTCGCGCACGTCGCTCTTCACGCCCTCTTCTCTTCCTTGGTGGATGAGCCGTGGCCCGGGAACGGAAGGATCAGCGCTAGCGCAAAAAGGACCACCATGAGTCCTATTAAGAGCAGGTTTGGCCAGGAAATGAGAATGAAGCCCCAGTGAAGATAACCGGCGGGTTGGTCCATGGCGGACAGGCTAGCTTCCCGCAAACGGTTTTGCAACGGGTCCGACGTCCCGAATTTCGCGGGACCCCCGGCCCCGGGTTCGCGAGGATGGGGCCGGTTGGCCCAAAGAACGTAGGTCGACACGCACTGGTTCCCAGGACTCAGCCGCCTTAAGGTCGAGCCGTCCAACCAACCACGCAATGGAGGTGTTCAGCATGCTTAGGAGCATTTGGGATGAACTCGACGACATGAACCGCCGGAACGATGAGACGTTTGGTGTGTTTCCGACCCTACCGGTCCGCCGCTTCTTGCTCCCGACCTTGCCCGTCACCGTAGAGAAGCCGTTCATGCCGTCAACCGATGTCTTCGCCAAGGGCGGCGACCTCGTGATCCATCTGGACCTTCCCGGAATCAACCCGGAGACGGACGTGAAGATCACGATCGAGGAAGGCGAACTCATCGTGAGCGGCGAGCGCACGAAGGACAAGGTGTACAAGGAGGCCGATTACTACCGCGTGGAGCGGTTCTACGGAACCTTCGAGCGGCACTTCCCGATCCCCAAGACCATCGAGGAGAAGGCCGTCAAGGCCAGCTACACGGAGGGCGTCCTGGAGATCGTGCTCGAGGGCGCCGTCCTCGTCGCCGAGGCTGTAAAGCAACAGGCCAAGGCGATTCCCGTCGAGGTCAAGACACCCGCCCTGGCAACGAAGGCGTAGCACTTTCAGGACCAGTGGCCCGTTTCACAGGGGCCGCTGGTCCCTTCTCAGGAAACACTGCCGCCGCTACGGTCGTCCCCATGGCAGTATCCGTTCCCACCACGACCGAGCTAGAACCTGAGGTCGACACCCTTCTTGAGCCAACACCAGACCTGCGCGACCTTACCGAATCATCCACGAGCTTCGGGTCGTACGGTCTTCGCTGGCAGCTGGTCGAGTCAGCAAAGCTCAGGTACACCAGCTAGCCCGGCCACGGCAGGACCAATGGCCCTGCCGATCGCCCGGTACGGAAGGCATGCTCAGGCTGAGGGAGATGATCGCCGTGCCGAGAACCACTCCGAAGCGAGACCGCCTGGTGCTGCTCGTCGAACCCGATGCGAGAGAGCGTGAGCATTTCGGATCCTGGCTCGAGGCGGCTGGCTACGGCGTCATCAACTGCCCAGGGCCGCCCGGTGCCGGAATGGTCTGCCTCGGGCAGCGTGGCCGCGCCTGCGGATTGGTGGAGATCGCCGACCTTCTCGTCCTTGACCTTCGCCTCGTTCCAGACGCCGTGAGCGAGCGAACTCCCGGCCGTCGCCTGGTCCATTACTACCTCTCGTCAGGCAAGCCCGTGATGCTCCTCGGCGACCCAGCGCAACTCGGGAAGCGCTACCGCGACGACCAGGTCGTGGTGCTGCCGCAAGGACGCGATGTCAGCCGCCGAACGTTCATCAAAACGGTTCAGCGCCTGGAGGCGATCGCATGAAAGTCGAACCTGCCGAGCCAATTCGCCGCGCGCATTGGGTAGAGGGCTACCGTCTCGCTCATCGAGATGCCGACCGTTGGGCGCAAAGCGCGAGCGGGATCCACCACCGCCTCGAGACGCAGGATCACATCTTCCGGATGGCCGAGGAGCTGCGCGGGCGCCCGGACTGGCCGAATGCCAGGCCGTTCTTCCATGTGCTCAAAGCCGTCGACGATGCTGCAAGTTGGGAGACCGATGCCAACGACGTACCCACGCCAACGTCCGCCGCGGCGGCCGGCCTGGTCGGCTACAAGGTCCTGTTTGGCACGTTGCCGGCGGTGCGCGACCACGACTGGCCGGACGGATTCGTCCTCACTGAGGAAGCGGAGTCCGAGCTTGCTACGTTTGGGCTGCGGCTCAGCGGCTTCGACCCTGTCGTCTTTGACGGATCGGACCCGGCGGCCTACGTCTGGGCACTCTTCGAGGTGCGCGAGCGCGAGGCAGCCTGCGACGAAGCAGTCCGCCGCTACGGGCATCGGGCATCTCCGCCACGCGGGCTGGCTGTCGTGTCGACGCCCGTCCAGCCCAAGACCCCGCTGCCCGTCCCACTGCGTCATGCGAAGCAGCCAGCGGGTGTGGGGAGGTAGAGCGATGTGGGTCCGCACGATCACAACGGCGCCATCGAACGCCGACGCACTCGTCGAGGCGCTGCTCCACGTGACACCCCAGACCCTCGATGAGCTGGCCCGGGCGGCGTCCCGCGATGGCGGCCAGGTCCATGCCCATCTCTCGGCACCCGTACGCCGCGGCGTCATTACCACCCTTCACCTGCGTTGGTGGACCGAACACGATCGATCGGTGACGCCGTCGGTCGACGGCGAACTGGAGTTGCGGCCCGTAGGGGCACAGACGACCGAGCTCGCGATCACCGCGCACTACCGGTGCCGTGAGCCGTTGCGCGAACTGGCCGAGTCCGTATTTCTGCGCCGGGTCGCGGAATCCATCGTCCGGGGCTTCCTCGATTCCCTGGTGCAGTCCCTCGAGCCTGCGACGGAAGCCCCGGCACTCACGGGACGCGCGTAGTCCCGAAACTAGCGGGCCATCCGGCCCTACTGGACACTCATCGGCTGAGCTACCGTAGGAATCGACTCCGGAAACTACTGCGAAAGAGTCAAACGGCTTGAAAGACTGAAAACCTGAGAAGGCCCGCAGGGTAGTCGAAGGGAAACCGCTCCAGACAAGCCGCAAGACCCCTAAACACTGGTTCCCGGAGTTTTCTTTATCGAGGCTGAGCGGTTCGGGCCTAGGCGGCCGGTGTCACGGCGGCCTCGATGGCGCGGGCCAACCGGTCAACGAAATCCTTGATCGTCGCTTCCGCAACCCGGGAGAGCAAGGCCTTGTCGATCGTCCTCCCAAGCAGTCCGAGTGGCGGCTGATACCGGCCGCTGAGTGCCAGCTGCGTCAGTTCGGTTCCCAGCGACGCGAACTCCAGCTCCGCATCGAGAACCGGGAAAAGGCCGGAAGGCCCAGTCGCGCGCCAGGCGATCGGGATCCAGGTTTTACCCGCACTCGCAACTGGCGTCCCAACGTCGATCTCGACGTTCTTGGAAACCCGGTGACCGTCAACCGGGAAGCCGACTTCTGCCAGCAGGTGCTGACCCCGATCGTCCGCGAAACTGGCAAGGCTGGGGATGAGACTCTCGGGCGCGGAAAGGAGCGCCTTCTCAAGGGCTGCACGGGGGTACGGCAATTCGACGTAGTACCTGATAAAGATGCCTCTACGCTACAGCCGGTGCTTCGCCGGCCAAGGGACGATGGTCCCCCAGCACGCAGGACCGACCCGGACTGTTTGGACGGCGCTTTTGCGAAGATAGGAGAGTCTTGAGCACCATGCCGCTTCGGGTTGTCGTGGTCGATGACCATGAAGTCGTCCGCAACGGGATCAAAGCGCTGCTCGAGGAGACGCCGGATGTGACCGTCGTCGGTGAGGCGGGAACCGTCAAGGATGCCATTGCCCGAGTGGAGTGGGCCCGGCCCGATGTGGTCATCATGGACGTTCGACTGTCGGACGGTAGTGGGATCGAGGCGACCAGGGAGATCCGTGCGCGACTGCCGAAGACCCAGGTCCTCATGCTCACCACGTTCGCCGATGACGAGGCCCTCTTCGCCTCGATCATGGCTGGCGCGGCTGGCTACGTTCTGAAGCAGATCAAAGGCGCGGACCTGGTCCGGGCCGTCCGGACGATCGGCCGTGGTGAGAGTCTGCTCGATCCCGCCGTCACCAAGGGTGTGCTCGATCGGCTCCGAAAGGGCAAGCATCTGCTCAAGGACGAACGGCTGGCGCGCCTTTCGGCGCAGGAGGAGCGGATTCTCGAGATGATCGCCGACGGCAAGACGAACCGAGAGATCGGCGACAAACTGCACCTGGCCGAGAAGACAGTCAAGAACTACGTCACGAGCATCCTTTCCAAGCTCGAAGTTGTCCGCCGTGCGGAAGCCGCGGCCTACCTGGCGCGACACACCACGACGCCGGGGGCCTGAGCCCCCGGGCCTCGCCCGTCCTTAATGTCGAAGGACTATCGGCAGGGTCGCTCACCGAGTTGCGGCGCTAGCGTGGGGCCGGAGGATCGCGTGAGCGACCCCAAGGAGGACTCAACATGGAACACGATCAGCACTCGCCGCGGATCGTTATTGGACTCGACGGATCGCCCGGATCAACGCACGCCCTCCAATGGGCGATCGACATGGCAAAGCGGCTGAGCGGCGAGATCGTCGCGGTTCACGTCGACAGCCTCCCGATCTACGTCCCAGGCCCAATGGGCATCGTGCCACCGCCCGAAACGCCGGAGCAGCGGACAGACCTCGAAGAGACGTTCACTACGGAGTGGTGCCTGCCGCTACGCAAGTCGGGCGTTCGCTACCGTGCAATTCTCGAGGGGAGCACCCCGGTAGGCACCGCACTGATCGAGGTCGGTTTGCGTGAAGGCGCCGACATGATCGTCGTCGGCTCGCGCGGCCTCAACGGTGTGACCGAGCTTCTACTGGGAAGCGTTAGTCATCAGGTCGCCCATCACAGCCCGATCCCGGTGGTGATCGTTCCGGCGGTGGCCAAGGTCAAAGTAGAGTCGAAGCCTCGATTCGCCGAGGTTCGGCGGCCGGCGCTGCTGCCCGTCTTCTAGGTTCTCACGCGCCGCGGAGAACTTCGGCGACGCCAGACCGCGAGCTTGTCTGGCACCCGAGTCGAAGGCCCGCCGGAGCGTCACGCGGAGCCTGCACCGGCGAGATTTCGCGCCCGCGCCTGAAGCGATTCGCACATCCACTCGCAGACGCGAGGGATGTTTGCGTCATCGACGCGGTAATACACCGTCGTCGCCACGCGCCGGCGCGCCAGCAGCCCGGCCTCGGCGAGGCGGTTCAGATGCGCCGAGGCGTTGAATCGCGAGGTGCTGACGGCGCGAGCGATGTCGCCGACTGACAGCTCGGGGCACTCCATGAGCGCGTTCATGATGCGCAACCGCGTGGGGTCACCGAGCAACGCAAAGCGATGCGCCGCCTGTTCGACGAGGTCCAGGCTCATCGTCATGCCATGACGATAGCTTCGTAACTGATCAAGCACATAGGGCACATAGGCCCTATCGGAGCGGGACTCATGCCTCTGCCGCGTTTCGAGTGGTCGCCCGACACTGGTGACGCTAGGAGGTAGCGAAATGGACGACGAAGAACAATCACTCTCACTGGTCCTGTTCTCCGGAACGGACGACAAGCTGTCGGCGGCGGCGGTGCTGGCCGTCGGGGCCGCCGCGATGGGCCGCACCGTCAACGTCTTTCTGCAGTACTACGCGCTCGACGCCTTTCGCGCCGACAGGATCGCCAGGGACCACGCCCTCTCGCCGGAGGTGACCATCGAGCAAGCACCGTCGGTCAAGAACCATCCGGGTACCCACTGGAGCGAGCTGTTTCGACAGGCCAAGGAAGTCGGCGAGGTCTCGGTGCACGCCTGCGCGTTGTCGATGGAGATGTTCAAGCTGGAGAAGAACGACCTGGATCCGCTGGTGGACGACGTCGAGGGCGTCGCGGCCTTCATGGCTGATGCCACCGGCCCGATGGTCTTCATCTAAAGGAGAAATTCAATGATTACGGTGCAACCGTCAAAGACGATCGACGCGCGCGGGATGGCCTGCCCCGGCCCCCTGATGGCGCTGATCGGGGCGATCCGCCAGGGGCAAGTCGGAGACGTGATCGAAGTCTGGTCGAGCGACCAGGGGTCGAAGACCGACATCAGGGCCTGGGTCACGAAGGCGAAGCACGAGCTGGTCTCTGTCACCGATGAGACCGGCTATACGCGCTTTACCGTTCGGAAAGCAAGGTGAGCACCATGCCATCCCAGGTGATCGTGCTCGGTGGCGGCGTCGGCGGCACCATCGCCGCCAACCTGGTCAGCAAGGAGCTCGGCCCGGAGGCCAAGGTGACGCTGATCGACCCGGTCGGGATGCACCTGTATCAGCCGGGCTTTCTGTACGTGGCGCTTGGCCAGGCGAACGGCCGCTGGCTTGCCCAGGATGAGCGGCGTCTGCTGCGCGACGAGGTCGACCTGATGATCGACCGGGCGGTTAGGATCGACCCAGAGAACCGCAGTATTGCGCTCGCCCGCGGCGGTACTATCGGCTACGACTATCTCGTCCTCGCCACTGGCGCCCGACTCGCTCGCGAAGAGATCCCGGGCCTGGTGGAGGGCGCCCACGACTTCTACTCGCTCGAGGGTGCCATCCGGCTACGCGAGGTGCTTCGAACCTTCCCAGGCGGCAAGATCGTCATGGGCGTTGCGGGCATTCCCTACAAGTGTCCGCCGGCGCCCGTCGAATTCGTCTTCATGCTCGAAGAGTTCCTCCGCAAGCGCGGCATCCGAGAGAAGAGCGCCATCACGCTCGCGTCGCCGCTCAATCGAGCCTTCACGATCGAAGCTACATCGAAGCTCGTCCAGCCGATCCTGGAGGCACGCGGTATCGAGCTCGGGACCTTCTTCAATGTCGAAGCGGTGATGCCGGATAAGAAGGTCGTGACATCCATCGAAGGCGAGGAACTACCCTATGACCTCCTCGTGCTGGTTCCGCCGCACCGCGGCGCCCAGGTGATCGAGGATTCGGGCTTGGGCGACGAGCGTGGCTGGGTACCGGTCAGCCGGGCGACGCTTCAGCACGAGAAGTTCAACACCATCTTCGCGATCGGCGATGCCACCAACCTGCCGATCTCAAAGAGCGGGTCGACCGCCCATTTCGAGGCACCGGTGGTGGCGAGCCAGATCGCGGCGCGCATCCGTGGGACGACGGCGAAGGAGAACTACGGCGGCCGGGTGATGTGCTTCCTGGAGACAGGCCACCACCAGGCGACGACCATCCGATTCGATTACCAGCATCCCCCCGTCTCCCCGCAGCCATCGCTGCAATGGCATGTCGCCAAATGGGCTTTCAACCGGCTCTACTGGCAGACCGTGCCCCAGGGCCGGGTGGCCTGAAGGAGGTGAACACGATGGAAACGTTAAGCATCACTCGCCGGCTCGATGTGAAGGGCTTCAACTGCCCCATCCCGATCGTGAAGACCGCCATCCAGATGAAGCAAATGGCATCAGGCGAAATGCTCGAGGTACTGGCGACCGACCCCGGGTCCGTCCCGGACTTCAATGCCTGGAGCAAGACCACCGGCAACGCATTGGTCGAACAAACCCAGGAAGGCGGTATCTACCGCTTTGTCCTGAAGAAGAGGTGAACACCCGATGAACACGACACTGACAAAGACGCCGAGTGTTTCCATCGAAGCCGCGATGCAGGAGGCGGAGACGAAGCTGGCACCAAAGCTGGTCATCTTCGCCTGGAGCGGCGAGCTGGACAAGATCTGGCCCACCCTGATCCTCGCCACCACGTCCGCCGCCATGGGTCAGGAGACGACCGTCTTCTTCACCTTCTGGGGACTCTTCCCGCTGGTGAAGAACGAGGTCCGGATCACCGGCGACAACTGGATGCAGAAGATGCTGTCGATGATGAACCGCGGCGGCATCGATCACCTGAAGCTCTCGAAGATGAACTTCGTTGGCGCCGGCCCGGCGATGATGCACAGCCTGGCGAAGAGCCACCAGATCGCCAGCCCCGCCGAGCTGCTGGCGCTGGCGAAGGAAATGGGCGTCAAGCTGATTCCCTGCCAGATGACGATGGACATGATGGGGCTCAAGCGCGAGGACCTGATCGATGGGCTCGAGGAGCCGGCCGGAGCCACCACCGCGCTGCTCGCCGCCCAGGGCGCCTCGACCCTCTTTATCTGAGAGTCCTGCGGGCGACGGGACACCTGGCCCTCGCCCGCAGCGGCTGTTTGCGGACACGCAGAGTAGACGGAATATCAGACTGGACGTAACAGAGGTGAACCAACATGTTTGATCGCATTCTCATCGCAGTCGATGGCTCTCCGTATTCCGAACCGGCCGTTTCGGCCGCCGTCGAGATCGCCACGAAGTTCAACAGCCAAGTCTTCGTGCTCCATGTCCGCGAGCATGATCGCGGACGGGCCGGCGCGTTTCCGATGGAGACGCCGCAGGACGCCCTCGAGCTCGTCAGTGATACCGTCAAGACGCTTCGCGCTGCAGGCGTTACCGCAACGGGCGAGGTTCATGGCGAGGTTGCCGGGTACGCCGCCAAGGACATCGTGGACACCGCCAAGAAGCAGGCCGCTGACCTGATCGTCATGGGGTCGCGGGGTCTCTCGGACATCGCCGGTCTGTTTGTGGGCAGCGTGACCCATAAGGTCCTGCAGCTGGCGCATATCCCGGTGCTGGTCGTCAGACCGCCCGAGGCGCCAGTCGAGAAGCTGGAACCGGTTGCGGCCGCGACGCTGGGTCCGATCAGCTGAACCGGACGGGAGGTGGAATGACGCATCGAGGAAGCCGGATCGCCCTCGGGCTGCTCGAGGGTTTCGTCGTCCTGACCGCGGTGCAGGGCGCGATCTTCGTCGTTCCCACCCTCCCGCTCGCGTGGCTCAAGGGAAGCCCTTTTGCCGACTACACGCTTCCCGCGCTTGCCCTGGGCATCTGCGGCGGCGGAAGCCTGATCGCCGGGCTGGCCGTCATGTTCAGACCCTTGCTGGGAGGCGCGCTATCGGTCATGGCCGGCGTCGTGATGATTGGATTCGAACTGGTCGAAATCAGTGTCGTGGGCTTCACGCTCGTGACCAACGGACCCGCCACCCCGCAGGCCTGGCTCCAGGTCATCTACCTCGCCGTCGGAACTGCGATTATGCTTCTCGGCTTCCGTCTGCTCGTGGCTGAGGCCGCGACCACGGTCCGCCGCCTGGGAAGCGCCTGGGGCGCCTAGCATTCATGCGGTGAGCAAGGCCGTTTCGGGCCCGCGAGCTCCGGCGCTGGAGACGGACGTCGCCTTGCGAGACGGGTCAACTGTCCATGTCCGGCCGACGCGCGCCAGTGACGAGGCGGCTATCCTCGCCTTCCTGCGCGGACTGTCCGAGGAATCCCGCTACTTTCGGTTCTTCTCCGGCGCCCCGAACCTCAAGGCCGCCGCGCACCAGGCCGCCATCTCCGACCTCGACGATCGATGCAACCTGGTCGCCCTGGTCGGCAGCGAGCCCACTATCGTCGCGCAGGCCGGCTATGTCCGCAACGACGCAGATCGGGCCGAGGTGGCATTTGCCGTGGCCGACCCGTTCCAGGGGCGTGGGATCTCGACCATCTTGCTGGGCCAGCTCGCCGAGATTGCGCTGGCCGCCGGCATTGCCAGCTTCGACGCCTCGGTCCTCTCCGAAAACCACCGCATGATCGGAGTATTTCGCGAGAGCGGCTTCGCCGTCTCAACCCATGCCCAGGCGGGCGTTATCGACCTGGAGTTCCCAACCTCTTTGCGCCCGGAGGCTATCGACCGCTTTGCGCGGCGCGAGCAGCACGCGGCGATGGCGGCACTGGAGCACGTGCTCGTACCCAGGTCGATTGCCGTGGTCGGCGCATCGCGATCGCGAGGCACGATCGGCGCGGAGCTTTTTCACAACCTGCTCGTAGGCGGCTTCAATGGCCCGGTCTATCCAGTCAACCCCTCCGCTCCGGTCGTGCAGTCGGTGGTGGCGTATCCCACGCTGCTCGATATCGAAGGCCCGGTCGATCTGGCGGTCGTCGCGGTGCCCGCGATCCGAGTGGTCGAGACCGCGCGCCAGTGCGCGACCAAAGGGGTCAAGAGCCTGGTCGTGATCTCTTCAGGGTTCGCCGAGTCAGGCGATGAGGGCGTCAGCCGCCAGGCCGACCTGCTCGCGGTCTGCCGGCAAGCAGGGATGCGACTGGTCGGGCCCAACTGCATGGGCGTAATCAACACCGCGCCGGAGGTCTCGATGAACGCCACCTTCGGTCCTGCCACACCCCCGCGCGGCCGTGTCGGCTTCATGTCGCAGAGCGGCGCGCTCGGCCTGGCCGTGATCGACTACGCCAAAACCCTGGGCCTCGGATTGTCCTGGTTCATCTCGGCCGGCAACAAGGCTGATCTTTCCGGCAACGACGTTCTCCAGTACGCGGAGACTGATCCACAGACCGACCTGGTCCTGCTCTACCTCGAATCATTTGGGAATCCGCGCAAGTTCGCGCGGATTGCCCGCCGCGTCGGCCGCACCAAACCCATCATCGCCGTCAAGAGCGGGCGTTCCACAGCCGGCGCCCGGGCGACGTCATCGCACACCGGCGCGCTGCTCTCGGCCTCGGATGCCACCGTCGATGCCCTGTTCCGCCAGGCCGGCGTCATCCGGACTGACACCCTGGCCGAGCTCTTCGACGTCGCGGCCCTGATGTCGAGCCAACCGGCTCCAGCGGGAAAACGAGTGGCCATCATCAGCAACGGCGGCGGTCCCGGGATCCTCTGCGCTGACGCCTGCGAGGCGGAGGGCCTTAGCGTGCCTCCCCTTCCCGACGACGTCGTCGCCGGCCTTCGGGAATTCCTTCCACCCCAGGCGTCGGTCCGGAATCCGATCGACATGATCGCCGCGGCCTCAGCCGACGACTACCGGCGGGTGATCCACACGGTCGCGGCCTCGGACAGCATCGACGCCATTGTCGTCATCTTCATTCCGCCGCTTGTTACCAGGCCCGCCGATGTCGCAGGGGCAATTCGAGACGCGGCGGAGGCGTTGCCGCGGCCGATCCCCCTCGTCAGCGTCTTCATGTCGGCCCATGGCGTGCCCGACGAGTTGAAGGGCGAAACCGTCAGCATTCCTTCCTACCAGTTCCCCGAAGATGCAGCCCGAGCGCTCGCTCGGTCGGCGGTCTACGGAGAGTGGCGTCATCGCCCGGAAGGAACGTTTCGGGACTTCCCTGACATCCGGCCGGACGAGGCGGCAGGGATCATTTCGTCGGTGCTCGCTAGCGGTGCCCGCTGGCTGACCGCGGAGGAGACCCAGCGGCTATTGAACTGCTACGGGATCCCGCTTGTGCCGGCCCGTTTCGTTTCGACACCGGCAGAGGCCGCGGCTGTCGGTCGCGAGCTTGGCGGCCCCTTGGTGCTCAAGGCCATGTCGCCGACACTGCTCCATAAGTCCGATGCCGGCGGCGTCCGGCTGGGATTGAGCCCGGACGACATCGAGGCTGCGGCCACCGGGATGATGCGGCATGTCGCCGGTCAGGGTCACAAGCTTGATGGCTTCCAGGTCCAGGCGATGGTGGCCTCCGGCGTCGAGATGCTGGTCGGCGTTGTTCACGACCCCCTCTTCGGACCGGTCCTGGCCTGCGGTGCGGGCGGGACGACGGCGGAATTGCTCAAAGACGTCGCCGTTCGGATCACTCCACTGTCCGATCTCGACGCGCGCGAGATGCTGAGGTCGCTCAAGACGTTCCCGCTGCTCGACGGCTACCGCGGCGCTCCCAAGGCCGACGTGGCCGCCCTCGAGGAGGTGATGCTTCGGGTCAGCGCCCTGGTCGAAGGCCACGCCGAAATCGCCGAGCTCGATTGCAACCCGGTGATGGTCGGCGAGAAGGGCGCCGTCGTCGCCGATGCTCGAGTGCGGTTGGACATGCCGCTTCCGAGGCGTCCAATCGGCGCGCGCTGAGGTGCCGGCTACACGACTTTCGGGCGGGTAGCCGACGGAGTCAGCATCGGCGGCGCCTGCCTGGCGCGAACTCCCAACGCGAGCCTCTCGACGGCATTGGCCACATCGTCGAGGAATTCCTTGATAGTCGCCTCGCCGAGGCGCTGCGCCATGCCGCGACCAATGCCTGCGCTTGCAACTTCCGAGGGCACATAGTAGCGTCCACCGAGCGCCAGCTGACAACTATCGGGGCCTAGTGGCCCGGCTTCGACGTCTGCCTGCAGAAGAGGCCTTATCGAGTCTGGGCCAACAAGTGTCCAGGCCATCGAACGGGTGGTCGCGGAATGCTGCCGGACCGGTCGCTCAATCGCGAACTCGACTCGCGCCCCCACTAACTCGTGGGCAAGGCCTGAGTCAGCCTCGACCATAATGCCGAGCGCACGAGCATACGCCTTGTCCGCCATAAGCGCCAGCCACTCCTCGGGGAGTTCGTCGAGCGCGGTCTCGACTGCGTCTCTGGGCAGCTCCAACTCGACGTAATAGCGGACGAAGAAGTCCATATCATGAGTTTGGCCATCCCGGCCCGCGCCGTACGGGCCAAAGGTCCCGGTTGCTGCGGGACAAGGAGGCCCATTTCAAGTCCAAGAGGTGGAAAGACTCCGCTATGGCATCTCGCCCGGATCGGAAGGACCAGCTGCTCGAGTCCGCGCTGATCCTCGCCTCAGACCTCTCTCTTCCAGTCGTGCTGCAACGGATCATCGAGCTGGCTGTCAAATTAACCGACGCCCGCTATGGCGCCCTCGGAGTCCTCGGATCGGACGGCCGGCTCCGAGACTTCATTACGACGGGGATCACGCCCGACCAACGCCACGCGATCGGTCCCCTGCCTGTCGGCGAGGGCATCCTCGGCGTCCTCATCCGCGAGGCGAAGCCGCTTCGGCTGCAGCGGATCTCGGACGATCCGCGCCATGTCGGATTCCCGGCCAATCATCCGCCGATGCAATCCTTTCTCGGCGCGCCCGTGATCGCGAGGGGCAGGGTCTTCGGCAATATCTACCTCACCGAGAAGCAGAGTGCGAAGGAGTTCGATGCCGAGGACGAAGGCGCGCTCCTTGTCCTCGCAACGCAGGCGGGCGTCGCCATTGAAAATGCCCGGCTCTACGAGGAGGCAAAGCGACGCGGCCAGTGGCTGGATGCGGTGCGCGAGATTAGCTCGGCGATCCTCTCGGGGGCCGAAAGCGACGATGTGCTCCGTACCGTCGCTCGGCGTGCCCGCGCCCTGGCTAATGCCGCAACCGCAACCATCGTGACGCCCTCGACCGACGGCAACCGCGATTCCCTCACGATTGCAATCGCCGACGGCGCCCACTCCGATGAGCTGATCGGGTTGGCGGTGCCACGGGAAGGATCGGTGTCCGGCGACGTTATCAAGAGCGGTTTGCCGACAGCGCTTGCCGACGCTTCGCGAGATAGCCGAGCCTACCAGCCGATGATTACCCTCGGCAATATAGGGCCGATGGTGCTCGTCCCTTTGGTCGTTCGAGGCCGGCCCTTCGGCACGCTGACCGTCGCCAACTCCGTCGGGGGCACCGTCTTCGATGAAGAGGCGATCCGGCTGGTCGAGACGTTCGCGGATCAGGCCTCGGTCGCGCTCGAGTATGGTCGCGCCCAGCGAGAGGTGAGCCGGCTCACCGTGCTTGACGAGCGCGAG
>Ga0070698_100004529_pt1 | contig 15269 bp, 15 predicted proteins | sample KBSK1502metaG_FD_65477 | JGI IMG/M metagenome (GOLD analysis project Ga0070698, IMG submission 65477) | Corn, switchgrass and miscanthus rhizosphere microbial communities from Kellogg Biological Station, Michigan, USA - KBS K1-50-2 metaG | ecosystem: Host-associated > Plants > Roots >...
GTGGCGCTTCCCGACATCGGCGCGGCGCTGCACCTGCACGGCAGCGCGCTGCCGTGGGTGATGACGATCTACACGGTGTTCTTCGGCGGGCTGATGCTGCTGGGCGGGCGGATCACGGACCTGTTTGGCGCGCGCCGGATGACCCTGGCCGGCTTGGCCCTGTTCACGGCCGCGTCGCTGCTGTGCGGCCTGTCTCGCGACGCCGCGATGCTGCTCGCCGGGCGGTCGCTGCAGGGCGTCGGCGCGGCGCTCATGTCGCCGGCCGCGCTGGCCATTGTCATGACGCTGTTCACCGGGGCCAGCCGGGGCCGGGCGCTCGGTGTCTGGTCGGCGCTAGCCGGCGCCGGGTCGGCGCTGGGCGTCATCCTCGGGGGAGTGCTCACCTCGGAGGCGGGCTGGCGGTGGGTGTTCACGATCAACCTGCCGATCGGCGCCGCCCTGCTCATCGCGATACCACTGGTCACGCCCTCCCGGCAGCAGCCCGTCACGCCCTCCCGGCAGCAGCCCGTCACGCCTGCCCGGCAGCAGCCCGTCACGCCTGCCCGGCGGCAGCCCGTCACGCCTGCCCGGCGGCAGCCCGTCGGGGCCGGGCGCGGCCTCGACGTCCCGGGCGCGGCCCTGGTCACCGCCGGGACCAGCGCGGCCATCTACGGGCTGATCAACGTCGGGAGCCACGGCTGGTCGGCCGCCTCCACCGTGCTGCCGCTGCTGCTGGCCGCCGCGACCCTCGCCGCCTTCGCGGTCCTGGAGCGCAAGGTCCGCCGTCCGCTGCTCGCGGTCGGCCTGCTCGGCCGGCGACCGGTGCTGGCCGGCAGCTTCCTCATGCTGGCCGCCACCGGGCTGCTGGTTGGCGGCTTCTTCCTGGCCTCGTTCGCGCTACAGCACGGGCACCACTACAGCGCGCTGCGCACGGGCCTGGTCTTCCTGCCGGTCGCCGTCGCGACGATCGCCGGAGCGCAGACCGCCAGCCACGTGCTGGCCCGCGTCAACGCCCGCCTCGTCGCGGTCACCGGCCTGGCCCTCGCCGCCGCCGGTTACGCCGTCGCCGCCCACTGGCCCCAGCCCGCGCAGATCGTCACCGGGCTGGCCATAGCGGCGCTCGGCATCGGCGCGACGTTCGTGACCGCGTTCACCGCCTCGCTCGCCGACGCCGGCCCGGCCGAGGGCGGCCTGCGGTCCGCGCTGGTCAACACGTTCCACGAGCTGGGCGGGGCGGCCGGCGTCGCCGTCTTGTCCAGCGCCGCGGGGGCAGGCCTCGCCGCCGCGCGACTGGGCAGCCACGACTTCGCTCGCGCCTTCACCGTCGGCGCGCTCTGCGCGGCGGCCGCCCTGATCATCGCGGCCGCGCTCGTGCCGGCCGTGCTGCGCAGGCCGGCCGGCGACGCCCCCGCGCACTGACCAGCAAGACGGCCATCGACCTGCTCGCGCACTGGCCGGCAGGCCAGGCGGCGACCCGCTAGCGCGCTGGCTGCCTCGCCCCTACCCGAGACGCCCGCACCCTGTAACGCGGCAGCGGGGGCAGCCATCCCCCCGTCAGCCGAAACGTCAGAGTCGCTATCGAGGCTGTCGCACGGCTGCTCTCTGGCAAGATCGCGATTCCACTCCGCGCCCGGATGGACCTGAAATCGGCTCCCGCGCTCCACTTGAGTAGCCAGTCCGTATGAAACTTGGGTCTTGACACACCCCGCCATGGAGTCATGCGACAGCTTCTATCGCATGCCCAATGCTTCCTCTTGACGCACTGCCGAAGGCGGTGTCGCGGATTCAGTGCAGCAGCTTGTTATCGAGGGATATCTCAATATGTGAGACGGAATCAGGAGCTCTCCCGGCGACGTGAAGAGCTGGTATCGCCAGGGCAATACCAGAGTTTCACGTTCACGGACAGGCGTCGCCAGGCTTCCTGGACAGCCCGAAACGTCTCAGTATGTGAGACAAGCGACCTTGCGGAACGCCCGAGCGACCTTGTGGAACGCTCGAGCGACCTTGTGGAACGCCCTGGCGACTTTGCGGAACGCCTTGTCGCTACGTCAAGGCCTACGTCAGAGTCAAGGCCTACGTCAGAGTCAAGGTCTACGTCAGATCCGCCAGGCCGGACCTGGACTGCGTCAGGTGCTCGCCCGGGAGCACGACGGTGTCGGTCACCCGAACGCCCGCGCCGACCCGCGCCCCGGGCAGGACCACGGAGCGCTCCGCCTCCGCCCCGGGCTCGAGGATGCTACCCGGGTACAGCACGCTCTCGCGCGCCAGGGCGCCGGCCGGCACCGGCTCGCTGGCGATGACACTGCCAGGAAAGCGCAGTGTCGGCCGGGCTCCCGGCAGGGTGCGCGGGACGTCCGTCAGCGGCAGCGCGGCGGGGGAGCGGACGAGGACGTGGTGGCCCAGCAGGTAACGCTCCACCGTGCCGATGTCGGCCCAGTAGCCGCCCACCGGGAACGCCCGCACGTGACAGCCTTCGGAGATCATGAACGGCAGCACGTCGCGGCTGATGTCGTGCTGCCACTCACCGTCCGGCCGCGCGGCGAGCACGGCCAGCACCTTCTCCAGGACGTCGGCGCGGAACAGGCAGAAGGCCGTGAACACCAGGTCGGACACCGGCTCGGCCGGCTTTTCCACCAGGCTGCTCACCCGCATGTCCGCGTCCACCTCGACCATGCCGAACAGCCGCACGAAACGCCGCTCGATCCGCTGCACGCCGATCGTGACGTCCGCCCCGGCCTCGCGGTGCGCGGCGAGCATCGGCCGGTAGTCGAAGCTGTACACGTGATCGGCGTGCAGCACCAGGATGTCGCGACAGTCGCCCGCGAACAGCCACTCGGCGTTGGTCAGCAGCGCGTCGGCCGTGCCGTGTTCGGGCGGACGCGCGGGAAGCTCCATGTCCGCTGGCAGGCCCGCCCGCCGGTCGGCCCCGTTCACCAGCCCCTCGTACGGCCCGAGATGCACGTGCAGGCCGCCGCGCCCGTCCCAGCACCGGACGAGATGATCCAGCAGGTCGCGCTCCAGGTGCCGCGACATCACCACGATCTCCGGCAGCCCGGAACGCACCGCGTTGGCCACGCTGAAGTCCACCAGCCGGCAGCCGCCCGCGTAGGGGACCATCGGCTTGCACACGTCGTCGGTGAGCCGGCCCATCCGCTCACCCCGCCCGCCGGCCAGCAGCGCGGCCCGCACGTCATGCATCTCGCCTCGCTCGCCGGCCAGCAGCGCGGCCCGCACGTCACGCATGTCTGCCACCGCCCCCTTCCAGCCCGGCCCCGGCGCGGTCACCGAGGTCCACGCGCCAGGCGTCGCGGTCGATCCGCGGATCCGACAGCCGCACCGGATCGGTAACGGCGAGCTGTCCCAGCACAGCGAGCAGGGCCGCCGCCGGGTCGCTGATCAGCCGGACCGGGTCCGCGCCGAGGCACGCGGCGGCCGCCGCCAGCCTGCGGAAGAACTCCGGGCACCCGGTCACGACGCCGCCCACGATCGACAGCCGCCAACCGGGAGCGATCGCGGCGGCGTCCCGCGCGGCCCGTGCCCCCGTGACGAGCTCGCCGATCGCGGCGTCGACGATCTCGCAGGCCACCGGGTCCGCGGCCAGCCACGCCCGCAGGACCACGGGCGCGAGCGCGGCCACGGCGGACTTCGGGAACGGCGTGCCCGCGAGCCAGCGGGCCAGCTCGGGCACGGGGGCGCCGGCCTGCGCCGCGAGCAGGTCCGACAGCGCGGTGCGCGGGCCCCGCCCGTCGAGGCCGCGCACCGCGGCCCGCAGGCCGCGCAGGCCGAGGTCGAACGCGCTGCCCTCGTCACTGCCCAGGTACTCGCAGCCGCCCACCCGGACCGGCGCGGACCGCCCGTCCGTGGCCAGGAACCCGGCGCCGGTGCCGCACACGACGACGACGTGACCGACATCAGGCGGCGCGTCGAGGACGAGCGGGGTGACGTCGTTGGAGATCACGAGCTCGGCGTGCAGGCCGGCCGCCCGCGCCGCCGCGCCGCATCGGCGGGTCTCCTCGGCGGCCGTGCCCTGGTCCGCCGCCGCCGACGCCAGCCAGACCGCGGGCCTCGCACCCGTCCCGCCGTCACCCCGCCCCGCGCCGTCACCCCGCCCCGCGCCGTCACCCCGCCCCGCGCCGCCGCCACCCCGCCCCGCATGGGTCGCGATCCGGCCAAACAGGCCGGCCAGGCACCGGTCGGCCGCATCCTGGCCGACCGAGCTGGGGTTGACCGACGGCACGGTCCAGCGCTCACCCGTCCAGGCGAGCACGGAGGTTCGGCTGCCGCCCGCATCGACGGCGTACAGCGGGCGGCCAGTACCGCTCACGGCGGCGTTACCGCTCACGGCGGCGTTACCGCTCACGGCGGCCCGCCCGCGGCGCCAACAGAATTCACCGCAGACAGCCGGTCGCGCAGCGCGAAGCGTATCTCCTCGTCGCAGACGTCGTCGACGATCAGGGCACTGCCCACGCTGGTGGGCAGCACGAAGCGCAGGCTGCCGTCCCGCACCTGGCGGACCTTGTCGAGCGCGCCGATCACGTCGTCCGCCGCGGGCGCGACGGGCAGGTCCTCCGGCCCGACCGGCAGCCCGACCGCCCGCAGGATCCCGGTGATCCGCGCCGCGGTCGCCAGCCCGAGCACCCCGCGGGCCAGCGCCACCCGGACCGCCACCGCCATCCCGTAGGCGACGGCCTCGCCGTGCAGCACCGGACCATAACCCGTGACCGTCTCGACGGCGTGACCCACGGTGTGCCCGAAGTTCAGCGTCCGGCGCAGGTCGGCCTCGTACGGGTCGCGCTCCACCAGGGCGCACTTGATCGCGGACGCGGCATGCACCATCGGCCGCAGGCAGGAGTCGTCCAGGGTCAGCAGCGACCGCCAGTGCTCCTCGATCAACGCGAACAGCTCCGGCGAGGAGATCACGGCGAGCTTGATGACCTCGGCCAGGCCGGAGCGGATCTGCCGCGCATCGAGCGTGCTCAGCCAGCCGGTGCACGACACCACCGCGTGCGGCGAATAGAACGCGCCGATCAGGTTCTTGGCGTTGTCGTGATTGACCGCGACCTTGCCGCCGATGGCGGCGTCCACCTGGGCGAGCAGCGTGGTCGGCACGTTGACGTAGGAAATGCCGCGCATGTACGCGCTGGCGACCCAGCCGACGGTGTCGATGACGACGCCGCCGCCGACCGCGAGCAGCATGTCCCGGCGCCGGGTGTCGGTCTGCGCCAGCCAGTCCAGCAGGTAGCACGCGGTGGGCAGGCTCTTGCTCCGCTCGCCCGGCGGAATCGCCATCTTGTGCACCTTCAGCCCGCGGCCGGACAGCCACTCCTCGATGCGCTTGGCGTAGAGCCGGTCCACCGTTTCGTCGGTGATCAGCGCCACCATGCGCTCGCCGATGACCCCGGCCAGCGCCGCGAAGGCCGGACGTTCGTCGCTGGTCACGTGGATGTCGTAGGTGCTGGTCCGCTGTACCGACGTGGTAATCGGCCCGGTAAGCCCCGGAATCGGCTGCTCATCACGCACCGACAGGAGGCCCTCCATCATTCCCCTCCTTGTCACCAGCTACGACGTCACCAGGTACGACCCTCGGCTATCCCATCGGGCAGGAATTCCCGCAGCAGGCCCAGGCTCCGCGCGATGCCCTGGCGCCGCGGCAGCAGCACGTCCTCGTGCTCCACGTAGAGAACCTCGCCGAAGCCCTCGTCGATCAGCGCGGTCACGATCGCGGGCCAGTCCAGCGTGCCGAGCCCGAGCGCGCGGAACCGGACCGGCGGCCCGGGGCCGTACCGGCTCCAGCCGCGCCCGGAAGGCCCGCCGTTCCCCGCCCAGGTCTGCAGGTCCTTCGCGTGCACCCCCACCAGGCGCGCGCGCCACCCGCGGACCGCGTCGACGGGGTCGTGACCTATGGCCGCCAGGTTGGCCGGGTCGACGCACAACGCCAGCGTGCCGGCCCACCGCGCGCCCGCCGCGAACAGCTGCTCCGCGCTGGCCCGGTCGTAGATGACCTGCTTGGGATGCGGCTCGAGCGCCACCACCACCCCTGCGTCCCGCGCCGCGGCGAGCACAGGCCCGGCGTGCGCGAAGAACTCGCCGACGTTGTCGGCCCAGCTCACGTCGCTTCCCCACCATGACAGCCAGCGGGCGAAGTCGGGGCAGCCGGCCAGCAGCCGCACGACGGGCGCCCGGATGCGCTCCGCCAGCCTGATCGCCCCGATCGCGCACCGCACCGCGTGTTCGCGCTTGGCCTCGGCCGGGCCCGGGCAGACCGGGTCGGTGTGCGCACCATGCGGCCCGAGCAGTAACTGCACGTCGCGGCTGTTGCTCACGCAGGTAACCGGCTGGCCCCGCGCCGCCGCGCCGGCCAGGCTCCCGGCCACCTCGTCCCGGTAGGCGCCGTCGCAGTAACAGCGGCGCGCCTCGACGAGGCCGAGCGTGGTGTCGGTCGGCAGGTCCAGACAGAGCGGCCCGAAGCCAGCCACCTCCGTGAGCGCACCCGGCAGGCCCGCGCCGCCGAACGCGGCCAGGCACAAGCCCAGCCGCATCCCGGCCGTCCCGGCACCCGCTGTGTCCACAGCGCCCTCCCTAATAGTCAAGACGCACGGCCACCGCGCCCGGATTACGTCATTGCGAAAGCGAATGTCCCGCCCGCTCCCGTTCCGTGAAAAATTCATCCCGAACGGCTCCGCCCCAAGCCCCGCCAGTCAGCAGACGCCAAGCGGGGCGCGAGCTCTCCCGCCGTCCCCCGCCAGCCCTCGCCGGCGGGCCGGTCAGCCGCACCCGGGCCAGGTGGCCAGCATCTGCCGCAAGCCGTCGCCAGGCGTCATCGGGTGCCACCTCGCCAGCCCGGGCAGCCCGCCGAACGTCCCGCAGGCGAGGCACGAGAACGCGGGACGGCACGCCCACTCGGTGTCCCGCCGCAGGCAGGGCGTGACCAGCGCGGTGTCGGCCCCCGCCAGCCGGTAGGCGAGCCGCGCGAACTCGTACCGGCTCAGCTCCGCCGGGCCGGACAGGTGCGCGATCCCGGTGTGCTGCCCGGCGGACCGGCAGAGGGCGGCGGTGACGGCCGCCACGTCGGCGACGTGCACTGGCGTGAAGACCTGATCGGCCGGCGCCCGCATCGGGCGGCCCTCGCCGGCGGCCCGCAGGCAGCGCTGCCCGAACGTGGCCCGCTGGCCAGGCCCGGCCCACCCGTAGACGAGGCTCACCCGCAGCACCAGGGCCCGCCCGCCGGCGAGCACGATGTCCTCGGCCCGCGCCTTGACCCGGCCGTAGCCGTTGGCCGCCGCGGCCGGGTCGTCCGGCCGGTACCCGCCGCGCGTGCCGGGGAACACGTTGTCGGTCGACACCAGGATCACCGGGGTGCCGGAGCGGGCCGCGATCGTGGCGACCCCGCAGTGCACGGCGGCCGCGGCCGCCTCGTTCTGATCGATCCAGGTCACGTCGCTCGGCCCGTGCACGAGGACCACGCACCGCGGCCGCAGATCCGCCACGACCGTCGCCAGCGCCGCGCGCCCGGCCTCGCTCGCCAGGTCGAGCGCCAGGTAGCCGGGCAGCGCCGAGCAGCGACGGCCGACGCACACGGCGCGCATCCCCGCTTCGGCCAGCCGCGCGCGCACCGCCGCGCCGATCAGGCCGTGTCCGACGATCAGCGCCGGATCACGACGGGTCACGCCCGCGCGCGCACCAGCTTCAGCCCCGCGCTGGCCATCATCAGCACCGTGCGGCCCAGCAGCCGCGACGCGTACACGAACGACCAGTTCTCCAGGTCGGCGGCGTCGTAACGGATCATTTCGGGGAGGCTGATCACGCCTTCCTGCAGCGCGCGGTTGCCGATGCCAGTGGCCACCGAGCGGGAACTGAACAGCCCGGGCTTGGTATAGCTCAGCACCGACGCGATGTAGCCGTCGTCGATGTCCTTCCGCAGCAGCGGCCTGGGCCCGAACCACTGCATGTCGCCCTTCGCGATGAGCAGGATCTGCAGGATCTCGTCGAGACCGACGGGCCGGATCAGCCGGCCGAACCAGGTCTCCACCAGTTCCCCCGAGGCCACGACGTTCATCGTGCTGAACTTCGGCACCCAGATGTCACGGCCGCGGTACCCGACGCGTTTCTGCCGCCACAGCGGGAACTCGTTGGACGACACGAGAATGAAAGGGAGAAATGCCAGCGTCAGCAGCCCGACCAGCGGCAGCAGCAAACCGGCGATAATCCGGCCGAGCACGCTGCCCATTAAGCCGAGCGGCTTGTTGGACGTGAATTCCCCGGCCGCCCGGACAGCCGGCGGCGCAGCGTTCTCACTACGGAGTTTCCCCATGTCAATTCCAGTTCGGCGACGCGTCACTGGCCCACCCGGGGCTCACGATCTCGCACGAGATCCGGCGCTGTCAAGGTAGCCCGGCTGCCCGGTGGTCGCCCGTGCGCCCAGAATTCTGCCATCGTGGTGTCGATACAGGCGGGCGGCCGCCGTTGTATGGCTGATGTAGTCATCGGGCACGCTTGCCCGTGAACCATGGAGGACCGCGTGAAGTACGCACTGCTCATCTACGCCACTCCCGGTGCCGCGGAGGGCGTGCGGCCAGCCGACGACGGCGTCATCGACAGCTGGCTCGACTACACGGCCGCTTTGAAGGAGTCAGGCTCGCTGCTGGCCGCCGAGCAGCTCGCTCACGTCGAAACCGCGACCAGTGTCACCCTGCGAGAGGGCGAGCGGCTGCTGACCGACGGCCCGTTCATCGAGACGAAGGAGCACCTGCTCGGGTTCTACCTGCTGGATGTGCCTGACCTCGACGCCGCGCTGGACTGGGCGGGCATGATGCCGATCGTCCGGTACGGCACGGTGGAGGTGCGGCCGGTTCTGGAGGGCCAGGCGTGGCGGGCGCCCCTGGAGTAGCGGCGGCGGCGCTGGAGCGCGCGTACCGGGAGGAGTGGACGGCCATCGTGGCCACGCTCGCGCGGCGGCTCGGCGACCTGCAGACGGCCGAGGACGCCGTGTCCGAGGCGTTCGCCGTGGCCGCCAGGGTGTGGCAGGGTGGCGGCGTACCGCCCAAGCCGGGCGCCTGGCTGACGGTTACCGCCTGGCGAAAGGCCGTCGACCAGCTGCGAGCCCAGCAGCATGTCTCGAAGGCCGGCCTGTCCCCGCTGGTCGGCGCCGTCGGCGCAGAGCACGAGAACGCCGATCCTGAGGTGGTCACGATGGAAGACGACCGGCTGGGACTGATCTTCGCCTGCTGTCATCCCGCGCTGGCTCCGGAGGTGAGAGTGGCGCTGACGCTTCGCTACGTCGCGGGACTGGCGACCCGGGAGATAGCCGCGGCCTTCCTGACCCCCGAGCCAACCCTCGCCCAGCGGCTCGTCCGGGCCAAGCGCAAGATCCGCGAAGCGGGAATCAGGTTCGAGGTACCACCCGCCGGCGCGCTCGCCGCCAGGCTCTCGGGCGTGCAGGCGGTCATCTACCTGGTCTTCAACGAAGGCTACGCCGCCACCGCCGGCGCCGAGCTCGTCCGGGTGGACCTGTGCGCGGAGGCGATCTGGCTCGGGCGCGTGCTGCACCGGCTGCTGCGCGATGACGCCGAGTGCGCCGGCCTGCTCGCGCTGATGCTGCTGACCCACTCGCACGCCCGGGCCAGGGTGGATGCGGCGGGCCGGCCGGTGCCGCTGGCCGACCAGGACCGGGCCCTGTGGAGCCGGGAACTCATAGCGGAGGGGACAGCGGTGCTGGATGCGGCCGTGGCGCGGCGTTCCCCGGGTCCCTATCAGCTGCAGGCGGCCATCGCCGCGCTGCACGCGCAGGCGCCCTCCTTCGAGCAGACGGACTGGCCGCAGATCGCTGCTCTCTACGGCGAGCTGGCCCGCCGCTCGCCGTCACCGGTGATCGAGGTGAACCGGGCGGTGGCCGTGGGCCTCGCCGACGGCCCGCTGGCCGGCCTGGCGATCCTGGCCCCGGTGCTGGCCTCGGGCCAGCTGGACGGCTACGCGCCGCTGCACACGGCGCACGCGGACCTGCTGGACCGGGCCGGCCGCGCCGCCGAAGCCACCGCCGCCTGGGCACGGGCGCTTGAGGCCACCGACAACCGCGCGCTGCGCGAGGCACTCGAACGCCGGGTGGCAGGCCGGGACCGGCAAGAACGGCCCGATCCCTGATCTGCGGCCCGGCCGTTGACGGAATGTCTGCCGGCCGCTGTCGATTTCGGGCCCCCGCCACCGTAGGACAGGCGAGTCGGGCAGTCAGCAGGCGCCAGGCGGCACCGCTGCCCGATCGCGGAGGTGGGGACATGAGGCTCACCAAGCCCGCCGGCTGGGCGCTCGCGCTCACGTCGGTAGCCTTTTTCATGACCGCTCTCGACGCGCTCGTGGTGATAACCGCGCTGCCGGCCATCCACGCCGGCCTCGGCGGCAGCGTCTCGACGCTGGAGTGGACGGTCAACGCCTACACGCTGACCCTCGCCGCGGGAATCATCACCGGCGCGGCGCTCGGCGACCGGTTCGGTCGGCGGCGCATGTACGTCGCCGGGTTGCTGTTGTTCACCGCGGCGTCTGCGGCCTGCGCGCTCGCACCCAGCGCGGGACTGCTGATCGGCGCGCGGGCCATCCAGGGCATGGGGGCGGCCCTGATCACCCCGCTAAGCCTGACGATCCTGGCCTCGGCGTTCGCCGCGGAGCGGCGCGGCGCGGTCGTCGGAATAATGGGCGCGATCGGTGGGCTGGCCATCGCCGGCGGCCCGCTGGTCGGCGGGGCCGTCGTGCAGGGCCTGGACTGGCACTGGATCTTCTGGCTCAACGTTCCGATCGGCCTGGTGGCCGCCGCCCTGGCGATGTCCCGGCTGCCGGAGAGCCGCGGGCCGGCCGCGAGAATCGACCTCCCGGGCGTGGCCGTGGCGGCCATCGGCGCGGTGGCGCTCGCCTGGGGCTTGGTCCGTGCGGTGGACGTCGGCTGGGGCAGCCCGCAGGTCATCGGCGCGCTGACCCTGTCCGTCGTGCTGATCGCGGGCTTCGTGGCCTGGGAACGGCGGGCCAGCGAGCCCATGCTGCCACTGCGCCTGCTGCGCATCCGCGCGTTCGCGGCCGCCAACGCGACCGGCTTCCTGATGTTCGCCAGCATCACCTCGGCCGCCTTCATGATGGCGCAGTACTTCCAGCTGGGGCTCGGCTACTCGCCGTTGAGCACGGGCCTCCGCTTCCTGCCGTGGACGCTCACGCCGCTGCTGATCGCCCCGGCTGCCGGCGCGCTCGCGGACAAGATCGGATCGCGCCCGCTGATGTTCCTCGGCCTGGCCATGCAGGGCGCAGGGCTGGCCTGGGTCGCGCTCGACGCGGCAAGCACGGCCGGCTACGGCCGGTTCGTGCTGCCGCTCATCATCGCCGGGGTCGGGATCTCGATGGCCATACCCACGGTGCCAACCACCGCGCTGAACGCGGTGCCGCCCGCCGACATGGGCAAGGCTTCGGGAGTCCAGAACACCCTGCAGCGGTTCGGTGCCGTGTTCGGCGTCGCGATTGTCGCGGCCGTGTTCAGCGCGAACGGGCACCTGGGCTCGTCGGCCACGCTGATTTCCGGGTTCCGTCCGGCGCTCGCCGCCGCCGCCGCCCTCTCGGCGGTCGGCGCCCTGACCGCGCTGGGCGCCGGCGCTCGCCGCCGGTCGCCATCGGCCAGCCCGCAGCAAGCGCGCGCGCTCACCACGGCACGGAGGTAGAGGCGGACGGGCGGGAGTCGCTGCGCCGCCCCTCCCGCCCCGAGCTTCTGGGCCGAACGAGCCGTCATCGGAAGGTTCGGTCTTCCCCGGCGGCCCCCTGAGCCAGCAAGCCCTCTTGACGCAACCTAACGGTTGCCATACTGTAGCAACCGTCAGGTTGCCACTTGGTGGAGGCGTCATGGCTTTTCCTGATCGCATCGAGCGGACCGTGGAGGTTGCTCACCCGCCGGAGAAGGTGTGGGCCGCGCTCACCACGGCCGAGGGCCTGAGCGCCTGGTTCGGCGACGAGGCGGCGATCGACCTGCGTCCGGGCGGGGCGGCCCGGATGAGGTGGGCCAGCGGGCACGCGGCCGACATGCGCGTCGAACGGGTGGAGGAGCCGACGGTGTTCGGGTTCACCTGGGGCATCTACGGGCTGCCCGCTGACGATCCGCGCCGGACCTACGTCGAGTTCACGCTCGAGCCGGCCGGCGCGGGAACGCGGCTGACGGTGGTCGAGAGCGGCTTCGCGCAGCTGCCCGAGGACGCGCACCGCACGGCGTATGACGGCAACGCCGAGGGCTGGGCGAAGGAGCTGGGCGAGCTGGTCGCCTACCTCGATGCCGCATGACGTTGAGGCGATCGCCGAGCAGGTCTTCGCCGCCCTGGCCGACCCGACCCGGCGCGCCATCCTGGCCGCGCTGGCCGCCAGGGGTCCGGCGACAGCGACGGACCTGGCCGTTGATCTGCCGATCACGCGGCAGGCGATCGCCAAGCACCTGGCCCTGCTGGCCGAGGCCGGGCTGGTGACTGCCGAGCCGGGGGAGCGACGCCGGGTGCGGTACCGGCTGCGCTCGGCGCCGATGCGGGTGGCGCAGCAGTTCCTGGCCGCGCTGGCCCGCGACTGGGACAGCACGCTCAGCGCGCTGACCGGCCACCTCGACCGGGGCGCTTAATGACCACCCTGCCGCCCCCCCGCGGGGGGCGCCACGGCCCCCGCGGACCCGAGGACACCGGCCGATCACGGAGGCGACGATGAAGGGTGAGGCGCAGAACGCGGCGCTGCCGGCAGCCGGCGACACCGGCGTCGCGGCGCCGCCCGCGGCCGGGACGCGCGCCACGCCAGCTGCGACGGCGGCCGTGCTGACGGGGACGCTCGGGCTGGCCGCCGGGTGCTGGGTCATCGCGGCCTGGCAGATGACCGGGATGGACATGGGGACCGCGACCCGGCTCGGCTCGTTCGGGGCTTTTATCGGGGTGTGGGTGGCGATGATGGTGGCGATGATGCTGCCGGGCGCGGCCCCGGCTCTGCTCAGGCGCGCTCGGGCCGGCGGGGCGCGCGCGGTGCCGCTGTTCGCCGGCTCCTACCTCGCCGTGTGGGCACTGGCGGGCGTGGCGGTGTACGCGGCGTACCGGCCGCACGGGACGCTGGCCGCGGGCGCGGTGGTGATCGCCGCGGCCGTCTACGAGGTCACGCCGGTCAAGCGGCACTTCCGCCGGCGCTGCCGCGAGGCCACCGGTTCTGGATTCGAGTTCGGGCTGTGCTGCGCCGGGTCGAGCGCCGGGCAGATGGCCATGCTGGTGGCGGTGGGGGTCATGAACATCACCTGGATGTTGGTGATCGCCGGGCTCGTCCTCGCCCAGAAGCTCCTACCCGCCAGGACCGCCATCGACCTGCCGGTCGCGCTGGCCATCGCCGGGCTTGGCGTCCTGCTCGTCAGCAGACCATTGCTGTGACAACAAGAAGGACGAGAAAAGGAGTTGACCAATGACCAGTCACAAGACCGGGACACGTGAAGAATGGCTGGCCGCGCGGCTAGATCTGCTTCAGGCGGAAAAGGCGCTGACGCGGCGCACCGACGAGCTGGCCCGGCAGCGCCAGGAGCTGCCCTGGGTCCGCGTCGACACGCAGTACCGGTTCGACACCGACGAGGGGCCGGCATCCCTGGCCGACCTGTTCCAAGGGCGCTCGCAGCTGCTCGTCTACCACTTCATGCTGGGGCCCGACTTCGCGGCCGGGTGCCCGTCCTGCTCGGCGATCGCCGACGGGTTCAGCGGCTCGGTCGTCCACCTCGCGAGCCACGACGTCACGCTGACCGCGGTGTCGCGGGCCCCGCTGGCCAAGATCCAGGCGTACAAGCGGCGGATGGGCTGGAGCTTCCCGTTCGCGTCGTCGTACGGCAGCGATTTCAACTACGACTTCCAGGTGGGGCACACCAAGGAGGAGTGGGACGCCGGGGCCGTCGAGTACAACTTCCGCGCGGTGGACCTGCGGCCGCCGGCCGGCGAGGAGGGTTCCCTGAACGCCTGGGCCGAGGGGATGGTCGGCGCCGACTGGGAGACCTTCCGGCGCGAAGGACCCGGGATGAGCGCGTTCGCGCTCGAGGACGGCGTCGTGTATCACACCTACTCGGCGTACGAGCGCGGGCTCGACGCGCTGTGGGGCATGTACTCGTGGCTCGACCGCGCCCCGCTCGGCCGCAACGAGACCGGCATGTGGTGGCGCCGCCACGACGAGTACGACACCCCATAGCGGCGACTCAGGCAGCGGGCTCCGGGTCCGAGATGTCCGCAACGGACGCGTCGAGTGCCCGGAGGATAGCGTCGGCATCCGCCGCCAGGGCGAGACCGTGCTCGCCCGCGCCGAGGGTGATCTCGCGGCCGCACATTTGCTCATCGGCGATCACCGGCCAGGGCCTGGCCGATCCGAACGGCGTGATCGTGCCGCGCTCGTATCCGGTTGCCTGCCTGGCCACCTCGGCATCGGGCATGGACAGGCGGCTCACGCCCAGCAGTCGCCGTAGCTTTGGCCAGGAGATGGCGCGGTCGCCGGGCACGAGCACGAACAGGAAGTCGTCCTCTCCGCGGCGCACCACCAGCGTTTTGACCACGTCGGCGGGCGCCACGCCGCGTGCCCGAGCCGCCTCGGGCAGGCTGCGTACCGGGCCATGCCGGATCACGCGGTGGGGAAGACCTAGGGCCTCGGCGGCCTCCAGCGCGGGTGTGGACACAGTTCAGTATCCTGCGCCGACCGGCGCTGCCTTGGCGGGTGCGACAATCGGCGCATGCCGGAACGACTCGAGGTGCAGCGGGCGGTGGCCGCATCAGCGGGCGAGATCTTCGCCGTGCTCACCGATCCCCGCGGGCACGTGGCCATCGACAGCTCCGGCATGTTGATGGAGGCCACGGGGGACATCGTGGCCAGTGTAGGCGACACCTTCGTCGTGCACATGGACCGGGAAGCGCTCAACGACTACCCCCTCGGGCTTTATGACGTCACCGTCGAGATCGTCACGTTCGTGCCGGACCGGGAGATTGCCTGGACCGTGCACGGCCAGCTGGAACTCGGCCACGTGTACGGCTACCGGCTGGAGCCCATCGAGGAGGGCACGCTCGTGACGTCGTACTACGACTGGTCGGGAGCCGAGCCGGCCTGGAAGGAGGCCGCCATCTTCCCGGTGATCCCGGAAAGCGCGCTGCGAGCCACGCTGGGCATCCTGGCCCGCACAGTCGCGCCCGGCAAGCCCCGCCCCGCGTCCTCGACCCGTTGACCGGCATTGCCGACTGTCGCCCGCGTGCGAGCAGCACAGGATGATCATTAACGGCCTGCTCTCGTCACGCGTC
>Ga0070698_100004530_pt1 | contig 15266 bp, 22 predicted proteins | sample KBSK1502metaG_FD_65477 | JGI IMG/M metagenome (GOLD analysis project Ga0070698, IMG submission 65477) | Corn, switchgrass and miscanthus rhizosphere microbial communities from Kellogg Biological Station, Michigan, USA - KBS K1-50-2 metaG | ecosystem: Host-associated > Plants > Roots >...
CCGCCGGCGGGCAGCGTGACGATGAGATGGTTGAGGCCAGCGCTGTCAATGACGCGGCGGTGGCCGCGTACCGGCTCAGCGTGCAGGCCGGCAACCCGCTGTCGGAACGCCGGTTCGCCCAGATGTTCGGACGCACATCCCGCCGCTGGGCGCGAGCCAGAATCACCGATGCACGGCAGGCATCGCCGCTCCCAGACTCGCCGGGCACCCCGGTCACGGCTTGAGGCCCTAACGAGTTCCCCGCGATTGAGACGGGGGTGAAACGGTCGATGGTGTGGTGCCAGCCCGCCCGGTCGCCGTCCTGGCAAGATGGCGGCATGGAACGCGTGCTTGGCATCGGCGGGTACTTCATGCGGGCCGCCGACCCGGCGACCCTGAGCGCGTGGTATCGCGATTGCCTGGGCCTGGACTCCGATGAGAACGGCCTGTGGCGTCAGGGAACCGGACTGACAGTGTTCGCGACGTTCGAGTCCGGGACCGGCTACTTCGGGTCCCGCGCCCAGCAGACCATGCTCAACTTCCGGGTCCGCGACCTGGATGCGATGCTCGCGCAATTGCGCGCCAAGGGAGCGGACGTGGCCGGGGACACGCAGGACATGGACGGTGTCGGCCGGTTCGGCTGGGTCACCGATCCCGAGGGCAACCGGATCGAGCTGTGGCAGCCCGCCTGACCTCGTCTTGGCGCAGGCGGTGACGTGCTGGTGGCCCGCTAGGTACTACCAGGCGGCCCAGGTCCGGCCCGCCGCGTTGCACCCGCACGCCCACTCCCAGGTCACCGAGACCGTGGGCGTGCGGCCGGACGCCCCGGCAGACCGGCAGGCCGCGGCGGAGATCACCCCGACCCGTCCCTTGCGAGGGTGGCTCGCCGACCGGCTACGACCCCGTGACCCTGGGGACGTTCTGAATCGGTGACCGAAAACGACCTCCGGCCGCCTGAACCGGCGACCGCGGCCGAGTACGAGTGCAACCACTGCCAGCGCGGCCGGTGCTCACGGTGCACCAACGAGACCTGCACCTGCTGCAGCGGTGTCCCGTTCGGCGACCAGGACCGCCCCTGGTGACTGTGAACGAGCGGATCCGCCGTCTCCTGCGCCGCCTCCACGGCCCGGCTATGCCCCTGCCCAGCCTGATCTGCAACGTCCTGGGGGCTGTGCACTAAGCGCTCGGCCTCGCCAGCCGGGCTCCAGACCAAGGCACCGAGGCGCCACCGTCAGAACGACAGCGTCCCGCTCTCCGAGAACTTGTCCACCTCGAGGCGCGGCACTTGCGTGAACGAGCAGCTGCCGTCGGGGTTGCGGGCCAAGAGCGCCCGGCCGCTGACCGTCCCGGAGAAGCTGCCCGTCGCGTCGGCGAACTGCCCCGTGCCGCCAGTTACTTGCAAGCTGAGCTGCTGCGTCCCGCTGAACAAGCAGCTATGCAGGTTGATAGAAGAACCTGGCAACAGGGTCCCGAGCGTGCTGACCACGTGCACGGTGCCGGCGCGGGAGACCAGATCGTCCTGGCTAACGGGATCGCCGGGCACAACCTCGACGAACCGGCCGACGCCCTTGAACGCCCCCTCGGCGACCACCACGCTGCTGATGACCGTCCGGGTGTCCGTACCCGGCACGGGCACGAACACAATGCTGCCCCTGACCGTCTCACCGGTGAAGACGTCGAGTGCGGCTCGTAGCGGTGCGCGGGCATCGACGCGCCGACGGGACCGGCGCAGGAATTCGCCGTAGGCTAGCTGCGTGCGGGCATGATCGACGGACCGGCTGGCTCGTGAATGCTCGGCCATGGCTTGCAGGAAGTGCGGTTCTGGATCGTCGGTGTCGCCGTCGGCGGCGATCAGTGCCCGCCCGTGGGCGGCAATCGCTGCCGCCCAAGCAGCGCCGGTATCTTCCGCAAATTGCTCGAGTTCACCCGTCCAGGTCAGGATGTGGCCGGCATGTACGCGGTAAAAGGTTCACCAGCAGGAAGTCGCACGACCGGGCGGCCGGGCAGGCATCCCGGTCACTCAGACAACGCCAGCCCTGTTCGACGCCTGTGCCTCAAGCGGGCGGTAGGTGCTGGTCAGGCGGCGTGGTGCAAGGCGAACCCTGGCTCATGCGGGGGCACGCGAGAAGACGTGACGGAGCTAGCCACGTCCCATGGCGCTAGGATCACGCCATGCCACGTACAGACAGGGGGTCGCGGGTGATCACTGCGCCACCCGGGCGCGTCTGGGCCGCTCTCGTCGATCCCGGGGCGCTCATGGCATGGCTCCCTCCTGGCGGGATGACCGGCAGGTTCGAGCGATTCGATGCCCGGCCGGGCGGGTCGTACCGGATGGTGCTGACCTATGCCGACGCGTCTGGCGCGCCGGGCAAGGCGACCGCGGAGTCCGACATCGTCGAGGCTCGCTTCGTCGACATCGTCCCCGGCGAGCGGGTCGTGCAGGCGGTGGACTTCGTCTCCGATGACCCCGCCTATGCCGGCACCATGACAGGCAGAGACGAGTCCTGGCTGATGAGCACCTCCCCACCCGGTACCGGCTGTTGCCCTTCCGGGGAAACCTCCAGCAGGTCAACGACGTGCGGGCAAAGCGCGAGCAAACCCCCCGGCGCCCGCTCGCCACGTACGGGAGTGGATGAGCGCGTGAACCAGGAACGGGACGTGTTCTATCCGAACGTGTGATGTGGAGGGCGCGCCCCTCGGCCTATCGTCGGAAGCCGGTATGCACGTCTGCCAGGAGGTAGCCGATGAAATCCGACAGCCAGATCAGGGAAGAAGTCATCCAGGAGCTGCGGTGGGACCCGCAGGTGACCGATCCTGATGCTATCGGCGTCGCCGTCAAGGACGGAGCGGTAACCCTCACGGGCGCTGTGTCGACCTACGCGCAGAAGTTCGCGGCGGTCCGTGCCGCCTCGCGGGTGTACGGCGTCAAGGCCGTCGCCGATGAGCTGACAGTCAAGCCCACCGGGGAACCGCGCGACGACTCTGACATCGCCCGGGCGATCGCCCACATCCTGGATAACAACACCCAGATTCCCGAGGGCAAGGTACATGCGCAGGTGCGAGCCGGCTGGGTAACGCTCAACGGGGAGGTGGAATGGCAGTACCAGCGGCTTGAGGTCGAGCGGATGGTCCAGCACGTGCGCGGCGTGGTGGGCATCAGCAACAACATCATCGTCGCGCCGAAGGTCAGCCCAGGCCAGGTGCAGGCCAAGATCGAAGAAGCCTTCAAGCGCGAGGCCGAGATAGACGCCCGTCACATCAGCGTCGCCGTCTCCGACCACACCGCGAGTCTCTACGGGCACGTCCACTCACTGAACGAAGCGAACGCCGCAAGGGCAGCGGCAGCGTCAGCGCCAGGCATTGCCAGCGTAGAGAGTCATTTGATCGTCACACCGTGACCCCGGCGACGTTGGGATGGGCATTGTTAGGGGATGGACAAGGGTCTTCGCTTCATTGCCGACCTCATCGAACCGCTGCGAGTAGCGCCAGGGAGCACGGTCAAGCTGAGCCGGGACCACGATCCGGGCTACACCGGCCAGGTGACGCGGCCGCAGGCCACCGCACTGCTCGCCGATGGCGTAAGGCTTCTCGCCAAGTACCAGGACCGGCTCGCCGCCCAGGACACCTTCGGCGTGCTGCTGGTCCTCCAGGGACTGGACGCCTCGGGCAAGGACAGCACCATCAAGCACACGATGAGCTGTGTCAACCCGCAGGCGGTCGCCGTCCGTGCCTTCAAACAGCCCTCCGCCGAAGAACTGAACCACGACTTCCTCTGGCGTTACCAATGCGCCCTGCCCGGGCGGGGCAGGATCGGCATCTTCAACCGGTCCCACTACGAGGAGGTTCTCGTCGTCCGGGTGCATCAAGACCTGCTCGCCGCGCAGCGACTGCCCGCGGCGGCAACGAAAGGCGACGTCTGGGACCGCCGGTATCGGGAGATCAACGACTGGGAGCGCTACCTGGTCGACAACGGCATCCATGTCGTCAAGATCATGCTCAACGTGTCAAAGAGAAAGCAGGCCAAACGGTTCATCAAGCGCATCGACCACCCGGCAAAGAACTGGAAGTTCTCGCCCAGCGACGTCAGGGAGCGGCGCCACTGGGACGACTACCAGCGCGCCTTCGACAGCATGCTGAGTCATACCAGCACGCAATGGGCACCGTGGTACGTCGTGCCGGCTGACCATAGGTGGTTCAGCCACCTGGCAACAGCTGCGGTCCTCGTGACAGCGCTCAGCGCCATCAACCCGAGGTACCCGGCCGCTGACCCCGCGGAGAGGGATCACATGGCGCAGGTCAGGGCCGAGCTTGTAGCAGAACTGGCTGCCGCGCAGCCCGGCTGAGTGCACCCCGCGCAGGCATCCTGAGATCCTTTGCTTCGCATGGCTGGGCTAGAGTCCGGGCAGCGGGCCGACGCCACGGAGCCGGGGCTCAGGCACTACGGACGGAACGATCCCGGGCGGGGGGATATCGGGCCTTCGCCGGCTGGCAAAGGCCGCTTCGATTGCTTCGGCGACCGCCAGTGTAGCGTGCACCTGGGCGACGGCGGCCAAGACGGCAGCGGTGCCCTTCCCATCCTCCTGGCCAAGGTACCTGCGTGCCTCGGCTGCGAGCTGTTCGGCCTTGCCGTCATATCCCGGCGAGTATCCCGGATCTGTCATCGGTCCTCCAGCTGTCGCGGTGTCCCGTAGAGCGGAGGCAGTTGAAGTTCGTAAACGATGGGCGTCACCGGGGAGAACTCCGGCCGCGCGTGGCCCTGGTGATCGCCTTGATCTCATCGGGCCAGAGGTCGATGCTGGCGGCCGCGATGTTCTGCTCGACGTGCTCCGGGGAGCCGGACCCGGGGATCGGCAGCATCTGCGGCGACCGGGCCAGCAGCCAGGCCAGCACCACCTGCCGCTCGCTCACGCCGTGACGTCGCGCGGCACTTAGGATCGCAGGGCTGGTCCCGGTTTCTTCGATCGGCGCCCACGGCAGGAACACCAGCATCTCCTGCTCGCACAGGTCCACCATGGCCTCCGAGGACCGGTCGACCACGTTGTAGCGGTTCTGCACCGACACCACCGGGGCCACCCGCATCCCCTCCCGGAGCTGATCCTCGGAGAAGTTCGACACCCCGATATGACGGATCTTGCCCTCATCCTTCAGCTCGGCCAGCGCGCCGATCGACTCGGCGATCGGCACCTTCGGGTCGGGCCGGTGGAACTGGTACAGGTCGATCCGGTCCAGCCGCAGCCGGGCCAGGCTGCCCTCGCAAGCCTGCCGCAGGTGCTCCGGGCGGCCGTCAGGCACCCATTGTCCCGGCCCCGGCCGGGTCAGGCCACCCCTGGTCGCGATGACCAGATTCTCCGGATACGGGTACAGGGTCTCCGCGATCAGCTTCTCGCTGACCTCGGGTCCGTAGGAGTCTGCGGTGTCGATGAAAGTAACGTCGAGCGCCACGGCCCGCCGCAGCGCTTCCCTGGCCCTGTCCCGGTCTGGCGGGTAACCCCAGATGCCCGGGCCGGTGATCCGCATCGCGCCGAATCCCAGCCGGTTCACGGTGAGATCACCGCCAACGTCGATCTTGCCTGCCGCCGCCGCTGTCGGCCTTCCGTTCATGAGCGCTCCTTCCCTGACCGGCTGCCCAGTCTTCCGGTGCAGCTACAGGACACAAAGTCGCGTAGCAGCAGTTCCGTCACCACGCCTTCGAAGCATGTGCCACGTGCTCTCTGCTTGGTGCGCGCTGGTACCGGGAGCCCGCTGAGGCCGGGGCGAGCCGGTGATCTCGATGCGCCAGGGTCTGGCTGCCTCGACTTGGGCACGGTCCCGTGCCTACCTCCCTACGCTCCCCGCCCGGGGGCCTGGCCACATCCTCAATGCGGTTAGTCCTGCGATGCCAGGCCAGCAGCGTCGCAGGCGTTACGGGAAAGACTCCGGCCCGGCGCCTGCGGTGTATCAGCTATGCCAGCGCAGCGAACCGTACTCAGTGGATGCGCAACTCGCGGTGAAGCGCTCGGAGTTGCTATCATTCCTGCTATCATCGATAGCAGGGGATGGTATCAGTGGCGGCGTTGAATATCCGGAACCTCGATGAAACGGTGAAGCGGCGCCTTCAGGTGCGCGCGGCTCGTCACGGCAGGTCGATGGAGGCAGAGGTACGCGCGATTCTCGCGGAAGCCGTTCGCGAGCCTGCGGACTCCGCCGGGCTGTTCACGACGCTCCTCGACCGGTTCGGCGCGCTCGGCGGAGTCGACCTGGACCTGCCCGGGCGCGAGGAACCGGCGCGTGCCGCGGAATTCTCCGCATGATCATCCTCGACACGAACGTGGTCTCCGAGCTGATGCGCTCGGAACCTGCGCCCAGCGTCGCTAGCTGGGTCCGCGACCGGGACAGGCGCGAGCTGCGTACGACCGCCGTCACGCTCGCAGAGGTCCGGTACGGCATTGCCCGGCTGCCCGACGGGCGCAGGAAGCAGATCCTCCTCGCCGCGGCCGACGAGATCTTCTCGGCCTTTGCAGACCAGGTCCTGCCGGTCGATACCGCAGCCGCGGAACATTACGCAGTCATTGCTAGCAGCCGCGAACGGGCCGGGAAACCAATCGCGGGCTTCGACGCGCTGATCGCGGCCGTCTGCCGGTCCCACGGCGCCACGCTGGCAACTCGCAACGTGTCCGACTTCGACGGCACCGGCATCGAGATCATAGATCCCTGGCTTCAGTCATCGGGGTGAGGAACCGGCCGAGCAGCTGCGCCGCGCCGTCTTCAGCGACTGAACACTCCTGCCAGCCGACGGCGCCGCAGCTCCCGGCGTTCCTCGGCGACCAGGCCGCCCCACACTCCGTGCGCGCCGATGCCGAACGAGTGCCGGAGCGAAAGCTCCAGGCAGTCCGCCCGCACCGGGCACCCGGCGCAGATCGCGATGGCCCGGGCGGCCTGTTCCCGCGCCCTGGCCACGTCCGCGGTGAGCGGGAACCACTCGTCCGGGTCGAGGCAGGAACGGGCACACCGCGCCTGCCGGTATACCCGGCCGAGCAGCTCACGGTCGTTCGGCTCGCCTGACCGGCACTGCACCGGGCGAGGCGAAACTGTCGTCACCACCGGCTGCACCTCCTCGCGCTCGTCTCCGCTCCAGCCTCACCGGCGCGCCGGCCGGCCGCATCCCCCGACCGGATGGTTGACCAGGCTCGTTATCCCAGCGGGCAGGACTATCCAGGTGAGGGATGCGGCAACGGCCGACTTTCTCCAGTCTCGGATCAGTAAGGGGTATCGGCTGGCTGCGGCCGGCCGCCGGGGCCTGCGGCGAAGGAGAGGCAATGGCCCTGACACTACATATCTGTCCGGGGGATAGCGGGGCCGTCGTGTGGGCGAGCGGGGACGTCGACACCAACGCGGCCGAGACGTTCCAGGACATGGTGCAGTCGGTGATGCGCAGGCACAGTGCGTCGCTGCTGCTCGACCTGTCAGGGGTCTCGTTCATGGACTGCGCCGGCCTGCGCGCGCTCCTGCTGACCCAGCGGCGGGCCGGAATGCGCGGCGGGTCGGTCAGCCTGATCGCGGAGTCGCCCGCCGTGCGCCGGATCATCGACCTCCTCGGCGTGCGTGACGCCTTCCCGGTTCGCGAGCGGCTCAGCGAGCTCAGCGCCGTCCTGCTCAGCCTGCTCGGCGGGGCCGAACTGCAGCACTACCGGTCCGTCGAGCGTCCCGCGCGATCCCGGCCGGGCCCGCGGCCGGCCGGTGAACCTGTCCGGTCTGTGGATGTGCGACGCCAGCGCTGACCGTCAGCCTGGACGGTATCAGTACCCCAGCCAGGCAGGAGGTTCCGCATGCTAACCGCCGAGGAGATGGAACCGGCCGGTCATGTTCACGTGAACACGGGCCGGCTGTGGGGGGGCGGCATCGCCACCGCCATCGTGGCCGCGCTGGCCGTACTGGCCGGCGTCCTCATCACCCGGGGCGTGCTGGGCATACCCGTGCTCGCGCCGAAGGCGGCCAGCGACTTCGGCGATTCGTCCACCGCGGTCTATGCCGGGCTGGCGGCCGGCTGCGCGCTGCTGGCCACGGCCCTGCTGCACGTCCTCCTGCTCGGCACGCCCCGCCCGTTCACGTTCTTCGCCTGGATCACCGGGCTGGCCGACGTAGTCGCGGCCGCCGCGCCGTTCACCCAGCCGGCCCCGCTGGCGAGCAAGATCTTCACCGCCATCATCAACATCGTAGTGGGCGTGGCCGTGATCTCCCTGCTCTCCGGCGTCGGCCGCGTCGCCATCCGTCCCGCCGCCCTGCCCACCATCCCGGACCGGCCGGTCACCTCGCGCTGACCGTGCCCGAACTAACGGCCGACATCCCGAAAGGAGTCGCGATGGCAACGGTGCTGGTATCCGTGGCTTTGGTCGCGGCGTCGATCTGGATCGCGATCCGGATGGAATCGGGCCTGGACTCTCCGGCCGCGCGGGCGCTGCCCGCGGACACCGGCCCGGTGCGGCCCGCTCGCTGCCGCTTCCGGCACCCCGGCACGAGACCGGCCGCCCGGCCGGTGCGCTGTACCCAACGTTCACCCCAGGGCAGGCCCCGCCTGCGCCACCCGTTCCCGCCCGGGCAGGGCGCCGGCCGTGGCCATGATCGCGGCCAGGCACCGCAGCCCGTCCGCGCCGACGTGAACCGTGCCGTCCGGCCCGATTACCGCCGGGGTGACTTGCAGTGGCAGCGCCAGCCACTGCTCCTGCCAGTCCCGGCATCGCCGGTATCCGGTGATGGTCAGCGGCCCGCCGTCCACGGTGACCGTCCCGCCTGACCGGCGTACGATGCGGACCGGGTCCGGGTCGTGCAGCAGCGGAAGGGGCAGGTCGGGGCTTGTCAGGTGGAAGTAGACCGGGGGGGCCGGCCAGGTAACGGCGGTAACCACCCGGCGCACGTCGTACGCGCTGCTCAGGTTCTGCCGCCGTGCCCAGATCGCGTCGAACAGGCGGCGCCGCAGCTCGTCCTGGATGCCGTCGGTGATCGCCTCGGCGTAGGCGGCCACCGCCGCCGTGGTGCTGCTCAGCGCCGGCGGAGGAGAGGCCGGCAGCCGCTCGCCGGGCAGCGCGAGCGCCTCGGCCTGCGCTACCTCCTGCTCCCAGCGCGCGGACGCAGCGCCGCGCTCGACGGCCCGCCACTCGATCCCGGCCGCCCCGGTCCCGGCCAGATGATCCGCCCGCTGGCTGGCCAGGTAGCAGAGCAGGCAGTTGAAGTCGCCGTAGACCACCACGTTCACTGTGAACTCCCGTATCACCCCGGCCGTCGGTCCCCTACTGACCGCCGGCGGGCGGTGGCAGCGGGAACCGCAGCTCCGCCGCGACGATGTACTCGCTGAGCCCGGCGTCGGCCGCGACGTGCCTGGTCAGGCCGCTCTCGCCGATCACGGCCTCGACCATCTCGTTGATCACGTCCGGGGTGCGGCGCGTCTGGCGCCCGCAGATCGGGCAGGTATCCCCAGTCAGGGCCAGCCAGCCGGACTCGTCGCAGACCATGCCCGGGACCGTGGCGCCCTCCTCCACCAGCAGCCTCTCTATCGCGGCCACGCAGCTCGCCCACAGGCATTTCTCCAGGCCGAGCGCGGTAGGCTGGCCGGCCCCGGCCTTCTCCAGGACGCCGGAAACCAGCCGGGACGGCTAGCCGGCCGGATGACAGTGGCTAGGACGGCTTTTCTGTGGTGCTTGTCGTTGCTGCCGGGCCAGCTTAGGTAGTGGTGACGGTTCCGGTCGGCGCGGCGACGTTGACCGTGGCAACGGTGCCCGCGACGACACCGTTCACGAGTTCCCGGACGGCGGCCGGCGTGGCGGCGAGTGCTTGCTCAGCCTGCCGGGCTGCCCTGTAGTCGTCACGGTTCATGAGGGACACAACGAGCCACTTCCCGGGTTCGCCGTTGGCGGCGTGGCGGTAGATGACGGCAGGCGCGTCGGGGTCGCGGGGTTCTATGGCGAGGAAGGGTTCTGCTGCGGGTGCACCGGGAAGGTCAATCCGCCGGCCTTCTCTGGCAGTGATGTTGTTAATGGCCTCACTCACTGCCGCCGCTTGGTCAGGCGCGGTTGCCTGCAGTTCGCTGAATGCGGCTTCAGCCGCGGCGGTGAGCCAGATATCGGTCATAGTCATGACGTTACGTCCCGTCCGGTCTGGCTGTCGATTGCGCAGGCCGGGTGCCGCTGCCAGGCGGCGACCACGGTGCGACGGGCCCGCTGGCCTGATCGCTGTTTGCCTGGCGTGCTGCGCGTATGAGAGCGTCGGTCCAGGCGGCGATCGCGTCGTTGCCGATAGCCACTCCGGCTGCGGAGCTGGCGCGGGCCTGCGCGTTCACGTCCTGGCGCAGCGTCGCGATGTCGTCTTGTGCCTGCTTGAGGTCGAGCCTGAACCCGCCGATGGCGAACCCGGCGATGTCGGGAAGGATGAGGATCCCGCCGAGGATCGCGAACCATAGCCAGTCGCCGAGCTGTTCCGGTGCGCCTACTGCTGCATACACGACGCCGATCATGAGTATCCCGAGCCACCGCAGCAGCGGCGCAGGCGGCTTCGTCAAGTCCAGGGACTCGAGCCACCGCCAGCACTTCACCCACCCCGACGGCTCCGGGGCAGGCGTGGGCGCGTCGGTCATGGCGGCCAGGTTAGGGCAGCCTGGGCCGTGATGTCCGGGTTTCCTCCCCGGTCACCCGCTGGCCGGGCTTCGGCATATCCGGTTTGCGGCCAATCCGCCGGGTAGTCGTGCGCAGTATCACCACATACCAGACGCCTAGGCAACTGGAGCGCCAATGACTGGACCAGAACATTTCCGTCGCGCGGAGGAACTCGCGGCGAAGGCAAGCGAATACCTCGGCCACGGAGACGGCCAAGACAGCGCTGCTGTCTGGGCCGCCGTCGCCCAGGTCCATGCCAGCCTCGCGCTGGCCGCTGCCACCATGCTGAACTCGGAAGGCCGGCAGCAGGCCGCAGCCGCTGCGTTCCAGCCGAGCTCACCGGCCGAGATCACCTCTCATCCCGGTAAAACAGCAGTCGGTGCCCGAGAGTGAAACCGCTGGCAACTAACGCAAGCTCAACGCCCGTAGCCTCCACGAAGCCCGGTCACCCGCTGGCCGGGCTTCCTCATATCCGCACCAGGTCCGGGCGCAAGCAGTCAGCCGCCCTCGCCCTCACATGAATCGAACCAGCTCGCCGGCCTGCTGACGATCTGGTACCCGTAGTTGGCCATCCAGAGTTCCAACCGGGCGTGACGAGGGTTTTCCTCCGCGGTCGGCCAGATGCGGGTCCAGTGCGGGCTGCCGTCGGCGCCGACCCGGACCAGATCGAGAATCTCAACACCCTCGCCGAACTCGGGCGCAAGGCGGTGCTCGAGCAGCACCAGGGGCGGCCCGTAACTGCCGGCGAGCTCCGCCCAGATCTCCCCGGCTGACTCGGTGACCGAGCCCGTATGCCCGGTTTCGGTGACGACGGCCGGCCGCCCGGGAGAACAGTCGCGGTCGTCCAGACCTGCAGGTGTGCAACGCCTTCCCGGCGCAGACTCCCCGCCGGGTACCGCCAGAACAGATCGTCGGCGACCAGTTCTCCGATCGGTGGCAGGTCACCCGCCGATGGGGGCGTCAGAGCCTCCATCGTCCCATCTTTCCCGGCGGCGCAGCGGGCGGAAACGAGCCTAGCTAGCTTACTTTTTTCGTTCCCGTGTTCGATCCTGGCCAGGTGGGTCAAGATCGTTCCGGGCTCGATCCTGCCCGCCTGGTCGTGGCCAGCCTGACCGGGGCAGCCCGGCGGCACGCGGGATGGGAGGAGCCGACCGAGTCGGAGACGGCTGGCCTGCGGGTTCGCCTGCCGCGGTGGCCGCGGTGCTGGCAGGATCACGGTTCGTGATAGTACGGATCCTCTATCTGATGCTCAGCCGCCTGGCTAGCTGGCTGGCCGCTGATGCTGCTGCTGCTTGCGCGTTATGCGGCCTCGAAGGATGCAAATCAGCGCACCGAGGTAGCTGGAGCTGGTATCTCGGGCCTCGCGGTTCTCTTCATGGTAAGGAGAAGGTCTACGGTTCGATTCCGTAACGGGGCTCAGGTAGGTGACGTAATTCGAAAAGATTCGAATGGGTCTGGGTGCCGGTGGGGACTAACGGTTCCCGTAGGGCCATTACAGGCCAGCCGGGGCCGCGTCGGTGCCGCCGCGCATGAAGCCGGAGCGGGATAGCGGAGGTGGCTGCCACGGGCGTGGATGCCGGGCAGGTACCGCGTTCCGGCGGGCATGGTGATCTGGTGCCGCTGGATCAGCTGATCCGCGGCACGCCCGGCGCGCACCCGGTCACCTCGGCCGGCGAGCTGCGCAACGGCGCGTCCGGGACCGGTGAGGAACTTGACACGTTCCTGGCGTTCGTGACCGGGTCCCGGTACGCGGACCGTGCCTGAGCCGCCAGCGGACGCCGTCGTCCGGGGTACTGACGTCGCGTCGGGATCGTTCCGGGAGCGGCTTCCGCTGCGGCTGGCTGCCCGCCTGGCGGGCAAGGCAGCCGGTCGCTACCTTCGTGACGTCGGCGGGCTGGCCCGGTGGGCCAGGCTCGGTCACTGGGGCCCGCGTAATCTCGCGATGCCCGGCAGCTGGCTCGCCGGCAAGCCGGTGATCCCCAGTAGCAAGGCCATCGCGGCTGGAGCGGCCTGTCGGCCGCGGCGATCCGGCGCGGGCGGCCTGGCCCGGTCACCGGCACCTGGGTGGTGTCTGCTGCCTTGCCTGCCAGCTGCCGCTGGCCACCCTGGATCTGAAGGATTTCAAGGACTTCGCCGGGCACCACGGGTTGCAGCTGCTCGAGCCATAGCCTGCGGCAGGCTCGCGCACCAGGGCGGTGGCCAGCGTGGGCGGGGAGCGCGGTCGCGGCGGGACAGCAGCCGCGCCTGTCCGGCTGCCCGGACGCGGGAACGCCTGCCGGGGCGGGTGCCTTCACACGTGGCCGCCGCCTGCCGCGGATGGCGTCACGGCTTGCCTCCTCCTCGCGTTATCGGGACCTCACCGGGCTGGCGCGCGGATCCCAGGAGTGCTGGCTGGGCTGGGCGCTGGCTGCCCCCTGCGGCGCGTGTCACTTCCCCTGCAGTGCCACCAAGCCTGCTCACAGCAGACCAGCCAGGGTCGGGGGTAAGAGTGATCAGGGGGAACTTCGGCTTAACCGCTGACGCAGGGGGCACACATGGGCCGGGAAGCGGTCATTATTTGTTGTGCCCCGGCACGCACCAGGGGATCGTGCGTGGCAGCAGGGAGCACGGATCCGGCAATGACGGCTGCGGCGGCAACGGCATCAGCGAGAACGATGGATCTTGCGTCGGGTAGACGGCGCCGTTGCACAGCGGGTCGCTCGGCGGCAGCTGGTGCAGGTTGCACAGCACCTGGCCGAACAACGGATCCGCGACGCTGGCCCCGGGACCGGCCGCGGCGCAGTTGCCGTTGGTCTGCTGGAGGTTCGCGGGCGAGGAACTTACGCCGGCCGGGTCGATGTTGCCATGCCAGCAGTTGCCCTGGCCGGGAGAGGCCGCCGGGATGCCCACCGCGCTGAAGTCGCTCAGGTCGGCCAGATCGCCGTTCGTCGGCTGCCCGAATGAGCCGTTCTTCTGGAAGAGGTTGCCGTGGGTGTTGGAGCCGAAATCGTTGAAGAAGCAGGCCGGGCCGCCGCCCAGTGCGTCGACGAACGGGTTATCCCATACCCCGCCGGCTGAGGTGCAGTCGCTGGGTCCGCTGGCCACGCCGCTGATGAAGGGCACGAGGGCGACCGCCCAGGCGCCGTTGTTGACGAACAGGTTCTGCTGGATCGTGTCGTTCCTGCCACCGGCTACCACGAGGCCGGCCCCGACAAGGCCGAGCCCATTGCCAGGCACGTCACGGTTGTTGTTGTCGTGGATGAAGTTGTGCTGGACAACCCAGCATGACCCGGAACCGCCGGGGCAGGAGCCGTTCTGCGGTGCGGGCAGATCGCCGTCGCTGGCGCTGTTGGTGTCGATTCCCTCGCTGTTGCGGTCAAACTCGCTGTTCTCGATCACCAGGTGGCCGCCGGAGTTGGTGCCGGAGTAGCCGAGGACACTGTTTTCCCCGTGGGCGTGGTCGAGAACGGCGTTGCAGTCGGGGCAGGCGCCGATGTAGTAGCTGGAGTCGTTCATGTTGCTGGCGTAGGTCCGGTCAATCAGACCTGGCCCGTCCGCGTTGGCGGCGAAGATCCCGTAGGTCGCCTGGGCGGGATCGCTCTTCTGGAAGTACGTGGTCGTCGCAGAGAGGTACGAGCCGAAATAGCTGTGCATGTGGATCTGGCCCGTGCCCTCGCCACCGTTCCACCAGATCTGATTTCCCGAGCCGTCCTGGCCGGACAGGAAGTTGCAGACGGTAAGGTTCTGGATGGTCACCCCGCTGGCTTCGAAGACCTCGATGCCGTTGCGGCCCCACGGGCCATGCGGGCCGACGGGCCCTCGGTCCTGGTCGGCTAGGTTGGCCGAGCAGGCTGGCCCCGACCTGGTGCCATCGACGATGACGCCGTTCCTGCTGAGCCCCAGCAGGTGCAGGTCGGGCTTGTCGATCAAGACGCCGGCGCTTGGTGCCGTGGTCGGCGGGTGTGTGGTGTAGTCGCCGCGCTCTTTGTAGTCGCCGGGGGCGATGACGATCCAGTCGCCGGGTGCCGCAGCGTCCACCGCTTCCTGGATGGACTGGAACCGGCCGCGCTTGCCGTGCCAGATGCCCACGGTCCACACCTTGGGCTTAGGCCCGTGCCCGGATAGGGCGACCTGGGCGGTCGCGTTTCCTTCCCGCGCTGCAGTGGTCGCCGTCGCCGACGCCGCGGTGGCGACGCCGCTCAGACCCAAGCCCAGCAGGATCGCCGACGCGACGGCCGCGATCCGCTGAAATGATCCGCAGGCGCGCCTAGTGGACCTCGATGTCAGCACGGCCTTCACCCATCCCGGTCGGCCGCGGCCTCAATGCCACGACGTGCTCGCGTTGTGCGCCCATTATGCGCCCGACATCATCCGATTTCATCGCGGCCCCAGCAAAAGGGCGGGAGTCGCGGCCCGGCTCGGGCGCCACGGCGGCAGCGCCGCGTTCGGTCATGACATTAAGCTCGGCGCGGTTCGTCCCCGACGAGGTGGAACTCCACCCGGTAAAGCAGCGTGTCGTCGGCGATCGGACTGGCGTGGGCTGCGCGCTCACGCAGTGACTCCCGGTCCTTTTCGCTGCCGTCCCGTGACGCACCCGCGGTAGCCGTTACATATAAATATCCCGAACGGCTGCCGCGGCGTGTCACCCGGCCGACGGCTCGCTGGGCCGGAACCGCTACGCCGCCA
>Ga0070698_100004531_pt1 | contig 15264 bp, 11 predicted proteins | sample KBSK1502metaG_FD_65477 | JGI IMG/M metagenome (GOLD analysis project Ga0070698, IMG submission 65477) | Corn, switchgrass and miscanthus rhizosphere microbial communities from Kellogg Biological Station, Michigan, USA - KBS K1-50-2 metaG | ecosystem: Host-associated > Plants > Roots >...
AGGCCTCCGTCACAGGTATGGCGCACGTTTCTGAAGAACAACGCCAAGGATCTGATCGCGTTGGATTTCTTCACGGTCCCGACCGCGACCTTTCGAGTCCTGTTTGTGCTCGTGGTGTTGGGCCACGGGCGGCGCCGGCTGCTGCATTTCAATGTCACGGAGCATCCGACCGCAGAGTGGACGGCCCGACAACTGATCGAGGCGTGCGGGCCGGAGGACAGCCCTCGGTATCTGATCCGGGACCGGGACCAGGTCTATGGCGAACGATTTTCGCGTCAGGCCAGGATGTTGGACATCCGGGAGACGGTCATAGCTGCACGATCGCCGTGGCAAAACGCCTATGCCGAGCGCTCGATTCGACGCGAATGTCTTGACCATTTCGACGCGAATGTCTTGACCATGTCGTGGTCATCGGCGAGAGGCATCTGCGGGGGATTCTGTCGAACTACGTCGCCTATTAACGAGACCCGGACACACTTATCGCTGGCCAAGGACGCGCCCGAGCCGCGGAGTGCGCAGGCGCCGAGCCTGGGCAGGGTGGTGGAGGTACCACGCGTGGGTGGACTCCATCACGAATACCTCCGGCGTGCGGCGTGAGCCGATCGGACAAATAAGTGGAAGGCACAGGCTCACTCAATCACGTCATCCGCCCGGAGCAGCGTCGAACCTCTGACCCTATTAGAAAACCGAGGCTCTATCCAGGTTAGCCCCAGGTGTATCAAGGACTTACGTGGCACTAGCTTCGGGTTCTGGATCCTCTCTAATTCCGGTGCTCGTGTGGCATTCTAGACTCTGTGGCCAAAAATCCTCACCCCGCCGGGCTCTTCGCCTCGCCGCTCGGTCCCGTCGTCAGAGCCGCCACGGTACCAGGCGCTCCTGCCGGAGAGGAGGGCCCATGGACTTCGAGGTGACCCGCTCGGGTCAGGCGACCGTGGTGGTGCCGAAGGGTGAGCTCGACCTGGCGGGTTCCAACCAGCTGAAGGAGACGCTGACGAGCTTGATCGACAAGGGGCAGGCGGAGCTGGTCCTGGATCTGACGGCGACGTCATACGTGAACAGCTCGGGACTGGCCGCGCTGGTGGAGGGGATGAAACGCGCCCGCGCGAACGGCGGCGACATCAAGCTCTGCGGCCTCCAGCCCGATGTGCGCTCGATCTTCGACATAACGCGGCTGATCAAAGTGCTGGACGTGTTCCTCACCCGCGCCGAAGCGGTGGCCGCGTGGGGGTAACCGGCCGGACGTTGAGGCGCGTCACGGTGCTTCTCGCGGTCGTCCTGTCAGGAGCGGGGTGCGCGCCCGGCGGTGTCCAGGTCCCGCCGTTACGTCGCCCGCTCGAAGGACTCAGGACATGGGCCGTCTACTATGATGCTGGCGCCGCGGCTGCCACAGCCTTAGCGCGCTTCGACCTCGTCGTCCTCGACCCCGACCGGCATCCACCCCTCGACACGGTGACCCGGCACCGGACCCTCGTCTTGATGTACGTGAGTGTCGGCGAGATCAACGTCCACCACCCCGACTACGCGTCGATCGCTCGCGAGCCGTGGGTACTTGACGCGAACCCCGACTGGCCCGAGGCCCGACGCCTCGACGTGCGTGCGCCCGCCTACACGGAATGGCTCCAATCGCGGCTCGTCGCTCGCGCGCTCGCCCCGAGCCAGGTACACGGCGTCTTCCTCGACACGGCGGACGCAGCGCTCGAGCTCGAGCGCGTCGACCCGAAGCGCTTCGGTGGCGCGCGGACGGCCCTCGAGCGGACGGTGCGCGCCATCCGAACGGCACATCCTGGAGCGCTCGTGGTCCTCAACAGTGGCCTCGACCTGGCCGAGCGCCTGGTCGACGTCCTGGACGGCGTCGTGATGGAGTCGGTCTGGACGGACTACGACTTCGGCGCCAAGCGGTACCTCCGGCGCGACGCCGCCGAGGCCGAGAAGCGGGCTACGCTTCTCAGCAGCGTGGCCGCCCGCGGTCTCGTGGCACTCACCCTCGAGTACGCGCCCCCCGACGACCCTCGCTGGGTCGCGCAGCTCATCGGCGCGGCCCGGACGCGTGGGTTCGTCCCGTACGTGTCGACAATCGGGCTCGACCGAGTGTTCACTCACACCCTGCGCTGATTCGGTGGGGCGCGACCGGTCTCCTGCGTTCCGCCTGTCGCGCCGAGACCTCCTCGGGGGCGGCGTTGGCACAGCGGTGTGGGCGCTCGGAGGCTGGGCCGGCGCGGACGCCGTCGAGCCCGGGGCGCTCGTGCCCGGTGAATTGCCTCGCCGCGTCCTCGCACTCTACAAGAGCCACGAGCCGTACTCCGCGCTCGAGGGGACGCTGCGCAAGACTGCGACCCTCAACGAAATCCACTCCTGGGCGCAGATGCCGCTCAACTGGCTCGGCATGATGGTCGACTACCACGACGTGAGCCGCGGCCTGCCGGAACTCCCTGTCATGGGACGCTACCGCGGGGTCGTCACGTGGTTCCAGAGTGACGATATCGATGACCCACTCGCCTACGCCCACTGGCTCGGCGCCCAGGTGCGTGCCGGCCGGCGCGTGGTGATCCTCGGCACGCTCGGCGCGTTTCAGGATCGCCGGACGGGGGCTTCGACCGGCGCCGAGGCGCTGGCCGAGGCGCTCCGGCCCACAGGCCTCGAGTTCCCGGGGCGGTGGACGACCGACCAGCGCGTCATCGAGATCCGATTCAAGGACCCCCGGATGGTGGAGTTCGAGCGGAAGCTTCCGCCCGGACTGCCGAACTACTATCAGGTGCTCTCCCGGCACAGGGAAAGCCGTAGTCACCTCGTGCTGGGCCGGCGCGACGAGGCGCAGTCGGACAGTCACATGGTCGTGACGGGGCCCTGGGGCGGCTTCGCCGGGAGCGAATACGTCCGGCACATCGCGGCGCTCCCCTATGCGGCGGTGCCGGAGCGAGGCACCCAGGCCGGCGTGGACGATACGACCGCGGCGGCGCCTGATGTCTACGTCAGCCGGTGGCTGATCAATCCATTCGCCTTCTTCCAGGACGCGCTCGGCATCGCCGACTGGCCGCGCCCGGATGTGACGACGCTGAACGGTCGGCGCATCGCCTACTCGCACATCGACGGAGACGGTATGCGGAACGAGTCAGAGGTCCACCGGGGAGCGCTGAGCGGCGAGGTCATCCTGGACGAGATCCTACGGCGGTACGTGCGGCCCACGACGGTCTCCGTCGTCGCCGCGGAGGTGCATCCCCGCCTCCTGGGCGACCAGCGAAGCCAGGCGCTCGCCCGCACCATGCTCGCGCTCCCGCACGTGGAGGCCGGCAGCCACTCGTTCTTCCACCCTCTGGACTGGGAGCGCAAGACACGGAGTTTCGATCTCCCGGGCCAGCCGTACTCGGTGGAAACCGAGACGACGGGCTCGATCCGGTACATCGAGCGCCATCTGCTGCCGCCGGACAAGCGAGTCAGCGTGTTCCAGTGGTCCGGCTCCACCCGGGTGAACGAGGAGGCCATCGCTGCGGTGGATCGGCTCGGAGTGCCCAACATCAACGGCGGGGACTCGATGTTCGACCGGCAGTGGCCATCGTACACCAGGGTGGCGCCGCTGATGCGACAGGTGGGCGAGCACTGGCAGGCTTACACGTCCGCGGCCAACGAGAACCTCTACACCAATCTCTGGACCGGCCCCTTCTACGGCTACAAGTACGTGGTCGAGACGTTCCGCAACACGGAAACGCCCCGCCGGGTGAGCCCGATCAACATCTACTACCACTTCTATTCGGGCGAGCGGCTCGCGGCGCTGGCTGCGCTACGCTCGGTTTACGACTGGACGCTAGGGCAGCCCGTCGCGCCGATCTTCACGAGCGAGTATCTCGCGATCGTCGCGGGCTTCCGCACGACGAAGATCGCCCGGAGCGCAGAGGGCTGGCGGATCTGGAACCACGGTGCGCTCCGCACGCTCCGCTTCGACCGGGTCGACCGGGGTGTGGATCTGGCCCGTTCGCGCGGCGTACTGGGCTGGCGGCGTCACCAGGGATCGCTCTACGTCCATCTCTCCGGACCGGACGAGGCGCTGATCGTGCTCGGTGACGGCGGCGGTCGGCCGTTCGTCTCGGCGGCGAGCCACCACGTGTCCGAGTTCACCGTGGCGTCCGACGGCATCGCCTTCAAGCTCTCGGGCGTGGGTCCGAAGTCGGTCGCGGTGGGGGGCCTCGCACCGGGCCGAGAGGTCCGTGTCGCGCTCTCCGACGGGAGGTCCGCGTGGCGCCTCAGGGTCCGCGCCGACCGTGACGGCGTCGTGGCCTTCGACGCCGGCGCCGGCGCGACGGCAACGGTCCGACTCTCGTGAGGCTCGCGCCGTGGAAGCGCGCGCTATTCGTGCTGGGCGTCCTGGTCCTCCTGGCGCTGTCGCTGCCGAGTCACGACGAACTGGGCTGGGCATACCTCGCCCGTCACGAGTACGCGCAGGCGCGCGCGAGCTTCATGGCGCAGCTACGCGACGACCCGCTCGACTCGCGCCCGTGGCTCGGGCTCGCGGAGGTCCATGGGGCGCTCGGCGATTCCGGGCGCCAGATCGCGACGCTCGAGACGGCGTCCCGGCGGTTCCCCCGTGAGCTCCCGATCCGGCGGCAGCTGGCAAACGTCTACGAGTGGAACAAGGACTTCGACGGGACCACTCGGACCCTCGAGCGCCTAGCCGCGGGCGAACGCCAGAACAATGTCGTCACTCTCCGCCGGCTCCTGAACTTCTACCACTGGCTCAGCCGCTACGACGACGCCCTGGTGGTCCTCCGACAACTCGAGGTACTCCGACCGACCGATCCCGAGGCCGTGGACGACATGGTGACGCTCGCCCGCGCCGCCCACCGCCAGGACGAGGCGATCACCATCCTCGAGACCTACACGGCGCAGCGACCGCGCGGCGCCGAGTTCCACCGACGGCTCGCCGAGATGTACGAGGCGACCGGCCAGGTCGAGCGCGCCCGCGACCGGTGGCGAATGGTGGCGCGCCTCGTGCCGGGCGATCCCGAGGCCACCGCCCAGTTGGCCTCGTCGTCCGAGGCGACCCTCCAGGCCGAGATCGGCCTGCTCGAACGCGCCCGGGCCGAAACCCCAAGCGACGAGGCGGCGCGACTCCGTCTCGCCCAGATCTACCGCGGGCTCGGCGAGACGCCGCGGGCGCTCGCCGTTCAGCGGGAGCTCGTGGACCTCCGGCCGACGGACCACGACCGGCTCGTGGCCCTCGGCGAGATGCTCGTCCAGGCGGGGCGCGCCGGGGAGGCGGTGACCTACTACGAGCGCGCGGCGGCCGTCGCGCCGACGTCCGTGAAGACGGCACTCGCCCTCGTCCAGCTCTACGAGTGGACGAATCAGCCACGCCGCGCGCTGGACCTCCTCGAGCGCATCGCCGTGACTTGGCCGGACGATCGGACCCTCACCGAGCGCGTGGCCCAGTTGGCACGGGGCGCCGGTGAGACCGACCGGGCCCTCGCCGTGCTAGACCGCCTCGCCCGCGAGTTCCCTCAGGAGCCCAGGTACCAGCGCCAAGCGGTGAATCTCCTCATCGCCGCCGATCGCGCGCCGGACGCGATTCCCCGGCTCGAGCGGCTGGTCGCGCGGAGTCCGGACGACGTCGAACCGGCACTGTTTCTCGCCCAGCTCTACGAATGGACGAACCAGCCGCAGAAGGCGCTCGCCGTCATCGCACGTCTGTCGGCAGCGCGGCCTGGGGACCAGGCGCTCGCCGAGCGGGCCGCCTCCCTCGCCGAAGCGGCAGGCTCGAGCGACCGCTCTCTGGCTCTGCTCGAAGCGCTCGCTCGACAGCACCCCGACGACGTGAAGCTGGCGCTCAGACTCGCGCAGCACTACGAGTGGGCTGGGCGCGAGGCGGAAGCCATCAGCGTGTACGAGACCCTCGATCGGACCGGCCTACTGCCCGAGGCTCTCCTCCTCCGCCTGAGCGACCTCTACCGGTTTCAGTCCCGCCCGGCCGATTTCTTGCGCGTCGCAGAGCGGCTTCTCGCGCGCCGGCCGGACGACGCGACGCTTCGTCAATCGGCGGTTGAGACCGCCGTCGGGCTGGGCCGTGGTGAGCAGGTGGTCCGGCTGCTGGGCCCCCTCGTGGAGCGGCGTCCTCGCGACGCAGAGATCGTGCTCCAGTACCTGACGGTCGCCGCCCAGAGCGGACGGCTCGAGGAGGGGCTCCGGGCTCACCGGCGCCTGCTCGGGTCGTCGCCGCCGCCTGCGTACCGGGCGAAGGCGGCGCAGGTGCTGACCGATGCCGGCCGGCACACGGAGGGGATCGCCGAGTGGGAGGCGTTTCTCGCCGTGTCGGGCGAGCGAACCGACAGCGATTCGGTGATCGGGGCGCGGATCGCTCTGGCGCAGCTCTACGAGTGGACGGACGCCGGCGAGCGAGCCCTGGGCCAGTGGGAAGCCGTGATGCTGGCGCGCCCGCGCGACCTCGCCGTGCTGCGGCAGGTCGGCCGGCTGAGCCTCGCCCTCGACCGCACCGAGACGGCGCTGCGCGCGTATCGCGGGCTCGTGGCCCTGCAGCCGGACGATCCCGAGGCGCTCAAGCGCCTGGGGCAGCTCCTCGCGTGGAGCCACGATCCTCGCGCTGCCAAACCGTTGCTTGAGCGCTTCAACCGCGTGAAGGGCGGAGACTACGAAGTGCATTTCCTGCTCGGCGAGATCTACACGCTCGAGAAAGACGAAGCGCGCGCCCGCGCCGAGTACGATCGCGCGCTCAGCCTGCTGCCGCCGCGCTCTTCCACCCACTGAACTGCAGGCCATGTCTCCTGCCCATCGCTCCGGTCGCCGGCCCCCTGGTCAGTGGGGTCTCGTCGCGCTCGTGCTGGTCTGCTCGCTGCTGGACGCGCCCGCCGCGGGCCAGCAGCCGCCGCCCACCGTCACGGCGCCACCGACGGAGCAGGCCGACCCGTTCGCCGGCGAGGTCATACGCGCGCGGATTCTCGCGCGCCTCGGGCGCCTCGCCGAAGCGCTGGCGATCTACGAAACAGTCCTCGCCCGCCGTCCCGACGACCGCGCGCTCCGCGAGGACTACTGCGAAGTCCTGATCGACGCGGGGCTCCTCGATCGCGCGGCCGCGACGCTCGACCGGTTCCTCCGCGACGATCCGGACTCACTCCGTCTGCGGCGGCTCCGGGCCCGCGTGGATCTCGAGCGCGACGACCCGCGTCACGCGGTCGAGCGACTGGCGACGCTCCTCCAGCAGGCGCCCGACGACCGGGGCATCGCCGCCGATCTTGCTCACGCCCAGGCACGCGCGGGCCGGTGGAGGGCGGCGCTCTCGCTGTACGACGACATCCTGGAGCGCGACCCCGAGAACGAGGAGATCCGCTCGGCGCGCCGTGAGGTCGCGCTCGCCCACGCCCCACGCGTCGAAGTCCTGCAGCGGACGCTGCTCCAGAAGGGCGCGACCCATCAGACGCAGGAAGTCACGTGGATGGGCTGGCTCGCGGACCAGTGGTGGCTACGCACGGGCGGCCGTCACGGCGGCTACGTGCTGGACCCGAAGCTCGGGGTCTCCGGCTTTCACGAGGACGTCCAGACGGCGCTCGCCACCGTGGGCTACACCCTGAGTCCGCACTGGTCGGCGAGCTCGGGGCTGGAGGAGTCCCAGCGCGGGGACGTCTTCAGGACGACCTTCCGACTCGGCGGCGTGTTCGACGACGGCAAGCTCACGTACGTGACGCTCGACACCGCGGCGCGCGAAGTGTTGACCAATCCCGTGACCGCGATCCCCCTCAACGGGGCGACCGATCGAGTGACGCTCGACCTCTCGCGGCGCCTCGCCGGGCAGCTCGTGGGAGCGGCGCACTACTCCTGGCGACATTTCACGGTCAGCGGCCAGGAGCTCGGCACAGAGTGGGAAGCGGCGGGGCGCGCCGAGATCGAGCTCCTGAAAGGCCCGGCGTCCGTGACGTTGATCCCTCAGACATTTTTTTCCCAGTACAGCCCGACCGCCCCGAGCCCACTCCGGGACAAGGTCACGTTCATTCGCCGTCAGGACATCATCGCCACCGGCCTGCTCGTCGGCCTCGACCTCTGGCCGGGCGCGCGGGCGCAGCTTGGAGCCGTCGGTCGACGCGATCTCTTTCGCGCGATCACGTCGTGGGAGGCGACGGGCGACGTCCGCTGGAAACTCCGTGCCTGGCTCGAGATCCAGGTCCTCTATACTCGGAATACGGAATCTCTCGTGGTGGGAGGGAAAGAAGAGAGCTTTGCTGGCAGGATCAGCGTCCTCTACTGACGCGAGGGGAGGTCCTGGGAGCGCCCTGAGCTGGTTCGCCGGCGCGGCCATCATGCTCGCCCTGGCCGGGTGCGGGACGACCGCCCGCGTGGAGTGGGCCAAGCCCGGGGCGACCGCGGTCGCGAAGATTGCGGTGCTGCCCTTCGAGAATCAGACCGCGGCGTCCCACGCCGGCTCCGTCGTATCCAACCTGATGGTCTCCGAGCTCGTGGCAACCGGAAGGATCGGGGTGCTGGACCCGAGCGAAGCGGCCGACCGCCTTCACCGCGAGAGCCTTGATCCCGGCGACCCGACCCGCCTGCCCTCCGCGCAGCGGCTCGGCCACATCCTGAACGTGAGTCACGTGCTGCAGGGGTCCGTCACCGAATACCGCTACAAACCCGGGATCTCCGAAACGCCGGTGGTCGGCGTCACGGCCCGGGTCGTGGACGCCGTGAGCGGCGATGTCGTCTGGACGGCGAGCCACGCCCGCTCGGGCTCGAACGTCTTCCGCGAAGACGGCCTCGCGCTGGTGGCGCAGTCGATCATTCGCGAGATGGCGCTGCACTTGACCGCGGCCCTCGGCCGCGGTCCGCAGCAGGAGGGGAGGTGAACCTCGGGCTGCGCCGCGCCGACGTTTACCTCTTCGAACTCGTTGTCGGCCTCGCAGTGCTCGCCGGGGTCAACCTCGGCGGCTTTCCCCGCGACCTCGGTTTCGTCTCGGTGAGTCCTCATCCGGCGCTCTTCCTCGTGGGCGTCCTCGGCGTGCGCCACGGGTTGCGCGCCGGCCTCGCCTCGGGTGCCATCCTCGGGGCCCTCCTCTACGGGGTCGAGGTGCTCAGGACCGACCAGACGGGTCTGCGGGTGCTGTGGCGACCGGACACGTACGTGACGCCACTCTTGATCGTGGCGACCGGCTTTGCGCTCGGCGCGATCAGCGAGGTGCGCCGCCGGGAGAACCACACGCTTCGCGCGAGGGTAGGCGTCCTCGAACACGAGCTGGCCGAGCAAGCGGTCCGTTTCATGGCGGCCACCGAGGCCACGCACGAGCTCGAGCGCCGGGTGGCCGAGGAACGCACCTCGCTCTCGAGCCTGTACGCGAGCGCGCGTGCCATGGAGACGCTGGAGATCGACCGCCTCTATCCCGCGATCGTGGCCGCGACGCGAGAGTTCCTCCAGGCCGACGCTTGCCAGCTCTACGTTCTCGATGGCGAGATCCTGCGCCTGCGCGCGGCCGAAGGTGCGCCGCCCGAGAACGTGGAGCTGTCGATCGACGACGGCCTGGTCGGTCACGCGATCCGCCGAGGTGTGGCGGTGAGCATCCGGGACTACACGATGATTTCCTCTCTCGACGACTTGCAGCGCGCGCCCGTGCTAGTCGCCGCACCGCTCATCAGGGCCGAAGGCGGCCTCCTCGGCTGCCTCACGGTCACGCGGCTGCCCTTCCTCAGGCTCATACCGGCGTCAGTCGACCGCGCCGCAGTCTTGGCAGACTGGGCGTCGCGGGCGCTCGAGAACGCGCAAGTCCACGCCCGCACACGCGCGAGCACCGTCACCGACGAGCTGATCCGTACGTACACCTATGCGTACTATCAGCGCCGTCTGGGGCAAGAGGAGGAGCGGGCCCAACGGCACGGCCGGGCGTTGTCGGTCGTCGTCTTCCGTGTTCACGCCCTCGCGCTTGTGGCCCCGGAGCGCCGCGCCGAGTTCGGTCGGTTGATCGGCCTGGTCTTCTCGCGCACGCTGAGGAGGATCGATCTCGTCTGCCGCTACGCCACCGAGGACTCGTTCGCGATCATCCTGCCCGAGACCTCGGCGGCGGCGGCCGAGGGGGTTGCGGCGCGGCTCAGCAGCGAGATCGCGAACTTTCACTTTTCCCCGTACTCTGACGACGAGCGCGAGCTGGAGTTTAGCATTCGCGTGCTCCCGGTCCGGGATGCCGCCCAACCGGCCGTCGACCGATGACCTGGCGCCCCTGGCTGGTGACGGTGCTCGTCGAAACGCTGGCCGTCACGGTCCTCGTCCGGCCCCTCGGCTCATGGTCGTTGCTGCTCGCGGCCGCCGCGCACGTCGCGGCCGCTCTCCTGGCCATCCGGTTACTCGGCGGTGCTCGCCGGGAGGCCCGATTCTTCGCCTTCGCCGTCGTCCTCGCGCTCCCAGTCGTCGGGATCCTCGGGCTCGGCGCGGCGCGGTGGGGGCGTTCGTGGGCGAAGCCGCCCGAGCTCGAGAGCATCAGCGCCAGCCTGCTCGAGCTCCAGGGACCGGACCAACACCCGCAGTCGCTCGAGCGGGTCTTCGAGTGGATCCAGGCGCAGCTGTCGGTCCGGCCCCTGGTCGACGTGATCCGGTCGTCAGATCCCGCCACGAAACGGGAAGCGGTGCAGACGCTCTCCCAGCGCAACGACGGGGGGGCGGTGGACCTGCTCCGAGAAGCGCTCCAGGCACCGGACTCGAGCGTTCAGATCGCCGCCTCGACCGCACTCCAGAAGATCGAGGAACGACTCACCGAACGCATCAGCCGCCTGCGGGAGGCGACGCTGTTCAATCCTTCGGTAGCCGACGACTGGGCGGCACTCGGTGACGCCTGCCGCGCGTACCAGCAAAGCCGGCTCCTCGAACCTGTCCTCGAGCGCCTGTGGCTCGACCAGGCCGAGGATGCGTATGGGCGTGCCCTCGCGCTCGAGCCCGAGCAACTCAGTCACAAGGTCGGCCTGGCCCGCGTGCTGCTCGTCGAGGGACGACTCGAAGAAGCGGAGCGACTGGCTCGCGAGACGCGGGTGGCCGCGCCGGCGGCGGAGGTCGACCTCCTGCTCTCCGAGATCCTGTTCGCGCGGGGCGATTGGGCGGAGCTCCGATCGGTGTGCCGCGCGGCGATTGCCGCGGGTCAGCCGCACGCGCTGATGGAGTGGTGGGCGGAGAAGGCCGATGACCGCTGACGTCTGCCTCGTGATCGAGGGCACCTATCCCTTCGTTACCGGAGGCGTGGCGGGATGGATCCACCAGCTCATCCGCGCTCTCCCCGAGGTCCGGTTCGCCCTCTTCCACATCGCCGCCGCCAAGGGTGCCGAGGCCCCGCCGCTCGCCTACGAGCTGCCGCCGAACGTGGTCGACCTGACCACGTTCGGCATTCACGGTGGCGACGAGCCGCCGCAGCCGGGCGACCCCATACCCGCCGCGGTCTGGGAAGACGTACGCGCGTTCCACGACGAGCTCCGCGACAGCAAGTTCACCGGGCTCGAGGCGCTCCTGGCGGGGCTCGCACCGACGCCGAGCCGTGGCCCGTCGGGACATGACTTCATCTACGGCAAGCCCTCGTGGACCGTCGTTCGTGCACTCTACGAGGCACGGGCGCCAGACGTCTCGTTCATCGACTATTTCTGGACGTGGCGCTTCACGCACCTGCCGATCTTCCGGCTGCTCCGCGCAGAGCTGCCCGAAGCCCACGTCTATCACACGGTCTCGACGGGCTGGGCGGGGCTCGCGGCGACGCTCACCCGAGCGCGCACGCGACGCCCGATGATCTTGACGGAACACGGGATCTACTCCCGTGAGCGGCGGATGGAGATCGATCAGACCGAGTGGATCTACGTCCAGCGGCAGATGCCGATGAGCCTCTCCGTGGGCCAGGCATTTTTCAAGGAGCTGTGGTCTCGCCTGTTCCATCGCCTCTCGCAGATCACGTACGCGCAGGCCGACCTGATCGTCACGATCTTCGAGGGCAACCGGATCGCCCAGATCCAGGACGGTGCGGATCCGGCGAAGACCCTGGTGATTCCGAATGGGATCGCCGTCGACCGGTTCGCCGCCCTCGGTCGCGTGCCGTCCGAGCCGGATGAGTTCCGCGTCGGGTTCGTCGGTCGGGTCGTGCCCATCAAGGACCTGAAGACGTTCATCCGCGCGTTCAGGATCGTCGCCGGGTCGATCCCGGGCGCGCGAGCGACCATCGTCGGCCCGATCGACGAGGATCCCGGGTACCAGGCCGAATGCGCGGGGCTCGCCACGACGCTCGGGGTCGAGGACCGCCTGACGTTCTGGGGTGCGGTCGACGTTGGGCTCGTCTATCCGAAGGTCGACGTGGTCGTTCTGACGAGTGTCTCCGAGGGCCTGCCGCTCGTCCTCCTCGAGGCCGCCGCGGCCTCGCTGCCCGTCGTGGCGACGGACGTCGGCGCCTGTCGTGAGCTCCTCGAGGGCCGTGGGCCCGAGGATCGTGCGCTGGGGCCGAGCGGGATCGTCACGAGTATGGCCGATCCGGGCGCCACGGCCGGGGCGATCCTGACTCTCGCCCGCGACCCCGAACTCCGCAGGGAGATGGGTCGCGCGGGGCTCGCACGCGTCCGTGCCTACTACCAGGAGGCGGACCTCGTGCGGAGCTATCGGGAGATCTACCGGCGCCTGGCCGCGCAGGCGGCGGTGCAGTAGCGCAGGAGATCGGGGTGGCGGGGATCGGGTTTCAGCTCAAGAAGCTGATCGCCAAGGGGAACTACGCGGGGTGGCTGCGCGCACACATCTACGGCGCCGTGATCTCGGCCGGACCGTGGCTCCTCTCGATCACGACGCTGGCGACGCTCTCGCTGCTCTCGCGCAACATTGTCCGGGGGGCGGAGCACACCCTCGCCCGGTCCATCATCGTGTACGCGTACACGTTCTCGCTCATCACGACGGGCGCTGCGCAGATGGTCGTCACCCGGCATCTCGCCGACTGCCTCTACGTGGGCGACGAGGGGGCGTTCCTGCGCGCCTTCCGGTGGACGATCGGGACGACGGCTCTCTGCCATGCCGCGCTGGCCGCCGTCTTTTACGCGCTCGGGCCGGATCTGCCGCCGGGCGTCGGCCTGATCGGGGCGGTACTCTTCGTCGTGGTTGCGTGCCTCTGGATGACGATGGTCTTCGTCGGTGCCATGCGGGACTACGTGAGCGTCGTTTGGGCGTTCCTCGTGGGCCACGTGCTCAGCCTGGGCGCCGCGCTCGCGGCCGGTTGGCACTGGGGCGTCCTGGGCTTCCTGGGCGGCTTCACCCTCGGCCAGGCCGCGATCTATTTCGTTCTCGCCGCCCGGGTGGAGCACGAGTTCGCTCAGGCGAAGGAGCCACAACGACGACGGGGGATCCGGCACGCCTTTCGCCGCTACGCGCCGCTCGCGGTTGCCGGCTTCTTCTACAACCTCGCCATCTCCGTCGACCGTCTCGTGTTCTGGGCGTCGAGCGAGGGCGTTCGGGTGCGGCCCTGGTTGTACGGCTCGCTCTACGATGCACCGCTCTTTTTCGCGTACGTCTCGATCGTCCCCGCATTCGCGATCTTCCTTGTCAACGTGGAGACGGACTTCTACGACGGCTACCGTCGTTACTACGGCGTCGTCACCAAGCACGGCACGCTTCGTCAGGTGCTCGAGGCCAAAGCGGGTATGACCGCTTCGCTCCGCGAGGGCCTGCGCCGGCTCGGGCTCGTGCAGCTCCCGGTGACGCTCGGCCTCATCGTGCTCGCGCCCCAGCTGGCTCGGCCGCTCGCGCTCGACTCGCTTCAGATCGCCATCCTCCGCGCGGCGCTGGTCGGCGCCGGCCTCCACGTCCTCACGCTGTTCGGGATGATCATCCTGCTCTACTTCGACCGGCGCCGGGCCGCCCTGGAGGTCACGGGCGTGCTCCTCGGCCTCAACCTCGGGCTCACCATGACGACGCTCTGGCTCGGGCCGCGGTTCTACGGCCACGGCTACGCCTTGGCCGCGCTCGCCTCGGCTCTCTGGGCGTATCGACGGCTCGAAGAGACGCTCGCCGACCTCGAGTTCCTCACGTTCGCCTCGCAACCCTTGTCCCCTGAAGTTGAACCCATCCTGCCGCCCGAGAGGGCGGCCGCCGGGGCTCCGGCGGTGCTGGGAGGATCGTGATGCGCGTGCTCATCGTGGACGACGACCCGGAGAGGGGTGCCTCGCTCGCAGAGTCATTGAGGCAGGAGCGCTTCGAGGTCCTCGTCGCCACGACCGGGCTCCAGGCGCTGCTCGAGGTCAAGCGAGCCAGACCCGACGTGGTCGTGCTCGATCTGATGATGCCCCACCTGGGGGGCCTCGACGCCCTCAAGCGGATCCGCGCGTTCGATCCCGCGATCTGGCTGCTCGTGGTCACGACCGTCGACGACCCCGAGCTCCGCCGACGTGCCCTGGCGCTCGGCGCCTGCGCCGTGTTCACCAAGCCGGTGGCGGCCTCGGCCCTCGTCGCGGCAATGAGCGGCGCGCGTCACGAACACGCCGAGCCGCCGACCGAGGTGGTGGCGGACACCCCTCCCCGACCATCAGCCCGTGTGCTCATCGTGGACGACGACGCCGAGGTCCGCAAGATGCTCGACGACCTGCTCACGTCGATGGGATACGAGACCCGGATGGCCGGCGACGGTGCCGCGGCCGTTCGCGCCGTGCTCGCACGGGTCCCCGACGTCGTGCTCCTGGATTTCAGGATGGCCGGGCTGAGCGGGCTCGGCGCGTTGCCGACGATCCTCTCGCTCGCGCCAGACACGAAAGTCATCATGATCAGCGGCGAAGGGAATCTTCCGGTCTTGCAGCGGACGCTGGCCTTCGGCGCGCACGACTACCTCACGAAGCCGTTCGACGTCGCCGATCTCTCCAGCTCCATCGAGACGGCGATCGCGATCCGGCGGCTGAATCTCTAAGCCCTTAGCCCACATTTTGGTTTTGAGAGATGAACGGGCCAGGCCATAATCGCGTCACACCCGCAAGAAATGCGGGTTCCTGGGGTTGTCCTTCGCCAAAACCTGATCCCGCTCGGTAGGCGACCTCCCGAGCTCTCCCGACAGACCAAAGAAGAGACGAGCCCGCGGGCAACGGATTGGAGGCAGGGGGAGCCAGCCGCCTTGGACCATAAGGACCCACCACGGAACGAGGTGAAGCTCAAAGGAGGCAGGCGGACGACGGCGACGATGGCGAATCGATTGAGCTGGATCAGGCCGCCCGGCGGACGTAGCGATGGTGCAGGCCACCGACTTCGCGAATCGAGATGACCCTGCCGCCTTCGGGCCGCTCAACTGATCGGCCGTCCGG